>OGPT01000004.1_pt1 | contig 234320 bp, 167 predicted proteins | sample 1552951 | NCBI WGS metagenome assembly OGPT01 (sample SAMEA2580224, study PRJEB22360) | human gut metagenome | biome: human gut; feature: human-associated habitat; material: faeces | place: Denmark | collected 2008/2010
GGGAAAATTCGAATTTTCCCGGTCTCAACGCTTCTAAATACAATAAAATTTCCCGCAACAATCACTTAACCAATTTATCTTGTTTGACCAATTTCAGAAAAGCCACACCGTGCGAAGGCACCTTCGAGGAGTGCGATCCGGTAAAGACACCCTCCTCTTTTTGCTCCCACAAATTACGCACTGAATACTGCCCGGAGATATTCAACATTTCATGATCGATTGTAATCTTTTTCTCACTTTCGGACAAATTGAATAAAGCTACCGCCATCGCCCCGTCACTCAAAGGACGTGCCCATATCTCAATTTGCTCATCTTTATCCGTAAATATTCGTTTGCCTGGTATTCCCGCCACATCCTGATCCACCGCTATCACTTCGCTGTTACAGAGAAGATTCTTCGTAAAATCGTCCATCTGACTGATATCACAGCCAATGAGCAAGGGTGCTGCCAACATACTCCACAATGAAATATGGAGATATTGTTCGTTAGGAGTCAGGCGGGTGTCACGAAGTTCTTTTCCCCAACCCAATTTTCCTACTACCAGCATGTCCGGATCACTCCAGCTTCCCGGTCTGACGTATGGATTCCATTTATCCTGCAAAAAGCCGATTGTAGTCATGCTTGTCCATGTATCTTGTATGTCTCCGGTAGTACGCCAAAGGTTGGTCAAGTTCCTCCAGTCTTCGGCCAATGCAAACGGTGCTGCATTGGAAATACTGTAAACGACGTCCCGATCTGCATTTTTCAACAGATAGGTCATTTCCGCAGTATGCGCTATATCATTGGTAACCCAGTCATATTTCAGATAATCGAATCCCCACTCCATCCACTGTTGCACGTCATTCTTCACAAAAGAGAATGCTCCGTATCTTTTGCTCGAGTCAATAACCTCTCCGTCTCTTGTATCCGCGCTTCCTCCGATATAACCGGCAAAAGTTTCGACCCACGGAGAAGAATATATACCTATTTTCAAGCCTTTGCTATGCACATAGTCTACCAAGCCTTTCATATCGGGAAATTTCTCATTGGGCATAACAGCGTTGTATTTACCGCCACGTTTTCCCTGCCAGCCATCATCAATATTCACATAGCCGTAACCATAGTTAATCAAGCCCGACTCCACCATCACATCGGCTATTTTACGAATTTTGGCATCATCGATATTGTCTCCGAAAACATTCCATGTGTTGACCCCCATAGGAGGTGTCAGCGCCAATGTATTGCCAAACTTTAAGGTGAGAGTTTTAATGTCCTTCCCAAAAGCATTCTCGGCAGTTATCTTCACCTGATAATTTCCCTCGTCTTTTACCGCACCTGTAATAATCCCTGTTTGCGTATCCATTGACAAGCCTTCCGGCAATTTATCAGCAGTAATTTTCACCGGTCTTTCGCCCGATACGGGAACGGTAAACAGGAATGGACTTCCGGGACGCGCACCATAAACGTACGGTGCATTTATTCTGGGATTTTGCGGTTCGGCCGGTGTAAGTATATAATTAGCCTCCCGTTCTTTTCCTACTACAACCGGATCTTTTCCTTTCACTTCAAACCGGGCATTCACCCAATTAGCCCGATCACCGGTAATGCCATCCCCGCAGTGGTCAACGCGTAATAACAGTGATTTTACAGATTTAGTAGACAATTCCACTTTCTTAGCCTTGTCTCCCCCTCGCATAATACCACTTCTCCAAAGAATTTTCCCATCTCCTATCACTAAAAACTCTGCAGATGCCTGATCCAATTCTACTTTCGGTGCCGAATCGTCAATGCCGACCCATGCTGTAAACAAAGTGGTCTTTCCATCCAATTTTATCCGGAAATAGCTCTCCGCATGAGTTCCCACACCTCTTTCATACTCTTCTCCGGCAATAATCAATGGAGTGTTCCACATCGACCGTTTGGACATTGCCCCTCCTGCTGATTGGTCTATCTTTGACAAATCGAGCTCGTCGAGCCAAACCGTACGTTGAGCTTGCGAATAACCACACAAGAATATCATTACCACTGATAAAAATAAAATCCTACACTTCATATTCAACTATTTTTTAAGCTATTAATTTTCCATTTACAAAGATCTTTCTTTAGACTTTCGGCCCAAAAAGCCCCTAATCTCCCGGCTCCCTCTTTATTGGGATGAAGATAAAAAATGCCTTCCACGCCATTTTCCGGATTGACACATTGCTCATAATTCTTTTCAAAAAAAGCATAAGCATCCTTATCACCGAAAAACACATATTTCCTCTTTCCGACTATTTGTTCCAACATGGGAGTATAACTCTGCAAGCGCTTCAATCCCGCTTCCATGTAGACAGAACCATTATGGGTGTTCGGACTGTACCAAATGGGCCTGTGCAAAACGAAAAGACTATTCGGATACCTCTCATGTAAGCTGTCGATGATAATCGTCAGGTTTCTCTCATACGCATCGGGCGAGACCGGAGCCCCTGCCGGGCCTGTCTCTGCACTGTCGTTTGTCCCTATCATAATAGAAAATACAAGAGGAACATTCGTACTATACAACGTATCGGCGGCCGCTATCACAGAGAGGTAGTGCCGCCTTGTCTCCGGCAGAAAATCGACAGTCGTAGCCCCGTTCTTCCCACAATTGGCAAAACGGACATTACCTGACTCTTTCATCAAATTGCCTGCCACTGCCGGCGCCGATTCCTCCATTGGATTTTCGACCCCAATGCCTTCACTGATACTGTCGCCTATAAAAATCAAATTGCAATTGATGCTTTCCGGTTGCCTGCATCCCATCATCACAAATAGCAGGACAGTTATTAAAATTTGCCTATTCATCTTACGGTATCTTTTTGTCTAAATGTTCTACAATATCCAACAATTTACTTTTATCCGTCGCCACAACAGGGGCAACCGCCAATAAAAGCCACTTTTCTTTATACTGTAATTGTTCTCCGGGCTTCAATGCCACATATTCTCCATGATTTTCCAACTCTACATATTTGCCATGGGGCGCAACAAAAACTTCCACCTCTCCATGTCCCGGAGGTAACTGCGAGGGCAGTATGTCCGGAAAACATTTCACCATCAGAACCCCGTTCCGGTAATGTGCCAGCCAACCGCCTTTGGCTGTCGAAAAGAGTTTCTGAGAATCCGTTACCGGCTCTTTCTCTATCTCATACCACACAATGCCATCCTGTTCGTATGCATTAGGAATAAAAGAGCGGTTCGCTTTGTCCGGTTCACCGACAGGAAAGAAAGTGATCCCTCCCGGCACGCGGGTAACGTCCCAAAGTGCCAATCGCTTCATTTCCGTTGAAATGTTCTTTAAGCTACATGTAATTAAAACAGCCTTGTCATCCGAAAAAGAAAACTCTTTTGTGACCTCTATGCCTTTAACGCTATCTGACGGACTATAAAGTTTCAGCTTATCATCTTGCAGAACCGCACGATAGGGCCATTCATCCAATACCGGATAAGGGGGCCAATGCCATTCCTGCGGAGAGAGCCAGAAAGTGGAACCATAATACGAGGAGTCGATATCCGCTTGGAGAAGCATTTCTTCCTCTCCATACCGGAACGAGACAAGACGACCGGCAGTCCGGGCCGATACGCTGAAAGAGATCTCTCCCGATGAAGCGGTATAAACCTCTCCCCGACAGCTGAAGAGCTCTTTCGGGATACATCCCCCAAGCTGGAACAGGATCAGAAAAACAGTAAATACATAAGTTATCCTCTTCATCTCCTATTTGCTTGGAACAACAGTTACAGACGGCGGTAGCACCCAATCCTTATCATGAGACGGAACATTCCCCATCACAAATTCAAGTGTTCCACCATTTACAATATCCTCATGCGAAATGTACAGCTTATCATATTCTTTCCCGTTCAACAGGACAGATTGTACATAGATATTCTCTTTATTCAGATTATGAGCTATCATTTTAAAGGGTTTGTCTTTCACCGTAAACTCAGCACTTTGTAGCATCGGTTTCCCTAACACATAGATCTGTTCGGCAGGATTGACAGGATAAAATCCCATAGCACTAAATACATACCATGCCGACATCTGGCCGCAATCTTCATTTCCACAAAGCCCGTCGGGCGCTGCCGTATATAAAGTGGACATAATCTCATGCAATTTTTCCTGGGATTTATGTGGAACTCCGGCGTAATTATACAAATAAGCGACCTGATGGCTTGGTTCATTGCCATGAGCATACTGACCGATAAGCCCCGAAATATCCAATGGCACATCGTGACCCGAAATGACCGAAGGCATGGCAAAAAGCGTATCCAATGCGGCAACAAAAGCATCAGGACTGCCATGCAGACCAATCAATCCCTGAACATCGTGCGGCACGAAGAAAGAATACTGCCAAGAGTTTCCTTCCACCCAATCGCACTCCTGATAAGAGGAATAAAACGGGTTGAACGGACGACGGAATTTCTTATCGGACGAAAATCCGTTCATCAACTTATATTCCTTATCAAAATAAACAGAGTAGCTCATTGCCCGATTCATAAAATAAGTATAATCTTCATCTTTACCCAAGTCTTTGGCCATCTGAGCGATACACCAGTCATCATAGCAATATTCCAATGCCGTCGATACCGACTTATTATACTTATCGTACGGTATATACCCATACTCTTTCAGCTCTTTTACCCCAAAATCGTCCTGCATGGCCGAAGTCTTCATAGCATGATACGCTTTCTCCACATCAAATCCCCGTATCCCTTTAAAATAGGCATCGACTATAACCGGAACTGCATGATAACCAATCATACAATTGGTTTCACTCGACCACAACGGCCAAACCGGTAACAATCCCGATTGCTCATACTGGGCAAGCATTGAATTTACAAAATCATTCACCACGTCAGGAGCAAGCAGTGTGACCAGAGGATTTTCGGCACGGAACGTATCCCACAGAGAAAATACAGTATAATTACTAAAGCCTTCGGCCCGATGTATCCGGTCGTCAAATCCACGGTATTCTCCATTCACGTCATTATATAGATATGGAGCTACAAACGAGTGATACAGCGCTGTATAAAAAATTGTTTTTATACTATCAGTGGCGTCTATCCGAATTTTAGACAACTCTTTATCATACAAAGAGCGAGCCTGTGCCAATACACCGTCAAAGTTCCAATCGGGAATTTCCCTTTCAAGATTCTGTATTGCATTTTCGACACTTACAGCCGAAATGCCTACCTTCACCTCTATGGTTTCGTTCTTTTCCGTATCGAAATCGAGAACGGATTTTACGTCCTTGCCGGTGATGCTTCGTTGATTGGTCAATTGTCCATTCAGTGCCAGTTTTATGTTCTTAAAAGGTTTAGAGGTCTGCATAACGAAATAGATTCGCTGTTTGCTCCAATATTTTTCTCCCGGTTCACCCCACCCCTTTGTGTGCCGTTCACCGGTTATGGTATGATTATCGACGACATTCAGCACTGTCGATACGATCGAATCAGTGGCAAAATGATGCGACAAGTCCAGCATGATGTGAGCATCGTCCGCTTTCGGGAAAGTATACCGATGGAAACCACAGCGCGGAGAAGCCGTCAATTCGGCCATTATACCATAATCTTTTAGCTTCACCTTATAATATCCCGGTGAAGCCCACTCTTCATCATGCGAAAAACGGGAACGGTACCCTTCGTCCGGATTCACTTTCGTTCCGGCATTCCACTTGACCTCCCCAACCGTAGGCATGATCATGACATCCATTAAGTCCGAACGTCCCGTACCGGAAAGATGTGTATGGGAGAATCCGATAATAGAGCTATCGGAATAATGATATCCCGAACACCAGTCCCAACCTTCCAGCCCGGTGTCCGGACTCAGTTGTACCATTCCGAAAGGAGTAGTTGCACCGGGAAACGTATGCCCATGCTCGGCAGTCCCGATAAATGGATTCACAAAATCGATGGCCCGCTTCTCCGTTTCGCTCTTACAGGCAACCAAAGAAGCGACAACAAACAATGCCCCAAAATATTTCTTCATCATTATTTCTATTTTATTGATTACTTTCCTTACTTATTTCTCTATACCGAATTCCAGCTCATTGGCCCAATGCTCACGCCAATCGGGGTGGAATGCCCGGCTATTTCTTTTCGAAACGCTCCTGTTACGTGCCAACTCCATGCAGGCTCCCCAACTGCCATTATCATTCACCCGATAAGAGAACTTAATTTTCTCTCCCCGATCTATCGCCTTTTTCACGTCGGGAATCTCACTCCACGGAATGGCACATTCGGTGTACAGCGTGTTACCCTCCCGGCGGGTAATCAATTTCCCGTCTTTCACAGCTCCGTCATAAGGTGATTTGAGCTGACGCGGATAAAAATGTTTGCGCGGCATGCCCGGAACGAGCATTCGCCATATTTCATATCCTCCGCCATATTCGGGGGCTACTGTGTTCAACGCATATTCATAATCAGTACACTTATATCCCACGTATTTCGGCATCGTTCCTCTCGGGCAAACCTCCATTCCATCCTCTCCCATAGGAATTACATTAAAAGCGATCAATATATTATCCGTAGGTTCCGCCATCGAAGCATCGGGCAGTACCGGATCTTTCCGATATGTATAACGTCTTACTCCTTCGGGCCACTTCAATTCGATCAAATCATCTTTTGCCACCACATGGAATGATGTGTTTTCCGGTAAAAGCGATTTCATACCGACCAGATAATATCCCAGTCTGCCATAATTCGCTTTCCAATCTCCTCTGGTTTCGAAATCTCTTTTAATAAAATTCGCCGCCACTTTGCCTTGAACATTCACACCAGCCTCATCAAAAAAGATTCCTGAAAGTTTGGCGGTATACCACCATCCCTCCGCCGTGATGCGAACACGGACTTTCCCGGATAAATTAAACACAGCATACGTGCCGTTCCATATATCCGGAATGCGCTGACTTAATAAATCTTTGCCGGTCTCCCGGTCGGAAACCACAATAATCAGATTGGATTGTCCCCAATCGGGCAGATAGAAAGATGTTTGGGTAAACCGATCGTAAGGCAAATCCAAGTCAATGCCGATTGAATGAGACGTATTTGTATTTTCCAGATAGTTCATCATTCGCAAAAGGCTGTCGGGGTGTTGCAATGCCCCTCGATTGGCATATTCCACCCGATTAGTCCTCTCAACCGCATGCATGGCTTCTTTCGTCTGCATGTAAGACACTTCCGGATAAAAGAAATCATCGTCATTGCGGTTTTCAAAACGACAGGTTCCTTTATCCGGTGTCTTATCGGCCGTTTTTGCCGAGAAATAGAAGTAATGATCATCATAAGCCATATAGGCGGTAGACATGCCATCCGCATTTTTCTCAAATTCCTTGAACGGATACCAGGCAGCTTCGGTCAAAGAGATAGAAGCCTCGCCCGAACTTTTGACGGTCTGCGGCAATACTCCTTCCCAGTCGTTCAGATCTCCGTCGATGTTTATTGTGCGTTTTACGATATAGTTCACATGCATCTCTTCCCAATGCACGGCCAAGCCGTCTTTCCCGGCATCAAATTTCACAAATAACGGATAGGTATTATTCGCTGCAGCATTACCCGAAACTTTCACTTTCAGCATTTTCGTCTCATGGGCTTTCAGCGACAGATGCTCCGGATAAGAAAGATTGAGATCGCCCAATGTTATCTGCAAGCTCCCCTTTACATTCCGGTTAAGGATATTTGTAAGTTCCAGTTCCATTTCCGTCCCGCCGGCAATAGGCGAGGTCATATCTTTTGCCACGATGTCAATGGGTTCATAACCTTCTATATAGGCAGTCTCCAGGCCACTCAACAATCTTTTGAAAGATCCCTTCGAACCGTTTGTTCTTAAATAGTACCCCCTAAAGGTCAGAGGTATCTCATACACTCCCTGCCGGGGATTTACTACATTTCCATAAAAGTCGTATAACGAAAAAGACGAATGAGCTTTCAATGTCAGTTTTCCATCTTCCATAGCCCGGTAGGCAAATATCTGCTTCTGTATTTCATCCCGTCCGGCAGCACTCTCGGGAAGCGATTTCAGTTGCTCCCATAAGGCCATCTTTTCCTTTATCTCCTTCTGGCTTCTGACATTCCTGTAAAGAATATTATCTGCTCCAAAGGCTTCGCCCAAGTCTCCGGTAACTACCACCGTACCGTCATCGGGATTATTATCGTAACCATCAAATACCATAATCCAGGGCAAGCCTTTCTTGAAAAGCAGTTCCTTAAATTCGCGCTCACCGATCAATGCCTGTACGGCTCCCATAGCCGCAGCCGGCGACCAGGACGGATGAACCGACGGGATTAATTCACTCCCCGACTCTGTACGTATCCGGGTATCGGGCGTTGTATTATGCGGATCGCCACCGTACATATAACCACCGTATATACCCATAGAACGGTCATACCCGGCTGAACGGTTGGCAGCTACCACCAAGCCGATCCTGTCGTCCGTATTGCCTACCCAACTTTCCGTATCCCATATTCGTACGCGCCCCTTATATTCTTTCCGGTGATTCCACTCCGGATAGAGTACTGGAGAATCCATCCCCTGATAATGGATGGAGAGGAAGTCGAAGATGGGAAGCATATCCATCGTCCCGTCACAAAACAGCTTGTCCCAAGCGTTCGAATTGGAATCTCCGCCGCCAATCAATATATCCCTTCCCGATTGGCGAACATCCAGTACCGCTTCGGCCATCGCTTTATATATCTCCCGATAACGCAGCATATCGGCCTGCCATCCCGAAATGGAAGTGCCTTCCCACGGTTCATTCCATAAAGACACTGCCGTGACAGGACCATCCGGCCAGCCATGCTTCATACATATCGTTTTCACAAAAGCCGTAAAATCTTTATCTAAATCCGGCAACCATGCATAATCCTGCTTCGAGCGTAAAAACACATCGTTTTCATCCAAAAAAGAACGGGGAGTACCCAACGGATTCAGCGCCTGTCCTTCTCCGAACATGAGGAGTACCGTTATGTTATTATCTTTAAACCGCTTCATGTCCTCATCGAATTTCCTCATAAGGGATTGGTAATCCCGAAAAGTCGTAGGACAATATGGCAACCCATAGCGGATGGCTTGCACACCTACACGACTGAGAAAATCGACCCCCAAATCATCCAATGACTGTTTGGGATATTGTGTTTTTACCGGTGAGGGTTTCATACTCTTCACGAAACTCGTACCCAGTCTGCGCCCGTATTTACCTAAATCGAAAACAATGGCATATCCTCCAAATTCAGTTGGAGTCCGAGGGGAAACTTCCACATTGGTGTATCCGTTCGGAGCAATCCTTACTTTCAAAGGAAGAGTTTCCACCTCCTCCATTTTAAACATTTCGGGTAACCATATATCGTTGGGGATTCCCCTCGCACCGTAATGAATCACCTCTGCGCGGGCATCCACATCCATATATTCGCCGGTGTTATTTTGCAACTGAAAAGTGAACGATATTTTGTCTTCAGGCCAGAACACATTGGCCGGAGCACTGGAAGACATTGCTTTTACATCATAGTCATAATGCATCAACCCATTTTGCACTCCCATTACCTTTTCGTAACCAATCCATTCATAAGGCTCTTTCATCTGCGCCTTTACGGAGATAAAAGCCCCAAACAAGAGAGCTAAAGATAAGAGATAGCGATATTTCGCCTTGGATAAGATTATTATAGCTTTCATCTTCATAACTAATTATTCAAACAAGATTATTTTCTCTCCGCTCACTGTTCCGGAGTTCATCAAAACCATTTCACCGGCATTAGCCGTTTTTCTACATCTCACATTATCCAAATCGATATTGGCTACATTGTCCAAATAGAACGCCGTGCGTACCTCGCTCCCGGTATAACTTAACTTTATGTTATCCAGAACAAGCTCTTTGACATTACGTACAAACATTCCCCAGCAAGGTAATACGCGTGAATCGACATGCGGCTGCGCAGCCACTATATTTTTCAATGCCGAATCATTATGCCCGTCGAACTCTATATCGATATTACGCAAAACGATACTTTGAAAACTACCCCCTTTCCAGCTTTCAATAGATGCCGCCGATTTAAATATTTTCCGGGCTTTTACCCTTTCCACCAATATACGGTTGCTTTCATTGCCTATATTCAAAATAAACATAAACGGATTTTCCATATTTTCAATATCCAGATCACTGATATAAACATCATTCAGATAGCCCGGTGCAGGCCCCCATCCACCCGGCTGCAACAATACAGCCGACAGCATATAGCGTCTTTTCAATTCTTTGGAGGTTCGATGAGGGTACACTCCCGGTCCTTTAAAGGTGCAATGCGTAATTTTCAAACCGGTGGCCGGCATTATCAGCCGAATCCCATTACAAGCCGAATTAATGCGGCAATCGGTAATCGCCACATTCTCCCAGTAACCACCGGCAATAGCATCATCTCCCGTATAAAGTTCACAATTCCGGATAACCGTGTTTTTACCTCCCCGAATATGAATACCGTCCCAACCCTCCTCGATTATTAAATTCTGAAAAACGGCATCTTCTATCCGATATGCCATGAATGCATAATTGGCGGCACAACGTACCGTAATATCCGAAAAGGTCAGATTCCGGGACATGGCAAAAAGCAAGGTATGCGGTCCGCGCATGCTCTCTTCTCCACCGACATCGAGCACATGATCTCCATCTATCATTCCTTTTCCCGAAATCGTTACGTCGCTGACCCCTATACCCAGAATCAAAGCCCTGTTCCATTCCGGTTTTTCCGACTTATTATATTCTATCATCTCTTCCTCCGGATAGAAATATTTATAAGCTCTCAAATCCGAAGTGCCTTTGATGACAGAACCTTCTTCCAGATAGAGTGAGATGTGGCTCTTCATCTCGATGGTTCCCGTAAGATAAACCCCTTTGGGGACGATTACCGTACCTCCGCCGCTTTCGGCACAAGCATCGATCGCCTTATTTATAGCCGCCGTATTTATCGTTTTTCCATCTCCTTTGGCTCCGTATTTCTTTATATCAAATACATTCCGGGAAACAGCGCCGACCGGCATAAACTGAAACAGGGCAACCCAAACAGCCACCAAACACAAAAACTTTTTTTTAGATATTTTCATAACAACTATTGCAAATATTTTTAATTCAGCCAATACTAATTTCAGATAGAGACATGAACTTATTATTATTTTTAGACAGAAGAACAAAAGGACCTATTTCCTGCATTGCCTTTACTGACGGCTTATTTGTTCTTTTGTCCTTCTGTCTAAAAATAAATTCAAAATCTTTCTAATATGTATACTTATCATATTTTCCACTCATTACGTTTTTTACAGATTCGAGGTATCCATATCCACAACGCATGTCGGGTTCCAGATACGAACCTTCCACCCATTCGTTCCAAGCATTGATAATGATTAATTTGGGTTGTTCCGGATGTTTCCGGACATATTCCCGGGCCCTCTGCAGATAGGCTCCGAAGCTTTGGGGAGTTGCATTGAGGTGCACTACATCCTCTTTACCCAGATGTAATTTACGCGGGGTGTCATCCCAGCCGATCGATACAGTAGGGAAATAAGGTATATCCAGCATCTTGTCCCAATTGTTCTGTACCGTCATGGCTTGCTCTCCCCATTTAATATAGTCTTCCTGAGGTTTGGCACCACCCCAGTTATAAGCAGTCACGCTATTTATACCTAATTTATCTACCACTTCGTTGATCGTCAGGCCCTCCATATAGCGGGCATCACACAGACGAGGGGACAGATCCTGCCATTCTCCCCATCCGACCAACTGAAAATGGACTCCCGGAAAACCTGCATTCATCGCTTCACGACGGAAGTAGTCAAGGGCATTTTTAACGCCATCGAGGTCATGGAAGCTCTTTATCAGGTTAACAAACTCAAAAATAGAGAATACCGGTTTCCCGTCTATCTTAAAATAATTGGGCTTTTTAAAATACTGTTCGATAACCCGATGAACAATCACTTCATAATTATGCTGGTCCACCACTCCGGTCCATACCAAAGAATCGGTTTTATAACGATGCGGATTCCAGAAATTACTATATACATCGTGGTTGGCCCACATCAGATAAAATTGCATCTTATTGTTATTGGCAGCTCCCAGAAAGCCTTTGTTAATGGCGTCTTCCAGATAGGGCTTTCCATCGAACCAATACCAATCATAGATAAATACATTTACTCCGTGATCGACTGCGGCATCTATTTTCTTCTCTACCGCTTTCGGATCACTGTCACTCTGATATCCCCACAACGGAACTTTAGGCTGATAATGGTCATCGAACCGGCTGGTTCCCTGTTTTATAATCTCCCATTCTCCCTCACCCTTGCTCCAAAACACATCGCGGCTCATCGCTTCGTCATGACACGAAGGCCAAATGTAAGCGGCGACATAATATTCATCAGTCACATCCGGTTTCGTTGAACACGAAAACAAGGTAGGTGCAAGAAAAATCAATAAAGCAAATAAAACCGAAATAGTTTGCCGTTCTCTCATCTTCATTCTTAAAACTTAATTAGGGGAATAAATTACCTTAAAACATATAAGAATGGCATAAACAAGCTGATAAATACAATAAAGACTTCCGTTCAACCCGTCTATGCCATTTTTCCAAACATAACAGAAACTCTCTTGAACAGACTCAATGACAGTTCCCTATATCACAATATCATTTATTTAATAGCAACTTTCTCGGTTTTCCCGACTTCACCTTTTACAGAAACTACATAGACACCGAAAGGCAGAGAAGTGGAATACTCAGCAGCACTGCATTCTTCCGAGAGGATTAATGCACCGGAAAGTGAATAAACAGAGATCCGGTTGACACCTCTCAGGTTGTTAACCTGTACTTTACCACCCAATGCATAAATTTGGGGAGCATTGGTATTATCTACCTCCGTCGAAGCAATGCCTACGGGAGTTCGAGCTACTATCGACCACGGCATGGCTTCCGCTTTTTCTTTATCAGCCGTAACCTCTTTCCATTTATCCCCTTCACCGCTCATGTCATTTCCGATATACATATCGTTTGCTTTTACTTTCAACACCACATTCAAAGGATGATCCAGATCGCCTGCCGATTCTATCGCAAACAAAGCATTCTCGGCAACCATATCGACATTACTGATCCACTTCAATTCCGTAAGACCGCCCAGATACATATATTTTCCCGTCACATTATTCTGAATCTGATAGTACACTACGCCCTCTACGGTCACCGGTTTGAATTTAAATATAGAGTTCTCTTCATCATAGCCCAAAGAGACAACCGCATCTTTATCTATCATCGTATAATCCTGTTCGAAAGTAATGCCGTAGTATCCTCCTTCAACCGGCTGAATGACGTTGATGCTATACCGACACAATGCCAATGCATCTTCCAGTTCTTTTTGCACTTTGTTTACCTCCTCCTGAGAAGTAGAGTTTTCGTAAACACCGTTTGCCTCCTCAAGTTTAGCTTTCAATGCATTGTAAATTTCCGGCGTATATTCTCCCGGATTGTTACCCGGTTTTACGTTCTGGTTTCCCAAGAAAGCAGTAGCCGCTTGAATGGCTTCATATAATCCTTCCTTGATTGCCACCTCCGTATTATATTTCACTATTTTCCAATAAGAATTGACTACATTTCCGGATTTGTCACTTGAAAGCCATTCACCTTCTGTTCCGCTACCGGCTCCCATACACAATGGTCCGCCGTCTTCAACAAAACGGAATTGAGTCTCCAACAACACATAATCCGAATATTGCGTATTCCCCGTCTCATAAATATTAAACCGGGCACGTTCGGGTTGCGCTACAGAAACACCGTTCACATCGCCCCTCAAGTTTTCGGGTTCTAACGTCCAGCCTGTATCCCAGCGATCTCTTCTGTACCAATATTTTCCGGATACGCCGTGCTTAATTGTATAATAATAGGTGCCATCTTCATTTTTCACCACTTCCACTTTAAAGCGTTGGTTTTCGTTGCCATCGCCCACTGCTAATGAAGCATAATGATCCTCTGACGCTGTGAGGTAAAAACCTGAGCTATGGATAATATAATACTGTGACTCTGAATCGAAATCGAAAGGATTGCGAGTAACTTGTAAAGTCGTAAACAGGTCAGAAAGTTCATGCAGACATGCATCCACCTGCTCTTGAGTAGCATCATCACTGGCTACGATTGCTTGAGCATCTCTTATCTTATCTTCTATTTTCCCTTTGAGCTCCAACGAATATTGCCGGGCGGCATCACCGAAGGTTACGGTTCTCATAAAATTCTTAATCTCAACCATTTTATTCTGAAGAGCCGTTTTCTCTACAAAATCTGGATTATACTCAACAATACGCCATTGGCTGTTTACTTCCTGATCATTCCGGTCACTGGAAATCCATGTCGAATTATTATCTGTTCCCGTACCGAAAAAGTTGCCGTATTCATGCTTAAAATGGCACTCGATAAAAACGTTCTCCCCTTTTACCGGCAGCTCGAATAAGGCCCGATCCCCGATTTCGGCAGGAGACGAAGTCCATCCCGTATCCCAATTATCGCGTTTATACCAGTATAGTTGCGACTCGACTTCTTGAATCTGATATACCCCACCCCCTTGAGGAATAATGTGAAAGCGCTGGTTGATCTCTCCCGATGCCGGAGAGATAGATGCTCCTTGAGCGCTAATATTAGTCGTCAGATAATAGCCTGTTCTATTATGAACCAGATGATAGACTTTCCCGACTTCCGGCACCGTGACCGAAGCATTGGCGAAAGAAGACATTCCCATCACGATGGAAATGAATAAAAACAAGATGTAAGTTCTTCTCATAATTTTAAGTATTTAATGTTACTAAATAAGTGTTCTGTTTCAATCATATTGGGTTATTCCTCTGCGGCTGTCCGTTCTGAAAGGCACAGCAGGCAGCCCTTCCCGGTTATAAAGATTGACATCCGGATTATTGGACCACGCATATCTCACATGAACCGGATCGGTAACCTCATCAGAATAGACTATGACACAGCTTCCGTCAAGGTAAGCCTTTGCCCAATGGTATTCACCGGTACTTCCGGCAATGGCAAACCCTTCTATATATCCATATTTATTTTTCACGACAAGCCCGCTCCCGATATGATCATACGATATGATTATTTTATGTCCATCAACGCGCATCGATTTGTAGGTAGGACCCACACAAACGAGATTTTTCTTTCCATAATCCTTGTTCAGAGCATTCAAAGCCAACCGCAGCCCGACATCCTGTTTATTACGGGGATGAATATCGTCAGCCTGCCCTATATCCGTAATCACAGCCTGCCCTGTCTTAGGTAACACCAAAGTCATTGTCTGGGCTTCGCGCAACTCCGCCCACTGGCTCTCTTGCGGTTCTTCATCTTTTGCCATGAAATTGGCCAACTGTACCCAGTAAAAAGGAAACTCATATCCCCACTGCGCACGCCAGTCATTAATCAATGCGGGAAACATGCTTCGATAATTATACGCATTTGCCGCATTATTCTCACCCTGGTACCAAATAGTCCCCTTTATTCTGAATGGGGTGATCGGACAGATCATCGAATTAAATAAAGTGGCATAATACATATTGGGAGAAATATCCATATAATTGAATTCATTCTTTGTCACGCCAGTCTTATATCTCCATTCACCAGCCAAAGAGTAACGTTTAGCTTCTATCTCCAAACAGACGTCATCGGCTTTTCCATACAAGCCGCCATCCCCTCCGGTATCAATAATCTTAACCGTTACACTATTTTTTCCGGCTTTCAATAATTGCGCCGGAATGTTGTAACAGCGCTCCACCGTATGGCCTTCGGTCGACCCTACTTTAACGCCATTCACATAAGTGACATCATTATCGTCAATCGGACCTAAATACAAAGTGGCTTCTTTCCCTTCGGCGGAATCCGGCAAGTCCACTTCAAAACGAGACCAGACTGTTCCATCGACAGCAATCAATTCATTCTTCCACAAGCCGGGTACCGAAACATATTTCCATGAAGAATCATCATAATTATCTGCATACCATCTTTCCACGTCACCGGGATCTTGGGTCAAGGCCTTCTCGTATGCCGCTTTTCTTTGTTCTATTTCTCGGGCAAACTGATCGTAATTCTCTGCATCAACGCCTTTATAGCGGGCTCTGAAAGAAGCCGGCAATTGCTCAAACATGGCAGCACTGGTCCATGATTCAATATCAGTACCTCCCCACGAGGAGTTGATAATGCCAATAGGGACATTCAACTCCTGATATAATTTCCGGGCAAAAAAATAAGCCACTGCCGAATAATCTGACACCGTTTGGGGCGAGCAGACAGTCCAAACCCCGTTTAAATCATCCTTAGGCTTCATACTCATATCTTTCGATACATTGAAAGAGCGTATAAGAGGGTAATCGGCATTACCGATCTCTATCTGGGCATCTCTTACATTTCCCACAACCCATTCCATATTCGACTGTCCGGAACAAAGCCAGACCTCACCGACTAAAATATTTTTCAGGCAAATAGCATTATCCTTGCCTTTGACATTCAATTCATAAGGCCCACCATACAAAACAGGACTCAATTCAACCTGCCAGCTCCCATCCTTATCGGCCTTTACTTTCTTGACCTGATCTAAAAAACGAATCTCAACCGATTCTTTTTTATCGGCCCATCCCCAAATTCGAATCGATTGATTTTGCTGGAATACCATATTATCCGAAAAAATATGCGGAAGCCTGACTTCGGCAATCACATGGAGCTTCAACATAAAGCATAAAATAAAGAAAAAAAGTGTCCTTTTCATGGTAAAACTAAATTTCATATTTAAAATTTTAACTCTGGCTATATTCGGTTTTTAAACTTTAATATAAAAACGACCTGGAGATAGAAAATCCGCCAAACACATTCAAAAAAGATTTTATCATACTCCTCTTTTTATTCTTATTCTAAATTTCCTTCAAAGTAAACCAAGTGCATTTATGGTAATGCGACACATGATATACGATTGAGGTGACTATTACATTAGAAAAAGCCAAGTATCAGTCGAGTTGCTAACGAGAAAGAGACACACCTATGAGAAGTAATAAATTGAAAAGAAACTCTTTTTCGTAGTGACGGTTCCTATTGTGAATAAATTATCACTCCTGAATTATAGCCTGATTGGTGAATAGTAGACCTATGACAGGGATCATATATAAAAAGTTCAAAATATGTTGTGATTTCAGATATATATAAATATTAAAAAGGAGAGAAAGAGACCGCCTTTTTATTAAAAAATAAAGACATCTTCGAATTCCAACAAAACATTAATTATCAACAAGTTATACAAACCATTATTTGCTCGTAGAGAATCGAAGCGAAACTCGTAGAGGAACGAGTCGTTTCTCTACGAGGAACAGGGTGTTTCTCACCGAGAAACAAATCAAGCATTCATAAGATATGACAACTTATATAGATACAAAAACAGAAGCATTTATCAATTGTAATGAAAAAGAAAACATATATATCTTCGGATTACATTTTTAGACTACTCGCATAGTTTCTAATGCTATAAATATGCGAATTGAAAGCGAATCACAACATTACGGTTGATCTCATGTTCGTCAAAAAAGGAAATCACATAGCACACGAGAAGTTTTTGTAAAATAAAATACACTTCTTCAAACAACTCTGCTACCAAATAATGCTATTATCGAAGTTACTTAATTAACAAGTATAGATAAAGTTTCTTTTAGCCTTATAAAATTCATTGATTTTATAGCAGATATTCGTTATGCGCATATAATGCTGTATATCAATAATATAATAACAAATTTCCTGAGATCAAAGAGCCGTTGTTTATACACGAAAGAAAGCCATGTTAACGCTGCGTTAAATCGTATTTCTTGTCGACAAAGGATACGTTCTTTATATACAAGAAATACGCTTCTTGTTAAGCAGGAAAGTATATATGAGAAATGCAATTAACAATGTTAAAAAAGGAAGATAGATAAGTAAGATGTAAAATGTTATAATTTACGCCCCAATTCATTAATGAACACTTTTTTTTAACAATGGTTATTTACCAATATATCAATCAAATATGTTTCATTGAGTTCATATCAAATTCCATTTGCACTAAGTTAGAATTCTCTCTCTACACAATCGTGATTATCCTCAGCAACGACAGCAGTTTGCTTTAGGAAAAGTATGAAAACAAATTAGCGGCTAAACGATACAAATATCACATAACCCGCTAAAGTCTCACTCCCCCACAGGGTTAGGACTACAAAATTACAAATATTATTTTAATAACCACCATTTTTTAGTTGTAATTCACTTTTAAATTAGTACATTTGCGACATCGAAAACAGCTTTGCCGATCATAATATCGAAAAAGTATTTGTTGTGATTCGCTCTCAAATTAGTATATTTTCAATATCAAGAACAACTTTGGAAGAAGAAATTGATGATGTGATTTTGCTATGATTCGCTCTCTAATTAGTACATTTGCAACATTAGAAACAGTGGAAGTTTAACGCCAAAATGCTTATATATCGTTGTGATTCGCTTTCAAATTAGTACATTTGCAACATTAGAAACAGTCCTCAGGTAAACCATCCACACCGTCAATGGTTGTGATTCGCTTTCAAATTAGTACATTTGCAACATTAGAAACAGTACAATGCCAACAACAAACTGTAATTCAAAAGATTACAATAAAATTTAGAAAATAAAAATAAATGCTGTTTCTTCAAGAAAATCCCATTAGTTAATGGGATTTTTAATTTAAAAAGAGTTCTAATTACTACCAAGAGCATCAATATCTTGTACTTTTTTTGCTAAATTAAATCCCAAACTAAATTATTATTGGAAAAAGATTAGTGTTTTTTTTCTTCTCATCCGCTTTATAATAAAGTAATATAGAGAAAGCATCTCTTTAAAGACGAAGTCCCGATCTGTATTGCTCCAAAAAAAATTAAAGATCATAAACTTAAAAAACACATGGTATGAAGAAAAATTATTTACTACTAATGACAGCGTTACTTATCTCTTCTTTCTGTAAGGCACAGGACACGCCCCCACAACCTTTCTTTGATCTGGTACTTGAAGTTTGGGATTATACCAAAGGTGCGGGTCCCAACATACAAGGAGAAAAGGATGTATTCTGCTGGGCCAGTCCGGGACATACCGGAGGATCTCCTGAGAATTTATACTGGGAGAAAGTAAACAACTACAATTACAACGGCAGAGGTTGGGAATTCCCCATGTACGACGACGGAAGCGGTCACGATTGCGGTAACGGATGGGTAGAAAAACGAGATGACGTATGGGTGTATTATTTTAAGATGAGTACTACTCAAGGTTCTGTTTCGTGGGTTCCTTATACCTATTCTTCCAGCCGGAATAAGATATATTCATGGTTCCAATATTCAGGAGACGGAATTAGTGACGGCGAAGGAAATATATTCAATTCTAACCTCAAAGCAACGATAGGCCCTAACGGAGAAATCGGTGGACAATATCGCCTGATTATAAAAGAGAATGCCAACACAACCATGAAATTGACAGCCAAAGCACCCAAAGGTACACAAACTGTTTATATCAATGCTTTGTATCCCGACAGTGACGACGCAGAATTACTGCCTATGACTTATGATAGCTCGTCGGATGCATTTACCATCGAAATAGACGGAAACCGGATTCCTAATGCTACGGTGTTAACTTATGCCTATTATCTGGACAACGACTGGATGTTCGGCGCCAGCGAGGTCGATGAAAATAATGAATATGTGAACCGTGAATTATTATATGTTGGGGGCACTACAGTCAACGAAAATATTTATAATTGGGACGGTTGGGAACCCAGTGGAGTCGAATTGCAAAACGGAGATAAAATACTCGTAAATATATCAGATAACGTACTCACCATAAGTAAAGCCAAATCGGTGCAGATTTTCACATCAAATGGTATCGAAGTAGAGAACCACCCTTCTATTGAAGGAACTTATCAAACCACCTTATCCAAAGGATTTTATTTGGTAAAGACGAATCTTGACGTTCATAAAGTAATTATCAAATAAATTCACGGCACCAGTTAAAAAGAAGATAAAATGAGGCTGAGAAGCTGAACAATTCAACAAACTTTGTTTTTTGTAAAGAGTCTGATATTCATATCAGGCTCTTTTCTTTTTAGCTGATAATTCCAGGATTAAGTAAAATATTTATTTTTTAGACAGAAGAACAAAAGAACATAAACTAAGAGCCTGTTTAAATTTTCCTCTTAAAAGTTTCTATCAGTTTATTTTGAGTTTATTTTCGGTCTATTTTCCTGTTTTTACTCGTCAGATAGCCCGCTATCCTCCTCCTAAAAACAGAAAAACATCCTCAAAAATAACTCTCAAAATAATACTGAGCAAAATTTAAACAGGCTCTTAATGTAATGAAAAGTATAGACTCTTGTATGTCATGAACTATATCTGTTAATATTCACATATAGTTCATATGGCAATTCATAACAAACACGAGCTAACTATTACTTTTTTAATATGTCCTTTTGTTCTTCTGTCTAAAAAATGAACATATTTTGCACTATGCAAGAGTATACACTTTTTCACAGCATTAAGTCTATAACTCTTACCTTACAAAAACATAGACTTCTGCAAGACAAGAATATAGGCTCTTCCACAAAAGAAAAACCACACTAATTATTAGCTACTTACAGAGACGATTCCCTCAAAATAATCCATATAGATTCGATACATAAAAAAACGCACCCCAAAAGTTTGAGTTAAACTTTTGGGGTGCAACCTGTAAAAGCGATATGTTTATTTCTAAACCAACTATGATTTTTATCTTGTCTATTGAATGATTATAGTCCGACGGATAGCTTTACTTCTGGTAAGAACCTGAAGTATATATGTACCGGTGCTCAACCGAGAAACATTTACAGCGTCGTTTCCAGTTATATTTTTCCGCAATACGGCTTTTCCATCCAGAGAATACAATGTGGCAGTAGCTTCTTCTTCGTTCTCAAGCCTAATATTTAATACATCTTTCGCTGGAACGGGATATATTCTGATGTCATCATCCTGATTGAACGAATTCAGGCCAACATCCACTCCGTCATATTTCCATGTATAGAGCAATACTTTACTACACCAGTTCTCTTCGTTTGCAATAAAATAGCTTCTTCCATTCGGATGTCTCCGCACATTGATCGGATAATCAAAATCAGTCCAGCCACTTCTCTGCACCTGATTTCCTTCCGTAACATTAGATCCGGGTTCTATATAACCCTGATAGACTCCCGTTTTATTATTGTAAACACCTATAAGACCATCCTGATAGAGCGATGTAAAAATATAGTCTCCTGCGACTGTAAAACCTTTCATATTTCGCTTATCACTTCCGCTAACCGGAGAATAATGAAGATTCAGCAAAAGATCGGGAGTCCAGTTCTTCACATCGGCATCGCCCGAAGTAAACCTTTTCAAGACATCTTTGAATTTAACAATAACCGAACCTCCGGCAGTCCACGATCTGTCGCCCGTAGTCGTAGGGCTAAATCCGCTCAGATACAATGCATCTTCGACATCATCGTAAACAATACGCCTTACTTCATCCATGTCTTTCGGCATAGACAAAGACATCTCACGCACGCGATATTGAGGTATTCCATCTTTCACATTATTGCACATATACAAAGAAAATCCGCTTCTTCCCCGAGTTTTCCAGATGTTACCCAGCTTATCAGGATACAAGAAGTTTTCTTTTTCGGTAGTTATCTTAGATATTTCATTGGCCTGCTTAGCTCCGTCACCATCCTTATCGACCCAGAACGATGATCCGTCCACATGCATAAACGGGATTCCGATATATCCGTCGGTTTCCTTATTAAAGCGATAGCCGGCAACCATTCCACTGTACATATCCGATACATAAAGGAATTTCTCTCCATCGATCACCCGAATCCACGCACAAGTAATAAAAGAGCCATATCTTCTTTCATTTCTCGGATCATCGGGATATTTAAACAAATCGGCTGTATAAGCAATGCACTCATCTACCCGACCGCCCAACTTATCGTTCGATAAATCCAGTTTATGAATTTTCGAAGGGCTATAAGCCATGTTCAGTTCCGACGGATCGAAATCAGCTGTTGCCGTAAATATTAATCCTTCTTTAACACTTAACCTTTCACGAGTCGTCTCGTCATAAATCTCAATAGTAGTGGCAGCTCCCATTTCTATCCCTTGATTATTACCCTCTGTCAAGAAGGTATTGGCAACATGTATATGTCCGGCATCATCAACTCCCACGCCCACAGGACCGGTAAACCGCAATGGACCGGTTTCTCCTTGCACATGAGTCGCCGTCCTTGAATAAACTCCTCCTGTTTCCCCAAAGGTTTCGCTAAATTGCGGATTACTGCCATAAATATCCGAGTAAATCAGTATATTCGAATCTTTTCCCCGATTCGCAGCCAACAAACGGCTGTTTTTAACATCGATGCAAAAACCCATTACATTTGTATTCTCCGGGAACGTTATCTCTTTAAGCAGAGTACCGTCTTGCTGGGATATTCTGGCTACTTTGTTTTCTAAAAGCACCCATAATCCGCCCTGATCATCAAGGTACATTTTTCCCCGGGTATCAGGTTTCCCCTTTGCTCCCAATTCCAAGCCCGAAGGAAATTCCCGTACCAAAGTCATCGTGGACTTATCATAAACCTTGATGCACTCCGGTTTCCCCGTATACACCTCGTATACAAACAACTCCTCGTCGTTTACAGCTAATCCACGCAAACTTGTGTTGTCTCCTTTGTCAACAACCAGCATATCCGCCCAACTTCCATATCCACCCGGAAAAGCCGCTGGAGTTCCGTTCAGATTGAATCGCCGTACGGTATGCCAGGTCGATTCCGAATCGCAAGCAGGATAATTGGGTAAACCATTGGAGTTGCGTCCCCCGTTTGCACCGTCACATCCGTTCTGAGTCAACAAAAGGTACACATAATCATTGTCCATAACAGCACGCCCCTGACAGTAACGGCCATATCCTCCCGTTCCGGAATTCTCCGGAATCGATAAGATTTCTCCCGCCGGGTTAAAGACTAATGCATTGGTTCCTCCCTCATCCCAACTGGTAGAGACGACAGAGTAACCGTCTGCCCTTACAAACAGGTCTTCTGCCGTATGCAGAATATGCTTAACCTGAGTTCCCCCATTATTTCCAATCCAAGAAGTCTTATAGTCAAAAGCCTTTTTCGATGCGATGTCGACCGGTCCGGCAACAACCTGCGCTTGCACATTTAAAGCCGTCATAAGAGGGGCGGCAAGCATAAAGGAGATAAATAATGTATTCTTTCTTTTCATAATTATATATCAATATTTTGTGGTATTCATAAAAAACGGGATAAAACAGAAAAATGAAAAAGATTATTCGAAACTGATCCTGAATCTTGCTTGTAGCATGAACATTCTGGTTATAATTAAAGAACAACCTTTCTCATTTTCCCCATATAATTTTTCCTTATTATTATCTTTTAATATCCTGTACTTTGTTCCATTTCCGGATTATTCTGCATTTCAAATAATGGTATCGGATAGTAAAGGTCGCAATCATCATAAACAGTCGGTCCTGCCAGAGTTTTCGGATACCATTTTTCCAATTCATCTTTCAAGGTTTTCCAGCGACACACGTCACACCAGTGCTGTACACCCTCTCCGCAAAACTCCTTAAAGCGTTCTTCGCGCAAATCATTCCACAAAGCATCTCCGCTCGAAGCAATATCTATATCGGAAGGCAGCGTTATCGGTTTGTCATAAGCACGTCTCCGCACTTTATTGATATATTCTTTAGCCGTCGTCTCGTCCTGACTGCGCAAACAGGCTTCGGCATACATCAGATATACATCCGCAAGACGCATTAAATAGATATTGATGCCACAAGCCAGACTCACCTCATTGGGAACATAAGTAACCGGATTGTATTTTCCAACACTCCAACCTTTGGTGGTGGTCGAAGTCACGTCCAATACATACTTGGCAACCGTAGTAGCTTTACCCTCTGCTATCACTTCGGTTCCTGGCTCCAAAGCGCAAATTTTCAATCGGGGATCACTTCCAAAACGTTCGATATTGGAATCATGGAAGAAAAGATTACTCCAACCGCCTTGTTTGGTATCCCGCCCGTAACGATAGCAATGAGCTATCAACGATGAGTGCATCTGACTCACAGCACCCGCCCAGTTTCCATATCCGCCGGGAGTGTGTCCTTTTATAAAATTCAATTCCATAATGGACTCCTTATTGAACTTTATCTGCTTATCATTGAACATATCCTTATACTGGTCAAAAGCTAACAGTTCATACGGTCCATTGTCAATTATATCTTTCAAGATCGTTTTCGTACTCGCCCAGTCTCCCCGATAAAGGCTTAACTGTCCCATATAGCTTTTTACTGTCCATGACGTCGGCCTTCCCAAATTATCATCATTCCACTTTTCCGGCAAAAGGCCTAAAGCTGCTTTATAATCTTCCCATATCTGATTATAGACTTCATTCACAGTGTTCCTCTTGGCTCTTAAAGTAGATGGAGTCATAGACGCTTCCAGACGAAGAGGAATACCCAGTTTTTCGCCATCACCATTACACGGATAGCCTTCTCCCCAATATTGAACCAATTGCTGGTGAGCCCAACCTCTCCAAAACAGAGCTTCACCTTGCATTTGTCCCAACCGCTCCAATTGGGCATCAGACAAATCGCTTCTCCCAAACTTGTCCAGACAATCGAGAAGCGTATTTGTGGCGCTCACCACTTTATAATAGGCCTCCCACAATGTATATACATTCCCATTATTGGGTTCTAACTGGTTTTGCGCCTGCTTGCTCCAATGCTCATCGGTGGTCCAAGCCATGTCGACAGTATGATCGGACACAAAAGCTCCTTTGTTGAGGGCCAGCGCTCCATACAGGTTTATGTGTATAACCTGCGCATAACAAGCCGTAACCAATGATTCCATATGCTCCATCGTGGTCGGGAAATTATCCGGAGACAATGTAGAAGAATCCGATAAGTTCAGAAAGCTATCGCTGCAACTACTAAATGCAAATAGAATTACAGTTATGAATAGAATTATTTTGTTTTTCATATCACCGATTTTTAAAATGTTAGACTTAAACCACCCACAATGCTCTTACTTGCCGGCCAACGAGTATCCGAATAGCAGTTTCGTTCGAGATAACCGCCTCCTATCTCCGGGTCACCCTGGAACTTGGTAAAAGCAAACAAATTGTTACAGTTCACATATATCTTCACGCCATTAAGACCGATTTTTGCAAGAGCAGATTTGGGCAAATTATATCCAAAGTGCAAGCTCTTCAATTTCAAGAATGAACCGTTCTCTACAAAATAAGATGATACTGTTTTGAAATTATTATTAGGATCTCCGGTTACAACCCGAGGGTGCTCAGTGGGGTGTTCGGCAGTCCAAGCGTCGAAAACTTTATATGTCGTATTCCAATCTCCATAAAAATTTCGTTCCACGGCTTTCGAAACATTATAAATATCTACTCCCTGGTGTCCTAACCATCCCATAACCAAGTCAAATCCTCTCCAACTCAGATTAATATTCAAACCGTAAATAAGCTTCGGCCAGGGATTGCCTATGTATTGACGATCTTCCTCAGTTATTTTTCCATCATGATTCAAGTCTTTAAATTTGAAATCGCCGGGAGCAGTTCCGGAAACCTGATAGAGCCCCGTAGGAGAAGCGGCATTGAGAGCGGCTATTTCCTCCTTAGTCTGGAATATACCTTCTACCACATACCCATACATTTGCCCCATAGGCTTTCCGTTTTCCGTTCTGTACATGGAACCGGTAATTGCTTCGGATCCGCCACGCTCTATGATAGGATTGATATCATCATTCAGCTTTACAACCTTGTTTTTATTCGTGGAAAGAGTCAAGGCTACATCATATCTGAAATCTTTATAAGAATTTCTATATTGGATGGCCAAGTCCAACCCACGGTTATGAATATCTCCGATATTAGCTTTGTAGCTGCCTACCGAAGCTCCTGCAGAAGACGGAATATTCATATCATACAACATATCCGTTGTCTTCTTGTCGTAATACTCCGCCGTCAACAAAAGGCTATTGCGAAATAATCCCACCTCAATACCAATATCCGTCTGGGTTACTTCTTCCCATTTAATCCCCTTATTAGGCAGTCCGGCATACCGGTATCCATTTAAGATCGTACCTTTGGTTCCGAAAGAGTAATACTGATGCGTATTATGAGTGTCGTTCAAAGCTGCAGTATACGCAGGATCATACAGGAACTGAGGAACTGTATTATTACCCGTTTTACCCCAACTGGCACGTAGCTTCAACTGTGATAAGCGAGGAAAGCGATCGATAATGAAAGACTCTTTCGCTATATTCCAACCGGCAGATACCGATGGGAAAACTCCAAACCTGTTTTCCGGGCCGAAATTGTCATAACCATCCCTACGTACGGTAGCTTCAAACATATACTTATCGTTATAAGCATAGTTCACCCGGCCAAATTGGGACAAACTGCGGCTATCACTTTGTCCGCCCAATACCATCATCTCCCCGTTACCCAAATTCATATTCCAAGCCGGCTGAACAGTAAAATCATATTTCCTACCGCCACTGGTGACATTCGTGCCTTTGGCAGCTTCATAACCCAACAAAACCTTAAAATAATGCTTCTCCGCAAAAAGTTTATCATACTGCAGAGTATAGAACATACGCATATTATTCGCAACGGCAAAGTTTTTCTCCAACCGGTCCGGTTTAGACAAAGACCCGATGTTATATCCCGTTTCAAACTGATTTTCTGCATTGGCTGCAAAATTATCGGACAAGTTTGCTTCTAATGCAAGTCCCTCGATTATTTTCCAGGTAAAGATAAGATTGACACTTCCGTTGTAATACTTATTATTATAAGCAGTGTTCAACTGGTTCATCAAAGGGTTACCTCCACCATATCCGGTCGGTTGCATTCCCCATCCGCCGCCATCAATATTGTCCGGATCATAATCTTTCATTGTAGGAATCTGTCTGAAACCAAGTCCTCCTCCGGCAGAGGGTTTCTTGTCCATATAGCCTAAGGTAACAATTTGCTTTATGGAAAATTTCTTTCCCAGCTTCGTGTTTCCGGCATAGCGGAACTTACCGCCCTTCTGCACATCATTCAGTTTAATGCTCGGACTATTATATAGCTCTACGGATGTATTATAAGTATGATTTTCACTACCTCCGGTCATCTGAATAAATGCATTCTGCTGGAAAGCATTCCGCCACAACATATCATTCCAGTTTGTATTCGGCAATTCCGAAGGATTATCCCAACCGGCATTAGGCGGTGCATTGTATCCTGAAGCCAGTTTAGCCTTAATGTAATCTTCGGTACCCAGCATCTCCGGAACATCGATAGGCATAACAACCCCTAAATTTACCCATGCATTAACCGTAACTTTTCCGGCCACACCTTTCTTGGTGGTCACCAAGATAACACCACCGGCAGCTCGAGCTCCGTAAATGGCAGTGGATGCAGCATCTTTCAACACCTCAAACGATTCGATATCATTCACATTAGGAGCAGCATCCGAAGGAACGCCGTCGACAATCCACAACGGTCCCGAACCATTGATAGATGCAGCACCACGAATAATAATATCCCCATTGGTCACATTCACTCCGGCCACGCGTCCCTGTAACAAGTCGGTAGCACTCAAACCGGTATCCTTATATTCAGCCGGCTTTATTGAAGCAATGGCACCTGTTATGTTCGACTTCTTCTGTACTCCATATCCCACGACTACAACTTCATCCAACATCCTGGACTCCTCTTCCAAAACAATATTGATAAACTTTTGTACACCAACATTTATCCGCTTCTCCTGGTATCCGATGTAGCTCACTATAATAGTTGCATTTTCAGGAAGAGGCAAGGAGAATCTCCCGTCAAGATCCGTCGCCGTACCAGTAGCAGTACCCACAATGGAGACACTGGCCCCAATGATAGCCTCTCCATTTTTGTCCTTCACGGTTCCCGAAACAGTTCTTTGTTGTTGCTTGGACAAGGCAGAAGCCGATACATTTTTTTTAGTCAAGACGATGTAATCATTTTCAAAAAGATACTTAACATCGGTTCCCCGGAATGCTTGGTCAAGAAAATCCGAAACTCTTCCCGAGGTGTTTGAAGCCGAAAATTTCTCTTTTGTATCTACCTCTTGGTTACTGTACACAACTAAATAATTAGTTTGTTTCTCTATCTCCTGAAACAGTTTTTCAAGAGAATTGGTTGACTTTCCAATCGTAATCACAGCATTTTGAGCTTCGGAATTGAAAGCTAGTACTTGAAAAGCGCAAACGAACGATAAAATAAAGGCTATCTTCATGGCTTTAACGCGTTTTTTTTGATTTACTAACATTAAATGGGTTAACAAAGAATTTGTTTTCATAATTTTACAAATGATTTAAAAACATTCGATTTTAAAATTACATTCACTTCTCTGACAACAGATGTGAAAACATCTATTATCTCCTACAAAAAGGATCTTTCCATACTTATATTATTTTAAGGTATTACTCTCTATTCCAAAATTATAACGTTATTAACTTCATCCCGATGAATCTTAAATGAATACACTTTCTGCAGAATTTTAAGAATATCCATAATACCATCCCGCTGACGAAATTTACCGGTAAACTCTTTTTGTTTTAAAGCTTCATTCTTTACAATAATCTGAACATGGAAATATAACTCTAACTTTTTCATTACCTCAGATAAAGATTCCTTTTCGAAGGTGAAGATTCCATAGCGCCATGAGAAACTGTTTTCATCAGTTAACTTTCCTACGACTGTTTTTTCTTCATCATGATAGAGAACCTCTTTGGGAGACAGAACAATATCCTTATCATCTACTTTCACCTCAACAGCTCCTTCCAACAAACTCACAGATGTATGCCCCCACTCCTCATAAGCGCTGACATCAAACGTGGTTCCTAATACCTTTACGTCTAATTTATCCGTAGATACAATAAACGGCTTTTTCTCATTTCGGGCTACCTTAAAAAATGCTTCACCCGAAAGTTTGATTCTTCGTTCCGAGCCTGTAAAATAGGAAGGATAAATCATCGTTGTATTGGCATTCATCCAAACTTCCGTTCCGTCGCTTAACAGGATATTAGCCCTCTGCCCGGCCGGAACATATATTTTATTTTGTGCCAACTCAACAATATCCGCTTTTTGTGTCTGCACCGTAAAAACATAAGTGCCACCCACCAACAGTGCAATCATGGCCGCATAACCACACACGCGCAAAAATCGCTTATACACTATGCGCTGTGACTGCTTTCTCATAAATTGGTTGTAACTTTGACGCCCAATAACTTTATCATTGTCATTATCAGCCAAAGCCATTAACCCGAGCACATTACGATAGCTAATAAACTCATCTTTCAACTCCGGACTCTCTTCAACTTCCCGTAAGAAAGTCAACTTTTCCGACGTGCTCAAGTCACCATTAAAATATTTTACTATACGATTATCCACTAGTACCTTTTGTTTATTTATTATAAAAACGGATGAGAAAAAAAAATCCGCCATAAGTTTCGACGGGAAAAGATATTTTTCCTACAGGAAATACAAAAAAAGCAGCAAGCAAAGAGCGTCCTTCAATTCCATCCGGAGCTTTTTATAGGCAATAGCCATCTGACTCTCTATTGTATTAATAGAAATATTGAGTTCGGCAGCTATCTCTTTTTGCTTTTTGCCTTCGAGCTTATTCTTAATAAATATTTCCCTGCACTTTTCCGGCAAGGAATTTATAGCTTTCATCACCATTCTCTCGACATCGTCAGGATCGGATAAATGGGCACTAAAAGCCTCTAACGCCGAATAGTTCAAACGAAGTGACATCTGATACTCTTCGACTATCTCTGTTTCTGCCTTTTGCATAATAGCCCTATGCCTTAAAAAATCAATACACTTATGTTTTACTGATATAAAAAGGTATGCGAACATATTATTCTTTGTAGAAAAGGTATCCCACTTCTCCCATAAATCCAAAAAAACATCATGAACAATATTCTCGGCATCCTCATCCGACAAAACATACTCCTTAGAAAAGCGTTTCATTTTTGCAAAATATGCCTCATATATTTCTTCAAAAGACAGATTACTACATTCTCCTTCGCTCATATTACAAACGATAATTAATTAATACGCAACACTGTAAAGTTCTCAATGCTATTCATGTAAACCAATACAATACATAAAATATGATATTCTTTGTAATATTAATAAAATCAGCCAATACAAAGTACAGAATCGATGTTAAACTTCACAAACAACCTAATTATAGTACCAAAGTAGCGATGTAACTCCTTAACAAGCTATCTTTTCCATAAAAAAAGATTTTTATAAGCCAATTAAAAACGCATAATATCACTAAAGTAACTCATGCGTTTTTGAATCGGCGTCTTTATTCTATGCGCAAGGTTTCTATTATCGACGTAGCTCTTTGAGATCTGACTTACAATTCAGCACGTTATTTACTTTTTCGATCGTGATATTTTGAGGAAGGACAAAAGAAGCCTTAACACGTATATCCGAAACCGAAGCACCCACAGATACCCCATATGTCCCTTTATCTGCAACCCAACATCCTACGTTAGGATTAAAGGAAGCCAGATCCCTGGCCGTCAATCTCATATATACCGTTTGAGTTTCTCCGGCCTGCAACATTTTTGTTTTCACAAATGCCCGTAACTCCTTTACCGGCTTGTCTATATCACTCTGAGGCGCCGAAAGATACAATTGTACAATCTCTTTTCCGGCCACCTTCCCGGTATTCTTTACATCAACAGTTACATACAGTTCTTCTCCAAAATCAGTGCTGCTCAAACGGATATTGGAATAATCAAAGGTGGTATAAGAGATTCCATATCCAAACTCATAAGACGGTTTTACACCGAAAGAGTCGTGATAACGATACCCTACATAGATACCGTCTTCATAATATATATCCTTGGGATCATCAGCCGGAACTCCCGGGAAATTTTTAGCGGAAATATTATCTTCATAATTAACAGGAAAGCTCATAGGGAGTTTCCCCGAAGGATTCACCTTACCCGACAGGATATCTACAACCGAATTTCCAGTCTCTTGCCCGGCTTGCCAAGCCAATAAGACAGCATCCGGTTTATGTTTCCAACTTGCCGTTTCAATTACTCCTCCGATATTTAATACTACCACTACCTTTTTATTCTGTTCATGGAAAGCCTTTGTTACATTTTCGATTAACTCTTGTTCTGTATCCGACAACAGAAAATCGCCTTTAATCGCTTTCCTGTCAGAAAACTCTCCGGAAATTCTACCGATCGTTATTATCGCCGCATCATTCGTTCGGGCTGCTTTTTCAATCGTTTTTATATTAACGGGCAGCTCCGGAGCCATCGTCAGTGGCAAGGCTCCATATTTCTCTATGAATTTCCGAGTCGCTTCTTTCGCCCTGTCTACATAAGGCGTATATAACTTTCCCAAATTTTTATCGATCGTGTAACCAGCATCGGACAAAGCTCCCGTAAACGGAACAATATATGCTTTATTCACCTCTCCGCTTCCGGTACCTCCGGCAATGTAATTAAATGATGTATAACCAAATGTAGCCAGCTTTTTAATCGAAGAAGCCAAAGGTAGAGCATCCGACTTATTTTCGAGCAAAACCATACCTTCCCTGGCAGCATCCAAAGCAATCGAAGCATGAGATTTTAAGTCAGGGCTATCGCTCTTCTCGTATCCCTGAAAAGAAGGGGCATTAAAGATCAGATTCAATACTCTTTCTACACACTTGTCAAGATACTCAAGAGGAAGTTTTCCCAATTTTACATCGTTAAGCAACTCTTCCCGTTGTTGCTTGGTGCCGGGCATCAATAAATCATTTCCCGACTTTATTTGTAGCGATGTATTCGACATGGAACCATCCGTATACGGGATTTTCGTGATTCCACCAAACCAATCGGTCATAACCGTTCCTTTAAAGTTCCATTCGCCACGCACAATGGTGGTCAACAGATCATAATCGGCAGAAGTATATACACCATTAATTTTATTATACGATGTCATTATACTCCCGACACCACCCTCCTTCACGGCTATTTCAAAACCACGCAAATAAATTTCGCGTAAAGCCCGTTGCGAAACATGGGCATCTACTTTATCCCGGTTTGTTTCACTATTATTTGCTGCAAAGTGCTTGAGACATGCTGTCACTCCGTTTTTTTGTATTCCCCGCGTATAAGCAGCAGCCATTTTGCCTGTCAATAAAGGATCTTCCGAATAATATTCAAAATTCCGTCCGCAAAGGGGATTCCTCATGATGTTAAGTGCAGGAGCCAGATGAACATCCACGCCATATTCTTTATCTTCTATGCCAATAGCCGTTCCGACATTTTCCATCAACTCCGTGTTCCACGTAGAAGAAAGCATGCTCCCGATCGGAAATCCGGTGGCATAATATGTTTTCGTATCATTTTTCCGGACAGGACTGATACGGACCCCTGCGGGACCATCTGCCAAGACGATGGAAGGTATACCCAATCGGGCCAGAGGGGTAGTGATTCCGGCACATCCGGGAACAATATTTTCCGAATTGCCGACTACCGGAACAAATTCCGCCGCCGTTGCTCCATTCTGCACGTCGACACCAACTAAAACATTCACTTTATCTTCAAGAGTCATCCGGGACATTAAATCTTTAATACGCCGGTTCTGTGGGACGTTCGTTTGCTGATATAACGGCAACTGCGCTGTAATTGCCAAAGAGTTCATAAGAACAAGAGCTAAAACTAACTTTCTCATTTTTTTATGGTTTTCGATAAATAATTCATATTTTTCATTAAAATCGTCAGAGAGTGTTCAGTCTATCTATTTTCGGTATAGTCTTCATTTCAAGACTGCAATGTCATAGTTACCAGATCCAAATTCATAGACCAGATAACCTCTTTCATAGGAGATAAACTGTACATTCTCCACCTGAGACGATGACTTTCCGTTGATCGTTATTTTATCTTCTCCATTAGCGGGGACGTATACTAATGCGGTCGTATTGGCCGGAATTTCGATTCCCCAATAGAAAGCACTTCCCTCCTTTTTCCATGAGCTCTTTATGCGGCCTTTCACTGAATGATAGCTGGCATCGACAAAGTCGAGTCCATTTACAGGGTATGGTTTCATCTCTATTTTTTCGAAACCGATACTGCCGGGAGCATTTTTTATTCCGGCTAAATATTCATAAAACCACACAACTAAATCGCCTAAAAGCATCACATGGTTTCCCGAATTCATAGAAGGATCGGCCGTATTCCCATTCCATAGTTCCCAAATCGTCGTCGCATCATTTTCAATCATGTATCCCCAACTTGGATAATCCTTATTAGTCGCAATTTTCAATGCCAGATCCGACCGTCCATACTCTGATAATCCCCGCATTAACCATTGTATTCCAATTAAACCGGTACTTACATGGCTATTGAACTCTTCCTCCGTTTTACGAACAATGTTATTAAAAACCATTTCTTCGGATTCCGCAGACACCATACCATAACATAAAGGCAATAAATTGGCCGTAACGGTATTATTACTATACTGGCCTATGTTCTTATTAAAGAACTTTTCATTGAAAGCAGCCTTCGTCATCCTTGCCTCCTGTTCAAAGGTCTCCGCATCTTCTTTCTCTCCCAGAATAACCGCAAAATGCTGCATCAACGTCATCAACCTATAATAAAAAGCAGTACTCAATACCGCACCGTCGGTTCTCCTTCCCGGATCCTGTGAATGAATCAGTTCGGGCCGTTCGGGCGGCATACACCAATCCCCATACGTATCTTTGGTGAGTATACCATTGTCCATATAGTTATCTTTCATGTACGAAAGCCATTTTTTCATCGAAGTATAATGCTTTCTGATAGGCTCACTGTTCCCATACTGTTTGTACAACATATCGGCTATGAGGATATATGCACTGGGCCAGGTAATGTTATCGGTATATAAATTCCAATAATTAGGAACAACATCCGGAACGCTTCCATTGTCCTTCTGAGCATCTTCTATATCTACCAGCCATTTGGTATACAGGTTGTTATTATCAAATACAAAACTTTCGCCTAATGATCCTACGGCCCGGTCGCCCAACCATCCCAAACGTTCGTCCCGCTGCGGACAGTCGGTAGGCATCCCTCTGTAATTAGAACGGATGCCCCAATAAGCATTTTTATAAATCCGGTTTATCGTTGTATCCGAAGTCTGGAATGTCCCCGTCACCGCCATCTCATCATAAATAACTTTTCCTTCAAAATCATTCACTGTCGGAATTCCGGGATAACCCGCGATTTCAACATAGCGGAAACCGTGATAAGTGAATGACGGTTCCCAACTTTCATCACCGTCACCTTTCAGCGTATAAGTATCCGTCACTTTTGCCGAACGAAGATTATCCAGATAAAGCGAACCGTCTTCCTTCAGAATTTCGCTAAAGCGCAATGACACTTTATCGCCTTTTTTCCCTTTTACCTTTATCGATAGCCAGCCCACCATATTCTGTCCCATATCAAGGACATAAACACCCGGAGTATTTTCTGTTATCGACACAGGTTTAAGAGTTTCCATTATCCGGATATTTGCATTCGACTGGGCTTCCAACACGCCTCCCGGCGATGATACTTTTTCCACAGCCAACCACGATCCGTCATCGAATCCGGCTTTATTCCATCCCGGCATTTCCATTCCGGCATCATACTCTTCGCCATCAAACTCGCTGTTAAACCGTATCGGACCATTTCCCGTCAACTTCCAACTTTCATCACTGACAATCGTTTTCGTACTGCCGTCACCATACATCACTTCCAACTGCATCACCATCTTAGGAAATCCAAAATGTTTCATATCCGGAGACGCAGTTCCCTTACGCATAGAAAAGAAACGTCCGTTTCCCAGAACAACGCCTATGGCATTATCTCCTTCGACAAGCGCATCGGTAACATCGAACACGTTGTAGCAGACTCTTTTCATATAATCGGTAGGCGTAGGAGCCAAAACCTGAGTTCCGATTCGTGCCCCGTTTATCCAGGGTTCGTACAGCCCCATACCCGATATATACAAAACAGCTTTTTTTACCGGTTTCTCCAAAGAAAACTCTTTCCGGAGATAGCGGGCTGTCAAACGGGTATAAAGCGTATCGAGGATTTCACCGTCAAAAAACCGGTCCATGCCTATCCATGTAGCAGACCAATCTGTACTATCCAGTAGGGCAACAGACCACCGGGAAGGCTCACTCCAAATATTGTCACCTTTGTTGGTCACGACATTGACTTTCCAATAGCATTCGGTCCTGCTTTGCAATTCGCTTCCGGAATAGGGAATATAAACCGACTGACGTGAAGAAATCATCCCGGAGTCCCACAAGTCTCCCTCATTTTTATTCAGTTTCTCCTTAGAAGAAGCCACCAGAATGCAATATCCGGTTTGTAACACACCACTTTCGGAACTTTGAATCTCCCAACTCAAATGAGGAGTCCGCGTCCCTATCCCTTCCGGATTCACTAACATCTCACATCGGGGATTCACAACAGTCGTTTTCTCTTGTTTACAACTTATACAGGTAAAAACCAACGCTACGTATAGAAGAAAGGTCGTATACTTCATAAATATATCATTTAAAATTTTCAATACGGAATGAATAGCTCAAACTTGCTCCTGCCGGAATACGATACTCGGCCAACGGCACCGGTCCACAACTTGCATTACCAAGCCCCTGCTGCATACAATCGAGGTTCAGGTAAATTTCCGGTCGCCTGATCCCGTCCAGTTTGAAGTCGTGTTGAGCGTCCCACAGGTCTTTATCGGTATAGTGAAGCGCACTAAATGCCAATCGGTCCTTGGAGGATACCTTTATACCGGATTTATTTTCCCCAGTAACCGTAATCCATCTTATATCTTCCCGATTCCCCATGCTTTGTGAACGTACATAGTGTTCCTCCGCCATCCCATCGGCAGTAGTATCGTATACCCCAACAAAAGCGGAGTTTTTTCTATCTACATAGTTTTCATGAGGTCCCCGGCCATAATACCGGATCTGATTCATATCCGCCGGGAGTTGCAGTTGCATTCCCAGTCTACGGATCACATTATCTGATAACGGATTGGAAAATGTTACATCAACCTCTATAATTCCATCCGCATAAACCGTATATTTCACGATATAAGGAAGTCGCACCACATCAGAGCTATGGATTACAGCAGTCTGGCTACACAGCAATGTTACCGATTTTTTATCCGTAGCTATCCGGTAACTGAACATCAGATCATCATAAGTGGTGTCGTGATACTTTTGCTCGGCATACGAATCATTGTTCACGCTTCTGTACCAATTAAAGACAGGACCATTCTCCTGATATATCATTTCTTTTCCATCGTATTGCAACGAAATCATCTTTCCGGTTTCTTTATCAAAAACAGTCTTAAATCCTGTTCCGGAAAGAACGAGCTTCTCCTTTAGATCAGTCAATGTTATATCCGAAGAATCGTGTCCGGACCATTCGGGGATACTTTGACGCACACTCAAGGCAAATTGATCGGAAGCTACTACATGCCCGGCACGTGCCCAATTACAATCCGATGCAAGAACAAAATAGACATTCAGAAAATATTCCTTATCGGCTTCCAAACTGTTCTCATAAGGAATAGTAATTACCCGTTTATTGCCGGGAGACAATGAAAAGGCAGGTAATGATCCGGACTGGCATTTCACCCCCTCCCGCATAATTTCCCAATTCACGGTAAAGTTGTCAAAATCAGTAAAGTCATACCGGTTTTCCACCTCGATCTTTCCGGTAATCGGGGAGAGAGGTTTCATCTTGATATACTGATATACCTTTTTCACCTCCAGTAACTTTGCCGTAATTTTACGATCCGGCGTCACCAGGCCGTTACATACAAAATCGAAGTCATTGGGTTTATCCCCAAAATCCCCACCGATATAATATTGATTTTCCGGTTTTCCGTACATGTTTATACCCTGATCTACCCAGTCCCATATACATCCGCCTATCATGCGTTGCGAATTATTTTCGATATAATCCCAATATTGGGCTAGATTACCCACTGCATTTCCCATGGCGTGAGCATATTCACAGAGGAAATACGGCTTGTCCGATTCCTTTTGATCGAAAGCCGCCATACGCTCCATAGACGGATACATATGCGAATCAATATCCGCCACCTCGTTCTTTCCCTCGTAATGAATGAGACGTGTGGAATCCAGCCTGCGAACTAATTTTGATACTTCCAGAAAATTATCTCCACTTCCACCTTCATTTCCCAATGACCAGAATATAACGGATGAATGATTTTTATCCCGTTGAACCATCCGCTCCACCCGATCTTCGAAGGCTGGCAACCAACTCCTCTTTTCACTTATGGATTGATTTCCATGATTCTCCAAATCGGCTTCATCGATCACATACAAGCCATAATAATCGAACATCGCATACATGCGGGGATCGTTCGGATAATGGCTGGTCCGTATCGTATTTATATTATGCCGCTTCATTAACAAAACATCCTGAATCATCGACTCTACCGGCACTGCTTTACCGTATTTCGGATGAATATCGTGACGGTTGACCCCTTTGAAAAATACAGGTTCATTATTAATATAAACCCGCTTATTCTTAATTTCTATTTTTCGGAATCCGAATTTCGAAGAGAGGGTTTCCGTAATGTTTCCGGTTTCGTCTTTCAGGGCCAGAATCACTGTATATAAAACAGGATTCTCAGCAGACCACAACTTCGGACCGGAAACCGTCGTTTCCAAAACGGACGATACATCCACATCTCTCTTTACCGCTCCGGTCGCTTTTTCTATACGGGCTATCTCTCTACCATCGGTATCCAACAGCAGAGCCATCACCGATCCAAAAGAATTTTTACCGGCACTGTTTCTTATATCTATATTCACTTTGAAGTTTGCCACATCCAGCACATCGCTTGTAAACTCACTTTGCAAGTGATAATCACGAATGTACATTTCGGGGGTAGCATACAGATATACAGGCCGATGTATTCCGCTAAGCCTGAACATGTCCTGGTCCTCAAGATAGCTTCCGTCCGTCCAGCGATATACTTCTACGGCAAGCCTGTTTGCTCCCTGCCGAACATAATCGGTGATATCAAATTCCGCTACATTGTTTGCTCCCTGGCTATAACCCATTTTCTTGCCATTAACCCATACATACATACCACTATACACCCCATCAAAGTGGAGAAAAACCTTCTTTCCTTGCCAATCGGACGGAATTGTAAAGTCCCGGCAATAGGAACCTACCGGATTCTTTTCGATCTCACACGTATATCCAGCCTGTGTCTGTATGAAAGGCGGATTATTTTTATAGGGATAGGTGATATTCGTATATATCGGTGTTCCATACCCATGCATTTCCCAATTCGACGGTACGGGTATCTCTTTCCACGAAGAGACATCATAACCCGTTTTATAAAAATGTACCGGTCTTTCAGAGGGTTGCTTTGCCCAGTTGAACTTCCAATATCCATTTAGTGACATATACAAAGGAGAAGACGGCTCCAACCATGGTTTTTCAAAATTTTTATCTGCCTTAAGGCTTTCCATCGAAGGATACGGAATATAGGAAGCATGAGCAGCTTCTTTGTTTACTGCAAAAACAGTTTCATTCTCCCAATCAAACTTGCTGCGAGCCTGCTTTTTCTCTTTAGGCAATTTCACAGACACAGGCTGCAACTTCCATGTCTGTCGGGAGCCGGCCAACTGATACAGTTGCGTATTCTCCACATCATCCCCCATAAAGGCTATCGAACAATTCGTAAGTTTCTGCGTAATAATATAAGCCCCGGTTCCGGTCATGGTGAATTGCCATTGCTGATTTTCATTGGATGGGTTCCGACCCCATTGCGCAATGCGGTAACCGTTTCCCACTATGGTATTATTACCATCGAGACTTTTATTTGTGAAAGGATTGGTTATCAAATAATACCCATTCGGCAATTTCTCTATCTTCCAAATCTGCTCATTATTGTTTTTTTCCTCTTTAGTCAGGAAAATAGCTGCTCCGTTTTGAGAAGCATCCAAACTACTAACAGTCAAACCCGAAGGGCTTACTATTTTATATAAACCATCTGGCTTTAGATCTTGAGCACAAAGTATCAAAGAGAGGCCCAGAAGATTTAAAATAAAAAAGCAATATGCTTTTGATTTCAGAATATGCATCAATCCAATTTTAGTGGTAAGTATATCTTATTTCCTGTCAAAGCAAGAGTAATATCCGACTTCAATCTTTTAGAATACTCTCGAGCATATTCATCATTTCTAAAAATTGCAGAGGTTACAATAAGTACTTTCTGTTCCATTGTCTTTCATATATTAAATAAATTCCCCAAATATATTCCTATAAAAAAGACGTGCTTTTAGCTATAATCCGCTAAAACAATAGAATAATTTTGATGCATTATCTATAAATTATCAGAAAGTCACGTCAAATACTTTATTTAAAATACCTAACGCAAACAATTTAAGCTACACACTTTTATTGCTATGGACTTTTTATAATTGCCAAATTGACAACTACAGAGAAAAACATTATCTTACCCTCAATAAAGACAATCAGATTGAATACAAACTGGAGTACGACACAAAGCATTATATATCAAAGACATAAACAAAAGAAAGTTTCACCCAAAGACTGTTATTCTTATGAAATAAAGAATACGATTTAAGACTATGTTAAATCGTATCTTCTGTTATCAAGAAATTAATTTCTTATATGCAAGAAACAAATGTTTTGCAAAGCAAATATGGTATTTAGGAAAATAGGGATTAACAATGTTAAAAGGAATTTTGTGATACGGGCTTCCTTTGGGGGGCTTAAAAATTGATAAGATGGAAAACTCAAATAACAATTAGGGAACAATAATCAAATGCCCCGTTACATATATTCTAATTCATCATTAGAGATATTGCAACGGGGCAGTACGTATATTGGTATTTTCCTTACAAAGCCAATCGGTAGATTTCTTTACTGTCTTCTTTTGTCAACTTCACATAATTGCCTACCAACTCGCCTTTATTTCGATGAAGACTATCGGCCAGACGGTCAATATCCGGATGCTCAATACCCAACTCTCTAAAAGTAACAGGCAAACCAATGAATTTGAAAAAAGCTCTCAACCGGGCAATCCCTTCCAAAGCAACCGCTTTTTTATCATCTGTTTCCGGAACACTCCATACACGAACAGCATATTGAACGATCTTATCCACATTGTGTTCTGTCATCCAAGTCATCCAGGCAGGGAAAATTACGGAAAGGCCGGCACCATGAGTCACATTGTAAATGGCACTGATCTCATGCTCCAGAAAGTGAGAAGCCCAATCTTCTTCACAACCGGCTCCACATGTACCATTGTGGGCAATAGTTCCACACCACATCAAGTTGGCGCGGGCACCGTAATTCTCCGGCTCTTTCATCACCGTGGACGCTTCTTTGATAATAGCAAGAAGGGTTCCTTCACAAAGACGATCAGCGATTTCCACCTCTTTCGTGTTGGTGAAATAACGCTCCATGATATGCGCCATCATATCGGCAATGCCACAAGCCGTCTGAAAAGGGGGAAGCGTATAGGTAAGTTCGGGGTTCATCACCGCAAAAACAGGACGCAACAGTTCGGGCACACGGAGACTAAGTTTTTGTAAGCCATCAACTTTGGTGATAACGGTATTACCGGAACCCTCGCTACCGGCGGCAGGAATGGTAAGCACTACCGCTACTTTCAGAGCTTTCGTCACTTTGGCCTTACCAATATAGAAATCCCAAAAATCACCGGGATAAGGAACGCCGGCAGCTATCGCTTTGGCAGTATCTATCACCGATCCACCGCCTACAGCCAACAAAAAATCGACTTTTTCACTCCGACAGAGATCGATACCTTCGTACACTTTGGTATCGATCGGATTGGGCTGTATGCCACCCAACATGCAGTATTCGATTCCAGCTCCTTTCAGTGAACTTTCCACACGTGACAATAAGCCACTGCGTATCACCGAACCGCCTCCATAAACAATCATCACTTTCTTAGCACCATACTTAACAGTCAAAGCGCCTGTTTGCGCTTCCGTATCTTTACCGAATACAAATTCGGTGGGACTGTAAAAGATAAAATTATTCATCGACTTCTGTTTTTTTTAATTATCTATTTCACCTCCATCCGATGTAAAAATCACGCTGCATGGTTTCTTTTCCTTTGAGAAAAAGGAGTACCTGCCAGAAAGAAGTGTAAGGCAAACAATAATAAGTTCTCCAATTAAAAGAGAGCCTGTTACAAAATGTCCAGCAGTTCTTTCAAGGAAGTGATGCAGGACACATCTTCGGTTACATCAGCCATAGAAGGACACCCTTTCACCACCTGACACCCCAAAGACAAAGCCGGAAGAATATCGTTCTTCACCGAATCGCCTATCACGACTACCTCGTCCGGAGTAAATCCGGCACGGTCGATAGCTAACTTCCACAAAGCAGCATCCGGTTTGCGGATTCCTTCCAGTGTAGAATCGGTTATTGAAGAGAAATAAGATACGATACCCAAATCGGTTACTATCTTCTTCAAATTTCCATAATAATTGGATACCAACAACAATGTATACCGTTTTGACAACGGTTCCAACACCTTTTTCGAAAGAGTCACATAACGGGAAGAAAAATCAGTCACAAGACGTGCCGCACGCTCCGGCAGTTCTTCCCTGTTCTCTTGCGTATCCGGCAGAATCCCCCTTCTGATCAGATCATCAAATTGCAGACGGGTTTTGAAAGATTGTGTTTCAAGCAATGAATGTGAGGGTTTCACCAGTTGCAGGCGCTCCATCATCTGTTCGGCATACACATAAGAGTCTCTGAAATTCTCTCCCGTAAGCGGTAAGTGCAACTCCTCGCCATAGAGCTTCAGATAAATCTTCATCCAATGCATAAACGGCGAATCGAGTGTACCGCCAAAATCGAAAGCCAGCGCTTTTACTTTTTCCGTATGTATCATTTTTTATTTCCTATTTTCATTAATGCAAGACCGATAACGATCCAGAACAATTCACGTACCCGCGTGATAAGTGCCGCATACACCCCATAGGCTCCCGATAGGGAAAGTCCTCCCACTGCCAAAGCAAAGCCACCTTCGCGCCCTCCCAACTGCATAGGAAGGAAAAACAGCAAATTGGCCAGCAAGGAAGAAAAAGCCACGATGAGGATACAGCTTACAAAACTGACATTCGTGGTCAGCACATTCAGAATGAGCCATACTTCCAGACAACTGACGATTCTCGCCAAATATTCCAGGAATAAAGCACTGTAAAAAGTACTCTTTTTCTGCTGATGGAGCAAAGCGATCTGTTTGTCTATATTTTCAAGTTTCTCCTTATGGGTTTCCGAGAAACGAATGACACGGTGCTTCAAAAAAGGAATGTGACTTCCCATACGCACACATGCCACAGCCATGCCATGACGATATCCTTTCACAAACAGAGTGCCGAGAAACAGACAGAGAGCAGTTATCAATCCTAAAACAATCCCCATCTCCCAACTCACCGGATAAAAGCAGACATAAATAAATACGGAACTGAGCCACAGCAGGAAATGCGAAAAGATATGCATCATCACGTAGAGAATGACCGACGAAGTAGCCCTTTCCATCCCTACAAACGGAGTCAGCTCCATGATCCGGTAAGGCTCTCCTCCCATCAATCCCACCGGAGTGACATAATTGAGGGCAAATCCCGAAACCGTAAACTTATACAACTGCATAAAACCCAACGGAGAGGTTTTCCCTCCACTCCGGAGAATGATATACCACGAAAGGGTATTTATCAAGTAGATAAACAGCCAAAGTAATAAAACCAACGGAAGGTAAAAACCGGCACGCCTTAAATTATTCAGCAAATCATCGTACGACACATCGAACGTGAAAAGCATGATAACCACAGCCACCACTCCAAAGACCAGAAAGATATTTCGGAATTTGCTATTCATTATGACATCTGTATTTCTTTGTACAACTTATTACTCAACCGCTCGTGCTGCCAGATCATATAAATCAACAGTCCGTTCAGCACCGTGAGTTCAAAAACAAAATACAGCCACGGCTCATTGATGAGCAGACTGATGAAGAGAACGGTCACCCGGGTATTGAAAGAGAGAATATTGGTGTATTTCATCAACGGCAGACTCTCCCGGCGGAATTCGTTACGGATCTCCTGTGGAGCCACTGCACCGTATCGTTGCTGCAACAAAGCGAAGAAACGCTGGAAAGCCGGAGTAAGACGCTCCTGAGAACGGGTATAATCGCAATAAAACCAAAGGAAGAGTTTCCGGATGAAATCTTTTTTCCAGGACAAAGAGTTGTAAATGGCTTTTTGCTGCACATAATTATCGAGTTCGCTACCCGATTTCCCTTTCAAAAAGAAAAGATGAATGTTCCGGTAATAATCGGCCATTGCTGCCTGCTTGCTATGACACAAGCCGGTCACGGCTGCCAGTATCCAGATCCAATAAGACCACTCCGGAGTCAAGCGCAAACAGATGGCTGCATAGATAGAGATAAACCAGAAATCACCGGACACACCGTCCAATATCCGTCCGATCTCGGACTTCTGTCCGGTCATACGTGCCAGTTGTCCGTCGGCACTGTCGTACATGTTGGCCCAAACCAACAGGCACATACCTATCACATTCAGCAAAAGATCGTTGTAATAAAACAATATCCCTGCCGCAACTCCCAAAAAGATGGAAGCAATCGTTATCGCATTGGGAGTAACTCCCATTTTATGAAAAAGAAGCGCCCATCGGTAACCGACAGGACGGTAAAACAACAAATCGATCCACTCTTCGGTATCCGCCGATTTTAAAGTTGCTTCCAATCCGTTTTTACTTATTTCATTACTCATAAATCCGCATTTTTAGTTTTTTGCAGAACAGCCTGCCCGATGGCTATGGCCGCTTCTTTACGACAAGGGGCAAAACTCGGCCAATCGTTAAAATCGATAATACGAATGCTACCGTCCGGAGATACGATGCAATCACCGCCATATACATCGACTTGCAGCACTTTCGCCGCCTCGTCACAAATATGACGCAACGCATCCTCTGAAAAGGAGATACCTTTCGGAGCACCATTAATAGCTTCTAAACCGAATTTGCTATGATGTCCTTCCAACGGATAGAACCAATAGAAAAATCCGGTACCGGAAACACCGTAAAACTTGATCAAATCACCTGCCAGATGCTTGTTTATCACGACACGCTCGATACCGCGCAACGCATATTCGGCCATCACTTCCCGCAACTCGCTACAAGTCCGTATATACGTCACATCTTCTTTATGGATGGCATGAAAATCGGCACGCTTCACCCAGCAGGGTTCGAATTCCGATTCGATAAGACTAACCGGAAGTTCCTCGTGAACATCCCAGATAAGACTTTCGGGATGAGGAACCTGATGTTTTAATAATAAAGCAGTCATCTGCTCACGCGTGCAATTCTCAATGCCGAAAGCAGAATTGACAGCCACCACTCCTTTTCTTTCAACTTTTTGCAAGTTACGGACAGCAGCTTTGCTACGCATCATTGTGAAAACAAACTTCTCATTTAAAGGATTGGTCAGAAACTCCTGCTCGGTATATAGATTGACCCTATGGCCATTTTCTTCCAGATACTGGGCCACAGCAGAAAAGATAGCAGCATCGTTCCCGACATGATTGGGAGAGAAAAGGGAATATCGCTGTATTCCCGCAAAAGTATATGATTTCATTTAATAGTCTGTTCTTCTAAAAAGCGTTCGGCTTTTTCAACGTCTGTTGCATGATCGATGTCTATTACCTTTGAAAAAGGATAGGCCTGTACCTGCAGTCCAGCGTCCACTAAATACTGCTGAAAGCCACGCATACGAGATACTCCTTTCTCCATGGCAGCAGGCAACAGAGAAAGAGCCTTTTGATTCATACAATAAATTCCCCCGGAAATGTACCGGCAATCGGGATACGATTCACTGGCATACCCCACAATTTTCAGATTATCAGGATGGGTCTTGACATATAACGGGCGTTCGTCATCAATAAAGTCGGTTACTGCCATCAAGGCATCCTCTTTATCACTCTCCCGAAAAGCACGGATATAATCCGAAAACTCCGGTTCACGGAAAATCGGATCTACCGTAGTAAGACAAAATTTACCTTCTCCCTTCAAATAAGGCATCAGTTCATAAAAGCTATGAAATGAATCGGGAGTAGACTTCACCACAACGTGAAGCGGCACCGGCAAATGTTGCTGTTCCAGGAAATCACGGACCTCTGTCATTTCTTCATTAATAATAATGCAGACCGAGTCTGCATTATTATTAAGAAAAATGTGCAATAAGCGCCCCAACAAAGGTTCACCTCCTACCTTCACCAAAGGTTTAGGTACTTGGATTCCGTCTGAGACCAAACGTGAACCTTGTCCGGCTGCAATGAGTGCATATTTCATTCTATCAGTATCAATCGAGATAACTCGGTGCTTTTTCACCGATCATATTACGCAATGTTTCTTTTACCATTCTCCATTGTGTGAACAAGTCGTGTACCGGCTGATGTTCAAAATCATGCATCGGACTCTTGCAGAAGAATGACAACCAAGTCTGTATACCGCACATGCCCGCACGAAGAGCCAGGTCACTGAACAGAACCAAGTCGAGTGCAATAGGAGCAGCAAGGATAGAATCGCGACAAAGGAAATTTACTTTTATCTCCATCGGATAGCCCATCCATCCGAAGATGTCAATGTTATCCCACGCTTCCTTATTATCTTTGCGAGGAGGGTAATAATTGATACGTACTTTGTGGTATACGTCACCATACAAGTCAGGATATTTCTCCGGTTCGAAGATGTTATCGATCACAGATAATTTGCTGACTTCTTTTGTTTTAAAGTTTGCAGGATCATCCAGAACTTCACCGTCGCGATTACCTAAGATATTAGTAGAGAACCAACCGCTAACGCCTAACATACGAGTTTTGAACATCGGTGCCAACACCGTTTTCATCAATGTCTGACCGCTCTTGAAGTCTTTACCGGAAATAGGTACATTCATCTTCTTGGAGAATTCCCACATAGCCGGAGTATCTACACACAAGTTAGGAGCACCCATGATGAACGGAGCACCTTCTGCAATAGCAGCATACGCATAACACATACTTGGAGAAATGGCATCCGTGTTGTTTTCTTTCATTGCTTTTTCCAAGGCAGCCAATGACTGGTGTTCTTCCGACAGAGGAATATAGATCTCTGTACTTGCAGCCCACAACACTGAAATACGCTCGCAGTTGTTAGCAGCTTTAAAATCGCGGATATCTTGACGAAGTTGTTCTACCATTTCCCAACGGGTAGCAGCCTGCTTGATGTGAGTTCCGTTCAGACGTTTGGCCCAATTATGGTCGAAAGCGGCGGGCATCGGTTTGATAGCCTCCAATTCTTCTTTCACCCCATTCAGGTCTTTTTCTTTCAATACTTCAGCATACATAGCAGCTTCGTAAGCATTGTCAGGGAAAATGTCCCATCCACCGAATACAATGTCGTTCAAATCTGTTAAAGGTACGATGTCTTTAATGAGTTTTTCCTCATTATTTTCCATGCGCATTGCGGCCATCTGTGTAATAGAACCTATTGGTTTTGCCAATCCCTTGCGAGAAGCCAGTGTTCCTGTTATCATAGTGGTAGCAACTGCGCCACCAACACCTACAACCAAGACGCCAAGACGTCCTGATGCCGGTTTAATTTCTTGTTCCATTTCTGTTGTTTTAGATAAATTAAAATTGCCTACAAAGTTAGGCTCTCCTGCATACCTAAAGAAGTTCTAATAGTCGGATTAATTGTTCTATTTGGCATATTATCCCCTTAAAGAGTACTTATAACCTATGTAGTCCGAATTTACCAATCTCAGATATATCATTCTATATCAATTATTAAACAAACTCTGCCTGTTACCTTTTTTTTATAAATTAACACATCAATACATAAACAGATCGATACATACAGGTACGCTATCAAACAGAAAGTTTAACATGATGAAATGAAGGTTTAACGAAACACTTTTCACGAAATACTGTTGTACTAAGTATTAAACGAACCGAATATATAAACCTAAAACAACTTAATTATGGAATGGATTATAAATCAACTGAGGGTACATCCTGAGTTAGCCATTTTTCTAACACTTTTTGCAGGATTCTGGATAGGCCGGTTGAAAATAGGAAAGTTCTCACTCGGTACCGTAACAAGCGTCCTGCTGGTAGGCGTGTTGGTAGGACAATTAGATATTACAGTAGACGGCCCGATGAAAGCAGTATTCTTTCTGCTCTTTCTTTTCGCCGTGGGCTACAAAGTAGGACCGCAGTTCTTTCGCGGACTGAAAAAAGACGGTTTGCCCCAAGTGGGGTTTGCCGTACTGATGTGTATCGTCAGCCTTGTTTCCGCTTGGGCATTGGCAAAAATAATGGGTTACCACGTAGGGGAGGCAGCCGGACTGTTAGCCGGTTCACAAACGATTTCCGCCGTTATCGGAGTGGCCGAAGATACAATCAACGGACTCAGTATCAGCGATGCGCAAAAAGCCACTTTCATCAATGCAATTCCCGTGGCATATGCCGTAACCTATATTTTCGGTACAGCCGGCTCCGCTTGGATACTGGCATCACTCGGTCCGAAATTTTTAGGTGGGCTGGAAAAAGTAAAAGCCGACTGCCGGGAACTGGAAGCTCAAATGGGGAGCTCGGAAGCCGATGAACCGGGATTTGCCCCCGCCTTGCGACCCGTCGTATTCCGCGCCTACAAAATAACCAATAAATGGTTTGGAAAAGGAAAACGCGTTACCGATCTTGAAAGTTACCTGAATGAACAAGGGAAACGCCTTTTCGTAGAACGCATCCGCCAAAGAGGGGTCGTAAAAGAAGTAACACCCAATCTTATCCTGAAAGAAAACGATGAAGTGGTACTCAGTGGCCGCCGTGAATTTGTGATTGGTGAAGAAGACTGGCTCGGACCGGAGGTAATAGATGCACAGCTACTCGACTTTCCTGCCGAAACACTCCCCGTAATGGTGACACGAAAAACTTTTGCCGGAGAAACCGTATCAGCCATCCGTTCGCAAAAATTCATGCATGGTGTCAGTATCCGCAGCATCAAGCGTGCAGGTATCCATGTTCCTGTACTGGCACAGACCGTGGTAGATTCCGGGGATATGCTCGAGCTGACCGGCATGAAGCATGAAGTGGAAACTGCTGCCAAACAAATGGGATACATCGATCGTCCTACCAATCAAACGGATATGATATTCGTTGGGCTCGGTATTCTCGTCGGTGGATTGGTCGGCGCGCTATCTATTCATTTGGGTGGTATCCCGATAAGTTTATCAACAAGTGGCGGCGCACTGATTGCCGGTCTCCTCTTCGGATGGCTACGCAGTAAACACCCGACTTTCGGCGGTATCCCCGAACCTTCCTTATGGGTACTGAACAACGTCGGATTGAACATGTTCATTGCCGTGGTGGGTATTGCCGCCGGTCCAAGTTTCGTCACCGGCTTTCAAGAAGTAGGTGCAAGCCTCTTCCTTGTCGGAGCAGCAGCTACTACCATCCCATTGATCAGTGGCCTGTTAATGGGAAGATACTTATTTAAATTTCACCCGGCACTGACCCTCGGGTGTACCGCAGGAGCAAGAACGACTACCGCCGCATTGGGAGCCATACAGGATGCTGTCGAAAGTGAAACCCCTGCTCTGGGGTATACGGTGACCTATGCAGTAGGTAATACGTTACTGATTATCTGGGGGGTATTTATCGTGCTGATGATGTAGGAGGGGGTGGCCTCTCCCCAACCCTCTCCGTGGGAGAGGGAGTAAAGTTAGATGTGAAATCAAATTATAAACCATAGTATCTATCCTCCCTCTCCCACGGAGAGGGTTGGGGAGAGGCTAAATAAACCAAACTTAATTATGGAAAAGAAATCAAATACCACAGGCATCACTAAAAGTTTTGCCAAAAAGATGGAATCCATCAGTCCATTTGAATTAAAGAACCGCCTTATCGACATGGCAGACGAGAGCGTAAAAAAAATGGCTCATACCATGCTCAATGCCGGGCGTGGTAATCCGAACTGGATAGCCACGGAACCCCGAGAAGCCTTTTTTCTTTTAGGAAAATTCGGACTTAGCGAATGTACACGTGTACAATCTTTACCCGAAGGCATTGCCGGAATCCCACAAAAAGAAGGCATTGCCGCACGTTTCGAAGCATTTTTAAAAGACAACAGTAAAGAACCGGGAGTAAAATTATTAAAAGACAGTTATAACTATTTACTGATGGAACATGCTGCCGATCCGGATACGCTCGTTCATGAATGGGCGGAAGCCGTCATCGGTGACCAATATCCTGTGCCGGATCGTATCCTGCATTTCACCGAACTCCTCATACAGGATTATTTAGGCCAAGAATTATGTGACCGGCGTCCTCCAAAAGGCACATTCGATCTTTTCGCCACCGAAGGAGGTACAGCCGCCATGTGTTATATCTTTGATTCCTTACAGGAAAATTTCCTGCTGAACCAAGGAGACAACATCGCTTTGCTCGTACCCGTATTCACCCCTTACATAGAAATACCGCAGCTCCGCCGTTATCAGTTTAATGTCACAGAGATTTCTGCCGATAAAATGACAGCCGACGGACTCCATACCTGGCAATACCAGGACGAAGACATCGATAAGCTAAAAAATCCGGAGATTAAAGCGCTCTTTATCACCAATCCGAGCAATCCGCCCAGCTATGCATTAAGTGCGGAAACAACCGCGCGTATCGTCAATATCGTAAAAAATGATAATCCGAACTTGATGATCATTACGGATGATGTGTATGCCACATTCATACCACACTTCCGTTCACTTATGGCAGAGTTACCGCATAATACACTGTGCGTATATTCTTTCTCCAAATATTTCGGAGCAACCGGATGGAGACTTGCCGTCACTGCCCTCCATGAGGACAATATCTATGACAAGATGATTGCCCGCCTGCCCGAAGAGCAGAAAGCCATATTATCCAAGCGTTATTCCAGCCTCGATTTACATCCGGAAAAAATGAAATTCATCGACCGTATGGTAGCCGACAGCCGTCAGGTAGCGCTAAACCATACAGCAGGATTATCACTACCACAGCAAATGCAAATGAGTCTGTTCGCTTCTTTCTCCCTATTAGACAAAGGAGATTATTATAAAACAAAGATGCAGAATATCATCCGTCGCCGTCTGAATGCTTTGTGGGACAACACCGGTTTCTCATTGGTAGAAGACCCGTTACGCGCCGGTTATTACTCCGAAATAGATATGCTGGTATGGGCCCGAAAATTCTATGGCGATGAATTTGTTACATATTTGGAAAAGAGCTACAACCCATTAGACGTAGTATTCCGTCTCGCCAACGAAACATCACTCGTATTGTTAAATGGCGGTGGCTTTGCCGGTCCCAAGTGGAGCGTCCGCGTTTCTCTTGCCAACTTGAACGAAGCCGACTATGTAAAAATAGGCCAAGGCATCAAACGCATATTGGACGAATATGCAAAAGAATGGAAAGAGAAGTAGAGTTGGTGAGTAGTGATAAGTGATAAACGATACTACTCACTTATCACTAATTAAATATTATTCTAAACCGTGTCAGCCCATCGGCATAAGTGCGAAGCGAAAACGAACATCCGTGACGCATCAATACCTCACGGATAAACACCAGACCGATTCCCTGCCCGTTCGGTTTGGTTGAAAAGAAGGGACTGAAGAGTTTAGCTTCAGTCTCTTTTGTTATTCCTTCACCGTTGTCCACTATTTCAATGCTTGCCGGAGAAGAGGTACGTATTTGTATTTTTCCATCCTTTCCGATGCTCTCGGCTGCATTTTTGATGATATTTACCAATACTTGCTCAAACAAAGCAATATCCAAGTTGACATCTCCCAATTCCTCATCGATATCCAATGTAATAGCAATGTTCCGATCCGTACACATTCCTTCCATAAATCGTTTACAAGAAAATACCAGATCATTAAGATTGACAGGAGCCAAATTGGGTTCCGGGATTTTCACTACATCGGCAAAGCGGGTAATAAAACGACTCATGGAGAAACAACGCTCCGTACACACCTGCATGACCTCACAAATATCTTCCATCCCTTCCGATTCGGAAAGAGCCTGCCCCACCGTATCGAGCGTAGAGGTGATACCGGCCGTTGTATTGTTCACTTCATGTGCGATCATACGAATCACTTTCTCATAGGCTTTCTTCTCTGCTTTCATCACTTCATCCGTCAGGCTTTCGATAAGAAAGAACGGATGATGAAAACCCCGGTCTATAAATGACGAATGTGTACATTTATAAATATTCGAGTCATTCAATCGAACGGTCACGGTCTCTCCTTGGGCAATAGCAGCCAGTTCCGCAGCCAACGGAGAATCTATGGAAGAAAGTTTCTGCCCCTGCGCCTCTTCATAACGGACACCCAGCATTTTTACAGCCATCGGATTCAACTGAGACACATCATCATCAAGACTGGTAATGATTACCCCCATCGGAGAAGCGTTTATCAACAGGTCCAGAAAATGATTCTGTTCACGCAGACGGAGACGTTCGTTTTTCAACTGTTCCATCATCCGATTGAAGACATTTACCACCCGGTCGGCTTCATATTGCCCCACAAGGCTCAGCCGGCTACTAAAATCCTGTTCGCGCAGCAATTCCATACCACTACCAATGGTATCCAACGGCTTTATTATCTTTCTATAAAACAGAATAAGATAAATCAGCAGGAAAGCAATCAATATTTCCGATCCATATAATAAAGGCCGATAAATCCAGCCACCAAAGTAGAGTATCACTCCACCAAGAATGATCAGAAAGAAGGTAAGTATAAAAAAGTATCCTTTAAGACGCACGTGATTAGTGGGTTAGTGGCTAATAACTAATTCCATATTTTTCCAACCTCCGATAGAGCGCCGCACGGCTGATGCCCAATGCCATAGCTACCTGACTGAGATTTCCTTTATAACGTTCCAACGCCTGCAATATAGTCTGACGTTCAATTTCATCCAGCGTCATACCGGCAAGCACACTACCCGCAGCAGCTTTCGGTTCATCTTGTCGAAGATATTGGGCATCAAAATCCGAGGCATCGAGTATCGGTTTGCCACTAACCAGAATCGTACGTTCCACTAAATTTTTCAGTTCACGGATATTTCCCGGAAAAGGCAAGCGGGTAAGAAACTGAAGTGCATCGGCAGAGAATTCTGTGCGGGGCAATCCGTTTACTTCGGCCTGACGATCGGCAAAATGGCGGGCCAATAAAGGAATATCTTCCCGTCTCTCACGCAAAGCCGGTAGCTTTACTGTGATCAGATTAATACGATAGAACAAATCTTCACGGAAAGTACGTTCGCTTACCATCTTACGTAGATCGGCATTCGTTGCAGAAACAACACGGATATCCGTTTTTCGGGGACGGCTATCTCCCAACACCTCAAATGTCTGATCTTGCAAGACACGAAGCAGTTTCACTTGGCACGACGGGTCCAGATCTCCAATTTCATCCAAGAAGATAGTACCCTTGTTTGCCATTTCAAAACGTCCGATACGGTCGGCACTCGCATCCGTAAAAGCTCCTTTCTTATGACCGAACATTTCACTCTCAAAAAGACTCTGGGATATACCGCCTAAGTTCACTTTTATAAATGGCTGCTTCGCACGCTGACTGTTGATATGAATCGCTTCGGCTATCAGTTCTTTACCCGTTCCGCTTTCTCCCGTGATAAGCACGGAAGCATTGGTACGGGCAATCCGGGCAATGGTATTCAAAACGTCCGTCAGTCCCTGACTCTTTCCTATAATATGACTGCGATTCAGCGCATCACTCTGTTCCTGCGGTATTTCGGCAGGCGTAGCAGACAATTCCAATGCCGTCTCTATCCGTTGCAGCAGAGCGGCATTATTCCAAGGCTTCGTTATAAAATCAAATGCCCCGGCTTGCATACCCTGCACAGCCAATTGAATACTTCCCCATGCCGTCATCAAGATAACAGGCACATCGGGACGGAATATTTTCACTTGCTTAAGCAACGTCAGACCTTCCTCTCCGGTAGTGGAAAGGGTAAAATTCATGTCCATCAGAATGAGATCCGGAGTTTCAGAACGAACAACATCCATCGCTTCACGGGGACCGGGAACTGCCAAAGCCGAATAACCGGCACGTTTCAGCATAAAACTGAGAGAAGAACGGACAGCACTGTCATCATCAATGATTAGTATCATATGTGTATGTGGTTTTATATGCGCAAAAATAAGAATAATTATTCAATATGCCAATATGCCAATGTGCCAATGTGCTGCGCTATATCAAAAGAATAGCATCCCGCATGGAAATTGGCACATTGGCATATTGATATATTGGCACATTATTTAATCACTTCTTCAAAATCAACTTCCAGTTTCGTCCCCCTTTCAAAATCCCACAATGTGAGGCTCCGAATCTGGTAGAAATAAGACCAATAATTATAAAGTTCCGATATATGCTTCTGACGCGCCTCATCTTTAGAGTTTTGCGCATCGTTTAGATCCAACGTATTGATTTTGCCGATCAGAAAGGTTTCGATACTCGTTTTATAACGTTGCTGGGCTATCAAGTCGGCTTCTTTGGCAATGCTCAATTGCTGTGCCTGATTATTGAAATGTTCCACGAGCAGAAAAATATCCTGATTGAAATTCATCTGTTCCTGACGGATTTTCGAAAGAACCACTTCCCGGTTACTCTTGGCAACACGCACTTTACCACGACGCTTTCCCCAATCAAGAAGAGGGATTTTCACTCCTACCTGTACAATCTGATTATCGAGCAAATGATTGTAAGCACCGGCAAACTCATTATCCAAGCCAGTATAACCGACGCTTGCAAAAAGATCGACACTCCGCAGGTTACCGCGTGCGGTAGCTACCGCATAATCTGCTTCCAGTTGCCGACGGCGAATATTCTGTGCAAAAGAATTCCGTTCCAATGCTTTATTTAGTACTACATCATATTTTATTTGCACATCCGGAACCGATTCGGGCAATACCGGTTCCAATTTCTCATTCTCGCCCATTCCGAGGAAGGCACGAAGCTGAAACATCTTGGCATTGAGATCACTCATAGCCTCCGTTACAGCAGCTTTCGCATTTAAAGCAGAAAGTTTCAGTTGCAATAGCTCATTTTCAGAAATCTGTCCCATCTCCCGCTTGGCTCCCGCCACCTTATAGAGATGTTCTGCATTCAACTGGTTCTGCCGGGCAGTAGCCAATACCTCTTTAGCCAGTAACAGCTGAAAAAAATAGGTAATGGTCTTTCGGGTCACATCTTCCGTAGCAGAAATAAAAGCCGCCTTTGCCTCTTCATAACGTACGGGTTCGATACGACGATCCCATTTCAATTTATTCACGCCAAAAATGGGTTGCGTCAGTTCCAAGCTGACCGGCACAGACATAAACTTTTCTTTCCCCTCCCCGCCGAACTGCTTAATGTAGTCTAATGACGTAGTAAGGGATAACTTTCCACCCGTGAACCAGATATTCTGATCGATAGACAAATCTCCGCTAAGCCCTAAATAGTTATTACGGACAAAGCCATACGTCCCGTCTGAATTTTGATAGGAGTTGTATGATTTGTTATAATTGGGCAATGTCCCCGTCAGATTGACTTCCGGCAAAAGATCAGCACGAAATGTACGGTATTCCCAATACGATGTTTTCAATTCATTCAAAGCCACAGCTGCATCAACAGACTGCGTACGAGCCAAAGCAATCGCTTCACCGAGTGTTATTTTCCGTTCGTCTTGTGCTTCAAGAATCAATGGACACACAAAAGCCGCTAAAACAAGCAGTATATTCTTCTTTCTCATAAAAGTATTATTTTCTGTGAGCAAAGAGTCCAAACGGTATGCCAAAAAGATAAATCACTTATTTTCGGCACATTAATTCATTCTTCGACTGTTCGAAAACGAACACTTTGTGCGCAAGCGAACGTCGTTTGCCGTTTATTCGCTGATATCAGGCAATCGGACTGTAAACCGGGTACCTTTCCCTTCTTCAGACGTGACACTGATCGTTCCGTGCAGGCGTTCTACGATCGTCTGGCAGATACTCAGTCCCAATCCGGCTCCCTGGGTAAAATTATCCACTTTATAGAAACGCTCAAAAATATGCCTTACTCCCTCTTTGGAAATCCCTTTACCGGTGTCCTCCACAAACAAGGAAGTGTATCCGTCTTCGTCCTCCGTATACCCGAAAGTAATTGAACCGCTCGTCGTAAATTTAGCAGCATTGTTTATCAGATTATTTACCACCTGTTGCAAACGCACGTTATCCGTCACCATATATTTCTTACTGCCTTCTGGAATATCCAGCAGCAACTCCACACCGGGAGGCATATTCAACTGTTGGGAGTCGTGTACATTCTTCAACAGTAAAGGAAGACTGTGCCGTGAAAGCTGGAAGTCCATCGTTCCGGATTCAATACGCGACAAATCGAGAATATCATTGATCAATGCCAGCAACAGGCTGCAATTCTTATTAATGGTAGCAATAAACTGTGCCACCTCTTCTTCCGTGAAAGCACTGGTATCGCTCAACAAGTCGGAAAAACCGACAATAGCATTCAACGGAGTACGGATCTCATGGCTCATATTGGCCAAGAATGCCGACTTCAGCTTATCGGCCTGTAATGCCTTATCACGGGCAATCGTCAATTCCTCTTCGGTTGTTTTATACCGTTGGATACTCTGGCAAACTCCCAAAATACTATATGGAGTATCAGCCGTCAACCCTCCAAGCACGGAAGTTCTGTATTCCCACCATTCGTATCCACCGTTTTCATTGTGCTGGCGGAAACTCATACGGATACTGCGTCCCTCTTTCAACGCTAAATCAAACTGTTTTTGTATGTGTTCCAATTCTTCGGGATGAACCGTCTTTTCCATATCGTCACGCGAAATGGTAACAACCGAACCGTCAAAGCCAAAACGCTGAAGAAATCCCAAAGGAAATGTAAAGACATTCGTACGGATATCAAACTGCCACGGATAAATGGAACTCTCTTCTATTGCCAAATCAAAGAAACGCTTCTTCATCTCTTCATCGGATACATTGTGACAGGAAAAAGCAACTCCGGTTACCTCCCCATTCGCATGTAAAGGCACCATCTCTCCCGAAACTGGAAAATAAATTCCACTGTGCACTTCTTGCATAAAAGGGTCGGGAGGAATCTGGCAACTCTTCCCTTTCGTAATCACCTCCTTCAACATCTCCCGCAGAATATCCTTTCCATTTGAATATATCTTAAAAATAGAACCGGCCGGAAGCCCCTCATAAGGACGGACAGAGACATCGGTAGGAAGATGCAACATCTTTAATAGAGAGAGATTGGTAAAATGGATGCGATAGTCCGCATCGTACGTTATTACACCTTCACGGATGGAATGGAAAATATTGTCAAACTCATCACGCTGCGCAACCAGACGGCTCTGCACCAAAAGTCGAGTCTGTGCATGCACCCTGCGTCTCGCCTCCCGCCGGTTAACCCGGAACAGCCAAATAACCAACAAAATCAATAGGCCTAAGATAGAAGCATAAAACAGTATAAAAAAGAACTTATACTTTTCCAGATAAGGTTCGTTGAGTATAATGCCCGGTTTCACCCGGTCTTTGTCTACCTTAAAAAACTCAAGTTGCTTATAATCATAAAAAAACTCGACCGGAGTCTCAGATATCCCGGCCTCCTCCGGAGAAGCTCCCCGTAGCACTTTGGAAGCCCGTACACCCGCCATATGCGAAGAGGTATACGGATCGGCATCATAGGCACAGAATACGCCATTGGTCAAGGAAATACTTTGACAGGAGAAAAAAGGAGCCTTTGAGTTTTTACCGATAAACGCCATGAAAGGAGACCACTTCGGAACAATTACAATGCGTCCATGACTATTGCGCGGATAACAAACAGAAGAGATTATACTGCTCGTACTACCCGTCTGCACATTATAGGTCTGCAATTTATAATCGGGATAACGCTTCACAAAACGTTGCCACTCATTCATGAAGTCTTCTTTTCCGGCAAGACTCAGAAAGCTGTTATCATTCACACAAATTACTTCCTTCCGTTCCGGAAATGTCTTATGCGCCTGTTCCAATAAAAGAAAAAAGTCGGGGTTAGAGGTAAAACCGCAAACATTCGGCAAAGTAGAGATCAACGCATCATCCGGATATTTAATACCATAAAAGACAACCGGTATCTGACGGGGTAACGAATCTCCACAATTAAACAAGGTATAGAAAGCTTCATCACTGGATGTCACGATCAGATCGGTGCCCCTTTCCCTTGCCCGGTCGCAGATACGCTTCATGATGACCTGCTCGGATCGATAAGCCCAATAATCGGCATCCAGATACTCCGTCGTGATTTTAACTTTCACCTTCTCACTGCTGAAACCGTCACGCAATCCACGGGTCAGGTCATTGTGCCAAGGAGTCTGATTCGTATATGATTGTATAAAAAGAACATTATAGGTCTGTTCAGCAGCAGCTATCTCCAGAAATGCCGTAAATAAAAGAAGCAGAAGAGTATAATAACGTTGTCGGATCATAAAGTTACATAACTGCGTTGTTTCACAATATGCACGCAAATATACGCTATTATCTTGAAAGCAACGCAGATATATAATTTTATTTTTTTACTCTTCACGCAATGCTTCTGCCGGTTGTATCTTCATAGCCTGACGTGCGGGAATCCAAACAGCCAGAAAAACGGTAAATACCAACAATAGATAAGTGATAAAAATACCGGCAACAAAACGGAACAAGGTGAATTCAACCGGATAATCGGATACAATTTCTGCCAATCCCAAGTTTGCCGCCACTACTATTGCCGGAATGAATGCCAATGTGAGCAATACTACCCCTTCTCCCCAAAGAAGCCTGCACAGACTGACTCTTGAACCGCCCAAAGCTACACGTAATCCGAGTTCGGAACGACGTTGCTGCGTTCGAAACCAAAAAGTGCCCAACACTGCCAGAAAAGCATTCAATAAAAAGAATACCGCCACTGATAGATAGGTATACAAATCATTACGAGGTTCTTTCAATTGCTCGTTCCGGAAATCGGTCATAGGGCGCATATCTTCAAGATAAAAGTTGCCGATCATCAACTGTTCACGCATGTCTTTACGGAATCTACGAATAAAATCATCACCGTCGGAATCGGGATGCACACGAATGTACACACCCAAATAGGGAGCCTCCAGATAGTAAAAAGGACGCTTTTGTGTGAAATGCAACGGTATGTAGGTAGCCCGTTGGTGGGAGGTAAATTCATTATACTTTTGATTTTCGCATACGGCAGCAATACGTACACTGTCGCCATTCAAGGTGTTTTTTACCCATTCACCCACAGCAGAACGTCCGGGAAAGAGCTGGCATGCCAAATTATCCGTAATGATAATATCGGTAAGATTGGCCCTGCCTGCCAACTGTTCCGGAGAACTTCCATCCGCCCCTTTCACCCGAAATACCCGGAAATATCCGGAACTGACGGTACGCATCCAACTGTTGCAAGTAATTGTATCGTAAATAAGAGAGGCACCTTGATTCGTCCATACATAATGTTTATGCATGCGTGTATAACAAACAGACTCCACAGCCGGATGATGTTCCAAGCGATCCATGAAAGTGTAAAAATCACCTGTAGCATTCTTGGTATGAAGTTTGTCCGATAAAAATTTATGGCTTTCAGGGGTCAGTACCCCGATATTGAGGGCATACACATTGTGCCAGTCGAATCCTAAAGGACGGGTCTGATTGACCGTAACCGTGTAAACATAATCTACCGCATACCACATACAAGTAGACATCACAAACAAACCGGCTATCAGCCATCCATTGTGACGACGGTTATTCCATATAATTGTAAGAATGTGTCTGAACATATTAATTACCTTTCATTTAGTGCATTGACAATCGTTGTACGAGCCACACGAACCGCTGGAATACCGGCAGAAAGCAGATTAAGAACCAAGCAGAAAGCTAAGGCTGCAAAAAATATCCACGGACTTATCATGGACGCGTTCATGGCGGCCGTACCTCCAACCGATAATGCAGATGCCAACAGCCAATCCGATAACAGCCAAAGAGCAAAATAAGAGAACAGAAGTCCTGCCACACCACCGATCAGCGTAAGCAACAGATTCTCGGCAAGTACCTGTTTCAACAAGACCGAACGGTTGGCACCGAAAGCCTTACGCACTCCAATTTCTGAAAGGCGTTTCCGCATGCGGCTCTGCGTCAACCCGGACAGGTTGATAGCCGGCACAAGCAGAATAACGATAATAATAATCACATAGTGAATGACTACCTCTTTTGCCGGAATACCTCCATGGGCGTATTTATGAAGCATCTGAATAAAAAATGTATCGGGTTGCCCCAGCAAATCCAGTTGCATATCCTGATCATTTGCATTCAATTTTGCCAAGTTCGTATTCACTTCCGCAAGAATCTCAGGAAAGCCGGTCGAAGAACGGGCCAGGATAAAACACTGGAAACTGCCTGTATGCCCTTTGGTCCATCCGGAAAGATCAATACGGCTGATATCCGTATTAGTGGTATAAGGCAACCATATTTCCGAATAACTCTGTTCGGCAAACTTACTGACATCACGTACCACACCGCAAACCGTAAACTCTACAAAGTTAAGTTCAAGATGACGCCCTACTGCCGTCTCTACCCCACCAAACAGACGCCGAGCCACACTCTCGCATATCACAGCCTGTTTCAGCCCGGCCTTGAAAGCAACCTCATCATAGGGTTGTCCGGCAAGAAATCCAAACTCAAATACCTTCCAGAAATCAGCATCGGTATAAAGCAATTGACAGTTGATCTCTTCTCCTCCCCCCGGAACCACAGCGAGCATACGCCCATATTCACAGATGGCAGATACGGCTTCTGCAGTCGTGAGAGGATAGAAAATTTGCTGTATATCATAAAGAGACAGGCGGCTGTAATTACGTGCATCTTTATCCTCCTTTTCATAAACACTCGACCACTTCACATAAAGCGTACGGTCACGATTCATTTCCGGCTCGTAATTAGCCGTTTTTGCATACAGCAGAATGATAATCACCATCACTACCGAAATAGCAAGTGCCGTACCGGCAATACTGATGGCAGAAAGTAACTTATTCTCCATCAGAAGATGAAAGGCCTGTTTAAAATATTGTCTGAACATGGAGAGGATTTACGATTTGACGATTTATAATTTACGATTACAATTCCTTTATTCTTCGCGCAGGGCTTCTGCCGGTTGTATCTTCATAGCTTTACGCGCCGGGATGCCGATGCCTATCACAATCATCAGGACGATGAGAATAAAAGTCAGAACAACGGTGATAATAAAACGGCCGGTCTCCAATGTGGTTCCGTTCATCCAGGAGTTCAGTTCGGCATGAGCCAGATTCCAGTCTATGATAATGGCCGGTACGGTAGCTATCAAAAGCAGTAACAGACCTTCGGACAGAAAGCGGTTGAATATCGTATGGTTCGTTCCTCCCAATGCTTTGTGCAGGGCGATCTCGCTACGGCGCTGTTGTGTACGAAACCAGAAAGTGCCCAACAATCCTAAAAAAATATTCAATAGCAAAAAGACCATACCGAAAATGTAATTACGAAGCTCATTCATAGAAGCCTGTTCGAAATTACGCCGGATATCGGCAAATGAACGAACATCGGCAATAAAAACATTTCCTACCCGGAGCTGCTTCTCGCTATCCGCTTTCAGACGGTTCATAAAATCGACATCCTGTCCTTCTTTCACACGTACACAAAGTTCAAGATGAGTATCATACCAACTGCGGCCTAATTTGTAAAGCATGCAATAAGAAGAAAAAGCCTGTTCATGATCCGAGTAACGTACCGGTTTTAAAGAAGCAGCTAACTTATACGTTTTCGCTGAATCTCCAAACAGATAAAATTGTTTTCCTACCAATGAAGTCAGCTTCACGCCGTATTTCCGTTCATACAAATTATCCGATGCCAGGAAATTCTCTTTCGTAAGCATCTCTGCCAACTGTTCCGGAGTCTCTCCCCTTGTCCCCTGATAACGAAACACTCTCAAGAAATCCGGTGTCACAAACCGGCGGACCACATAACCATAAGACTGCAAAGTATCGTATCTCACTTCCGTCCCGCTATTACTCCCGTTATACGGATATGAATTTTGCGACAGGCTCACCGCTTCCACTTCCGGACGGCGAGCAATACGGTTGACCAGTTCATCTATTTCTTCGGCAATCAGCGTATCATTCGGTATGAAGTCGGGACTCTTGTCGGTAAGCTGCCCCATGCTCACGAGATAACAGTTTGAAATATCGAATCCGCGCGGTTCGGTATAAACCTTGTACTGCACATAAATATAATCCACAACATACCACATCACTACGCTCACCAACAGCAACTCCGTCGCTATCCAAAGATTGGAGTGCCATTCATTTTTTATCTGTGTAAATAGTTTCTTGTTCATCATTCATTCGATTTAATGGGTTCTACCTCCCAACGCATTTACAATACTGGTACGTGACGCTTTCCAGGCAGGAAAACCACTGCTTAAAAGATTGAGTACAAAGCAGAAAAGCAACGCATACATAAAAGTGGAAGGCTGCAACAGAATGGAAGCATTTACTTCCGGCGGATTGAGCGTAATGCTATAAGCCTGGGCAAATAGCAATCCATTGCCGAGATAAGCAAACAATATGCTGAAAAGTAATCCCACAGCACCGGCCAGCAAAGTGACCACTAAGTTTTCCATCACAATCTGTCCGATCATCTCCGTGCGGGTACTGCCAAAAGCGCGGCGTACCCCAATCTCGGAAACACGCTGGCGCAAACGGCTCTGTGTCATACTACTCAAGTTAATAGCAGGTACCAGCAACAGAATGATAAAAATAATTACCCGTTGACGCCGGGCCGCCGACAGGTCCGGTTCCCAATTGGCGGCGTAAGCTATCGCCTGCTTTTCCTGATCGTAAGGACGGTTACGATAAATCAACTCATATCCGTTTTCAGCCAACAGATTATTATATTGCAGGCGGACTTTCTCGCATTCTTCACGAATGGCATCGAAATCGTCACGGTCACGTGCCAGAATAGTGGCACTCATCATGCCCATGTGATTGTCGCTCCACGTATCTTGAGCCAGATCGGTAGAAGTATAAGGTATCCATACCTGTGCATAAGCAGCATCCGCCAAAGCTGAAACATCTTTCACCACTCCCGCTACCGTATAAGGCGCATGATTCAACAAAAATTCGCGCCCGGCAGCCTTTGTCGTACCAAACAAATTGCGGGCTACACTTTCAGTGACAACCGCTACCGGACGTCCCGATTCAAAGGCAGCCTGATCATAAGGTTTCCCATCGACAAACGCAAAGTCAAAAACTTGCCAGTAAGTATCATCCGTCTGTTGCATATCTATACTGATGGCAGATGTACCCGGCATGGAAGCCGGAGTAGTTATGGCAGCAACACAATAAATGGTTACTGCTTCGGGAGTTGTAAGCGACTTGAAACATGCCTTGGCTGTCTGTACACTCATCGGTCCGTTACTGGAACCTCCTCCCCATTCTTTATTGGTAATACTCATAAAGCGTACATGCAGAAAACGGTCGCGGTTGCTCTCAGGCGAGAAAGGGGCTACTTTCACCTGTTGAATCATCACCACCAGCATTATGAGAAAGATGGCAAGTGCCGTACCCAATATGCTGACGAGACTGATGATGGGCTGCTGGCGCAATTGTGCCAATGCTTGTTTGAAATATAGTTTAATCATTTTGAGATCATTTACGATTTGACAAATCCCTCTATTCTCCGACTTGCAGATTACGGGTATTCACACCTCCTATGCCGTCACTGGTGACATCGGCGCTCCGGGCATATCCGGACAACGTCATATGTCCCACTCCATCGGCTTTGGCTACCAGCTTCACACAATGAACATGGACATTTATCTTCCCTACCCCTTCCATTCGGGCACGAAGCGTTTTACACTCCAGATCGGCAATACGGATGGAGCCTACCCCTTTCATATTCAATTCAAGGTCCTTCATTTCCAACTTTTTCTCACAACGGAAAGCACCTACGCCTTCCATATTCACACGGGAGAGGTCGGGAGCCGTAATATAAAATTTCACTCTTTTGGACTTATTGTTCTGCTCTTTGTAAGTAAGGATAAGTTCTCCATTCTTTACCTTTACAAGTACCTTCTCTACAAATTTCCGGGGGCCTTCAATGCGTAGCGAATATTCGGATGACTGTTCAAAATTCACATCGCCCACAGCTTCGAACCGGATGGAAGAGAATTGTGAAACGGACTCATTACGAGTGATCGTTTTGTCGGTCTGCGCTTGTGAGAAAGTGAAAAATGCTCCTAATACAAGCACGATAGTAGTTATGAATATATTTGTTTTCATGATCTGTATGATTTCTTTAAGTTATAAAATGGTCTGCGAGTAGTCCGGGATCATTACTGTATCTGGCGTCCGTCGAAGAAACGAACGGTACGCGAAGTTTGTCTGGCCTGCTCCTCATTATGGGTCACCATCACGATGGTCCGTCCGTCTTCCTTATTCAGACGGTGAAGAAGTTCCATGACTTCAGCCCCCATCTTCGAGTCCAAGTTACCGGTCGGTTCATCGGCAAGAATAATTTCCGGATTACCGATAATGGCACGTGCAACGGCTACACGTTGGCATTGACCGCCGGAAAGTTGTGTAGGGAAATGGCGCATGCGGTGACTCAGCCCTACCTTTTCAAGTACTTCCTGTGCCAAGCGTTTACGCTCACTACTGTTCACATGGCGATAAAGTAACGGAAGCTCCACATTATCCAATACATTCAATGAATTTATCAGATGGAAAGACTGAAACACAAATCCCAAAGTCTTGTTGCGGAAAGCAGCCAACTCTTTATCTTTCATCCCTTCGGTACGGGTACCGTTGATCTCGATCGTACCGGTAGTCGGTGTATCGAGCAATCCCATAATATTCAGTAATGTAGATTTCCCACAACCGGAAGGGCCCATAATACTAAGGAACTCACCACGATCCACTGTCAAGTTCACGTTTTCAAGGGCTACCGTTTCAATCTCATTTGTACGGTAAACTTTAGAGAGCGAAGTCAATGTAATCATAACTTTTTGTATTTAATAGAATTTTCAATTTCGTATTTTATCACTAAAAGGATTTCAAATGATATGCCAAAAACATAAATTACTTATATTCTGAATATTAGCTAAAAACGTAGCTGTCCGAAAATGAACACTTTTCGCAAAGGCGGACTATTTACGGATATGAAAATGAACACAACGGCAAACTTTCATAAACAAATGCCAGCATACAGTCTCCCATACAAAAAGTACGGTCCGCTAAAAAGGAAAAAATCCTGTCTTTCTGCTATCGGGTATCTATCTCCGAAAATAAAATGAATGTGGAATTATTGATTATCCATGAGCAATAATTGGTTGCCATCCACTTACAACAGATATTACACACGCGATTAATATAAATCGGGTAATATTGCAAGAAAATAAAAAATAATCTCCAATCATTAACAAAACATGAGAAACATGATGAAAAACATTACTCTCAAACAAGTTTTACGTCAACATGCTCTACTGGGCTGCATAGCGTTACTCCCACTTTCGCCTGTATATTCACAGGCCGATAACCAACAAATCGCTTTTCCGGGTGCCGAAGGCTGGGGACGGTTTGCAACCGGCGGACGTACCACAGATCCCGCTATCGGAAGCAAAGTGTATTACGTAACAAGTCTCGATGATTATCTTTCGTCCGAAGAGCCTATAGAAGGGACACTCCGTTGGGCATTAACCACAGGAGACGATACGCCGCGAACCATCCTCTTCAAAGTGGGCGGCACTATCAATCTTAAAGAAAGATTGAAATGTCCGAGACCGAATGTGACCATTGCCGGACAATCGGCACCGGGTGGCGGCATCTGTATCTCCGGGGCAAATATTTATATCCACAGTAAAAACTTCATCGTACGTTACATCCGCTTCCGTGCAGGAGACCTGTCCGGCAGTAATTATTCGGCATTAGGTATAGAGAACACCGAAAATATAATCATCGATCATTGCTCTTTCAGTTGGTCGATGGAAGAAAACGTGACAATGTACGATAACAAATACACTACTATGCAATGGTGTATATTGAGCGAACCGCTCTATGTATCCAAGCATGATAAAGGTGCACGCGGATACGGTGCCCAATGGGGAGGTGAACACTCTACATTCCATCACAATCTGTTTGCACACTGCGTAGGACGTACTCCATTGGTAAACGGAGCACGTGATAAATCTGCCAGTGGGCACGATGCTTTCGTAGATACGGAAATCATCAATAACGTACACTTCAACTGGGGCAATAAAGGTGCCTTATATGGCGGACAATTACATTCCATCGTAGAGGGAGCTTATTCGCGTACCAACCTCATCAACAACTACTATAAGCCGGGACCGGCTACCAACACTTTTCAGGACCGTTGGTTCGCCGATTGTTCGCACGATGCTTCCAGCGCTACCGGCCTGGGAGAATGGTATATCGATGGCAACATGTTTGAAACAAATGAATATAAGAATGACAAAAACAAAGGAGACCATTCGAAGGTAAACGCCAACAACTGGATATATGCCGATGAAAACAACTCCAAAAAAGCCGTAAACTTGCGTGCCGGCATCGATAAAATAAATGAAATAAAACTCACGGCCCCATCAGCTAACAGTGAGTTGACCATCGAAACAGCAGAAGAGGCTTATCTTAAAGTTATCAAACAGGCAGGAGCACAACTTCCCAAACTGGATGAAGTGGATACGCGTATTCTCGCCGAAGCTGCCGGAGAATTAAAGCCGGTAGACAGAGGAGCGATAAAATGGAATAAAACAGAACCGGATCCCGGCAACATCAAATTTGTGGGTATGATCAATTCACAAGAAGACTTGAAGCCCGCCGATGCAGGCGACAACTGGACTCCCTGGCCGGACCTCACACCGAAAGCCGGTGAAACAGTTCCGACAGATACCGATGGTGACGGTATCCCCGACAATTGGGAAGAAGCCAACGGACTGGATAAAAACGATCCGGCAGACGGCGGCATTCTCACGGCTAACGGATATTCCAATCTGGAGAATTATCTGAACGGACTGGTCGGTGATACAGGCACTTCTATCGTACGTCCTTTCGTTACGGATCGTGAAGTAGCCGTTCTAAATATCACCGGCATGTCGGGTATACAAGTATATTCTTCGTATCCGCAGGTAAAGAAAAGCGAAATCAGCCTGCCGGCATTGCAACCGGGCATATACATCGTGACCTATATCCTGACCGACGGAAGCCGGCAAAATGAAAAAATCGTTATTACCTAATAAAACAGATAACCTGAGTTCGACATAAAACTTATCCTGCACGGCTTCCCCCTCTTTCCTGAAGAAAGAGAAGCCATACAGCATGATTTTTACAGCGAGTGGAGGTTAAACAGAACTCTAATTTATAATAGATACTCAATGAAAACCAGTAAAACCATCTATCTTCTCATGTTGCTATTATGCCTGCCGGCATCTGTAGCAGCACAATTGCTTCCGGCTTTCCCGGGTGCCGAAGGACACGGCCGCTATACAACCGGTGGCCGGGGCGGCAACGTTTACCACGTGACAACCCTTGAAGACAGTGAGGCCAAAGGAACCCTCCGCCATGCTGTCAAGCAAAAGGGAGCACGCATCATTGTTTTCGATGTGGCAGGAACGATCTATCTGAAAAGCGATTTGAAAATCTCCAATGACTACATCACCATTGCGGGACAAACTGCTCCGGGACAAGGTATTTGCATTGCCGACTATCCCGTCATTATCTCAGCCAACGATGTTATCCTCCGCTATCTGCGTTTCCGCGTAGGTACTGAAAGCATAGCCAACGGCGGAGAGCCCGACGGACTCGGTGGTATGGACCGAAAGAACATCATTGTAGACCACTGCTCCATCAGTTGGTCGGTGGACGAATGCTTATCCGTATACGGCTCGGAAAACACCACTGTGCAATGGTGTATCGTATCCGAAAGTTTACGCAGTTCAGGACACAGCAAAGGAGTACATGGTTATGGCGGTAACTGGGGAGGCGCTCATGCTTCCTACCATCACAATCTGATGGCCCACCATGAAAGTCGTGTCCCCCGTCTCGGCCCGCGTCCCGGAACACAGGAACGTGAATATATGGATCTGCGCAATAATGTATTCTATAACTGGGCCGGCAACGGATGTTATGGCGGTGAAGGCATGAAAGTAAATATCGTGAACAATTACTATAAGCCGGGACCGGCTACTCCCAATAGCGCCGTACGTTACCGCATTGCCAAAATCGGTGTCAGAACAACCGCTTATTGTACCAATTCCGACGGTACTCCCAACGCATGGAAACCGATGGAACACGTATGGGGACAATTCTATGTAGATGGAAATGTGATAGAGGGAAACGCCAATGTCACCGCCGACAACTGGACAAAAGGCATCTACGAACAGATCAACAACAAAGAGTGTGACAATACATTCAACGATCAGGTAAAGGCAGAGATGAAACTGAGTGCGCCGCTCGAAACCGAATTTGTGACCACCCATACCGCAGAACAGGCTTTCAAGCAAGTCTTGCTTTATGCCGGATGTTCGAAAGAGAGAGACATCATTGACGAACGTATCGTTAAAGAGACAGAAACAGGTACGGCCACTTACAAGGGAAGTGTTTCATCGGATGCCTCCAAGAAACCGGGGCTCATCGACCGGCCTACCGACGTAATGCCCGCCGGAGCTTCCAGCCCTTGGCCTGAATTAAGTGATGGCGGCGTGACTGCCGACCAACTCAAGGATACGGACGGAGACGGTATGCCCGATGTATGGGAAACTGCCAACGGGCTGAATCCCAATGACTCCTCCGACGGAAAAACATCCACGCTTAGCAAAGAAGGTTACACCAATCTTGAAGTATATCTCAACAGCCTTGTTGCAGACATTACAGAAAAACAAAACCAAGAAGGCGATGACGGTGGCGATACCCCGGGGCTCATCAACGTAACTCCCTCTACCTTAAAAACCGTTTTCGATGCAGCAGCTGACGGAAGCGTATTACTGCTCGCCAACGGAGAATATACCGAAGCAATCGGTATCCCCGGAGAGCGCGCCATCACCCTGAAAGCGGCAGAAGGGGCTGCACCGGTATTGAAATTCAACAATGAGATCTCCGGAAAAAGCGAAAAGGACGGTAGTCTGGTCTTTGACGGATTGACAATCGAGCCGGCCAACGTGAACTACTTTATCAGTCTGAGTGAAGGTGCATACCTCCGGTCGTTGCAATTCAAAAACTGCCGTATCGAAACCTCCAAACGCGGACTGATGACGATAAGCGGTAAAGGCGTAAACGGAGAATTGATAATAGACAACTGCATTGTGCACCCCGACCAGGCAACAGGTTATAGTTACATCTACAACAATGGCGGAGCCACACAAAAAGTAGTGATCACTCATTCCACCTTTTACAACTATCCGCAAGAACATCTGTTTTGGACGCGTAACTACGGCGAAGCGCTCGATTTCACCTTTACCTTTGAAAACAATACCGTAAGCAGATGGTCCAAAGGCGGTAAAAGCAGCACCAACACATTCAGTTTATGCAAGATAGAGGAAACGGCATTCAACGGTACTTATACATTCCGAAACAATCTGATAAACGGTGCTTATCCGGGAGCTGATTTTACGCCATCCGTACTCAACACTACAAGTAAAGGTGTCCTGCTCGCCGAGAAAAATCTCATTGCCGGCTTCGAAAGCTATCTTTGTGACAACATAGGGAGTAAAACCGTCAATGACCTAACTTTAGGAGAAGGAATCCTCTCCGGACTGACTACAATCGATTTTCCTGACGCAGACAACGGAGATTTCAGTATCAACAGTAATTCCCCTTTAGCCGGTGCAAGCACCACCGGAGGCGTTATCGGTGATCCACGCTGGCTGAAAGGAAGCGGAACCGGCATCGGAAACAAACCGGCAGATGAAATCACCGCTTATGCATCGGCCCATACAGTCTATGTAGAAGGAATCTCCGGGAACAGTTATATTGAAGTATACACCTATGCCGGAACAATGATCCGCAAACATGAAACATCCGGTACGGAAACCTCTTTCGATCTACCCTCGGGAAACTACATCGTGAGAATAGCTACCAAAAATACGATAAGTATCCGGAAAATACTGGTACCTTAACCCCAAGCAGTATAACCGGCAAAGGCCTGTACTTACCATATAGAAAGTACAGGCCTTTGTTACTTTATAAGCAGAACAGACTAACGAGGATTCTGCTCCATATTCGGATTCGCATCTATCTCCGTCTGCGGAATAGGTAATGCTACCCTCGGATCAGACGGAGTAATAACCGCCGCATCAGCTACGGAAGCCAAATGCCAACCGCCTGTACGATTCACGGATAATCCGTTTCTCATGGCATCAAAAAAAGCGTGTCCCTCTCCTACCAGTTCTTTTCTGCGTTCTTTCAGAATACGCTCCAGACTTAATTCCGATTCTTTTACCGACTTCACGGGATTGGCACGACTTACTATCGCATTGAGGCAATCCAAAGAAAATTTCAGGTTTTCTGCTCCCCCTAACTTAAACGCTGCTTCAGCAGCATTCAGATAGACTTCGGAAAGACGAATGATGCAAATATCGTTGTCTTGCGGATTATCGCCCGTTTTACCCGGATATTTGTTCAGATACTTAGGATAACCGGTAGAGCCTTCGGGCAATATATCTTCATCCGGCTTTTGCGGCAGGCAGTTCAGTGCATGCCGCACATCATCGGGGTCTTCTCCCAGCAAATCGAGAAAAGCCTTGGTAAGCACCAGATTATTCCAGTCTTTCACATTATCGGCATAAACCATCGGAGCCCCTTCACCTCCGGTACCGCCATCAGGTTCCGAAAGAGTATAGTAAAACTCAAAGAGAGATTCCGAATTAAAATCTTTTCCCCATACGGTGGGATATTCATCGTGTGTGAACAGGTTGTACAATCCTCCGTTATTCATTACTTCTTTGGCCAGTTCGAGCGCCTTTTCATTATTATTCATGTAAAGGTAAACACGTGAAAGTAATGCCTTGACACTCCACACATTAAGATAACCATCTTTTTTGCCGGTAGACAATGCGGAAAGATCCAAAGCACCGGTCATATCGTCAATCACCTGCCGGTAACATTCGGCCACCGTATTACGGGAAGGCTGATGGGTAGGCAGCGTAGTTTCAGTCTCGATAGGCACTCCTAAAGACGCACCGTTGTTCAATGTATAAGGCATAGCAAACAGACGGGTAAGATCAAAAAGAGCCAATCCGCGCAAAGCCAACGCCTCGGCTTTGATACAATTGAGTTCAGTAACATTATCCGTGGCTACCGCACCGGATTCTATTCTCTCCAAAAGACTGTTTGCCTGATGAATCACGATATAAGGCTGATTCCATACACGTGTAATATTCAAGGCATCATCTGCCGTTACATTAAATTCATAATAAGGCGACACACGTTTGCCGGGCCCTTTACTGATACGCGCCTGGACATCTTCGCCCCGGCAATCGGCATAATAGAGATAGTTATCGCCATAATAGCTGTGCGAAGCTGCAATACGATAAATGCCGTTCAAAGCAATCTGTGCCTCTTCAAGCGTACGGATGGCTTGTTCGGAGGTAACGGAAGTGGACGGATTCAAATTCAGCCAATCGCCGGAACAGGAAGAATAAAAAAAGGATGTGGCCGCGAATATATATATAAATATACGTTTCATATATCTGAAAATTAATAAGAATTGAAAAAATCAGAAAGTTATCTCAACACCAAAATTAAAAGTACGCATAGCGGGAGCTTCACAGAATACCTCACCGTTAACCGGTACTTCAGGATCATACTGCTTCCACTTGGCCCACGTCAGCAGGTTACTGCCGGAGAAGTAGATACGTGCATTTTCTATCAGAGCTTTCCGCGTCCATTGTCCCGGCAACGTGAAACCGATTGTCAGATTCTTAAGCCGGATATGGTCGGTACTGTGAATATAGCGGGACGAGTTTTGCGGACCGGCGCTTTGCTCCAACACGAAACGGGGCACATCAGTTATATCTCCCGGTTTCTGCCAACGGTCTAAAGCATATACGGGCAAATTGTATGACTTCTCTTGACTGCCGTCAGTCTCTATCAGTGTACCTGTTTTATCGAAAGAATAACCGCCCAATGAATAGGTAAAGGTAAGTCCCAGATCAAACCATTTGTAAGAGATGATATTGGTGAATCCTCCCGAAATCTTCGGATCGGCAGATTTATACGGGATGGCTTGCGCCTTGGAAGCATCATCGGTCTTTTCTTTATTATAATTACCCTGTTCATCTTGCGTATTCAGATAATAAAGGGCTTTTCCGGTCATCGGATCTACTCCGGCAAACTCTTTCACATAGAAACTATTATAAGGAAGACCGATCTTATGGATAAACCAGGAACCCTCGATAGACTGTGTCATATCTCCATCCAGTGTCACGATCTTATTACGGTTGTGCGTCAGGTTCAAGACCGATGTCCAGTTAAAGTCCGGACTGGCAAAGTTGATGGTACGTAACTCGAATTCCACTCCTTTGTTGTTGAGCTGACCGATATTTGCCAGATAATTCAGGAAACCGGTGGTAGCACTGATAGGACGATTGTAAAGCAGGTCTTTGGTATCGCGGTTATAGTATTCGAGGCTCACAAAAATACGATTGATAAAAGCCAGATCAAGACCGATATTGAGATTGTAATTCTTTTCCCACTTCAAACCGGGATTGGCTTGTGCAGATTCATACGAGCCTGCGGCTCCCATATAATTCTGTCCGTAACTGTACAATCCCATATATCCGTAAAAAGCTCCCGGCTGATTACCATTGACACCATAGGAAGCCCGGATTTTCACATCATTCAATACCGGTTTCACAGCGTTCATAAAAGACTCATTGCTCAGATGCCACATACCGGAGACAGACCAGAAATCTCCCCAACGGCTTTCCGGTGCCAGACGTGAACTACCATCGCGACGGTAACTGCCGGCAATGTAGTAACGGTCGTCATAATCATAATTCAAGCGGGAGAGGTAAGAAATCATTCTGTATGCCTGCGTAGAAGAAACAAAACTTTTCAATACGGCAGCATTATCCGGTTCGAGCAATACATCTGAGGGTAGTTTGGACTTCTCTCCCATCGCTTTATCGCTCTGATAGCTTTCCAGTTCATAAGCAGCCAGTACATCAAGATGATGTTTGGCGGCAAATGTACGGGTATAGTTTAATGAAGTAGACGACAATAGCTTACCATATTCGGTAAACCCCTTCGAAGTCTGGGCATCACTTCCGCTCTTCGGTCCTGCCCCACTAAGAGGATTCAGGTAACGGGAATCTTTCTGTACGGCATAATCATAGCTCAGGGTCTCTTTCAACTTCAATCCTTTAATGATATCTACAGAAGCGTATCCGGTAGAGAACATACGTGTTATACGGCTTCGGTTATAATCAGTACGGATGTCGCGAAGCGGATTCACATTGGTGCCGGCATAAGAGCCTACATAATTGCCAGAAGCATCGCGTACCGGCATGGAAGGCGTGGCAGATACCGCTACACAAAGAAACGGATTGATGTTGGAACCGCGCTCTTCATTCATCTCCTGATTCATCTGGGTGAACATCATATTCCCTCCTACTTCGGCCCGGCTACCTATCTTCTGCGTCATGTTCAGACGGGCGGAATAGCGATCCAAGCTGGAATTCTCCACTAATCCTTCCTGTCGGTTGAAACCAAGAGAAGCGTAGAAAGTAGTACGTTCATTTCCTCCCGAAGCAGAAACTTCGTAATTCTGATTATGGGCGGTACGAATCAATTCTTTCCGCCAATCAGTATATCCTAATTCCGGTATTCCTGCATACGTATCGATGTTGGCGTTGGCATACTCTTCGGGAGATTCTAATCCCTGATCTACAGCAGAATTATACAAACCTTCGTAAATCATCTCACGACGCTGTTCCCCATTCAATGTAGGACGGAAGTTGACGGCGGCATTAGAGAAACCTCCACTGGCACTCAAAGTAACTTTAGTACGTCCTGCCGCTCCTTTCTTTGTAGTAATCAGGATCACTCCATTCGCAGCACGCGATCCATAAAGAGAAGCGGCGGCGGCATCTTTTATCACTGTGATATTTTCAATATCAGCAGGATTAAGCGTGCTCATCACATTGGTTTTGGCATTATTCATATAAGCAGCATCAGCACCCGTACCGGCACCCATATTACCGGAAGTGACCGGTACGCCATCAATGACGAACAGAGGTTCGTTAGATGCATTGAACGACCCCATACCACGGATACGAATACTCTGATTGGCGCCCGGCTGGCCGGAACTGGAAGTGATGTTCACTCCCGTTGTCATTCCCTGCAATTTCTGTTCAACAGAAAGTACCGGCACGTTTTTCAGCATATCGGCCCGTAAAGTATTGGCCGAACCGGTAAAAGACGACTTTGAGAAATTACCATATCCTGTTACCACCACCTCGTCCAAACTCAGTGATTCGGGACGTAACTCCACATTCAATACTCCACTTTTCGGCACTCTTACCTCTATCGTTTTCATACCGACATAGGATACAACCAGAATTTTATCCGATGGCTCCACATGTAAGGTATAGCGACCATCCATATCCGTCACTACTCCCCGACTCGGTGCTCCTTTTACAGAAACGGTAGCCCCGATAAGTGGCTGTTTGTCGTCTGATGATGTCACCACACCTTTTATTTCCAATTGTTGTGCCTGAACATGTATACCACACAGGCAACTCAGTACAAACAATACTACTTTAAAGTTTCTCATTGGTTAATTATTTTAAATCTACAAACACCTATTTGCGCTTGTATACCTCAATAATTGTACCTTAAAGGCGTTGAAGAAACAAATTAATTCTAAACGTCAGTAAATAAAAACATTAATTATTCAAGGAAAACTAAGAAATGAAAAAAGGGCTGTAGATTCAGTCCACATATTTGTGGAATAATTCCACAGTCCATTAGAAAAAATACAGTTCAACTGTTACATCCTTAATAAAATATTATGTCTCTAATCGTTATTATAAGAAAATAAAAAATCAAACCTGTTACGTAACAGAAACCACATGGCAGGAGTCAACTCAACATTCAATCCCAAAGTGGAAGCAATACGATAAAAGGTAGAAACCTTAGGTTCTGTCTTTCCCGTTTCCACACGAGAAATATAAGATTTATTAGTTCCTATCTTTTCGGCAAGTTCTGCCTGTGTCATGTTTGCTTTCTTCCTTGCCTCTTCAATTATCTATCCGGTAAAGAAAGCATTCGCCCTATCTTCGGCAGCCTTACGCTCCGGAGTCCCTTCTTTGCCAAACACAGTATCCAACTGTACATCGACATCAGACATCTTTAGTTCTTTTTCGCTCATTATATTCTTTCTTTTGTTTTAATGCTTTATCAATTTCTCTATCTGGTGTTTTCTGCGCCTCTTTTTGAAAACCATTGAACAATACAACAATATGTTCCTCATCATAACAGAAAAAAATCCGATGGATATTATCTTACCACTCTATCCTTAACTCATATAAACCATCTTTGAAAAACTTCACGTACTTTGCCGGTAGTCTATCTTGAGTTTTTAATAAGAGTAATCCATATAGGACTTTTTCTTGCATATCTTTATCCAGAATATCAAAAAAAATCTTTATAGTAGTTTTTGTATGCTATTATCTTTCTGTTCATACAGCAAAGACAGAAGAAGTTTATCAATTGAGTAACTTTTTAATAAATATTTTAGAGCTATACACAAAAATAGCGGTAACTCCATTGGAACTACCGCCAAATATCCTATTTTTTTACATCAAAATTATATCCTCATATTTTTTTGATAAAGAAGCGTTTTAATGTCCTTTATTTCCGATTTGAAGGGAGCTTTATAATTATTCAAATTCTTTTGATCTCTTATTTATTATCCCCACTCCATATAAAAGGCACTTTCATTTTGGCAAGAAATATCCTCTATTTTAGCTTCAGTTTCGTTTTATTCTTATACTGGCTCATATCGCTCACTACCACCCGATCGCCCGGCTGCAATCCGCTCACCACCTCTACAAATTCAAAATTCGAATCACCCAACTGCACTTTACGTTTCACAATTTCATCATCCGATGTCATTACGAACAAATCATATTCACCACGTCCCACATAGTAAGAGGCATTGGCAATACGCATCACGTCTTCTTTCACAGCATTCATCACATATACATCCGTCTTCAGTCCCGAACGCAAACGGCGGTTATTGTCATCCATCAATTGTACAGAGAAAGAGATTACCCCGTTTTTAGACAAGGGAGTCACACTGCTGACCACTCCTTCCAGCTTTTCCGTACCGATTTTCACGATCGCTTTTCCACCGGCAGCCACACGGTCACCATAAGTATCCGCTATTTCACCCTCTACCTTGAAATGACTTAAATCGGAAATAATAGCTACCTGACCACCTTGAGGAACCTGAGCACCCACTTGATTATTAATATAAGTGAGAATGGCCTTACGCGGTGAACGAATCTGCGCATCATCCAATGTACGTTTCATCTCGGCAAGATTCTTCCGGAAAATGTTGAAATCGAGTTCCTGCACTTTCAGCTCGGCGGCAGCAACTTCCTTTTCATTATCATACTGTTGTTTGAGCTGTTCATATTCGAGTTGGGCTACATTATAACTCAGTTCAGCCTGACGTACTTTATCGGTAGTACCGGCACCCAGGCTATCCAGATAATGTTCGTTGCGAAGCTCTACCTTCATCCGGTTCAACTTCATGGCAGACACTTTAATCTGCATAGCCATATCAGAAAGTTTCGTCTGGTTATTGACACGAAGCTGCTCCAATTTATAACGTCTCATCTCTTCTTCATCGAGCAGTTTTTTATACTCCGTTTCCGTACTTTGCAAATCGAGCTTCAAAATCGGTGTTCCCACATCCACACTGTCACCACCACGACGATAGACTTCAACAATACGGCTATTGATGGGAGACGTGATAATCTCTTCGAAAGCAGGTGCCACCTTCCCCGATGCACTGACACTGACTTCAATCGTTCCTTGATCAACGGCAGAGAGTATAATGTCTTTTTTCTTCACTCCCGTACGCATCAGGGAAATCAGAATACTGATAACCACAACAATCGTGACAGCAATAGCTGAAAAACGGATAATCTTTTTATTACGCTCTTTCTTGCGTATCTCTTTGGGAATTTCTCTGTCCATCTTATATTTATTTAGGAATTATGATTTATGAATGATGGCTTATAAATCATCAGTCATCATTCGCTATCAGGGATACCAAATCCGTGCCAAATTCATAATCATCTGAAAACAAGATAAAAAAGAAAAAGACAGGGTGTTCGTTTTCGAACACCCTGTACGAATTTAGAGAATCATAAGGCATAAATAACCGACTATCTCAACCTTAAACGGTCACCAACTTCCGGAATATAATCACCGTCTTTCCGGTTCATTTTATAAAGATTCTTCAAACGAATACCGTATTTCTGCGAAATGGTATGCATCGAGTCTCCATCCTTCACTATATATACATTATACTGCTTCGGAGCCTTTTTCTTTTTCGCCTTCAAATAGATAATATCCCCCTGTGTCAGTGTATAATCGCGCTGCAAATCATTGTATTTTACCAGTTTCTTCCAACTGATCCCGAACTCATCACCCAGTTCTTTAAAAGTATCGCCGCTACGGGCAACCACATAAGCAATATCATTGGCGATGTATACCGGATGCGGATTCAGCAACCACGGGTGCTTTCTTAATTTCCGTTTTGAGTAGACTCCCTGAGCATCATATTTATACAAATCATAATCTTCGATAATCGTAATCAAACGATTAGCATAGGAAGGATCTGTGGCATAACCGGCTTTCTTCAATCCGCGTGCCCACCCTTTATAATCGGTTATGTCGAGTTTAAAAAGAAAGGCATAACGAGCCCCCCGGGTAAGAAACGTAGAATGATCTTCATAAGAATCCCTCGGATTTTTGTAAGCGCGAAAACATTCCTGACGGGCATCATCGTCGTGTCGCACCGTACGGCCTTTCCAACTTCCCCCACACTTGATACCAAAATGATTGTTACTCTTACGTGCCAACTCACTCATTCCCGCACCGCTCTCGAGCAACCCTTGTGCCAACGTGATGCTGGCAGGAATTTTGTGTTCTTTCATCTGCTCTATGGCAAGATCCTTGTATTTATCGATATAAGTCACATAACGTGAGTTCCGGCGTTGAGCCTGTGCACCCACAGAACAAACAAGCACAATAGTCACTACAATAAGTCTGAGAAGTCTTTTGTCCATTTTATAAATAGATAATGTGAGTTAAATGCCACAAAAATCATAAAAATAATTGGGATTATCAATCTCTTTCCTAACTTTGTAACATTAATTGTAGAACAAAAACCCTTGATAAAGATGAAAGACCTGACGATTACCAGTACTATCAAAGTATATGAGTTTGATGAACTTACTAAAACGGATCAGGCTCTGATGACGGCTGCCATGGAAGCAACCGGCCGTAGCTATGCTCCTTATTCCAAGTTTTCCGTAGGTGCCGCCGCTCTTCTTGCCAATGGCACTGTAGTGACCGGAACCAATCAGGAAAACGCCGCTTATCCATCGGGGTTGTGCGCCGAACGTACTACTTTGTTCTATGCCAACTCACAATATCCGGATCAGCCGGTAACTACGCTTGCCATTGCCGCCCGAACGGAAAAAGATTTTATCGATCTCCCGATCCCACCATGCGGGGCGTGCCGACAGGTGATACTGGAAACTGAAAAACGTTACCAACGGCCCATTCGCATTCTTCTCTATGGGAAAAAAGCCATTTATGAGGTAAAAAGTATCGGCGTACTGTTGCCTCTTTCATTTGACGCCTCAGCAATGAAAGTATGATGACTCAACAATTCAATACCAAATTAAAAGGTAAGCTCGTTCTTACCGATTCTTATCACGCAGACAAAACTCTGCAAAAAGAAAAGAGCCTTTACAAATTTATCTGGGTAAGAAGCGGAAGTATAACGCTGGAAATAGACCACCAGGAAATAATGCTTGCAAAAAATGAGATAATCTCCCTTTCCAACTTGCAGCATCTGGAATTTAAATCTATTGACGGAGACTATCTGACTTTGTTGTTCAACAGCAACTTTTACTGTATTTATGGCAATGACCACGAAGTATCCTGTAGTGGATTCTTATTCAACGGTTCTTCGCATGTGATACGTTTCACATTGAACGAAGCGGAACAGAAAACCCTGAATGACATTGCCGACACCCTTTGTAAAGAGTTTTCCGTCACAGACAATTTGCAGGAGGAAATGCTTCGTATACAATTGAAGCGTTTCATTATTCAAAGTACACGCATTGCACGCCATCGATTGAATATTACTCAGGAAAAAGAGTATAGTTTCGAAATTATCCGCCAGTTCTTTATTTTGGTAGATACCCATTATCGGGAAAAGAAACAAGTGCAGGATTACGCGGATATGCTGCATAAATCCCCGAAAACACTATCGAATATTTTTTCAACTTGCAAACTCCCCTCCCCACTCCGTATCATTCATGAACGGATAGAGGCTGAGGCTAAACGTCTCTTATTGTACAGCACAAAGAGTTCCAAAGAAATAGCCGATCTGTTAGGTTTTGAAGATCAGTCTTCATTCAGTCGTTTTTTTAAGAATATGACCGGACAAAGTACCGTTCAATTCCGTAATGAAGCTGAAAAACAAGAAAAATAGTAGAATAGAAATTACACAGATAAAGAAGCCGGAAACAATTTATAGATATTCAACAAATCATACAATAAAAGGCTTCTCTTTTACGTCGAACCCACACATATTGTAACTTTTTATAACCCCCCCATCGTTTTCTCGTAAAGAAACGTTTCGTTTCTCTACGAGGAACAAGTGGTTTCTCTACGAGTTTCAACCAACTCCTCTACGAGAAAAAATGTCTTTATATAACATGCTATAAACCAATATATTACAATCCAAAAACGTTGTATATCATTTTAACCATACAATTATCATTTCACATCTGCGTTTCACCGTTACTTCACATCTTAAATGCTTACACAAACAATTCTTATTGATACACAGTTATTTAATGAATTTAATTTATTATGGTTAAAAATACCTTTTATTCATCGAACTGGCTTCAATCACACTCACCGTTCTCATTCAACAATCGAAACAAATGTCATCTTCCAAATGTTATGTTCTAAATAATAACCTCTTAAAAAGACAAGAATTATGAAACAATATGATGCAATTATTATAGGTTTCGGCAAAGGTGGAAAGACATTAGCTGCCGAACTGGCCAATCGTGGCTGGAAAATAGCCCTGATAGAACGCTCTGACAAAATGTATGGCGGTACGTGTATAAATGTAGCTTGTATACCAACCAAGGCTTTGATACATGAAGCAGAAATATCCGGAATTATGTATCAGGGGGATTACAAAAAGCAAAGTAACTTTTATAAATTAGCCATTGCCCGTAAAGACAAATTAACCTCATTCCTGCGTGACAAGAATTTCGATGACCTGGCCAACCGTCCGAACATAACGATCTATACCGGAACTGCTTCCTTTATATGTCCTGACACAGTAAAAGTAACACTCCCCGATGAAGAAATAGAATTGCAAGGAAAAGAAATTTTCATCAATACCGGTTCTACGAGTATTATCCCCGCCATCGATGGTATCCGTGATAGCAAGCGGGTGTATACCAGTTCAACCTTACTGGATATGGAACTACTTCCCCAACACCTCATTATTGTAGGCGGTGGATATATCGGACTTGAATTCGCATCTATGTATGCCGAATTCGGAAGTAAAGTAACCATCCTGGAAGGGGACAGATTCTTCATGCCGCGTGAAGGCCGGGATATTGCCAACAGTGTACGGGAGGTTCTGGAAAGAAAAGGTATCGAAATCCGTTTGAATGCCCGCGCACAATCAATTCATGATACGGCCGACGGCGTTACGCTGGCCTATACGGACGCTTCGGACGGTACTCCTTATTTTATAGATGGAGATGCCATCCTATTGGCAACAGGACGTAAACCGATGATCGACGGATTAAATCTTCAAGCAGCAGGCGTACAAGTCGATTCACAAGGTGCAATCATCACAGATGTACATCTGCATACTACCACTCCGCATATATGGGCGATGGGAGATGTGAAAGGAGGTCCGCAATTTACTTATGTCTCTTTGGACGATTACCGGATTATTCGTAACAAGCTATTCGGTGACAAAGAACGGACAACGGAAGATCGCAACCCGCTTGCTTACTCTGTATTCATAGATCCTCCTTTGGCACACGTCGGTCTCACGGAAGAGGAAGCCATAAAAAAAGGTTATTCATTCAAAGTATCCCGTTTACCGGCAACAGCCGTAGCGCGTGCCCGCACATTACAAAAGGTAGATGGCATGCTGAAGGCAATCGTCGATGCGCACACCGGAAAAATCATGGGATGTACTTTATTCTGTGCAGATGCATCGGAAATGATCAATATCGTCAATGTAGCCATGAAGTCCGGACAACATTACAGCTTCCTGCGTGATTTTATTTTCACGCATCCGAGTATGAGCGAAGTCCTGAATCAATTATTCACATTCGATTAAACAGGAAACTTAAAAACTTTTTTTTTAAATTCCTCAAACAACACCTGTGCCTGCCTGCTTAAATTATCGGCAAGTGCAGGTGCTATTTTTACTATTATAGGGTAAGATTCCTTTCTTTTTTCTATTTTTGCAACAAGACTTTTTCATTTCAAAGAATTATCACAGTAAGACGTTATTTATAAAACAATATGCAACTGACATTTCGAAAAGCAACCACCGAAGATGCTGCCAGAATATGGGAAATCATCTTGCAAGCCAAAGCACAAATGCTTCGGCAAAACAAACAGCAATGGGACGAAACATATCCTTTACCGGAAAATATAGCTAATGACATTCGTAACGGTTATGCCTATGTATTGTGCAGTGAAGCCGATATCATAGCTTATGCCGCAGTAGTCTTTGACGGGGAACCTGCCTATAATTCCATTGACGGTAGCTGGTTAAGCGAACAACCTTATGTAGTTGTTCATCGGCTGGCCGTTGCCAATGAAATGAAACAAAAAGGAATCGCCTCTCTATTTATGCAGAAAGTAGAAGAGCTAAGCCGCAGTCAAGGCATTCATAGTTTCAAAGTAGATACCAATTTTGATAATTTCTATATGCACAGAATGTTAGAAAAGTTAGGATTCAGTTATTGTGGTGAAATATTATATCAAAGAGGAAGCCGCATGGCATATGAGAAACTTTTATAAGTAATGATAAAAAGCAATTTGGCACAACTGAAGTTGCTAATTTGACAAGTACAGGAAAGAGTCATTTTTCGAACCAATAGGGGATATTCCATACCGGGAGACAAACACAAATGGCGTTAACCACTGTATATCAAAGAATTAATCACTTATTTAATAAACAATTAAACTGATATTCTTAGCCTGTAAGAATACGCTTTTAATACTGTGTTAAATACGTATTCTTGTCGGTAAGAATACGCTTCTTTACAGGTAAAGAAATTAATGTTTTGCAACGGAAGAAACCATATGCCGAAAACAGGATTAACAATGTTAAAATCAGACGTGCGATTTTCTCACTATATAAACCATCAATCTGTTTTAAAAATTTTCCTATCCTCCAAGGGCAGATGTTCTTAAGCTCCACATGTTTGAAATGGATTTCAATCAAAAATCTTTTTCCAAACTAATCAGAATGAGTCTTTCACGCCTTAGCGACTATATTTAATATGAGTCGACCTTAAAATTGTCCGTGAAATTAGTAGGAAATTAAATATTGATACTAATATAGTGTTGGGAGTTTCATTTTTTATCTTACCTTTGCCCCCGGAATTAATTAAACTACTCCGATGAGAATATCCAAGTAAGACAACACATTTCGGTAAACATCACTTTTTACATGCTATTTTTCTATCGACACTGAGCATCACAAACGTGTATGTTTGGCCACTATTGTGTTTATCTCCCTCCTCCCCACTTTTTCGTGATAACCAATCCCAATCTTTAAACTTTCAAAACCATAATCAGCATGAGTATATCCATTCAAAAAATCACATACATACACGCAGATAAAGATATTCTATTCAAAGACCTCGATCTATCTGTAAATAAAGGACAAAAAGTAGCATTAATCGGTAATAACGGATCAGGGAAATCAACTCTCTTACAGATTATTGCGGGATGGCTTCCCCCTTCATCGGGTACAATCATTCGTCCGGATGATTTATATTACATCCCTCAACACTTCGGACAGTACGATAATCAGACTATTGCAGAAGCATTGCAGATAGATACGAAAATTAGAGCACTACATGCTATCCTGAACGGTGATGCTTCCGTAGAAAACTTTCATATTCTGAATGATGACTGGAATATTGAAGAGCGGGTACAAACTGCATTAGTTTCTTGGGGAATACATGATAAATCAACGTCACAATCGATGTGCGAACTGAGCGGCGGAGAAAAAACACGGGTGTTTCTGGCAGGTATGGAAATACATGCCCCTTCTGTCATCCTGTTGGATGAACCGACCAACCACCTGGATACAGAAGGCAGAAAACAACTCTATGAATTTGTGAAAAGGACCTCTTCTACTTTGATTATCGTCAGCCACGACCGGACACTGCTCAACTTACTGAATACTACCTGCGAACTTACCCGGAGCGGCATAAACGTATATGGAGGAAATTATGAATTCTACAAAGAACAGAAAGGTATCATGATGAATGCTTTACAGCAGCAACTCGAAGAAAAAGAGAAAGAATTACGTCTGGCTAAGAAAACAGCCAGAGAAATGGCAGAACGAAAAAATAAACAAAACGTACGTGGAGAAAAAGCGAATATAAAAAAAAGGATTCCTCGCATAGCAATGAATACCCTAAAAGATAAAGCAGAAAAAAGTACAACCAAACTAAATAACATACATGCCGAAAAATCAGAGCAACTGACAAATGAAATGAACCGACTCAGAAATACCCTTACCGGTACGGCAGCGCTAAAAACTGATTTCAATGCTTCTTCGCTACATACCGGTAAGATATTGATTACGGCCAAGGATATCAATTTCAGTTATAACAATAATGACGCATTATGGAAAGAATCCTTGAGTTTTCAGCTAAAAAGCGGTGACCGTCTCTGTATCAAAGGAGCAAATGGATCGGGAAAAACAACTTTATTGAAACTCATTACCGGAGAGATTGTCCCCACACAAGGGAGCCTTTCCCGTATAGACTTCAAATACGTTTACCTCAATCAGGAATATTCCATTATTAAAAATGACAAGAGTGTCCTCGAACAGGCGGAAACCTTTAATAGTCGTAATCTACCTGAACATGAAATAAAAACCATACTCAACCGCTACCTGTTTCCGGCAACCGTATGGGACAAATCTTGCCGGAAATTAAGTGGCGGTGAAAAGATGAGACTTGCTTTTTGCTGTCTGATGATCAGTGACAATACTCCGGACATGTTCATTCTGGATGAGCCTACGAATAATCTGGATATTCAAAGCATCGAAATCATCACGGCGACAATCAAAAATTATACAGGCACGGTAGTTGTGGTTTCTCACGACAAATATTTCGTGAATGAAATAGGTATTGAAAATTTTCATACCTTTGTCTGAAATTTATCATCCTCTTCTAAGAGATAACGCCGCAAGCGAACATAATGATTTTTTCATGAAAGAATACAGCAACAACCTCCTACCTATACAGATAGAAGCAGAACTAAGTAAAGAATGGACTTTCTTGTCCGAAGAATACCGGGAATTAATGGCGAGAAGCGGTACCCGATTGAGATGTTCACTGACGTTTCCGGTGGAGAGTCACGTACGTGTCACCTCTCCGCATACCGGAATCGAATGGAACATTATGCTCGTCGTTTTAAACAATAAAATGTTTATCGAAGCTTTCTATACCTTCTATACCAACGAATATGGTGAAAAAGGTATCTATCTCATCGACCGTTTCAGATGCAGCCGGGTGACACCGCATTACATGAAACGTATCAAAAGCCGGTATATGACTCCCAAAGGCATTCCTTTCAAGGACGAACACGATTTTATACTTTTCTTTTATTCCAAACTGATACACGACACGGCAATGTGTACGCACAGGCATACAAAATATCTGGCACACAACCAAGGGCTGAGTATCATAGAATACGCAGGAAACGGTACGGTCACTTACATTACTTTCGTCAACCGGGAAATGCTGCGGGAATACCAGGAGCCGTTTGACCAACATCGCAAGCTGATGTATCAAATGAAAGATAACCCGAAAGCGAAAGGACCGCGCCGTCAACTAAAAGTTTTATTGGATGAATTAGGCGTTGAATTTCCAAAAGAATATTCAAGTTTCAAACCTCGCAGGAGAAATCCGTTGGACACGATGGATATCTCCTGCCAAATTGTACATACCCGTCAAATGGGAATCCCTGCAACACAAGAGACTTCTGTCGTCCGAGGTACGGGACGTCCGTCACAACAACAATGGTTCAATGAAGAAGAATTAAAAAAGTTATTAAAAAGATGAGTAAACTAACAACTACCTGGTGGATCATTTTCTATAAAGACCAGTTATTACTTAAAAAAACAGATAACGGATTTTCAATCCCTTGTGCCGGGCAACCTCCGATCCATATCTCTCCGGAGACCAACATACATGAAATATGTATGTTGGATGGGCATCCCTGTAAAGCGATTGCCATTGATTATCCGGTAGAAGAATCGGATAAGTATATGATGACCGGACTACGTGCATCTTACGATTTCATTCCACTGAAGCAATATCAGACTGCCGGAAAAGCAGCCGAAATACTACACTGGGATCGCAATAGTCGTTTCTGCCCCGCATGCGGCACAGCAATGGAGCAAAAAGCACCTATCATGAAAAAATGTCCCAAATGCGGAAACGAGATGTATCCCTCTATTTCTACGGCAATATTAGTTCTGATCCGTAAAGAAGATAAATTATTGCTGGTACATGCACGCAATTTCAAAGGTACATTCAACAGCCTTGTGGCCGGTTTTCTGGAAACCGGAGAAACTTTGGAAGAATGCGTTGCACGCGAGGTGAAAGAAGAAACCGGACTGGACGTAAAGAATATCACTTATTTTGCCAATCAGCCTTGGCCATACCCCAGTGGACTGATGATAGGATTTATCGCTGACTATGCAGGTGGAGAACTCACGTTGCAGGATGAAGAGCTGAGTTCCGGAGCCTTTTATACCCGGGACAACTTACCCGAATTGCCAAGAAAACTAAGTCTGGCAAGAAAAATGATAGACTGGTGGATAGAAAACGGAAAATGACAAAAACACAGGCCACGAAGTACATATAAACTACAAACGAACAACTTATGAATGGAATGAAAACAGCATTCATCCTCCAAAAGTATCAATAAACCCATGTATCTTCGTGACCTGCTTTTTAAACAAACCCCGTGAGCTATTCCATGAAAGTGAGTTCTTTCAAATCCAATTTCTTCTCCCATTCAACAAGCGGCAGTCCGTGCAAGGAAGACGCATCCATACCCTCAGGCAAAACATTCTGCGCCAAATAAACGGCAGGAACAGTCACCAATGCACAACCAACCTGATCGGACTCAACAAATACATATTTATATCCGGCATAAATACATTCGTATTCCACTTCCTGATCTTTCCCGTAAAGCGCAATGCTATTGGTCACTTTACGGAGCGTGCCCTCAAGATAACCGATCATTTCACTCTCTGTGGTAGAATCATTGCCATAAGTATCGGCATCTTCTACAAACAAGCAGGCAGCCACATCCCTGTTCTTAGGAACAGCCACTCCGATACAGGCCCACACCCACAATGGTCCGCGCGCACTGACATCCTGTCCGGCACAAACAATATGTGCTCCCGGCATAGGTGGAAAACGCTGTTGTTTCTCCTTCCCAAAAAGACGTTCGGTAGCATCCAGCAGAGGACGAACATTATACACGGGGATCTCTTTTCCGGAAACTTGCGGTTGCATGTACATAGGAACTGCCTTTCCAGAAACAATATCTTCGTGTACGGCAAGATCCAATCCCCATATCGCCCCATTCAGTCCGCAAAATGCAGAAGAGGTATTCAGCATATTAACCTGTCCGAAATAAGCATCGCTCCTTCCGCAACGGTCATAGGCAAGAATACTTTCGGTCACGACATCAAGTCCTTTGATATCGACCGTTCCAACGGAAAGTTTCATAGTCGATATATACCCTCCGCCATCCGGCATACCCGGATTCATACATCCCATGCAAAATTCTTTACTCGGCCCAATGGCCCGACTAATCACTTTCGAGGCATCGTATTTGATGCCGGCTATCAGATCTTTCATATATTAATTGGTTTAGATGTTGCACATAGAACAACGTTTAACACAGAATGATTAAGCCCGATAGACTAAAGAAACAAAAAGAATACAAAAAAGAGAGGCTATCACCGCATAATCCGGTAATAGCCCCTTTTTATCTATCATTTTCCATTATCTGGAGTATCTGCCTGCAAGGGAAGTACTCAGATACCGAGTGATTTCATCACAGCCTTGATCTTTTCATCGGCACTTGCATCAGCACCGGCAAAACAATTACGACAGCCCATCTCTCCTTTCACTTCGATATAGAACTTAATCTTAGGCTCTGTTCCCGAAGGACGGATAGAAACCTTGCCGCCATCCTGAGTGAAATATTGAAGTACGTTCGACTTATCCGGCATATCGATTTTGGTTACACGACCGTCTTCGTCAATCTGTTTCAAAGTCTGGAAGTCTTTCCAAAGGATTACTTTAGAACCTGCCAGTTCGCGCGGAGGATTATTACGGAAATCAACCATCATCTGCTTGATTTCTTCCGCACCGCTCTTACCGGGTTTTACTACGCTAATACCTTTTTCTTTAGAGAAACCATATTCCACATAGATATCCAGCAGCAATTGATACAATGTTTTACCATTGTCTTTCGCCCATGCAGCAATTTCGGAAATCAGGCAGCAAGCAGATACGGCATCTTTATCACGTACAAAATCTTCGGCAAGGAAACCGTAGCTTTCTTCACCACCGCCAATGTAAACCTGCTTACCTTCACGCAAACGAATCTCGCGTGCAATCCATTTAAAACCGGTATAGCAATCGAGCATTTCAATGCCGTTCTTCTCAGCTATTTTCTTGATAAGTTCGGTAGTAACAATTGTTTTCACTACAAATTCCTTCCCTGTCATCTTGCCCAATTTCTTATACTGGGTAATGATATAATAAAGATACATCAAGCAAGTCTGGTTACCATTGATAAGTACCCATTCGCCCTTATCATCCTTACAGGCAATACCCACACGGTCGGCATCAGGATCACTCGCCATTACCAGGTCGGCATCGATTTCCTTAGCCAGATTGACAGCCATAGTCAATGCCTCGGCATTTTCGGGATTCGGAGAAACAACTGTCGGGAAGTTACCATCCTTAATCATCTGTTCGGGAACCGTATGGACATTCTCAAAACCCCACATCTTCAATGCACGCGGAATAAGCATCATACCCGTACCGTGAATCGGAGTATAAACAATCTTCATATCTTTCTGGTGAGCGATAGCTTCCGGATCGATAGAAATGGTTTTAACCTTTTCCAGATAAGGTTTATCAATGTCTTCGCCGACAATCTGAATCAAACCGGCATCAGAATTACCCCGGAATTTAATGTCGGCAGCAGAAGTTATCTTATTCACTTCATCGATAATTCCTTTATCATGCGGTGCCAATACCTGTGCACCATCATCCCAATAAGCCTTGTAACCGTTATATTCTTTCGGATTATGAGAAGCTGTCAGAATAATACCGCTTTGGCAACCGAGGTGACGGATAGCAAATGACATTTCAGGAGTCGGGCGCATATCTTCGAACAGATATACTTTGATACCGTTAGCAGCAAAAATATCTGCAGAAATTTTTGCAAAAAGATCACTGTTGTTGCGGCAGTCGTATCCTACCACTACGGAAATCTGCGGAATATCTTTAAAATTAGCATTCAAATAGTTGGAAAGCCCTTGAGTGGCAGCCCCTACCGTATAGATATTCATGCGATTGGTACCTACACCCATGATACCGCGCAGACCGCCTGTACCGAATTCCAAATCTTTATAGAAAGCTTCTATCAACTCGGTTTTATCTTCATTTGCCAACATACGTTTCACTTCAGCCTGAGTTTCGGCATCATATGCCGGGGTAAGCCATTTTTCAGCTTTCTCAGTCACCTGCTTGATGAGTTCCTGATTTTCCATTTAGATTGTTATTTATTGGTTAATGATTCATTAATCTCTATAAGTCACAAATGTAAAAGAATTAAATAAGAATTCCTAATAAATAAATGAATATTGTGTTAATGTGATAATGGCCGATACATCAATCGGCATGCGGTTTTCAGCACAGAATATCCATATATTAAATAATTATTTCACTTTGTAACGTTCGCCTGTTTGTTTTACATATTCTTCAAGAAATTCTTTCGGATAACCCGGACGAACCACACCGGCAGGCTGACCGATAGAATTACGTTCGAACTTGCCATCCTTCATCTTGCGAATCACACCGTCAGCGTATTTCACTACGATAAACTCTCCCAACCGCTTCCAAGTATCGAAAGTACTTTGAGCAGTCATACTGGTATAATTGGTGAGAAAAGCCTTGGCTCCGGCCGGATCCTTTTGATAAATGCGCGTAGCCATATTTTCAATACCGGCCTGTGCCTCGTGGAAAGTACTTTCAAGTTCCTGCTGTGCAGCACGGATATCACCGATCATCAAATCGTAACGCGGATATACCATATTGGATACCCAATTGAAAATCCAGAAAGAAGAATCCCAAGAGAAAGTGATATAATCGGCTCCACCTACACGGGAATAGCATACAGGCACTTTATCCGTACAGCAGTATACCGGGGTGAATACCGTCATATTGGCATCGTCCGTACCAAACCAAAGTACACCACCCACCGGATCGGGCATACTGGCACGCATTTGCGCAACAAAAACAAAACCGGTTTGCTGAGTGGAAATAGGGCGCTCATTGAAATATTCCTGATCACCCACTTTAAAAGAAAGCGGCGAAAGACGATATGGGATCTTATAAGGGCCGGCACCAAAATCATTGCTGATATCGAGGGGAGTTCCTTCATAGTGGTCACGCATGGCATTCTGTACATCCTGTACGGAAATCTTACGGTTAGGCTTCACGAACAACGGCATCGGTTCGTCTGTTTCTCCCTGTATATAAGGAAGGTATGCCTCTCCCTGATCGGTAAACATATTGAAATAACTCCAGACACGGGCTTCACAATAACGGCGGGCACCGAAATCAAGTGGAGCATAAGCTTGGGCAAAGCTGAAGTCCTTATTCACCCCATTAAAATATCCCTTTTCGCGGGCAAAAGAAATCACGTCCGGAGAATAAAGACAATTCTCCTTATCGTTCATATCAAACTGCTGGATACGCGCCTGGTTGGCATGAGCAGAGATACAATCATCGGGCACGCGTACAGCCACCCATACGGCACCACGTATACCGGGACCTTTACCGATCATCTCCATAATCCATATTTCATTGGGATCGGCAATGGTAAAAGACTCTCCTTCGCTATAATAGCCATATTCCTGTACAAGGTCAGTCATAATCCGAATGGCCTCACGAGCTGTACGCGAACGTTGCAAACCGATATATATAAGGCTGCCATAATCGATAATCCCGGTAGAATCTGCTAATTCCGGACGCCCCCCAAAAGTAGTTTCCCCAATGGTTACCTGATACTCGTTCATATTACCTATGACGTTGTAAGTCTGGCGAGCCTGTTCTATTTTTCCAAGATATTTTCCGGTATCCCACTCATATACATCCAGCATGGTTCCTTTCTTATAAGTAGCGGCCGGATAATGATATAACTCTCCAAACAGCCCATATGAATCGGCAGAATAGGAAACGATGGTCGAACCGTCGGCAGAAGCATTCTTTCCGACAATGAGATTGGTACAGGCGAAAGTATCCGCCACTGCCGCCACAAGAAAGGCAGCACAAAGAATCAGTTTCTTGTTCATTGTTCTATATACTTAAATATGATTGTATTCCTTACCACACGAAGGTGTCACGTACTACGGTTTCATTGCCACAACCATCTACTGCAACCATTTCCACTACATGCTTCCCTCCTTTTTCCACGCGTTTCGGATCAAGTTCACATATATACTGGGAACGGATTAAATTAGGTCTTCCAAATAACGCATATTTCCCATCAATAGTTCCACGATAAGAATGGATGCCGGTTGCTTTATCCTTAATGGTATAGACTATCTTCCCTGTACGCCCCCAATTCTTTGGGTTGACCGGAGTGATCACAGGAGGAACCGTATCAATGGCTACCGTATAAGTAGCCAACTCACGAACAGTCGTTTTCATGAATCCATCTTCGTAAGTACCGCCAGCTCCGTAAAGTCCTTTGGGAGTGACACGCGCCACATAATATTTTGTTGTATCCGCCAACGGCATACGACGCAGCCCGATACGTAACTCGCAACTGCCATGCAACGGAACAGATTCATCACTCAACTGATATGTAAAAGCCACAGCGCCGCTATCCGCTTTCATCTGATAATTCAAGGCCACATCATCATAAAGCATTCCTTTAGGCACAATCAGAGTCAGACCCGGTTCCTGCAAAAAGTTGGTACAATTCCAAGCAAAAAAATACTTTTCACGATGTTGTAAACGTTCAATCGGCTGTTTCTTTCCACGTACAGTGAAACGAGTATGGGAGGTATTGCCAAACGCATCTGTCAATGTGTAGAGAAACCGGTAATCTCTTTCCTCATCGATAGTAACCAATCCCCGGTTATCATTGGCAGCCTCCAACATACGAAGAGTATTCCCCGGATCGATAAAAGACTTCATATATTGCCCGCAAGTCCAGGAATTTATCATCCGGTTCTCTTCCTGCGAAAAGCGATCTACCGTGCTACGGAATACTTCCTGCCCATCTACGGTCAAGACTACCGTATGCACACCATAACGGTTGTGTACACCGTCCATATAATCATACGCTTTGATACCGGCTCCGATTACGCCCCATGCTTCGATAGGGCGGCCATTATTATTCAAAGGAAAAGTCTGGTTCTTCTGTATTCCTTCCACTACTCCCCTACCCGGTTGAGGAAACAGCATTATACCTTCTGCCTTAGGCGCAGTAGTATCCTTGATATGCTTCAAAAAAAACGGCATCGGATCAATATAATCACCAGAAGAGGTCTCGAATACATCCAAATGTAAATGCGGACCAAAAGAATAACCGGTATTCCCACTCCAGGCAATCTGCTGACCGGCTTTTACCGGATACTCACCCGGTTCGGGAATTATTTCCACTTCATAATTTTCCTTTTCGTACTGAAGATCTTCCACCCGCTTTGCAATCGCCCCTACAAACCCGCTGAGATGCCGGTTGATTGTAGAATATCCATTGTTGTAAACCACATCGAGTACATAGCCCGAACCGTGTGTGACGCGAATACGAGAAATATACCCGTCGGCCAATGCGCGAACCGGCTTTCCGATAACACCACCGGTCTTAAAATCAAGTCCACCATGAAAATGATTGGCCCGTATCTCTCCAAAATTTCCACTCAATGTCAGAGGAAAATCGAATGGAGGGACAAAAGATGCCTGTCGCTGCTTCTCCTGCGAAAAAGACGGCATGCAATAAATGAACAATAAGATTGTGATATATAGTTTCATGCGGTACATTATTTCTTTAAGAGGACAAATGTACGTCATTCCGGATAAATATTAAAATAAAGGAGTAACAAATCATCCCTCAGTGAAAGGGATAATTTTACCTTTCCATCCAACTAATGCGGATACTATTTCTGACAATATGCTGTTAAACATCTCCTATTATGCATTGGTACACAAGCATTTTTCGTACATTCGTACATGTTTAACCCTTAATACAGTAACGTTATGATTATCGGAGTACCAAAGGAAATCAAAAACAACGAAAACCGTGTGGGTATGACTCCATCCGGAGTTGCCGAAATTGTAAAACGCGGGCATACTGTTTACATACAGCATACCGCAGGCATCAACAGTGGTTTTCCCGATGCAGCCTATACAGCCGTGGGAGCGCAGATTCTACCTACCATGGAAGAAGTATATGCCATTGCCGAAATGATTGTAAAAGTGAAAGAGCCGATAGCCCCGGAGTACAAGCTTATCCGAAAAGGACAATTATTATTCACCTATTTTCATTTTGCTTCCGATAAAGAACTGACACTGGCAATGATCGAAAACGGATCGGTCTGCCTGGCATACGAAACTGTAGAAAAAGCCGACCATTCATTACCTTTGTTAATACCGATGAGTGAAGTCGCCGGTAGAATGGCTACCCAAGAAGGGGCTCGTTTTTTGGAACGCCCGCAAGGCGGGAAGGGGATATTATTAGGAGGCGTACCGGGAGTAAAACCGGCAAAAGTGCTGATATTGGGCGGTGGCATCGTGGGAAGTAATGCTGCACAGATGGCTGCCGGCATGGGAGCGGACGTAACTATCGCCGACATAAATTTGGCACGATTGCGTTATTTAAGCGAAACTCTGCCTCCCAATGTAAAGACTCTCTACGCTTCGGAATTACGCCTGAAAATGGAATTGCCGACCGTAGACTTGGTGATAGGATCTGTCCTTATACCGGGAGATAAAGCGCCTCACCTGATCACCCGTGATATGCTGAAACTGATGCAGCCGGGCACTGTATTGGTAGATGTAGCCATCGACCAGGGAGGTTGCTTCGAAACATCGCACCCGACTACCCATAGTGATCCTACTTATATTGTAGACGGAATCGTACACTATGCTGTCGCCAACATCCCGGGAGCAGTACCTTACACATCGACTCTCGCCCTGACTAACGCTACTTTACCTTATGTGACAGCTCTTGCCGATAAAGGTTGGCAAAAAGCCTGCGAAGACGATCCGGCACTTGCAAAAGGGCTGAATATAGTAGAAGGAAAAGTGGTATACAAAGCTGTAGCCGATGTATTTGGAATTAGTAAAAAATAAGAAAGACAAGAAGCCTCTCCCCAGCCCTCTCCGTGGGAGAGGGGGCTAAGTTAGTTTTGCAACTAATTAATAGACAAGGGTATCTGTACCCCCTCTCCCGCGGAGAGGGCTGGGGAGAGGCTTCTGTCTAAAACAAATTGGTAGTCAGCGTTTGTTTTCTCCTCTCATACTCTTCAAGCAATTCTTTCATGACCTCCGCCACAGACTGCTGCTGCCGAAATAAAGAAGCTACTTGTCCTATTTCCAATTCTCCTTCTTCAAGATCACCCTCAAAAATTCCTTTTTTGGCTCGTCCTCTTCCCAAAAGCTCCCGCAACTCTTCGGCAGACGCCCCACGATCTTCTGCTGCTTCTACCGCATCCCGAAAACTATTGGTCACTAAACGGGTAGGAGCCAATTTTTTCAATAATAATTTAGTGTCACCTTCATTCAGCCGTAAGCAATATTCTTTGAATACATCACTGGCTGAACTCTCATAGGTAAGCGCAAAACGAGTCCCGATCTGTACACCTTCCGCTCCCAATACCATGGCTGCCAGAATTCCTTCACCGGTTGCAATACCACCGGCAGCTATCAAGGGCAGAGTAGTAGCCCGGCGGACAGCCGGAACAAGACAGAACGTAGTGGTTTCTTCACGTCCGTTGTGCCCTCCGGCTTCGAATCCTTCAGCCACAATCGCATCCACACCGGCCTCTTCGCTCTTCACTGCAAATTTAGAAGAAGAGACAACATGCACCACCGTAATTCCACGTTCTTTCAACCATCCGGTCCATGTCTTCGGATTACCGGCAGAAGTAAAGACGATTTTCACTCCTTCTTCGACCACGATATTCATCACTTCTTCTATCTGCGGATACATCAATGGAATATTCACTCCGAAAGGCAAATCGGTAGCAGCCCGACATTTTCGAATGTGTTGACGCAGAACTTCGGGATGCATAGACCCAGCACCAATAAGTCCCAACCCTCCGGAATTACTTACTGCCGACGCCAAACGCCAACCACTGCACCATACCATACCTCCTTGAATAATAGGATAACGAATACCCAAAAGAGTAGAAATTCTATTCATAAATCGAATCTATTTATATTTATTTTCCCCTCTCCATCGTTGTATGGAGAAGCCTTCCATTTTACTAATTCAACAAATTCACCTTTTAGATAGTTCAATGAGTAATGAATTGTAATACAGGCTTCGGAATAAGGACGGTAGTCGAATCACCGTAGGTTTTCAACACTTCTAAGGTGCGGGCACGGCGTTCACGTCCCTTTTTATCCCAAAAATCCTTTGTAAAAACATACATGAAATTAAAACCGCCGATAGCCACACCTGCCATCGAGCCATTCGACTGCCCGAATAACGGCTTATACTGCAACTTAATAGCTTCAATCTCGGTCAGGGAAGGCTGCGTTATCACCATAACCCTCAACGGCGCCTTCGATGTATTGGTATACCCTCTGAACGTCTTGATCCGATAAAAAGGGTCTCCTCTCCAAGTATCCTTACCTACTTGTATCTTTTTCTGATAAACCGGATCCCAGTCATAAGGAGTATTCGCCTTATAGGGATGCAGAGAAAGCATCTGCCTTTTTTCCAACGGTAAGGTATTGGGTAAGGCAGAAGGAAGAGATTCGTCCGGCAGCATCCAGTTCTTCTCCGTCGACATCAACGGAGTTCCCATTATATCCGAACCGAAATCAATCTGTTTCACAGCCTCCGGATTTAGTTTTATCTCGCCCTCCTCTTTTAATACACGACTGAGATTTAACGAATCCTTCTTCGTCCATTCCTGAGAATAAACCACAGGAACAGACAAACAGATCAATAAAAACAATATAAAGTACTTCGTCATTCTCAAATTTCATTTATCATTTATAGGATCAAAGCATCATTAATGTATGTTCCGTCATCCTTGTCCATTAAGTATACAACTCCCCGGCCACTGACAAAATCAGCAGCAATATAATAAAACGTTTAGCCATGTTCAGTTGTTTAGACTACCACCAGCGATAACCACTTCCGCAAAGCGGTTCATCATAACAGGGATCAATCGTCCAAGCCGTCCGGGGATACTTTCTGGTTTCCCACCAACGACGATAACGGGCAGCCGCATCCAGAATTTCTTCATCGGACAAGAAGTAAATAGCTTCATAGTTCTCAGCATTCACTTCGACCATATGACATCCCATAGAAGCCGGAATTCCAAGACGAATACTTTCTACAGTCCACAAAATACACTCGCCCAAACGTATCTTGCCACTGTTACTATTGTACACGGAAGGAAATGCAGGTATCACACTCAAATCCTCCGCATAAGCAAGTAATTCGGGAATATCCTCTTCCGTAAAATGAGGAACTTCAACAATTCCTTTTTCATTTTTAGTATTGTAAGTTCCGGATTTCAGTTGTTTCACAAAAAGGTCGACATCCGGATTATTATAGTCCAAGGTCTCTTTACCGCATCCCGTAAGCATAAGCGCCATCAAAACAGCAAACAGCATCATCCATGTTTTTTTCATAACACACATTATTATATGGTTAATAAGTCATGCGAAGTCCGCATAAAAGGTTAAAATTAGTGGGGCGTTTGGTACGTATCGTTTCAATTCTCGAATCCGTATCAAAATGATGTGATACTCCCGGCTCTGCAAAAAGCGCAATCCGGTCATTTACTTTATAACTTACTCCCACTCCGGCCGTCACAGCCAATTGTACCGGTTCGTTTTTGAAATTATTACTGGGTGCACCGGCTATACACTTATCAGCAACCGCCCCTATAGAAGCGTATAAATCAAATTTCTTCAGATCGGCCAAATACACATTCATTTTAACCGGAATACCCAGATAGTGAAGCCCCTGACCATTGGCGCGGAGATTTGAATACGCCAATCCGGTCTCTATGCCCAAATATTCACCCAATCTTTTTTCGATTGTTACTCCTGCCATAACAGGCATCTTATATTTCCGTTTTTCTGCCGGAAGCGCCGTACCGACAGTAGTTTTTACAGCCCAAGTACGTTTCTTTTCCACTTTAGATACAACAGAAGCCATATCCGGTTCTTTTTCTACCGCAACCGGAGCTATATCATCGTTTCCCGAACTTGTCTTCCAGATATTATCCCCCGCATTTCTATCTCTTACATAGCCGTTATTGGTAGCCGTAGCCGAAAAACTGAATGACACGGATAATGTCACAGATACCGAATCGTCATCCTCTTCATCAGCATGGGACAATACAGCCATTTTACCCGGTGTGGGTTTGTATAATACAGGTTCGGTCCGGGAGGGTGAAAATGATTGATTCGCCCTATCGCCATCCAACGTTCCCACTCCCGACACAGCAAGCTGTGTAAATGCTTCCTCCATCTCCTCTTTGGGTGAGAAAAACCAAAAAGCCGCTGATGATGCTGCCAATACGAGTAATACGGAAGCGGCGGCAGCCACCCGGAAGAACAATACCCGGCGCCGTTGCTGGCAGCAAGCAGCCACATCCTCGTTCAGTTCTTCCCAGAAGCTCTCCCTCACCGTCATTTCAGCATGACCGAGACGAGAACGGAACAAGTCGGTTATTTCATCATTTTCTCTCTTCATGGTTTCTATATTCTTTAATTCTTTTTGCTAACAAATATTTGGCTCTGTGAAGTTGTGAAGTAGACGAATGTTCTTTGATATGAAGAATTTCGGCTATTTCCTTATGCGACTTCTCTTCAAACACATAAAGGTTGAATACGGTTCGACACCCATCTGGCAAATCAGCAACGAAAGCCATCAGTTGTTCTTCAGATATATCGCTCCCATTTTCTGTTATATCCGGTATATCCGGAATCTGTTCCTCATGCACTATCACTTGAGTGATACGCTTTTGCCGTCGGAGATAGTCAAGTGCCTGAGTCACCATCACCCTTGTTATCCATGTGCCTAACGACGACTCTCCACGAAACGAAAAATGAGTAAAAATTTTAATAAAACCATCATGCAATACATCATAAGCCGCATCCACATCGCCTGTATAGCGATAACAAACCGCCAGCATCTTGTTGGAATAGAGGGTATAAAGTTCCTTTCGGGCGGAATCCTTTCCTGCCCGGCAGCCCTTTATCAGTTCTATCTCGTTTTCCAATGTCAGTGCTTTTTTACAGACGCCTCTCTGCGTCGTTTGTTAGTTAGACGCAACATTCGAAAGAATGCTGCAAAAAGAATATCTAAAAGAAGTTAAAAACAGACTACCCATAAAAAAACTTCCATCAGGCAGACAAGATTGTTTGCAAGCCTATGGAAGTTCAGTTAATAATATAGCAAGCCCTATCAGCAGGCTTTAAAACTCATATCCAGACCTTTCACTGAATGCGTCAAAGCTCCTACGGAAATAAAATCGACTCCACATTCTGCATAATCACGCAGCGTGTCGAAAGTGATACCACCGGAAGATTCGGTTTCATATTTTCCAGCTACCATATCAACCGCCTTCTTTGTCATCTCCGGTGTGAAGTTATCGAACATAATGCGATCTACCCCGCCCAAATCGAGTACTTGCTGCAATTCATCAAAATTACGGACCTCAATTTCTATTTTCAGATCTTTGCCTTTTTCCTTGCAATATTCCTTGGCACGAGTAATGGCCTTATCAATGCCACCGGCAAAATCCACATGATTATCTTTCAGAAGGATCATATCAAAAAGTCCGATACGGTGATTCACACCACCGCCGATCTTGACTGCCATCTTTTCCAGAATGCGCATTCCCGGCGTAGTCTTACGGGTGTCGAGCACATGAGTATGAGTACCCACCAGTTTCTGAGCATACTTACGGGTCATTGTAGCGATACCGCTCATACGTTGCATCACATTCAGCATCAAACGTTCCGTCTGCAACAACGATTGCACTTTGCCTTCTACCACCATCACTATATCACCCGGTTTCACTTCCGTACCGTCATTGATAAAAACTTCTACTTTCATTGTAGGGTCAAAGCGATTGAAAATTTCTTTCGCTACTTCAACTCCGGCCAATACACCGGCTTCTTTAATCAACAATTTGGATTTCCCCATTGCAGTGGCGGGGATACATGAGAGAGTAGTATGATCGCCGTCACCTATATCTTCTGCAAAGGCAAGATCGATCAACTTGTCTATCAATTCTTTTTCTTTATTCATTGGTTTTGTCAATTCTTATTTGATGAATTAAATATTTGTTCTGAACTCTTTTGAAGAAACAATTCACCCGAAAGTTTCCATTAGCAGTAGTCAAGGTACCTATAACAAAACTCGATTCGTCACGCTTCCCCTGATGGTTTACATTGAAGCCACTAACTTTATTGTCGGCAAAAAAAGTATTCATTGTACTTTCAGCAGCCTGCTTGTCAGTGTTGGTAGAGCGGTTCTGAATGATGAGATCAACCTTATCACCCAAGAATTTATTCAGCTCTTGAGAGCTTCCTTTCTTAAATGCCAGAACTACACCCACCGGCACATCCTGTGCCAAAAGCGTAGATACGGAAAACATCAATCCGGCAATCCATAAAAGTACCCGTTTTTTCATAACCACAAGCTTTTCAGACATCAGTTTTCAGCAAAATCTGATACCTAATGATACGCAAAGGTAAGCATTTATTGCAGAAAACAATAAAAAACAGCTATTTTTGTGCGATAATCAGAACTGTATCAACATGAAAACGACTTTGCTCGTCGTAGGACGAACCGTAGAACAACATTATATCACCGCCATCAACGATTATATTCAGCGCACGAAACGCTTCATTACTTTTGATATGGAAGTAATCCCCGAACTTAAAAACACCAAAAACATTTCGATGGAACTACAAAAGGAAAAGGAAGGGGAACTCATTTGCAAAGCCTTCCAACCGGGAGATGTCATCGTATTACTCGATGAACATGGAAAGGAAATGCGTTCTCTGGAATTTGCGGAGTGGATGAAACGCAAAATGAACACGGTCAATAAGCGGTTGGTGTTCGTCATCGGAGGTCCTTATGGGTTCTCACAAAAAGTATATGATGTAGCACACGAAAAAATTTCGATGTCGAAGATGACTTTCTCCCATCAAATGATACGGCTCATTTTTGTAGAACAAATATATAGAGCAATGACGATTTTAAATGGCGGTCCCTACCATCATGAATAACTTTTTATATTCCATCATTCTGACTCATTGTTATTTAACAAATAAATAAATACAGTACATTTAGCCTCATTTTCTTAGTCTACGAGAAAATGTATAAATATACAATTTCGACGAATAACTGATAATTATTACCATGTATACCATAGTACAACTAATTCATCACCTTCCCCCGACCTAACTATTCCTAAAAACAACCATAAGCATCTCCGAAGTCCACACAAATCTGTAACAATTTCAGAGCAACGAAAAAAAAAAGACGGAAAGGGAAAAAGCATTTTCCTTATCAAAAATACACAACAGGGAATTAAGCCAATAAACCCCTAATTACCAATCAGTTACAATTTACTATTTTTCCTCTACGAGAAATAAGTCGAAACTCGTAGAGAAACCCCTCACTCCTCTACGAGCAATGACATGTTTCTCTACGAGAAATGATACATTAATTCAGAAGACACAACACCTATATAAAACCAAGAGAATTCAATGAAAAGGTGACATGTAAATATAAATAAATAAAAAACAGAATGTAGATTCAATAGAAAAATACCCTGTTATATCACTCATTAAAATTGAAATTTAAGAGAAAATAAGATACCCCATCAACTGCTATAAAATATTCATTACATCGTCATAAAACAGCTATTAATATAAAAAAAAGACAGCATCTAATGATTATAAGTCACAAAGAGAACCAATATTAGTAACAATTTGATATTATTATCACATTTGTCTCGTATTTAAATTGATAATCTCATATTTATTTATATATTTGCATGCATTCAATCGTGTACAATACAAAATTAAACCTTAAGAAAACTTATGATTAGAAAATTTATGTTGCTAATAGCATGCTTGCTAACGAGCATAAATGTAGTAACGGCACAGACATCCAAAGTAACAGGTGTGGTCATTTCAGAAGAGGACGATTTACCTGTTGTTGGTGCCTCTGTTTTACTTGTGGGTACCAGTATCGGTACTATCACCGATGCCAATGGAAATTTTGTCTTATCAGACATCCCCGTTTCCGCAAAAAAAATACGGATTTCATTTATTGGCATGGCTACTTATGAAGGAGAAATCAAACCCAACATGAAAGTTATCATGAAGTCGGACTCACAATTAGTCGATGAAGTTGTGATTGTGGGTTACGGCACAGGCAAAAAGCTCGGCTCCGTAGTCGGTTCTGTTTCTACGGTCAGCAATAAAGCGTTAGAAGCCAAGCCGACAATGAATTTTGCCGATGCACTTCAAGGACAAGTAGCCGGTATGCAAGTGTTTACCTCCTCCGGTGAGCCTACGGCATCTTCTTCCATGCGTGTCCGTGGATATACCTCTTTAAATGCAGGAACTTCACCTTTATATATATTAGATGGCGCACCTGTATCGAGTGATGTATTTACATCACTAAACCCTAATGATATAGAAAATGTAACCGTACTGAAAGATGCATCTTCCACCTCCATTTACGGTGCACGTGCAGCAAATGGAGTTGTTTACATTACAACTAAAAAAGGAAAGACCAGTGAAAAAGCCAACATTACCATTCGCGGGCAATATGGTATTTCACAATTACCCGACTTCAAAAAAGATATGATGAACGCACAAGAGTTCATTCAATTCAAATTGATGTGTGATCCTTCATTAGCCACCAATCCTCAATTCATGGCTGATAAAGCCAGAATAGAGAAATATGGCTTAAGTATGGATTGGGCCGATTATGTATTGAGAGACAATACCCCTACTTATTCCGTAGATGCCAATATCAGTGGTGCTTCCGGCTCTACAAACTATTACATCAGTGCAGGGCATTTCGACCAGGAAGGAACCTCTTATCAATCGGGAGTAACCCGCGAAAATTTCAGAGTCAATCTAAATACCAAACTAAACAACTGGTTGAAATTCGGAGTTAATTCAGCTATCTCTTATCAGGATTATGCCACGACTCTGGGAGTCAGAGATAATAATGAAGGTGCTTGGGTAAACTCTCCGTTGATACTGGCCCGTACAGGCAGACCTATCGACTTCCCATACGAGATTATAGAAAACGAAGACGGTACGTGGTCACGTGGTGAGGATTTACTGCTATTGCCCGGAACAGGATACACCAACCCGATGAAGATTTTCCAAAACTCATCCATAAAGAATGAGCGCATCATGGGCAACTTGAATACCTTTATTGAAATCACCCCGTTTAAAGGACTTACTTTAAAAGGAGCACAAGCTTTTGAAGGCTATATATATAAATATAGAGGTGTAAATTACCCTTGGGAAGATAATGAGTTTAACGGAGACGTGGCCGAACAATTCCAGAGGGGAAGTAACTGGACTTTCACCAATACGGCCGAATATAAACACACTTTCAAAGGAAAACACTTTATGACGTTACTGGCCGGTCAAGAATCCATCATGCACAACTCAGACGGTTTTTCAGCATCCGGTAAAGGAATCGAGGATAGTCGCTTAACTCAATTATCCGCAGTTTCTTCGGCAACAGCCAAAGTGAACGGAGCACGTTCCGAGTATGTATTCAATTCTTTCTTCTTCCGAGGAGAATATAACTATGACGAGAAATACTATCTGGACGCTTCATATCGTCGGGACGGTTCTTCACGTTTTAGCGAAGACCACCGGTGGGCTTCTTTCTATTCTATCGGTGCCATGTACAACATCAAGAATGAAGCATTTCTCAACGATGTAGAATGGCTGAACGACTTACGTCTGAAAATCAGCTACGGTACCACCGGTAATTCTGAAATCGGTAATTATGCCTCTTTGGGTATGGTGGCCGGCGGCGGTTCATACAACTATAATAATCAGAGTGGTTGGGTAATCGGTACAGTAGGCAATTCAGATCTGACTTGGGAAACTTTGAAGAACTTCTCTGCCGGCGTTTCGACAAAGGTATTCGATCGTCTTGACTTCAGTGTCGAGTACTATCAGAAAAAGACGGTAGATATGCTCATGAACGTTCCTTTCTCTATGACTACCGGACATTCCACAGGTATGGGCAATGTAGGAACGCTACTGAATACCGGTGTAGATCTTAATATGAATCTTGAAGTTCTGAACATTAACAACCTCAGATGGAATGTATATGCGAATTTCAATTATAACAAAACAAAAATCCAATCATTGTTCAATGGTTTAGACGAGTTGGCATTTCCACAATACGGGTTGAAATATCAAGTAGGACACGATCCCAATGAATACTTTTCCGTGCTGTGTGCCGGAGTCGATCCACGTGACGGCGCTTTGATGTATTATGACTTGAACGGCAACAAAACCAAAACATTCACCATGGACAACATGCAGTTCACCGGAAAGAAGATGTTTGCTCCCTGCAGTGGCGGTTTCGGTACCTCAGTCAGTTGGAAAGGCTTGTCTGCAATGATTGACTTCTCATGGATCGGAGAAAGATACCTGATCAACAATGACCGCTTCTTTACTGAAAATCCCACCAATTCGAACATGGTCAATATGAACAAAAGAATGCTGACCATGTGGCAAAAGCCGGGTGATATTACCGATGTTCCTCGCTACGGAGTAGCCAGTGAGAATCTGCTACGCACCAACTATTTCCTGGAAAATGCCGCCTTTGTACGTTTGAAAAATGTGACAATCTCTTATGAACTCCCCAAAAGTATATTGAAGAAAACAAAAATCGTAGAGGGAGTCAGAATATTTACCACCGGACGTAATCTCCTCACATTCACACAATTCTCAGGAATCGATCCGGAGATAGACTCAAACCTTGCATTGGGAGATTATCCTAATTCAAGACAGTATACATTGGGACTTGAAGTTAAATTCTAAAGAAAAACAGAGACAGCTATATGAAAACATCAAAATCAATCATATTCACCCTCCTTTTCACAATTATACTGGCATCCTGCAATATGGACAAGTATCCATATGACAAGATACCTTTAGAGAGTGCTATAGAATCATTCGCCGACTGTCAGAAATTACGGACGGGAATGTACAGAGACTTACGCATTATTGCAGTTTCCACAAATGTATTAGCAGCCGAAATACAAGCCGACGGATTTCTCCCTCTTTCCTATTTCGGAAATCAACTCGGTGCACTGTATCGTTGGGAAGCAAATGCTTCGGAAAGTACTTTCAGCACCATATGGAGCAATAGCTATGTAACCATAGCCCAATGCAATTTACTGATCGAAGGCATCAAAAGACTACAGACAGAAGGCAAGTTTTCGGACAGCGAACTGCCTACCGTCAAAAACTACTTGGGAGAAGCTCATCTGATCCGCGCCATAGCTTACTCTATCCTGGTTGATAAATTCTGTGCGACATATGACCCTGCCACAGCAGAAAACTTTTATGGAGTGCCCATTGTAGACGAATATTCACCTTCTGCCGATAATACAAAATACCCGTCCCGGGCAACTTTGGCTGCAACCTACAGTTTCATAAAAGATGACATCAAACAGGCCAAAGAGAATATGACAGCCACCGGGCAACATTCTTTCGAGTACCTATCGACCGATGCGCTTACCGCATTTGAAGCAAGAATCGCCTTGCTGACAAAAGATTATGACACGGCTATCGACTGCGCGGAAGGACTTATAAAAGACGGCCGGTATCCGCTTATCAACAATGCAGCCCAGATGCAAGAAATGTGGCGTAATGATGTCAGTACAGAAGTAATTTGCCAATTATTCAGTTCCAAGCAAGAGTTAGCACCTGCCATGGGAAATTATTTCTTAGACGAAACAAACCATAAGCCCGTTTTCCTTCCTTCACGCGACATTATCAATTCATTCCGGGAAAACGACATACGTGTCAATTGTTACTTCAAAATGGAAGATATCTCATTTTCAACCAACGAGAAGCATAGGTTGGCGGTATTCACCAAATATCCGGGTAATCCGGAAATGTACGAAGGAGTTAACAATTATGTAAACAAGCCCAAAATTTTCCGCATTGCCGAACAATACCTCATCGCCGCCGAAGCTTACTATATGAGAGGTGAAGGAGAAGACGAACTGGCTGCATATGATGTTTTATATGAATTAATGTATGCTCGCGACGCTTCCATATCATTCAATCCGGTTTCCGGTTTAAGTCTCAGACATCTGATTCGTGCCGAACGTGAACGCGAACTGTATGGAGAAGGATTCCGCCTAACCGATCTGAAACGCTATGGAGAGGGATTCAAACGTCAAAATCCCCAATCAGTACAATTATCTTATGAGCTCGGTATGGACCTGAATATAAAAGCAGATAATACACGCTGGTTATGGGCTATTCCTAAAGCGGAAACAGATGCCAATCCGCAGATTAAGTATCAACAAAACCCGGGTTATTAATTTTATTCAAAAAGAGAAATACGATTATGAACTATCTGAAACGATTTGCAATATTGCTTTTGCCACTTATTATGATAGCTTGCAATGACGATGACAATCTCAATACCGGAACGGCCACCGTTGAGTTTCAATCTGCAGAAATTGAAATCAAAGAACTGACCTCTTCCCTGAATCTCCCCATAGTGGTAAAAGGAGAAAATAACGGACTTATAAAAGTCCGTATAGAAATGAAGGACAACAACAGTGGTTTTGAAAATGACAAAGACATTCTCATTACCGATTACAATTTAGTAATCCCTGCCGGAGTAGAAAGTGTAAATGTCGAAACGCTTCTTTCCATAGCCAATGACGAGATCGAACAGAACCGTTCCTTCTCGATAGCTATCGCCCACGTAGAAGGAGCGACAGCAGGAAGTAACGCAATATGTAAAGTAAATATTCTGGAAAACAGCCCTTTGGAAGGTAAATATATGATGGAGGGCAAAAGCCAACTCCAAACGCCTAATGGAGTAACTAACTATGCCTGCACACTCACCTCCGTAGACGACTCTTTCGAACAACTATACCTTGACTTCGGACAAGGAGGTGCTGCACTCGTAGAAGTAGAAGCAACCGAAAACCAGGGAGAATACAAACTGACCATTGCTGCAAGCCAGGTAATCGGTACATACAATGGAGACAATGTCGAATTAACTCACAAAGCCGTATCCAACGGCAGATGGGTAAAAACCACCGACCCGATAACGGGAATCTTCAAAAACAAAGTAGTAACATTCGAAATGGGACACGCTTTGGGACTTGAAGTTCCTGCCGTCGAAGGTTGGCTTGGGCTTGTAGGAAGTTATACCGATGACAGCGGAAATTCCATTCCCCTAAAATTTATCAAACAATAGATAAAGCAATCGTGAACTAAAAAAATGTGAATTTATGAAAAGACTATTACTTTTAGCAGCTATGCAATCAGCAATTCTGGTTGGAGCACAGACAAGATCTGATGGTCACCTCTTTTACGAGGATTTCGCGACCAAAAACAATTTCTCAGTTAATTGGACTGTTACAGATGCCAATAATGACAGTAAGACATGGGAATATATCGATGAGACCTCTTCTCCGGATGCAGATGGCGGTACAGGTTTGGCAAAGTATCTATACGAAAGAAACAATGCAGCAGATGATTATCTGACGACTCGTGAACCCGTCACACTAAAAACAGGAACTCACTGTCTCTCTTTCTATTACCGTACGTCTACCACCAGAAATAAAGAAAGTATGGAAGTTCTTTATGGTAAATCAAAAGATTTCTCTACCATGAAAGTACTGACAACTCTAACAGATGTCAGCATCAATGAATGGGAAGTCAGCATTAATGATTTCAACGTTGAAGAAGCCGGAGATTATTATTTCTCATTCCATGTTATTTCAGAGAAAAATCGGGCAGGATTTTGGCTTGACAATATTGCTATAGACGAAGGAGGATTCCAAGGAACTCCGGATATTACATTAGAAAATCTGGTACTTCCGGCTTCGGATTGTAATTTAGGAACTGCTCCCATCGGAGTTACGGTAAAAAACATCGGTACCGGTGCTATCAATGGCTTTAGTCTCTACTACGAAATAGACGATGCCAATAAAATAACACAAGACTTTACTGATAAGATTGCCGTAGGAGGTTCATTGGACGTTACTTTCACTACCCCGGCCGATTTCTCCGGCATAGATCAGGCATATAATGTAAAAGTAGTGGCAAATTGTGACAACCAGACAGTGACAAGCAATGATACCGTCAAAGGACGTGTTGTTAATTTATCACCAACAAAAGTTCCTTTCGAATCCAGCTTTAAAAAAGCCATCGATGTACTTAACTGGAATCCTGTTACCGCCAATGGTTGGGAATGGAACAGTCAGTCCGGTTGTTACAAGGCTAATACGACCTCTACCCTGTCATCCAGATGTATCTACATGGAACCGGGTGAATACAGAATCATTTTCAGCTATAATGCCGGAGACGAGTTGTTGATCGGCGGGCTCAAATATGATTACTTCTACATAGCATTCGGAAAAAGCGGTAGCGACATGGCAACATGGACAAAAATCAAAGAATTCAAAGAAAACACTCAAAACACCGTCACCAAGAAAGAAGTGCAATTTACTGTAGCAGAAGAAGGTAACTATGTCATCTGCTTCACTTCTACCGAATTGGCATATCTCGAAATTCATGATATCGCGGTAAGCAAAATTGCCGACCATGACGTAAAAGTAGAGTCGATAACTCCGAAAATACAACTTCCGAGAATTGTTCCGCAATATCACATCAACACAGCACACCAGTTTACAGTATCTATTGTAAACAACGGTAAGCAAGTTGAAAACGACATAAAACTGGAAATTAAAGGTAACAACGAGGTATTGGCAACAACTACTATCCCAACTTTGGCCGTAGGTGAAGTGAAAGAAGAGACAATGGATGTAAACTTGGTAAATGCCGTAAGTAATGAAGACGAAGCATTCTCCTTCATGGCCTTAGCAAGTATCTCCAAAGATGACTATCCGGAAGACAACGCTTTGGGTATCGCAACCATGGTATCCGATTCAACCTATGCATGGGACAATCCGTCAGACTTTGAATTTGGTGTAGGTGGTAAAACTGCCGGTACGGCATTCGGTACGGCATTCACTATCCTGAAAGAAGATGTATTGACTTCAATCACTCTCGGATTCATGCCTAAACCTGCTCAGGCAAATGATAAGCTGACACTGAACGTATACAAAATAGATACCAGCGACTCTTCTATGGGACAACCTTTGGTTAGTAAATCTGTAGTTAGAGGAGAAGGTGGAGAGAAAATCACATATGAACTTCCTGAACTCAATGTAGTTCCCGGAAAATATATGTTCGAAGTTAAGCAGGAAGGAAGCAACAACATGGGACTTGTATGCGACCAAACTGCAAACGGTCTAATTGCAGTTGGTAAAAACGGTTTCCTCAACGAGTTACCCGGATATGGTTATCCTTATGTACGTCCTAACTTTAGCAAAAATGCTTCTACAGGATTACAGAACGGTACAGCAATAGAAACAACCCTGCAACTTTACCCCAATCCTGCCAGCGAAGCGATTACCATTAAAACTGTTGGAAAGAATATTGAAAAAATCAGTATCCACAGCTTAGTAGGCCAGACGGTTCTTACCGCAATCGGCAATGGTACGGCAGAACAAAACTTGGATATCAGCACTTTGAGTGCAGGTACTTATCTGGTGGTTATTAATACAGAAAACGGAAAAGAGACTGTTAAGCTTATCGTAAAATAAGAATAAGTCCATAAGTATATAAGTATAAAAAATGTGCCGGCATGTAGTGTTTACCCTACTTTGCCGGCACATCTTGTATCATCCAAAAGAGTTTTACTCATGATTCATCAACCGATGCATCGCCATCTCTTCATATTTCGTTCCGGAACGGCCATAGTTGGCATACGGATAAATAGAAATACCGCCACGTGGAGTAAAGATTCCCGTCACTTCAATATACTTAGGATCCATCAACCGAATGAGATCTTTCATTATAATGTTGACACAATCCTCATGGAAAGCGCCATGATTTCGAAAACTGAAAAGATAAAGCTTCAAACTTTTACTCTCCACCATCTTTACATCCGGTAAATAGCTGATACGTATTTCCGCAAAATCAGGCTGTCCAGTAATCGGACAAAGGCTGGTAAACTCAGGGCAATTGAAACGTACCCAATAATCATTTTCAGGATGCTTATTATCAAATGCTTCCAAAACTTCGGGAGCATAGCCTTGTTTATATTCGGTCTTCCTCCCTAAAAGGGAAAGCTGGTCTTCTAACTTAGCCATATCTCAAAAATTTATTTTTTACTTAACAAATACTCATCCAACCCCTGACGCCGCAACTTACATGCCGGACAATGCCCGCATCCATCTCCCTGTATGCCATTGTAGCAAGTCAGCGTATCATTACGGATAATCTCCAGTACCCCCAATTCATCGGCAAGCGCCCAAGTCTGTGCCTTATCGATCCACATAAGGGGAGTGTGAAGAACGAACTGTTCGTCCATTGCCAAATTCAGCGTCACGTTAAGAGACTTGATAAAAGCATCCCTACAATCCGGATACCCGCTGAAATCAGTCTGTGACACACCGGTCACAATGTGATTAATACCTCTCTCACGGGCATATACGGCAGCAATGCTAAGAAAAAACAGATTGCGCCCCGGCACGAATGTATTCGGAAAACTATCGGCCGGCTTCTCCTGATCCATCACCATGGTGGTATCCGTCAAGGAATTATGCCCTAACTTTCCGATAAAGGAAACGTCCATCACTTCAAACTCCACACCGGCATTACGGGCTATCTCACGCGCCAGTTCCACTTCCTTCTGATGTTTCTGACCGTAAAGAAAACTCAATGCACACACTTTTTTAAACTCACGTTTTGCCCAAAACAGACAGGTCGTAGAATCCTGTCCTCCACTGAAAATAACCAGAGCGGTATCTTTATTCATCATTGATCAAATTTCTTCGATTTTTAGTATATTATAGGAGATATTCTCATCATAGACATCGCTGCCGTCTATTTTCTTGATAGCATTTACCACCCGGATGGTAACCGGCAGGATAATGACTTCGTACATCGATTTCAGTATAATCTGGATACCCATCATTATCAAAAGTTCCGGCCAAGCAATGACACCTCCGAAAGCGACCGGAAAGAAAATGAGTGAATCAGCCGTCTCTCCCACTATCGTAGACAAAATGGCACGTACCGAGAAATTCTTACCGCCACTCGCCACTTTCATTTTACTCATCACATAGGCATTGAGGAATGACCCCACTAAAAAGGCCGTCAGGCTGGCTATCACAATACGGGGAGCCATTCCAAAAACAAAATCAAAATGTTCTTCACCCTCCCAAAAAGGTGCTGCCGGGATAGCAACCGCAATCAACCCCAATGCTACCACAAAAAAGTTCATGGCAAAACCACTCCAGATAATAAGACGCGCTTTCTTGAATCCCCAGACTTCGGCAATGCAGTCGTTGATAATATACGAAATAGGAAATACAAGCAAACCGGCAGTAACGGTAATACTACCCACCTGAATCACTTTTGTTTCAAGAAGATTGGCTGCGATCAGACATACATTAAATAATATGCCAAGCAACATGAAGGGAACTGATACTTTTTCTTTCATACTCCTGTTTTTTACGTGGTGTTCTAGAATACACGACCGCTATTCACGGCATCATACGTTTATTAATTCGGACGGCAAAGATAAGACATTTTTTTGAAATCGACTATCACTAATTTCCAAATTCCTTCAAGTCTTTCTGTAACCGCTTGCGCACAAAGAATAGCCGGCTCTTTATCGTGCCGACCGGAAGCCCCATCTTCTCTGCTATTTCAGTATATTTAAAGCCGGAAACATACATGAGAAAAGGCCTACGCATTGATTCCGGTACAGCATTGATCACTTTATGGAGTTCCTTCAGATCGTAAGCATATTCAAAACGGTCTGCATCTTCCGCTTCAATCATACTTTGTTGGCTGATTGTATAATTATCATCAATCATAGACATCTCACGGGTGGCACGGCGATAATTATTAATAAAAAGGTTGCGCATGATAGTATACATCCAACCTTTAAAATTCTGTGCATGAACGAACTTCTCTTTGTTATCCAATGCCTTCAACATACATTCCTGTACTAAATCATTGGCAGAATCCTGATCTGCAGTCAGTTTGAAAGCAAAATGACGCAATTCCGATTCCATCTCTACTATTTTGCATGTTAGTTTATCCATCGTTCCTCTATTATCATAATTTATACTGAGTACAAAGATGGAGCATTTTCACATAATACACCATGACAATTTTTCCGCAATATTTGACTATTTTTCCCTGAGGGGTTTCAACCTTTTCCCGTTTAAGTTGTTGTTTGCACATTCACCTAAAACTTAACTTATAATGAAAACAAAATTTAAATCAGTAGCCTTGCTACTTGGGATGAGCCTACTCCCACTCTGCGCAAATGCGCAGAAAAAAGTAATCATTGAAGATAAAGAACCAAACTCCATCATGTTTGTCTCAAGGGATAAAGCCGGAGATGAAATTATCCGGATAATGGAAGAAACTCAACTTAAACGTTTCCATGAACCGAAAGCTCCACGCTTTTTACTGACGGACCAAAAAGGAAAATTTGCCCTCGGCATTGGAGGATATGTACGTGCTACTGCAGAATATGACTTCGGGGGTATTGTAAAAGACGTGGACTTCTATCCCGCCCTTATCCCCAATAAAGGAAACGGTTATGTGAAAAATCAGTTCCAAATGGATGCCAGTACTTCCACTCTCTTCTTGAAACTGGTAGGTCATACGAAGAATTTAGGAGATTTTGTAGTTTATACAGCCGGAAATTTCCGGGGAGACGGCAAAACATTCGAACTTCAAAATGCATATGCTTCATTCTTAGGATTTACATTGGGATACAGCTACGGTTCGTTCATGGACTTGGCAGCACTACCTGCCACCATCGACTTTGCCGGACCTAACGGCTCTGCATTTTACCGTACTACACAATTAAGCTATCTGTATAGCGGATTAAAAAACTGGAAATTCGGAATAGCCGCCGAAATGCCTTCTGTAGACGGTACGATTACCGATAAAGTATCTATCAGCACCCAACGTATGCCGGATTTTGCCGCTTCCGCTCAATACAATTGGAATAAAAACAGTCACATTCGTCTGGCAGCTATCATCCGCAGTATGACTTACTCAAGTGATGTTTACCAAAAAGCCTATTCAACTACCGGCTTCGGACTACAAGCATCGACCACTTTCACTGTTACTCCCAAATGGCAGGTGTTCGGGCAACTTAATTATGGTAAAGGCATCGGTCAGTTTCTCAATGATTTGAGTAATCTGAATGTGGATCTTGTTCCGAATCCGGAAAAAGAAGGCAGAATGCAAACCCTTCCTATGTTGGGTTGGTATGCCGGCTTACAGTATAACATCTGCAAAAACGTATTCGTATCGGGCACTTATAGCTTATCAAGACTCTATTCGGAACACAATTACCCCAGCGACAATCCGGACGCCTACCGTAAAGGACAATACCTGGTGGCCAACATGTTCTGGAATGTAACCAGTAACCTGCAAGTAGGCGCCGAGTATTTAAGAGGATGGCGCACAGACTTCAACGATGCTACCCGTCATGCTAATAGAATGAATTTATTAGTGCAATACTCGTTCTAAAAAGAAAGACTTTTCGTCTCGATCAAAATGGAAAAGGAGACTTCACTGCTTTTTGAAAAAGCAAGAGTGAAATCTCCTTTTATATAATTATTGAAAGTCAGTTCACCTTATCAGAATTTATAATCAAGACCGATACCAAATACTTTATTGGTACGCGAAAAGACATCAGTACCCGGGATAGCTTGTCCTGCCAAAGCAGAGATTCCGTTGTAATCACTCCACTTTTTCGTATAATCCTCATAATCAGTCCAAAAATAAGCAATATTCAATTTCAGATTTTTAGCTATATTAAAGCCAGCACCAAAACCGAAAGAATAAGAACTGACAGCAAAACTCATGTCGCTTTGATAACTATCTTCCACACCATATTTAGTACGTTGCATACCGGCACTAATCTGTGCCCATTTGCATACATCCCATTCTATACCGGCCAAATATTCATTAGTACCTTTATCTATAAAATGTTGTTTTCCGGTTCTTTCGCCGGTAATAAGATTAGTAGCATCAGCCATCTTGGCATGGGTATCGAAAAAATGATGATAACCTACAGAAGCACGGAGTACAGGAAGAATCTCATAAGAAACGCCAACTGTCAACAGACTCGGGATATCATGAGGAGTATTTACACCGGGAGCAAATAGCTTAGTATCATCCACACGGGTCTTATTCTCTACATTCAATTTGGTATTAAACTCATATTTCACACCTACATTCCATTTACCCATCTTGAAATCAGCACCGATGATAGGTGTTACTCCCCAACCGGTCTGATCGCAATCCAAATATTTGTCTTGAGTTTTCCCTGCATAATCGGTAGCCATTGCCGCCGCAGCTGCATATTTTTTAGCAGCTTCCGGTTGACCGGCAACTTCCGCCGCCGCTGCCAATTTATTGAACTGATCCGCATAAGCAGCAAACGTCTGATTCAGATTTACCATTTTATCACCGATATTAGCTTGAATATCACGAATATGTCCTTCATACCCATTACTTACATAATTCATACGAAGCCCACCAAAAACAGATAAATAATCCGTTATCTTATAAGTGGCACCCAATTGAACACCGAAAATCATTTGCTTTCCACGCATATAACTATCTACAGAATACCTGTCCGTATTTGCAAATGGATTTTCAGGAAGCAGCCCTCCGTTCACTAAACCTGCTCCGGCCGCTTTCATAGCCATTGGAATAACAGATACTTGTGATTCAAAAGAACCAAGCCCTTCATTAAAAGTAGCCTTTCCGCCACCGCCTGTTACTGCAAAACTTCCGGAAAACGCCCAATCGCCTTTCTTATAAACAGCAAACACACTGGGAACAAATGGAGCTGATGCTTCTCCTTTATATACTTTTGTCGCATTCCCGCCGAATCCGGCAAAAGGAGCAAATGTGGAGGTAATCGTTCTCGTCTGAAATGCGCTCTGACCATTAAAAGAGAGATGAAATCCGTCTTCCATAAAAGCCAGACCGGCAGGATTGGAATATACTGCATCAATATCTGTTGAAGCATCACGAGCCAACATTCTCAAAAATAAAACATGTTGATTGGTATTTGTCAGGAGACCTCCCGCAAAAGTTGGAATTGAAACGATCAGCAACACAATGCTAATCAAGGATAATTTTCTCATCTAAATCTTTTTTAAGTTATTTCGGCCGCAAAGGTACAACAATATTGCACATAAGAATTATATTTGTGCATTTATTTTCATTTCAAGAGCCAAATTAGTAGAAAGTACAAACTGTTTCTAATGAAACAAAATCATAAGATACGCATCAAAGACGTGTCGATAATCGAAACAATCCTCCCTACATAAGTGTTTATTATATAAACTAAAAACAGAAAATTATGGCATATACAATTGCATTTTTCGGAACTAAACCTTATGATGAAGCTTCATTCAATGAGAAAAACAAAGAATTCGGATTCGAGATACGTTATTTCAAAGGACATCTGAATAAAAATAATGTGTTATTGACACAAGGGGTCGATGCCGTCTGTATCTTTGTTAACGATACGGCCGATGCAGAGGTAATCAGTACACTGGCTGCCAATGGTGTGAAACTCTTAGCATTGAGATGTGCCGGATATAATAATGTGGATATCGATGCAGCCGTTGCCAATGGAATAACCGTAGTACGTGTGCCGGCATATTCTCCCTATGCCGTAGCAGAATACACCGTAGCCCTCATGTTATCGCTCAATCGCAAAATCCCACGCGCTTCCTGGCGTACACGCGACGGAAACTTCTCTCTACACGGCCTCATGGGATTCGATATGCATGGAAAAACAGCAGGAATCATCGGTACGGGAAAAATCGCTAAGATACTTATCCACATTCTACGCGGGTTCGGCATGAACATACTGGCATACGACGTATATCCGGACTATAATTTCGCCCGTGAAAATCAAGTGGTATACACTTCGCTGGACGAACTCTATCATAGCGCAGACATCATTTCGCTACACTGCCCGCTCACCGAACAGACTAAATATCTCATCAATGACTACTCCATCAGTAAGATGAAAGACGGAGTGATGATTATCAATACCGGACGCGGACAACTGATCCACACGAATGCCCTTATCGAAGGATTGAAAAATAAAAAGATCGGTTCTGCCGGACTGGATGTATACGAAGAAGAAGGTGAATATTTTTACGAAGACAAATCAGACAGGATCATTGATGACGATGTACTGGCCCGTTTGTTATCGTTCAACAATGTGATCGTCACTTCCCACCAAGCCTTTTTCACCAAAGAAGCATTGGGAAATATCGCCACCACCACTTTACAGAATATCCGCGATTTTATAAATCATAAACCCTTGCTAAATGAAGTGAAGAAATAGAACCTTTCCCTCTCCCGAAATGTTAACAGCATATATAAACCCATAAAACAAAAGAGAAATTATGAAAAAGGTAATACATAAAGCAGATACTCGCGGACGTTCACTTTACGATTGGCTGGACAGTCATCATACATTCAGTTTTGACGAATACTTCGATTCGGAACGTATCAACTTCGGTGCGCTTCGCGTATTGAATGATGACCGCGTTGCACCGGGAAAAGGATTCCAGACGCATCCTCACAAAAACATGGAAATTGTCTCCATCCCCCTGAGAGGAAAGTTGGAACATGGAGACAGCAAAAAGAACAGCCGTGTCATTACTGTGGGAGACATTCAGGTGATGAGTGCCGGAACAGGAATTTTCCATAGTGAAATAAACGGTAGCACCACGGAACCGGTAGAATTCTTACAAATATGGATTATGCCACGCGAACGAAACACACACCCTGCCTACAATGATTACAGCATCCGTGAACTGGAACGTAAAAACGAACTGGTACCAATTGTTTCGCCCGATGGCAGTACGCCTGCCTCATTGCTACAAGACACCTGGTTTTCTATCGGAAAAGTGGAAACCGGCAAAAAATTAGGTTATCACATGCATCAGACTCACGGCGGCGTATACATTTTCCTGATCGAAGGAGAAATTGTTGTAGACGGCACTGTATTGAAACGTCGTGATGGCATGGGAGTGTACGAAACAAACAGCTTTGAAATCGAAACATTAAAAGATTCCCATATCTTATTGATAGAAGTCCCGATGTAAAGCATTCATTTAATAGAAATTATGAAAATCAATCTCGCCGGTATCCGGCAAGAATATACAAAAGGCGGATTAGGGGAAAGCGAACTCCCTGATGATCCGCTTTTATTGTTCAGTCAATGGCTCCAAGAGGCCATTAATGCCCAAGTAAACGAACCTACGGCAATGATCGTAGGCACGGTATCACCCGAAGGCCAGCCGTCTACCCGCACTGTATTACTGAAAGATATACACGATGGCAAGTTTATATTCTACACTAATTATGAAAGTCGCAAGGGAAGGCAACTCGCAAAAAATCCGCATATATCACTCTCTTTTGTCTGGCATCCATTAGAAAGACAGGTGCACATAGAAGGAACTGCCGGTAAAGTTCCAGCTCACGAGTCGGACGAATATTTTAAAACCCGCCCGTATAAAAGCCGTATCGGAGCACGCATATCTCCGCAAAGCCGCCCAATCGGCAGCCGGATGCAACTTATACGGAGTTTCGTAACAGAAGCCACCCAATGGATCGGGAAAGAGATAGAACGTCCACAGGAATGGGGTGGATATGCGGTTACTCCCACTCGGATAGAATTCTGGCAAGGCAGGCCCAACCGTTTACACGACCGCTTCTTATACAGTCTGCAAAAAGACGGAAATTGGAAAGTAGAACGCCTTGCCCCTTGATTTTCCTGTTTTTTCTTGTCCGTCACAAGAAGAATATGTAATATTGCATCTCTAAACCATTAGCCTATGAAACTGGATTATATCTACCATAGCGGATTCGCCATCGAAGCCGAAGGGGTAACTATCATCATCGATTACTACAAAGACTCATCGGAAACCATACGAAATCAAGGCATCGTACACGACTGCCTGCTACAAAAACCCGGTAAGCTGTACGTACTTTCCACTCATTTCCATCCCGATCACTTCAACCGTGAAATATTGACGTGGAAAGAACAGCGCCCGGACATCATATATCTCTTTTCAAAAGATATCCTGAAGCATCATCGCGCCAATCCGGAAGACGCCATATATATAAATAAAGGAGAATCCTACGAAGACGACAATTTACGTATCGATGCATTCGGCTCTACAGATGTCGGCATTTCTTTTCTTATCCATTTACAAGGGATGAGCATATTCCATGCCGGCGATCTCAACAACTGGCATTGGAGTGAAGAATCGACCGAACAAGAAATACGTAAAGCCAACGGAGATTTCTTGGCAGAAGTCAAGTACCTTAAACAACAAATTTCCGCCATCGATCTCGTTATGTTTCCGGTGGACCGGCGAATGGGAAAAGATTATATGAAAGGTGCCGAACAATTCATCGAACAAATAAAAACTACTATATTTGTACCCATGCACTTCAGCGAAGATTATGAAGGCGGCAACGCCTTCCGGAGTGTAGCCGAAGCGAATGGATGCCGCTTCATCAGCATCACTCACCGGGGCGAAACATTTGATATTACTAAATAAAACATAGAATTATGAACAGATTGACACAACTTTTTTTTGTATTGTTCCTTCTCTGCCTGCCGGTGAGCGTAATGGCACAGAAAGATAAAAACGATGACAGCAAATATCTCGCAGGTGCAGTTCCCGAAGTGGATGGCAAAGTAGTATTCTCCAAAGAGTTCAATATTCCCGGAATGTCACAAGATGAGATATTCGACCGAATGATGAAATGGATGGAAACAAGGCTCAAAGAGAACAAAAACCAAGGAAGTCGAGTTGCTTATTCGGACAAAGAGAAAGGAATAATTGCAGGCGTAGGCGAAGAATGGATCGTATTCAAGTCAAGTGCCCTGTCGCTGGACCGTACTTGGGTAAACTATCAGATCACCGTCACCTGCAAACCGGAAAAGTGTTTTATGGAGGTGGAAAAAATACGTTTCACTTATGGCGAAAACGAGAAGTATACAGCAGAGGATTGGATTTCCGATAAATACGCACTCAATAAGGCAAAAACAAAATTAATACGCGGACTGGCCAAATGGCGTAGAAAAACCGTTGACTTTGCCGATAATCTGTTTACCGGTGCAGCCCAAGCATTAGGAGCCGCAGGAGTTGCAACCGAACCGGTTATACAACCGGGCAAACAAGCGGTAATCACCCCCGGACCGGTAGTTATTACTCCAGCCAATCCTGTAATAGCAACCGATCCTTCCGTAAACAATAATCCATCAGCTGCCAATGTACCCGGCTACAAAGAAATAACTCCCGACCAAATACCGGCTAACGCCATCCAAATGGGAGCGGGAAACTTGGTTGTCGCTATCGGTAAGGATGCTTTCAATATGACTATGATGACAGCCAATGCCGGAGGTTCTTTAGGAAAAATGAATGGTAAACCTGTTGTTTTCACCATATTCTCTCCGGAACAATCTTATGAACAAATAGAAAAGGCAGATACTTATTCCGTAAGATTCTATCCTACGAATCAATCTGAACCATCTATAATACTTGAATGTAAAAAGCTTCCGTCGCAAACTCCAATGGAGGGACAGCCACGTACTTATATAGGGGAAATTGTGAAAGCTTGGATTAAATAATTATTCAATGTGCCAATATGTCAATGTGCCAATTGGCTGCGCCATTATGCCGCATGGTAAATTGGCACATTGGTATATTGGCACATTCATTCATTATTAAATTTTACATCATGGAAATAAAAAGTAGATTTGACCATTTCAACATCAACGTCACCAATCTGGAACGCAGCATTACCTTTTACGAAAAAGCGCTCGGACTAAAAGAACACCATCGGAAAGAAGCTTCTGACGGTTCATTCATTCTGGTATATCTGACAGATAACGAAACTGGATTTCTATTGGAGCTCACTTGGTTGAAAGACCATTCAGAATCCTATGAATTAGGAGAGAATGAAAGTCATTTATGTTTTCGCGTAGCAGGAAACTATGATGCTGTCCGCCAATACCACAAAGAAATGAACTGTGTATGCTTTGAAAATACCGCAATGGGCCTATATTTCATTAACGATCCGGATGATTACTGGATTGAGATATTACCGCAAAAACAGTAATAAATAAAGCCTCTCCCCAGCCCTCTCCGTGGGAGAGGGAGTACAGATACTACTGTTTATTAATCAGTTACAATACTAACTTAGCTCCCTCTCCCACGGAGAGGGTTGGGGAGAGGCTTCATTTTTATCACTATTTTTTGTGCCTGTTCGCCCTTTTTCTTCTTATCTCCGCTTTCATTTTGGCTGCACCGGAGCCGTGCAATCCTTTGATATAAGTCGCTTTTTTCGCTTTCGTCTTTACTTTCTTCTCATCCTGTTTCGGACCGTCTTTCTTACCCTTAAAAACGATTCCACCCATCATTGCATCTTCTAAGCTCATAATCTAACTTCTTTATTTCATAATTTTCTGTGCACAAAGATAATCCTTTTCTACGAATTATCTATCTTTGCCCCCTCAACAACAAATAATGACCTGATGGAAACAAGCATACTAACGGCCGATAAGGATCCGATGGGTACCGCCATAGCCGATTACTTCAATCATCATAAAGCCGACCGCTTATGTGTTTTTTCTTCACAGTTTGATGAAGATGAAATACCTGTCGGGCAACTCTTCCGTAATATAAAAACGATGCCAATGCTCGAGCGTACAGCTCTGCAATTAGCCACAGGAAAGATTTTAGATGTGGGAGCCGGAAGTGGCTGTCATGCTCTGGCCCTTCAGGAAATGGATAAAGAAGTATGTGCCATCGATATTTCTCCGCTGTCGGTAGAAGTCATGAAGCAGCGCGGAGTCAATGACGCCCGCTTAGTCAATCTGTTTGATGAACAATTTACCGGGCAATTTGATACCATTTTAATGTTGATGAATGGTTCAGGCATTATTGGTAGACTGGAAAACATGCCCGCTTTCTTTAAAAAGATGAAACAGTTACTCCGCCCGGGAGGGTGTATCTTGATGGATTCGAGTGACCTGCGTTATTTATTTGAAGATGAAGACGGTAGTTTTGAAATAGATCTTGCCGGAGATTATTATGGAGAAATAGATTTCCAAATGCAATATAAAGCGATCAAAGGTACACCGTTCGATTGGCTGTATGTAGATTTTCAAACACTTAGCCTCTATGCTGCCGAATGTGGATTTAACGCAGAAATCATAAAGAAAGGGAAACATTATGATTATCTGGCGAAACTTTTTTAAAGCCTCTCCCCAACCCTCTCCGTGGGAGAGGGAGTACAGATACTCCTGTTTATTAATCAGTTACAATACTAACTTAGCTCCCTCTCCCACGGAGAGGGTTGGGGAGAGGCTTTAAAAAGGAAACAGCAACGGCAATGCAAATACCATCACGATTCCCATTATCACCTGTAGCGGTAATCCTACTTTTATATAATCCATAAATGTATATTGCCCAGCCGGCATTACCAGTGCATTGGGAGGAGTCGAAAAAGGAGAAGCAAAACACATACTGGCAGCTACCGTAACGGCAAACAAGAACGGAACCGGGCTGACTCCTATCTGCAATGCGCTCTGCAATGCAATAGGCGCCATCAAGACGGCAGTTACCGTATTACTGATAAACATAGTCATCAATGAAGTGGTGAAATAAATACCCGCCATCAATACAATCGGACCATAACTTCCCAATCCGGTAACAAGACTATTAGATATATATTCCGAAGCACCTGTTTTCTCCAAAGCAAGAGACATCGGGAGCATACCGGCAAACAGTACGATCGTTTCCCAGTTGATCGTTTTATAAGCCGCTTCCACATTACGGAAACAACCGGTAATCACCATTAATACACCGGCTATCATCACAGCCGTAACGGGAGCAACCGGAATAAAATCAAATACCATCATGACTACCATCAACACCATAATAGCAGCAGCTACCGGTGCTTTGTAATCCAACGTCACTTTGGCAGCCTCATTCAGAGGTTGTCCCAATACCACCCAATCGGCGTCCTCTTTACTAAGTCGTGCTATATCTTGCCAGGTTCCCTGTACCAGCAGCACATCGCCACTATGCATTTTCTCATTACCCAAATCCTGCAAAATATACTCTTTCTTACGCCGGATACCCAATACATTCACATTAAACTTCCCACGCAAATCCGCATCCTTCACAGTACGATTGGCTAAATTGGACGAAGGCATCAAAACGATTTCCGCTATGCCGATATCATAAAAGTCCAATGAATTATTGGCCTTTGCCGCCTCTTCGGTAGTATGCCCGTCCAGCATTTCTAACAGGTAATCTTCTGCAAAACGCTCTACACTCTCCACTTCTCCGGTAACATAGAGAACATCCTGTTCTTGCATCACAGTATCGGGTTCGGCCAGTTTTTGTGTAATCGTTTTCAGAAAACGGTTTTGAGAAATATCGCCACGGCGCACCTCTAATATGTTCAACCCATATTTGCGCCGTACATCAAGGTCGATGATTGTTTTACCGACCAATAATGAGGACGTATCGGCACGTAAACGAAACAGATTACTGGATAAGCCATACTCTTTCACCAACTGGTTCAGAGATTTTCCGGAAGCATTAACCTCCTGTTTTTTCCCTTTCTTGGAAAGGAACCATTTGGTGAGGGGCATCAATACAAGTGTACCTATCGTCACACAAATAAGACCTACGGGTAAGAAAGAGAAAAAAGACAAAGGTTCAAATCCCGCACTGGTCAACGCATTCTGAATGACAAGGTTCGGTGGTGTACCGATCAGAGTCATCATACCTCCCATACTGCTTGCAAACGCTAAAGGCATAAGCAACCGGCTGGGATTCATACCGGCACTAACTGCCAGACTTACCACAATAGGAAGCATCAATGCCACCGTACCGGTATTACTTACAAAAGCACCGATAGCAGAAGTCACGAGCATCACCAACAAAAAAAGTCGCAACTCACTCTTGCCTGCAAGCTTCAATATTTTGCTACTTATCATCTTTGCCAATCCTGTCTGAAAAATGGCTCCACCAACCACAAACAAACCGACCATCATAATCACTACCGAATTGGAAAAACCGGAAAGCGCCTCTTCCGGTGTTAATATCTGAAAAATAAGAAGAGAAATCAAGGCACAGAGGGCCACTAAGTCAGAGCGTACCTTGCCACTCATGAAGAAGACAGCAGACAGTACCAAAATAATAAGAGTTATAACCATAAAATAATAGGGTAATTGATAATAACAGATATTGAAATTCTCACATACACAAAATAAAAAGCAAAAAGCCGGCATTTACCGGCCTCTTACCATAAATATCACTTTTTCAACATTTCGTCGATTTGCCGAACCAATGAAGCAAATTCTTCTTCATTATACAAACGGGTCAGTTTAACTATCTTTCCTTCACGGTCTATCAACACATTACGTGTAATTCCGGAATTACGCAAAGCATATTTTGCAAAAATATCAGCACCCGGATCCAGTCCCAAAGGATAAGTGACCCCGGTGGTTTTTGCAAAAGCAAGCACTTTGTCCAAAGGTTCGTCACGGTCGATACCGATCAGTGCAAACTCAGGATTATTCTTATGTTTCAGCCAGATATCCTTTTCAATAAAAGGCATCTCTTTACGACAGACTCCACACCAACTGGCAGTAAACTGCAACATTACCACTTTCCCGCGAAGTGCCGAAAGACTCACTGATTTTCCATCCGTCAATGTCACGGTAAAGTCGGGCGCCATATTCCCTACCTTCACAATATATCCCGTACTGTCAGCCTGCAAAGCCGTCTCATTTTCCATAACTACTGCCACACTATCAGCCGTAGCAGATTCTCCCTTATTTATTTTTCCCTGTCCGGTACAAGCAATATTGCCCGCCGTCAATAATGCCAGACAGCAAACTTTAAAAAAAATCTTCTTCATTCCTTTTCTATATAATATATTGATTTGCAAAAGTAAACAAATCATGTGACTTATCAAAACAGCCTGTCCAAAGTATTTTTTCAAATTCCACTTTTGGAAAAATCAAAAGAATTACTACCTTTGCACCCGAAAAACCCCAAAATGCCTCTTTAGCTCAGTTGGCCAGAGCACGTGATTTGTAATCTCGGGGTCGTTGGTTCGAATCCGACAAGAGGCTCACCAATCTACAAGCATTTTCCGAAATTCGGGAAATGCTTTTTCATTTCCCGCAATTATTTCTATCTGCGCATCTTTTCAAATCCACGTTTATAGAATAAGAAATACAAAATCCACCCGATATGTTCATTCAGAAAAACAATTTCCTGCTTTTTTATGTCTGTTTTTTGTTTTAACTGAGACAACACTAAAACCCAACATTATGGAAAAAGTAAAAATTGGAGAAAACTCAAGAAAAGTATGGCATGTGCTCAATGAAATGAAAAGAATCTCAATACAGGAGCTCTGTTCAAGAACCAATTTGGCTATTGAGGATGCCATGTTAGCCATCGGATGGTTAGCACGGGAAAATAGTATATTCATCGAAAAAAGAGAAAATACTATTTATCTTAGTAACGGTTCGGAGTATCACTTCTGTTTCGGATAAGAAAAAGCGGCAAGCCTCTCCCCAACCCTCCCCGTGGAAGAGGAAGCTAAGTTAGTTTTGTAACTGATTAATAAACAAGAGTATCTGTACTCCCTCTCCCACGGAGAGGATTGGGGATAGGCTTTAAACTAATTAACAATGTTAACAGGAAAATAAGCCATCCATTTCTCATAGAATAAGAATATATACTATTAAGGTGTAAAAGTATATACTTTATGTATCCAAAAGTATATATTTAACTCTCTATTAAATACATACTTTTGGCCAATAAAGTTGCATTCCTATATTCCTTTGGAAATAAGCAACATAACCAATACTATCCGGCAATCAAAACGGATAATTATCATTCGCATACCCTAAAGGCCATCACTGATAATTGCGATTTTACTAAGTTGTCTTAAAACAGAGAAGCTACAACCGTTTCAACCGGTAACCAGACTAATATTAGCCGCTATCTCACAAAAAACTCTCCGCTTATCTTTAAATATAAAAAAAATGAGTAATTTTGCACGCCATAAAACAAGAAATATTATGGCTATTTATGTAGAAGAAGTTTCCAGAACTTTTGGTGAATATTTACTTATTCCCGGTCTTACTACCAAACAGTGTGTACCTTCTAATGTTTCGCTACGAACACCATTGGTAAAGTACAATCTCGGTACACAATCAGCAATTGAATTGAACATTCCTTTCGTTTCGGCAATTATGCAATCAGTATCAGGCCCCGAATTGGCCATCGAACTGGCACGTAACGGAGGTCTCTCTTTCATTTTCGGTTCACAACCCATCGCCAACCAGGCTGAGATGGTTCGGAAGGTCAAAAAGTTCAAAGCCGGTTTTGTAACCAGTGATTCCAACCTGACTCCGGAACACACATTGGACGATGTACTCCGTTTACTCGCACAGACCGGCCATTCTACTATCGGAATCACCCATGACGGTACTCCGAACGGCAAATTGCTCGGACTCGTCACCAGCCGTGATTACCGTATTTCAAGAGATGCCCGCGACAAAAAGATCAAAGATTTCATGACTCCTTTTGAAAAGCTGATCGTGGGTGAAGTCGGCCTGACTCTCAGTGAAGCCAATCAGATTATCTGGGATCATAAACTCAACACCCTCCCCATAATCGATAAAGATCAAAACTTAGCCTATTTCGTATTTCGCAAAGACTACGACAGCCATAAAGAAAATCCGAACGAAGTATCCAGTCCGGACAAAAAATTATTAGTCGGTGCCGGCATCAACAGTCGCGATTACAAAGACCGCGTACCCGCATTAATTGAAGCCGGAGTAGATGTACTTTGTATTGACTCTTCCGATGGATATTCGGAATGGCAATACGAAACATTGACATGGATTAAAAAAGAGTATGGCAATAAAGTGCTGGTCGGTGCCGGAAATGTTGTCGACAAAGAAGGATTCCAATATTTAGTGGAAGCTGGTGCAGATTTTATCAAAGTAGGTATCGGAGGGGGATCCATCTGCATCACCCGCGAACAGAAAGGCATTGGTCGCGGACAGGCTACCGCCTTGCAAGACGTAGCCAAAGCTCGTGACGAATACAAAGCCCGTACAGGCATATATGTACCTATTTGCAGCGATGGCGGTTTGGTTCAGGACTATCACATGGTACTTGCTTTGGCAATGGGAGCCGATTTCCTGATGATGGGACGTTATTTTGCCCGTTTCGATGAATCACCTACTAAAAAACTTTGTATCAAAAACAACTATGTGAAGGAATATTGGGGCGAAGGTTCCAATCGCGCACAAAATTGGCAACGATATGATATGGGAGGAACGGAATCATTGAAATTTGAAGAAGGAGTAGACAGCTACGTACCTTATGCCGGCAAAATGAAGGACAACCTTGCCGTAACATTAGGCAAGATAAAAGCAACGATGTGTAGCTGCGGCGCCATCAATATCCCTGAATTACAGAAAAATGCTAAAATCACAATGGTTTCTTCAACAAGTATTGTTGAAGGTGGCGCCCATGATGTGATCTTAAAAGAAAAAGCATAATCGCTTTTCGTTCAACGAAAATAACCATAAAGGGTGTCAAAAGTTCGACTTTTGACACCCTTTCCATATTTTGATGCAAAACTTTGCTGAAATCTTGCTTTGTATTAGCAACTGTTTTTCCTAAAAGCTACAAGATGATTCTTATAGCGGACTGAGGTTAATTTTAAGAGGAAAATTGAAACAAGTTCTTAAAATGTCCAGACAGTCATTGCTTAATCACTTTCTTATTACCGACAATATAAAAACCTTTAGGCAATCTTTCGAAGTCTTCAACAGTACCGACACAATAACCGGAAATATTGTATATCCGGTCGTTTTGCAATTTAAGATTATTTATTACATCCTGTATACCGGTAGGAGCCGATTTATAAGTGGTTTTAACAGTTGCAGCTTCCGTATTGATTTTACCTGTCAACCGTACATCAGCCGAACTTGCAGCAACGTAAATATCAACGCTTCCTTCTTCCACATCAAATGTATTCGTCTGTTCATTAAAATAAGACAATTGTTCGTGCTTCAATGGCATTGTGACAGTTTTCGTTTCACCGGGCTCCAATTCTACACGTGCAAATCCGACAAGCTGTTTAAGCGGACGTTCTATACTTGAATTTACATGAGCATATAACTGAACGATTTCCGCACCGGCATACTTGCCCGTATTGGTAATGTCCGCACTAACAATCAACTCCTCTCCTGCCGCGAGCCTGCTCTTGCTAATATTCAATTTTTGATATTCGAATGTGGTATAACTCATACCATATCCAAATGGATAAAGCGGAGTCTTGTCATGATACATATAAGTATATTTTGCATCGCGGATATCATAATTGAGCATACCGTTGGGTAAATCACTCAGCGCATTATACCAAGTAGAAGTCAGTTTACCGGAAGGATTATAATCTCCATACAAAACATCAGCAATCGCTTTTCCTTGTGCCTGCCCACCGTACCAGGCTTCGATAATAGCCGGAACATGCTCCTTAGCCCAATTGATTGTCACGGACGAACAAGTCTGCAACAGCAATATGACGTTCGGATTAGCCGAATAAACAGCTTCCAAAAGTTTTTGTTGGTCACCCGGCAAATTAAGATTAGTGCGGTCATGACTTTCATCGGAAACGGTAAGGTCTGTCCCGGCAGCAAATATAACGACATCCGCCTTGGCAGCTATTTCTTTGGCTCTCTCAAGGTTTGTTTCAGCCGTCCCCGTAACTGCACATCCCTTATAAAGGTAAAGCGGACCGTCCTCTTCAAGCGGATTGTTTGCATTCGGATCATAGAATTTAAACCAGTCCATATTCGCACAATACTTATCCCCGTTTGTTCCGCCTTCAAACTGTACGTACACCTTGTGTACCCCCTTGAATACATTCGGGTCGACTTCCGCAGTCGTTATTTCATACTTACTCCAGTTACCGGTTGCAGGGCATGTGACAGTCGCCTCCGGTGTATCATCTATTTCATCAAGATAGAACTTTACAATGGTCGCATTGTTGTTCTTGGCACCCGAATAAATGTCAACTCTTGATTTTCCTTCTCCCAAATTAATATCATTAAAAGCAACCCAATCGCCATTGAAAATATATCCCAAATTTCCGGCAGACCCGTTAGCTTCATGTGTCAATCGTTTGCTATCCGACGGTACACTTTGTTCCTCACAATCTTCAAACTGTATGGTTCCGTCATTTACCACGTACCCAATCTTTTCAGCAATGCCACCAAACGGAGTAGTTAGCGCCGTTGGTGAACCGGAGTACCCTCCAAGAGTGATTGTATTACCAAAAGGACCGATAACGGCAACACTTTTCGTTTTATCGAGCGGGAGTATATTATTGTCATTTTTCAGCAAAACGATAGCCTCCTGTGCTGCCTTATATGCCAATTGACGGTGCTCTTCACAATCAAGAACATCGTCAGAAATACTTCTCCAAGGAACATTGGAAGCATTGTCAAATTCACCGACAGAGAAACGCGCCTCAAATACTCTTACAAGAGCAGTGTCAAGATCCGCTTCTTGCATATATCCCTTTTCAATCGCTTCTTTACAATAGTCCTGAAAGGTATTTCCGCAATTCAAATCTTCTCCATTCACAATAGATACCGCAGAAGCCTCAGCAGCAGTATTCACAAAATGGTGCCTGTTCGATTGGTAAACATCATCTACCGCACCGCAATCCGAAGTAACAAAGCCGTTGAATCCCCATTCTGTACGTAAAATATCGATAAGCAATTCATGATTAGCACCACAAGGAATACCGTTTAGTGCATTATACGCACTCATGACAGAGCGTACATTGCCCTCCTTAACGGCCATCTCAAAAGCAGGCAGATAATATTCACGTAAGTTACGCGCATCCATATCCGACGATGTACTATGGCGTCCTTTCTCATAATTATTTGCAGCAAAATGCTTGGCTGTCGCTATTGTCTTATAATATTTCGGATCGTCTCCCTGCATACCTTTTATATATTCCACCGCTATTTTTCCCGTCAGGAACGGATCTTCACCATAGTTCTCTTCATCACGTCCCCAACGCGGGTCACGGCTCATATTAATAGTAGGACACCAGTAAATAAGACCTTTATCCTTTGTATTACTATATACACGTGCCTCATCTGATGTAGCCACAGCACAATCGAATATCAACGGTAAATCCCAAGTACTCGACATCGCTTTCGATACCGGGAACGAAGTAGCCAGTCCGGAACGGGCAACACCGTGAATGGCCTCATTCCAATAATTATATCCCTTTATATTCAGACGGGGAATAGCCAATGTCTGATGTCCTACCTGATTGATTTTTTCCTCCAAAGTAAGTAACGACACCAGATTCTTGGCACGTTCGTGAAAACTGAGCGACTCATCTTGAAAGGGATGAGTTTGCGCCATTACGCAACTTGCCACCACAAGTGACACTGCTGTAAGAGTAATTGTTTTTTTCTTCATGGTATTTATATTCATTAATAAATCTATATCAGCAAAATTACCATCCATGAGAAAAATAAAGGTAGAATATCTAATGCGAAAAGAGGAACTTATTTATTAATCCCTCTTTTCGCATAGATATTCCACCATAATAGCGCTTCGTATAATAAGGCATTTACCATATAAACAAATCACTTTCACAAGGCTATTACTTATAAATCCAACGGCAAGGTCATACGTAGCCCCCATTAGCTATGCTATTTAGCATATAAAAGAGTGCGTCTTTTCGGTTGAATGCTTTTAGGAATACAAGATATTTCTCAGAAGAGTTGTTTTTTTATTTATTTGATTCACAAGATTATGATTGAAATTATTAATTTTGCGCATATATACATAAATTTCAGGAAAAGGCACACACTATTACTAACGTATAGCATGATAAAGATATCTGAGTTATACCCATAAACAAGTTAGCACTAATAAAAATGCACTTCAATAAGATTGTACAATAAATATAATTTAAAAATAAAATGAATACAGATTATAGAGTTGGTGATTTGATTTATGACGCAAATATATATGATGGATTAAACATCTTCTTATCTGATTTGCAATTTTATAAGAAGTGGTTACCTCAAAACAAGAATGCTAAAATACTTGAACTCTGCTGTGGCACAGGCAGGCTTACGATTCCAATCGCAAAAGACGGATACCATATCAGTGGAGTTGATTACACTCCATCAATGCTGAAGCAAGCAAAAATAAAAGCTTTCGAAGCAGGATTAGAGATCAATTTTATTGAAGCAGACATCAGGACATTAAATTTACAAGAGAAATTCGACCTTATCTTTATTCCTTTCAATTCAATCCATCATTTATATAAAAATGAAGATTTATTTAAAGCACTAAAGAGTGTTGAAAATCATCTCAAAAAAGGAGGATTATTTCTGTTAGACTGCTTTAATCCCAATATTCAGTATATTGTCGAAAGCGAAAAAGAACAAAAAGTAATTGCCGAATATACAACCAATGATGGTAGGGAAGTATTGATAAAACAAATAATGCATTATGAAAATGCAACTCAAATAAACCGTATAAAATGGCATTATTTTATAAATGGTGAGTTTCAGTCAATTCAAAATATGGATATGAGATTATTTTTCCCTCAGGAATTAGATTCATATCTGAAATGGGCCGGATTTAATATCATCCACAAGTTTGGAAGTTTTGAAGAAGAAGTATTTAAGGACACTTCGGAAAAGCAGATATACGTTCTAACATTCAATCACTGATTCAAAATAGAAAATGAAAACAGATTTCACGATCAGAGTAGCACAACAATCGGACATCGTTGAGCTAAAGGATTTATATAAAAATACCGTACTTGTAATAAACAGGCATGATTATTCACAAGAGGAAGTTGAAGACTGGGCATCGTGCGGAGATGATCTTTCCAAAATAGGAAAGATGATAGAAACTCACTATTTTATTGTTGCCGTTAATCAGCAGTCTCAACTCGTAGGTTTCTCATCCATCACCCCACAAGGATACCTACACTCTATGTTCGTCCACAAAGACTTTCAAGGTAAAGGTATCGCAACTATGCTTTTGGAAGAAATAGAACGATATGCTATTAAAGAAGGGATTATGCGCATTACATCAGAAGTAAGCATAACCGCCCGTCCTTTTTTTGAAAAACAGGGTTACATAGTAGAAGTAGAACAAAAGCGCAGGGCTAATCAGCTTTGTCTGACTAATTACTGGATGGCGAAGAATTTAACAAAATAAAGTATGAATATCCGACAATTAAATCATGAGGAATATGACAAAGCGGTTGCACTATCACTTGATGTATTTACCAAGTGCGGAACAACCGACTTTGACACCAACGGATTAGAAACATTTAAAAAGTTCATCCACAACAAAAAGCTGATGAATGAACTCACTGTTTGCGGAGCTTTTGATAACAATGAGCTTATCGGTATTATCGGGACTAAGCTCAACGGTGCACATATCTCTCTGTTTTTTATAAATCCCGACCATCATCGCAAAGGTATAGGCAGAAAATTGTTCGACTATGCTTATGCAAATCAAATAGCAGACAAAATAACTGTAAATTCTTCATCCTATGCTGTGAGGTTCTACGAAAGTTTAGGCTTTTCAAAAATAAATGAAAAGCAAGAAACCGATGGGCTGAAATACACTCCTATGATAAAATGTACTTCATCTTTAAAAGCTGAGAAACAAGTACTTGAATAATTATACAGGTACTGATAAATATAGAATCTCTCCTTTCCGGAGAGTCTGCTCCATTATAATATAATCTGATATCCAATGATACTCCCTATATGACACATCATAAAGAGTACTGATTCAATATTTGAAGTCTTTTTAAATCTTTTTCTCTACCAAAAAGAGATAAAATTCTTTTTTGCTCTTCAATTGTTGGTATTCTGACAATCATTTTTCCAACTGAAACTTCTCTATATTCTTGTACACAAACAGGTTGCCAAATATTATTCTTCTTGACTTGGAGGTTTCCCATGACCTCTATATCCATTAGAGGAAGATTAAATCTGGCAAAATTAGAGTGAAATAAATCATTCTCTTTGGTTTCAGGGGAAACTTCCATATACGCTTTCAGTAAATATTGCAACTTAGATGCATTCATTTCAGTTGTCAGAATATCAATATCTGATGTTTCTCCTATCTTTATATTCGACAAAATCATAGCAGACGCACCTATAATATAGAACTCTGAACTTATTTCCTGCAATTGAGCAGTTATACCTATGAGGGTTTGAGTTATTTTATCCTTAATATCCATATGTCTACAATTTACTTCTTCTCAAATAACCTGTTAAGCTATGATAGACAAAACCTCTGCAAAGCAGCTATCTCCACTTCAACAACCAACTGCTGAAAGCCTTCCGTCGAATGTTCCGTGTGTGACTTTTCCAATGCCTTACAATAGTCAATTTTGGCATCATTACTACCCTTCAAGGTAATAACAACGTAGCTATTGAGAAGAAGTATAAATTCGTCAACAGTCGGAAAGCACAACCATTACCGTCAATCTTGCCTGAATAGCAACACTACACTGTCGCCAAATCTTTTATTTCATTTGAGCGCAAGTCCGATAACTTAGCCAAAGGATGATTCGAAATGAATTGCGCTTTTTCCTGCTGTTCCTCATTAAATATCTGTTCCATAACCATAAGACAATTGTAACCTATGGTTAGATTTGATTGTTCCCTATTATACTTTTCCCCTCATAATACTGAACCCTACCTTTCAGTTCATTAATATCCTTCTTGATAGAATCTGTAACAGGTTTCCTGCACATCTACAAGATCAAAGTAATCTAAAGTACCTTCAGGAAGCAAAAAGCGATAACCATTGGAATCCATACTAAATAAATTTGAAGGCAAAAATACTAATTTTAAAATTTACCCCTCAGATTTTTACGTTGACCCCGGAATATTGTAGTGCCACTTCAAGACTTAAAATAAAAAAGCGCTAATTACTTATTTATCAGTAATTAGCGCTTTACTACTATTGAGGTTCCTGGCGAGTCTATTGTTTAATTTGCCGATAATTGTACTGATTGGCTAATTCTCTCTAAATCTACCAAGAAGGATGAAGTTTGAGAAATTAGTATATCATAGCTTATCATAGTCCGCCAAATTTTTAATCCTTGTTTTAATCCTTGTTTTAATCCTTGTTTGTAATTATGTTGTTTCTCTATTTTTCATTTACGAAGAATAACCGATAAAAATTCAACTTTTTTTCTTTGTCATATCCTCTTTCCATATACTCATCTCCTCCATGAATATTAATCTCAAAATTTCTATCCAATTTAATAGTAGCCATTAATCCTTTTGCCTTTTTCTTTATAGCAGTTTCTGAGACATTAAATGTGTCTTCAAGTTGAATATTCCTTTCTTCTAAATACTGACTTTTATATCGTTCAAAACTATCAATGATATTAGATTGTGTAAAAACGTCTTTAGCAAACTTCTTTAATTCGATTTGCTCTCCATTTTTTAAAGCATTTAAACTTTTATTCAAGAGTATTGCTTGATCCGCTTTTGTGACCTCGAACTCCTTAGGAAGTTCATTTGTGACAAATGTTTTGCACAAAGACAAAATATTCTGGGTGTAATAAAAATCATCCTTTCGTGGTTGGATATGCAAAAAATCATTAGTCCAATACTTTGCTTCTTCTCCTTTGTTTTTATTATCTACGTTCAGGACTATATACCCAGATTCTTTATTCATATTAAAGATAATGCACCCCTTATCTAATTTATTAATGTTAATCCCCTCATCACTTTGAATTTCAAATTTCCCTCCTGACTGATATACTTTTAAGAATGTGTCTTTGTTCTCAGATTTGAACAATCCTATGGCATCAACAATCTCGTCATTAATCTTACATTCTTTAAAATATGTAGCATAAAATTCTCCTCCTTGTATCTTGGGATGAATGCTTTTTTCATATAAATGTTTGGATAGATTAATTGACTGCTGAAGAAAATTTTTAGGGTCTCTAAAAATTTCTGATACATATGAATAAACTTCATTAAATTTCAAATCAACGTCATGAAAAAAGCAATTATATTCTTGCGATTTAAAAGGAGTGACAAAATAATGAAGCAATAAACTTCGTATTTCAATACTCGGTTCAATTTGTGAATCAGAAAATTTACAAACTTCTTCTTTGCTTTTATTTCCAACCTTATGTATAACTATACTAAAAAGCTGTGAATCAGAAAAATTTATCATTTTAATACGAATAATTTAATAAGAAAAATAATCAAAACAATGGCAATTGACATATAAGCAAGAAGATTATAGCCAATGCCAAATAACCATGTACATAATAAGCCTACTGGAATCAGCCATAAGATTGCTTCTATTAAAATAAGTCGCTTTTCCTGTTTTTCTCGTTCTTTATCTACCAAAGAAAATTTAGAAGATATTTTATCTATATCGTTGCGCTTAAATGTATCTTTATAGGATATTACATTTTCATTAATAAATCGCAAAGTACTAAATTGATTGTTCAGGAAAAGTTGAATCAATATAGCAAAAATAAACAAACTGATAATTGTGAATATATTCTTATTTGATAGTAAATCTGAGTAATCAAAAGATACAAAGGCTAATACGAAAACCGTAGGAATTGCTATTAGCTTTGTTTGAGATTCATTTATGACAGATTGAATCTTTTGTGCGAATTCCAAAGCCTTTGAATCCAATTCAATTTTCAATTTGTTATATGAAAAATCTCTCAGATAGTATTGATAAGCATTTGTGCTTTTTTCGTAAAAATCAGAAATGCTTGATAATAGGAATATAAATCTTTGTGATTCATTTTTTTCATTTGTGAGCAAATTTATCAATTCATTGATAAAAAGAAGTTTTTTCTCACTTACCGAATCCAAAAATATACTCGAGACTTTATTGATGGTTTCGACTTCGCTTTCCTTAATAGCAAGAATAGTATTTATATCAAATTCAAATGATAAAAAAAGGGATTTGTCTTCTCTAAATATTATTGCATTATCAACGCCTGCGTCAAAATATGAATATTTAGCAATGTTTTTAATGGAATTGATAAGATTAATTATCGCTTCGTGCTTTGCTAAATTCTCATTTTTTTTAGATTGAGAACTGTCTATGTCGTAGATATAGAAATCAGAATCAGGAAAAGCATACCTATTATTTACAATGAAAGATTCAAAAGAATAATAAAAACCTATTTTGGTTAGACTATGTAAAGATAATTCCAAATTTATATTGCTATTATCGGATAAATCATCTACAAAGATGGGCTGTTCAAAACATCCCTGTTCATCCAAATATACTAAGCATTCTTTATCCGAAACTTTATAATCTGAACAAAAGCACACCCCTGAGTTAACGTCAAAATTACTCTTAGATGTTCTAATAATATTTTCAATCCTTGATAGCATTTATTTTTCTAATTCATCTACCAGTCCTTTTGGTAAATTCTTAAAGGTCAATTGTTTCTTTTGCGAATCATAAAAAACATTTTTGTTCAATAATACATTATCAAACCCAACTGTAATTTCTTTATCCTTGTAATAAACATACTTTATACGTCTAAGCTTTGCTGGATCACCACTAATAATAGGACTAACGCCGAAATCTTCATCTCCTGCAAATTCCATAAATTCGTTTGGATTTTCTATATCCATTATGGCAGATATGGTCGAAAGCAAAATTTCTTGATTATTTTTCATGCTTTCATTGCAATAATCAAAAATATCATTCCTCTTCTTGATTATATCCTTCCTATCATATCCTTTCTTATTGCAAAAACTATCGATAGCTGTAATTAGTCTTTTGGTAGATTCAGTACTTGTTGTCTTGTCTGCACAATCAATAAAAGACATGAAATAAAAACTGACTCCCTTTTTCCCTTTTATAAATGATAAGTAAGTCTTACTTTCTTGTGGGACGCCAGTCTCTATCAATTCCCACTTAGTCAAATTTATTCTACATGCGACATCAATTTTACTCAAATCAAGATTTTTGATATTTCTAATTGTTAAGTCGTTTTCGCTGACAACGTATCCATCTTTGTTGTTAATAGTCAAAACAAATATATATTCATTCTTATTATCTTTATTCAGATAATGAGCATAAATAATGAAGCCTCCTGTAGCAGGAGCTGAAGTTGATATTTTAGACTTATAGTGATTTGTGGCATTGACGGAAAAAGAAAGAAAATCATTATCGGCACGATACTTTTTTAGCAGTAGTTTGAAAGTGGTATCATCATCCCCGAAAATGCCATAAGTTGGTCCAGATTTTTGACTATATATTTTATTAACACTACCTATAAATTGTTTCTCTTTTTTAGTAATCGCAATAAGGTTTTCTGCAATCTTTATTGCTGTTTTTCTATCTCCAGCATCTTTAACAACTTGATGAATAACAAATTGTTTAAGTTCTAAGTTATGCCCGATTTCATTTATTGTCTTTGCCATAAAAGAAAATTTTAGGATTAATGTGTATGCCATGTTGATTTATAATTTTCAAGGCATTCGCAAATATATTGATTTTTAAGCAAATAAAACCAAAATCATATAGATTTCAATTATATTTTGCTTATGTTGAACTTAAATACTTCTGCAAAGTTGGTCTGGAAACTTTTATCCCATATTTTTCTTCAAGTACCCGAAGTATAACACTCGTTTTTCCGTTGTACTTCTCACCCAATTTAGGCAACTCATCTTTTACTGAATCTAATTTGGGCTTGGCTCCTCGACCTTTGCCAATACTCAAAGCCTTAAATCTATCTTTGCGATTGGTCGAAAACTCCCAACGATTGAAAAGATGATAAAGCGTAGTTCGGCAAATTCCAATCTCATCCACTATCTCTTGCATGGAATGAACTTCCATGTTTGACATTAGTAGAGCTTTACACCGTCTTTTAATGACAGCATTTGTACTTGTTTCATACAACCTTGACAACTCTTTCTTCTCCGTTTCCGATAATTTTATATGCCTCATGACTTTGGAATAAAAGAAAATCAAAGGTACAAATTCCCCAATCACTACCAAATGATTAAGTAATTATTTTGCAATAATATTCAATTAATTTATTTCATTTTATTTATTTTGTTAGATAAAATTTTGATTCAAATCGTTATATATCAAAATATTATATATAAATTAGTCCATGCTAAGTAATGAAATTAAACAAAATATTAACATTTTCAATTTCAGTAAAAAAGCAACTGGAGTTATTTATATAGTAAATCAACAAGATAATTGATATGGCAAAAGAAATTAAATTGCTCATTCGTGAAGATTTAGTAACGAAGGGCGGAAAGGCGAGAATTGAGTTTTTAATCTACTTTGAGGGAAAGCAGTACAGAGTACCTACGGGCAAAAGTATTGAGCCTAAATATTGGATTCAGAATTCAGAGTTGGTGGACAAAAGAAGCGAAGATTCTGTAAAAATCAATAGCTATTTGTCGGAAAGAAAGCAAGAGTTTGAGAAGTACAAACGGAAAAAAGAAGCATTGGAGGAAAGTGCATCGCTTGAAGAAATGAAGCGAATATTGAAAGGGCTTCCTTTGGATGAAGTGAAAATTATGGAGAATAAATTGGTATATCCTACTATTTCAAAAGCCTTTGATGATTATGTAAAATTTAAGGAACTAAAGCCAGGTTCTAAAAACAACTATCGGATTGCCAAAAACGTTTTGGTCGATTTTTCTAAAGTGAAATATCGCAAAGAATTAACAATTGAGCAAATTGATTATAAATTCGTTGTGCAGTTTGTTAAATACCTACGGGAGGAAAGACCTATTCCAAATCAGCAAAACACGGTAGCCAAGAGGCTAAAGTTGCTAAAAACGGTTCTTCGTTTCTCTAACAGAATAGGGAAATACAATATTGAAGACCCATTTACAAATTATCCTATTGAACTTGGTAAACATAAAGAAGTTGCATTAAGCAAAGAAGAATATTCCAATTTTAAGAAAGCAAAACTTCCTGAATCTGCTTGTAATTCCATGAAATTGACAAAGCATATATTTACGTTTTGCGCTGAAACAGGATTGAGGTTTTCGGATGCAATGGATTTATCTTGGGAGCATATAAATGAAAAAATGACATCTTTTGAAAAAGAGCAAGTAAAAACAAGCCACTCTGTTTTTGTTCCTATCAGCAAGCAAGCGAGGGCTATATTGATAGTGTATAAAAATCAATATAAGGATACTCAAAATCATGTGTTCCCAAGAATTGATATTCAGGTAATGAATCGCTATTTGAAAGATTTGGCTAAAATCGCAGGGATTGACAAGAATCTAACTACGCATGTGGCAAGACATACCTTCGGGACAATTTTGGGAGCTTCGGAAAAAATCTCTGCATTTATGATATGTGATTTAATGGGTCATTCGGATATTGGAATGAGCCAACGATATATCAATTTGTCAAAAAGAGAATTGCAAAAAGCGATGGAATCGGTTTGGAGTAAGACTTCCTAAATACATTACGTTTCATTTTGCTAAAATCGCCAATTGTCTTAGTACATACGAGACGTATAAGACAGCTTCCTTACGGAGACTGTCTTTCTATTAAGAATTAAAAAACTAAGGATAAACAACGATGAATAGCAAGTAATTAACTATCTTTGCACCGTTCCAAATAGGAACGATTGAGTAAAAGAGGTGTCTTATCTTGCTAAAATCGCCAATTTAAGTACATACAAGACACGTCAGATAGCTCACCCGTATAGGGTGGGTTGTTTGTTCGTGTATGTACGGGTGTTTGGCGATACCTTGCAAGATATGGACGGCAACCCACTTCTTTTTTTTGTAAAACTACCTTTCATTGGTTGTCTGTTAGGAAAAATAATTTCTCAAAAAATGAAATCTATGTTTCCAAAGAATATAACTATTGTAGTTATAATGCTTCTTTCCCTTTCCTTTCAGAGTGTTTATTCTCAAACCAAGAAGAATCAGCAATCTTTTGTTACAACCGATATGGCAAGAAAAATAAGTTATTCTTGCCAATATAACGAACGTATGCGGTGGTTCTTTGCTAATGCCAATAATATCAATTTCAGTGATGAAGCTGATAGAATACTCCGTACTTTGGATAAGCACTTGGATTATGCCGAAAAATATCTGATAGCGTTATATTACAACTATGGTACGAGAATGGGGTATTTTGCCTTAAAAAACATGGGATTTACTATTAAAGAAACAGAAAGGGTAGAAGTAGTATGGGAGCAAGAAGAGGCAAAGCAAGAAGCCATTGCGAATAAGAAAAGGCAGGAAGAGGAACAAGCACTATTAAAACGTATCGAAGCGGATGATATCTTTACTGAAGATATTTTATCTATTAAACCTAATATTGAAATTGACATTGCAGAACTGGCAATTTCTCCCGTAACCAATAATAAGAATGAGCGTTTTGATTATTATTATCGTTGTATTATAGACAAAGAAGGGAAACTTTCATTGGCAAACTTTTCCGATACTTTAAACTATTCAGTCATGCAAAAATTCATTTATGATTATATCACTAATGAGAATATTTATAAGGCTGGTTGTATAGAAATAGAAGGTAGGCATATTCCTGTCAATAGTTATGTTAATATAGAATTCAAGGAACAAAGATATAAGCATAGAGGATATTTAGACCTAAGCATAAAGAAAGATAAGAAAACTAATAGATGGGAAATATTACCTAACAATTCTACTGATTTAATGCACTGGACGTGTGAAGACCCCGAAGTATTAAAGCTCGATTTAGAAAATGCAATATATAACTGTCCTCAATTACAAGAAAAGAAAGGAAAGATGCAGCTTAAAATATATGTTTATGAAAGAGTTTTAAGTTCCAATATTTCCGATAAGATAGAATTATCTCATTATTTTGAAATGACATATAGAAGTGGTTCATTTGGTAGATATGGCGAATACATTCCGTTAGAATACAAAATTTCATTTTAGTTATTACGAAAGTACCATATCATATTTATTGTTAAAAATATCAAATTACTATCAACCTTCAATTAGGAGAAAACCCAATAATTTATTTCGACTTCTCATGTTTTTCTTCAAAATCAAATTGTTAAAAAATACCAAAACAGTGATAGATCAATAAAATCCCTGTTATAAGTATGGTTTTAACCATGGCGAGAAACTCGCCATTTAAAATCATATAAAAATGAAAGCAAAAAAAGAAAATGTCTTCATCTGTCAAGAGATGGACGAAATGCTAAAGCAGAGAGTTGATTATTTGGTAAAGATTAGTTTGATAAATCAGCGGAAACGTTGGATTTCAGATTATATTGAAAAGAATTTTACGAAATTCATGGGCGAAGACCGCCTTTTGACTTCTGACGAAGTGGTGGAGATGTTACAAATCTCTCATCAAACTTTAGGTAGAAGGATAAAGCAAGGTAAATTATTGCCCGTTAATCCAGAAGCCAAAAGAAACTATCGGTTCAAAAGAAGCGATGTATACAAACTAATCGAAAAAGAGGAGGTGCCGAATGACTGATAATATTCTATTCTGGTGTGCAGAGGTAAGTGTTATTAAGCATCTGACAAAGTCATTCTTTGAAGGGCAAGAAGGTTTATACGAGAATTTTAATAATGAGCATACGTTTAAGCTGTATAATCCAGACAATTATCACGCAAAGAACTATATGCGAGTTAGTAGCGTTGGCTTTGGAAGATTTCTGACCGTTAGAGGAAGTTTGAGAAAGTGGTATCTTGGAGAAAATTCTATCGGAGATACTCTGAATGATTTTACTCATGAATACGAAGATGCTATAAAGCTACTTCTTTCACTTCTTGGTATTAAATATAGCAAGGCAAAGCATCTTAATATAGCAAGAATTGAAATTGGAATAAACGTAGAAGTGAGTGAAAAATGCTCAGAAGTCCTTCATAGATTCGTTGGGTATCGGAGCGTTCACTATGAACCAGCACTAAGAAAAAGTTACAAAAAATTTGAATCCAAAGGACTTAATATTACTATGTACAATAAGGTGCTTGAAATATCAAAGGACTTTCGAAAGAAAAAAATAAAAACGGAGGAACAAAAACGCTTCTTGAAAGAAAATGAAGGCAGAGATATACTCCGTATTGAATTTACGGCAAAAGGAGGTCATACTAAAATTAAAAACCGACTTGGGATTGGTACTATTTCGGAAAGCGTTACATATTTTGGTTTATTGTATATTTTCTTTTGGGATAGCTTACAGGATATTCAGTTTACGGATATGTATTGTAATGAACCAATTCTTGATGCAAAAGGAAAAACTCAAAAAGAAATTCTTGACTTTGTTAAGTTATACGGAATCTTCATGCTTGGAGAAGAGCGAATAAAAGAGATGGTTGATGAATCTAAAAATCCACGCAATACAAGGCAAGTTATTAAAAGGTTACAAAATAATACAAAAGCTCGTTATGGTTCGTACAGCAAAGAATCATTGATGAAAGATGTAAAAAGACAACTTGTATTATCAATGCAAAAAAGTGGATGGTTACATCTTGCAAAGGAAGGGCTATCTTTGAGTCCGAAGGTCTCAATATAATAGTATTAAACTAAACGTAGCGAAAAGTAAACGTTCAATGTATGGACTCCATAATATTAAGGGAGTTGTAATATATTGATGACTTCAATTAGACACTGAGAAGCGGAGGGAAATGTAAATTGTAGATAATTGACATGTATATAAGTCTTTGACTCATTTTATAACTGATGATATTTATTTGATTACTACCACTTGGAATCAGTCTAAGGATATAAGGAAGCGCAGTAAGATGAGAAGAGGTTGTAAAATGCCTGAAAATATTGCTAATGATACCTATCTATCCCGAATGTAAGTTCGGGATAGATGATAGCATAAACAGTATTATTAAGACAATTTTGGAAAGGCTGAAACCAAAGTATATATTCTGCCGATTCCTTCTTTGCCATTAATAAAGAATCACTATCAGAGATAATTTGAATTACTATTGAGAATGTACAGTTATCCCAAGCTAATAAGCTGTTCGTTTGCGCATTGCTGTTATTTACTACTAAACGCAGCCGAATAGCAGAGAAACGTAAAGAATAACAAAGATAAGTTTCTGTAATTGGATTAGAATCGCAAAGCCATACCCAGATAATATAATACTTCTGTGAGAATCGAAATACAAAGACCTATAAGATGAGAGTACAGTATATTGTTTGCCTTCCGTTGAGTTTATTATTATGAAATCGACGATAGATATACCGAAATGAGAAATAGACGCTCTCAGGCTCTTATTTTATTGGATGATAGAAATGTTTTAAGAAAGTAAGGATTTTCTATTTTGCTATTCCTCGAAAACCCAATAAAACATTGGCATTTCTCTGGTTTTAATCCTTTTTTTAATCCTAAAAAGAAAAAACTCCTGTAACTTATACTGAAATTCAGTTAGTTACAAGAACTTCAAGAGGTTCCTGGCGGATTCGAACCGCCGTACATGGTTTTGCAGACCACTGACTAAGCCACTCATCCAAGGAACCTTATTTCCCATTTGCGGTTGCAAAGGTAGTATAAATTTTCAAACTACCAAACTATCCACAGCAATTTTTCTTTGGATGTTTTTTAGTGACTTTGCACTCTTGTTGCTTCTTATCGAGCTGACGCTTTAATTCACAGCCACTTGCACAACTTGCACAAGGATTTTCATTATTTTTCGTACTGCGAAAAAAATTATAAATCCCATATACCATACGAGCCACGCATAACACTATTAGTAAAGCAACTACCCATTCCTGCCAATCCCAGGTCATAAAAACAATCCTCCTATCTGATAAACAGCAAAAGTCAATACCCATGCCAATACAGTGGTATACCCCGCCGTGAAAAATGCCCATTTCCAACTTCCCGACTCCTGTTTTATAGCTGCAAATGTAGCAATACATGGAAAATATATCAACACAAACAACATATAACAGAAAGCGACAAACGGAGTTATCGGAATCCGCTCTCCTAAAGTGGTATCATCCACATTAGCATCATTTGTATAAAGCACACCGAGCGTACTAACCACCAATTCTTTCGCACCAACTCCGGAAATCAGACCAATGCCCAACTTCCAATCAAATCCCATAGGTTCGATTATCGGCTCGATTGCTTTTCCGATCTGCCCTATATAAGAGCTCTCTTGCTGTTCGGCAACCGTCTCATAAGCATCATGATTGGGATAATACCCCAAGAACCAGATAATGACAGATGCAATCATTATAATTCCTCCCATCTTACGAAGATACTGTTCACCTTTATCCCACGTATGACGGAAAATAGCTTTCATTGTAGGCATACGATAAGGCGGCAGTTCCATCACAAACGGAGTATCATCACCCTTAACCAAAAACTTGCTGAACAAACGAGCCAACAGCACTGCCAGCAAAATACCGATACAGTAAATAGAAAACAATACCAATCCTGCATTGTTCGGGAAGAAAGCGCCTACCAACAACAAATAAATCGGAAGACGGGCGCTACAGGACATCAACGGATTGACAAGCATCGTTACAAGACGGCTTTTCCTGTTTTCTATGGTACGGGAAGCCATGATAGCGGGAACATTACATCCGAATCCCATAATAAGAGGAATAAACGATTTGCCGTGAAGTCCCATCTTATGCATTATTTTATCCATGATAAAAGCTGCACGAGCCATATATCCGGAATCTTCCATAAGGGAAATAAAGAAATAAAGGATCAAGATGTTAGGCAAAAAGACGATCACCCCGCCTACTCCACCAATAATGCCATCTATCAACATATCTTTCAACGGCCCCTCGCCCATATGATTATTGATCAGACTCCCTAACGCCTCTACCAACCATTCAATTCCCATCATCGGATACTCCCCAAGCACAAAAGTACCTTCAAACATGATATACATGAAAAGGAAAAAGATGGGATATCCCCACACACGATGTGTCACGATGGCATCAAGGACCTTCGTCATCTGCGCCTTCTCCTGATGATTGTCAATAAATGTCTCTTTTAATGCACCACTAATAAAACCATATTTTGCATCGGTAATAGCAGATTCGCTATCTTCATTCAATGCAACCATGATACGTTTCGCTGCCTTATCGCGTATCCGGATAATTTCTTCCGAATTGGGCAACGTACGAATAATACGTTCAACATCAGGATCGTTTTCTAAAAGTTTTATCGCAAGAAAACGAGTGGAATATTTAGAGCGGATGGCTTCATTTTTCGAGATTTCCTCTTTTACCGCATCAATGGCTTTCTCCAAATCAGGGCCATGGTTGATGTGAATATGACGGAACACGCGTTCCCCCGATTTATGAGGATGAACATAATCTTCCAAATGTTCTTCGTGATGAGTTTCGTCTACGTGGGTACGATGCCAGTCTTGCAGTTCTTTTGCAACTTCCGGATTTATATTTCCATTTTTATCAAAGAAATCACCCCCTTCATAAAGATTGATGATAACATGGAACAGATGGTCGATACCTAAATTCTTTTTACAAACAGTAGGAACCATAGGCACGCCGAAAAGTCTGCTCAGCAATCGATAATCGAGAGTATTGCCACTGGACTCAAGTTCGTCATACATATTAAGGGCAATAACCATGCGGACGTTCATATCGATAAGCTGAGTCGTAAGATAGAGATTACGCTCCAGATTGGAAGAATCCACAACGTTAATGATCACATCCGGAGTTTCATCAATGATATGCCGGCGCACATAAATTTCTTCGGGTGTATAGGCCGAAAGAGAGTAAGTACCGGGGAGATCGACTATCTTAAAATGATAACCTTCAAAGTCAAAATACCCTTCTTTAGCATCGACAGTCACTCCGCTATAATTACCCACATGCTCGTGAGCACCGGATGCGAGATTAAACAAAGAAGTCTTTCCACAATTCGGATTACCAACCAAAGCTACATTAATAGTTCTTCTCTTCCCAAGTGCCAACCGCTTCAACTCTTCCTCACCCGGATAAACATTTTCGCTTATGCCTTGATGATAGTCCTGATGCTGATGCACCTGTTCTGCCGCTTCTTGTTCACTGATGATTTCTATCATGTCGGCCTCCTGCCGGCGAAGCGAAATCTCATAACCTAATACTTTGTATTTAATGGGGTCTTTAAGGGGGGCGTTGAGTAATACTTCTACGGTCTTACCTTTGATAAAACCCATCTCGACAATACGCTTACGGAAGCCTCCGTGGCCGAGTACCTTAACAATAACACCCTTCTCTCCTGTTCTTAATTCGGACAAACGCATACTTTGTTCTATTAATTTTCTGCAAAGATAACGGATAAGTTTCTACGATACAAATTATTTAGAATGTTTTTAAATAGAGATACTTTTCACACGAAACGACACGCCAAATGTTACAACAATCAGACCGGTTTAATTTTATTATTCGAATCATTTTATAAATTATTTATAATATGTTTATCTTTGCAACATGATACGTAAAAAGGTTGCACAATATATTGATAACGAGCATTTATTTTCTTCAAAAGCCCACATTATCGTAGCATTGAGCGGTGGTGCCGATTCGGTGGCATTGCTACACATTCTTCATACATTGGGATATAATTGCGAAGCCGCACACTGCAACTTCCATCTACGGAAGGAAGAATCAGACAGGGATGAACGGTTCGTTCGGGATTTATGTGCGACAATGAAAATACCCTTGCATATTGTGCATTTCGAGACAGAACAATATGCAACCGAGAATAAAATATCGATTGAAATGGCAGCGCGTGAATTGCGTTATCGCTGGTTTGCAGAGATAAAAAAACAGACAAATGCCGATGTCATCGCCGTGGCTCACCATCAAGATGACAGCGTAGAGACGGTATTGCTTAATCTTATACGTGGGACAGGAATAAACGGATTATTGGGAATACGGCCTAAAAACGGAGATATCGTGCGGCCGCTTTTATGTATCGACCGAAAAGAAATTATTGATTACCTGCAAAGCACCGGTCAGCAATACGTGACGGACAGTACAAATCTGCAAGACGAATACACCCGCAACAAAATACGTCTGAACCTGTTGCCACTTATGCAGGAAATTAATCCGGCAGCAAAAGAACATATTATCGATACCAGTAATTATCTGAACGATGTAGTGCGTATATATAATAAAGGTATAGATGAAGGGAAACAACGGATAATGGAAAAAGGCAATATCCGTATCACTGCATTGCTAAACGAACCCGCCCCGGAAACACTGCTATTCGAAATACTCTATCCGTTGGGATTCAACCCGGCACAAACTAAAAACATTCTGACTGCATTAAATAAACAAGCAGGCAAACAATTTATAAGCAAAGAAGGTTGGAGAATAACGAAAGACAGAGAATATCTGCTGATAGACAAAAAGGAAGAAAAAGAATACCCTCCTTTCAAACTAATCAGAGAAGAAAGAGAATACACAAGGGATTTTATTATTTCCCGCGACAAACACATTGCCTACTTTGATGCTGACAAATTAGTCGAAAAACTCAGCTTAAGAAAATGGCAGACGGGAGATACCTTTATCCCTTTTGGAATGAAAGGAAAGAAAAAAGTAAGCGACTACCTGACAGACAGAAAATTCTCCGTCATCCGGAAAGAACAACAATGGATTCTATGCTGCGGGGACAAAATAGCTTGGGTAATAGGAGAACGGACCGACAATCGTTTTCGAATAGACGGGAACACAAAAAGAGTAATCATCCTAAAGATTAACGAGGAATAATGTGCCAATTCCTCTTCCGCTTGCTTTCCGTTATTCGGTTTCAGCGTGCGAAAGAGGATTTTTATTGATAGACTATAAGATTGTTTTCGGATCTTTCTGCCGGGTAAAACACTGCGAAAGCAACACAGCAAACGGAGTATCATACACTCTCGCCTGTTGCATACATGATTTAACACAAGCACAACACTTAATACACTTTTCTGCATCCGTTTGTGTTTCATTACCTTTCAATATGGCGCCTGTCGGACAATGACGTACACATGCACCACAATGCGTACAAAGACTTTCGTCTTCCAACCACGGTGTACGCGGCAAAGGCACACCGCTCTTACGTAGTTTTATCACCTTACGCAAAAAGCGAAATAACGGAAAAAAAGGTTGTCGCGGCCGGGGAATAGCCCGGACATCAATCGGATAAAGAGTTTCCAGGCTGGAAGCTGCTTCTACTTTGGCTTTCAATTTCTTGCCGAATTCCACTGCTAATTCCAAATCATTAGAGTCAGGACGCCCTGCCGCAATCGGATATTTCGCACTGCTATAAGAGTGTTCACCTATAAAAGTCGCCCCGGCAATTACCTTAAATCCATTCAGTAAAACAAAGGCATCCAGTTCCGTCAAAGCTTTCTCATAAGCACGATTACCATAAACCACTACCAATGCTATCGGAGTATCGTTACCCCGGATACTTTCCAGACGCTCCATTGCCAACGGAGCTACATGTCCGCCATATACAGGAACTACCACAACAGCCAATGCAGAAGTCGGAAGCTCCATTTCTTCAACCGGTTTTAAGGTTAAATCGGTCGTTGAAAAATTAGTTATTCCTATTCCGTGAACAATTGCTTCACCTACTTGTTTAGATGTGTGGGTAGGCGAAAAATAAATAAGATGAGCTTCAGTAACTATCATAATGTTCAATTTTAAGTAACAAAGATACACTTTTAAATGAAAAAAATGATGATTTATTTATGAAACCAGAATTATTTATTATCTTTGCGCCGTTGAAACACTCTGCTATTTCTCACCAGAGGGAAACAACCAGATATCCAATTCAACAGAAATATCCCAGATTCATAATTTAAAGCATATGTTCACATGACCAGTGACAAGTGAAGTCCTGTTGTGTTGTTCATATTTCAGCTGAACAGAAAAATATTAATAACTTACTATACTGTATGTATAACATTATCCAATTGAACGACAAAGATTTGTCGGAACTACAAACTATTGCCCACGAACTGGGTATAAAAAAGACAGACTCACTAAAAAAAGAAGAACTTGTTTACAAAATCCTTGATGAACAAGCTATCGCCGGCGCTACTAAGAAAGTTGCGGCAGATAAATTGAAAGAGGAAAGAAACGAAGACAAGAAAAAACGGTCACGCGTAGCAGTGAAGAAAGAAAACAAAGTATTTTCTGCTACCAAAAACGGTGAGATAACCAAGGCAGAAACAACTGCACCGGCTCCGGCAACTAAAGCACAAGCACAAGAAGCCGCTATTGTAAAACAAGAAACCGCTACTCCCGCAACAGAGACTCCTGCAGCCGCTCCGAAAAAGAAAGTAGGACGTCCACGCAAAAATCCGGTAGTAAACAAACCGGTAGAAGAACAGCCTGTCGCTAAAGAAGAAAAAGAAGTGGTGGTAACGGAAACCAAGAAAGCGGAAGAAGAAAAGAAAACGGAAGCGAAACCGGCTTCCAAACCAATCTCTAAGCCTGCTTCTAAACCGATTTCCAAACCGATTATCAAGCCCAAAGCTCCGGCCGTTGTTGATGAAGAAAGTAAAATCCTGTCGGAAAGCTCTGATGACGACTTCATTCCTATAGAAGATCTTCCATCTGAAAAAGTAGAATTACCAACTGAATTATTCGGTAAATTCGAATCGACCAAGGCTGAAACAATCACCCTTCCTGCCCCTGAACAAGCGCAAAACCAACCGCGCCCCCGTGTTATACGTCCACGTGACAATAATAATAACAGCAATAATAACGCTAACAATAATAATAACGCTCCAAGAAATAACAACAATCCCCGTCTGCCTATGCAGAGACCTGCGCAACAACAAAATGCAGGTGAAAATGTACCGGCACCGGAACGTAAAGTCATAGAGCGTGAAAAGCCTTATGAATTCGATGACATCCTGACCGGTACAGGCGTATTGGAAATCATGCAGGATGGTTATGGATTCCTACGTTCTTCGGACTATAATTACCTTTCATCTCCGGATGATATTTATGTATCCCAATCACAAATCAAGCTATTTGGTCTGAAAACAGGAGATGTAGTAGAAGGTGTAATTCGTCCGCCCAAAGAAGGCGAAAAATATTTTCCATTAGTAAAGGTATCGAAAATAGACGGACGTGATGCAGCATTTGTACGCGACCGCGTTCCTTTCGATCACCTGACTCCCCTTTTCCCGGACGAAAAGTTCAGACTTTGCAAAGGGGGATATTCCGATTCTATGTCTGCACGTGTAGTAGACCTGTTTTCTCCGATCGGTAAAGGCCAACGTGCACTGATCGTAGCACAGCCTAAAACAGGTAAGACATTACTTATGAAGGATATTGCCAACGCAATCGCCGCCAACCATCCGGAAGTATACATGATAATGTTGCTTATCGATGAGCGCCCGGAAGAAGTAACGGACATGGCACGTAGCGTAAACGCAGAAGTTATTGCATCGACTTTCGACGAACCTGCAGAGCGCCACGTAAAAATTGCAGGCATCGTACTTGAAAAAGCCAAAAGACTGGTAGAGTGCGGACACGATGTTGTCATCTTCTTAGACTCCATCACTCGCCTTGCACGCGCTTACAATACTGTTTCACCGGCATCCGGAAAAGTACTTTCGGGTGGTGTGGATGCCAATGCACTGCATAAACCCAAACGTTTCTTCGGTGCGGCCCGTAATATCGAAAACGGAGGTTCGCTGACCATTATCGCAACCGCATTGATCGATACCGGTTCGAAAATGGATGAGGTTATCTTTGAAGAATTTAAAGGTACCGGTAATATGGAACTTCAACTCGACCGTAACTTATCTAACAAACGTATCTTCCCGGCTGTTAATATTGTGGCTTCAAGTACACGTCGTGATGATTTGCTGCTTGATAAGACTACACTCGACCGTATGTGGATATTACGTAAGTATCTGGCGGACATGAACCCGATAGAAGCGATGGATTTCGTAAAAGACCGTCTTGAAAAGACTAAAGACAATGACGAATTCCTGATGAGCATGAATAGCTAAAAGATGATTATCATAACTTCAGAGCAGACACGGATAAACACCGGAAAAAACATACCCCCGGATATCCCAATCATAAAAACACCGGAGTACGGAATACCGTCAATAGAAAATAAATAAATAAAAAGAGCGGAGATTTATAAAATCTTCGCTCTTTTTATTTATTTTTGCAGCAATACATCACAAACAGTATACCAGGTAGTGAGAAGTCATATCTATTACTATATATTAAGAATGCTGGCCGGACTTCTATGTTCCCTGCCGGCATATCCTGTTGATAACACTTCCAAACACCTGGAAAAGTTACAGATTCTTATCGATCATAACCTGCCTTATGATAGGGAAATGTCTTCCGACAGTATTATTTTATTGGAAAAAGAACTCGAACCGAAATTGGAAGCCGACAAACGATATGATCTTCTTTTTTATCTGAAGCAACTGGTAGCAAGGGCATATGCGAATCGTGGCGATATTACCGTAGCTGTAGATAAAGCCCACATCATGTATCAAAAGGCCAAAGAGATGGAATATGACAAAGGGATAGCTCTTTCACTCCGCGCCATAGGCGATGTTTACCTGGCATCCAACATACAGCAACAAGCCATCGACTCATACGAAGAAGCCATACGGATATTGGATAAATCAGATGATGAGGATTTGATAAAAATACATATCCTGCCTAATCTTATCTTAAGTCTGCTTAAAATAGAAAAAATCGACGAAGCCCATGCATATCTAAAGCAACTCGAAAGCCTGTTCGACAAGTTTCCAACATCATCCAATCTGTTTTATACCTCCATATGCCGTGCATATTATCTGATAATGACCCATCAGCCCGACAAAGCCCAAGCATACCTCACCGAAGCAACACGTGCAAATGCAGAAAACAATTTCTTTCATATGAACTTTATGCTGGATTACATGCATGCCAGCTATTACGAACTGACAGAACAATATGACCGGGCATTGGAGCAATACGGTAAAATCATCAGCGAACTCCGTCCGTCTTATGCCCCGTATCAACACGTACAACTGAATATCCAATGCGCACGGCTTCTGGCGAAACAAGGGCAAACCGACAAAGCTTGTTTTATCTATCAGAGGACAAGTGCATTACAAGACTCATTGGACAACCTCAGCTATGTCCGCCAAATTAATGAATTACGTACCATTTACCAAATAGACCAACTGGAAATTAAAAACCAGCAAGAACGTAACAGAACAATCTTATGGGGAATTCTTGCAGTACTCTCCATGTTAGGCCTCATCCTCCTCCTCATTTTCCTTATTAAAAAAGGGAACAAACGACTATTCCTGTCAAAAGAGAAATTGGAAAAAGCCCAGCAATATGCAGAGAACTCAACAAGAACCAAAAGTCTCTTTCTATCGAACATGAGCCATGAAATACGCACTCCCCTGAACGCTCTTTCGGGTTTCTCCGCCATTCTCACGGATGACTCCATCGACAATGACACACGCCAGCAATGCAACGAGATTATACAACAAAACTCAGAACTTCTCCTTAAACTTATCAATGACGTTATCGACCTTTCAAGTGTAGATGTAGGAAAACTGACATTCAATTTGAAAGAAAGCGATGCAGTGGTCATCTGCCGTAACGTGGTAGAAACTGTAGAGAAAGTGAAACAGACACAAGCCGAAGTACGTTTTGTTACCACATTAGAGTCACTTCCTCTTGTAACAGACGACTCCCGTTTGCAGCAACTGCTCATCAATTTACTTATCAACGCCACCAAATTCACGACAGAGGGTGTTATCACTCTCGAGGTCGAGAAAGAATCGGATACGGTCGCGCTCTTTTCCGTCACCGACACCGGCTGCGGTATCCCGTTGGAAAAACAAAAGCAGATATTCAACCGCTTTGAAAAATTAAATGAAGGTGCACAGGGCACAGGATTGGGACTTTCCATCTGCCAACTTATCATCGAACAAGTCGGTGGCCGGATATGGATAGATCATGAATATACCGAGGGGGCCCGTTTTATGTTCACCCACCCCATAATCCCGGTAGTCAACAGAAAGGAGAATACCCAATGAAACAATTGATATTTACCCTTATTCTGAGTTGCCATTTTTTAACAGGTATGCCTACGGCTACTCCATCCTCGGCCAAAAGAGACAGTCTGGAAAGACTGCTGACAAGCATGCCGCACGACTCTGCACGCCTGCAAATGATACAGGATATCACGCGGATGGAGCAAACCAATCCCAACTGTATCCGCTACTCGGATATGCTGTTGCAAGAAGCTATCGCACAGAATAATCCCAAATATGCCGGAACCGCCCTTTATTTCCAGATTATCTATTACTACAACCAGAACGAACTGGACAGCGTAATACAAAAGATCGAAAAGATGGAGCCTTTTGTCCGCGAAGGCAATCTGTGGGATTATTATTTCGACGCACAAAGATGCCAGATAGATCTTTATTCTTATAGAGAGCAGATCGAATTTGCCATCAATAAATCACTCGAGATGTACCAAAAGGCACAGGAAGCCAACAATGTGCGCGGATTAATCGGTGCCAAACAATGTCTGGCAAATGCTTACATGGGTACCGGACGTTGGGAAGAAGGGAAAAAAGCATTGGAAGAGGCCCATATGCTACTCCCCAAACTGGATAACGTAATTGTACACAACTCCGTACTTTGCCAACTCGTTTCACTCAGTAAAGCCAAAGATGACTTTGAAAACCTGAAGAAATATCTCGATGAACAGAAAAGTATCCTTGAAGACTACATAAGAAAGAATCCCACCATGGAAGAGGCTTTTCAGGATCCGTTGATCTTCAATGAACTCTATTATGCTTATTATTATTTAGAGATGAATCAGCCTCACCCTGCTTTTGAACATTTACAAAAAGGAGCCAAGTATCTCACACCACATACCTATTTTATGTATCGCGTGCTCTATTACGATGCATACGCTTTGTACTACCGGCGCTGTAAAGAGTATGACAAGGCCCTTAGCCAGTTGGATTCCACAATCGTCTTATTACAGGAAGCGTTCAGTTCCGACTACGTCAACCAATTGTCTGCCAAAGCGGACATACTCGTGGAAGCCGGCCGCAGCCAGGAAGCGCTGCCCATCTATGAAAAGGTACTGCAAATGAAAGACTCACTGGTCACCGAGCTTTCCGACAAACAAATGAAACTGATACAAAGCAACTATCACATCAATAAAATAGCCCTCGAAGAGGAACAATTGAAAAACAAAATACAACTTATTGTACTTATCGTTATCGGCACGACATTAATCGTATTGGTATTTTTCATGTTACGCATCTTCCGGGTACGTAAAGCCCTGAAAATAGCAGAAAGCGAAACTCGCAAAGCTACCCGGATAGCCGAAAAAGCCAATGAGACTAAGAATCATTTCCTTGCCAACATGAGCTATAATATTCGCATTCCACTGAACGGAGTCGTAGGATTTTCCCAACTGATAGCATCAGAACCGAATATGGACGAGGACACAAGAAAAGAATTCTCTGCCATCATCCAGAAAAATACCGAAGAATTGATGCAACTGGTTAATGACGTACTGGACTTGTCGCGTCTGGAAGCCAACATGATGAAGTTCCAAATACAGGAATATGATGCTGTGGCACTCTGTAATGACGCTATCTATATGGCCCGCATGCGCAATGAAGAAACCATAGAAATATATTTCGATACCCATATCGAGACGCAACCCATCACAACCGATACCGGAAGGCTCATTCAAGCATTGGTCAGCACTCTGACTTATCCGCAGAAAAACACGACACACAGAGAAATCACTTTCACTCTGACTCGTGACGATTCCGGCAAACAGATATGTTTCCGCATCAGCAACAGCCCACTGGCCGATCCGGAATTCAATTCCCAGGAAGTAAGCATACGTCATGATATCAATCGCCTTTTGTTGCAGCATTTCGGAGGCAGCTACAACATAACGGCCGATGAACAGGAACGACCTGTCATTAATTTTACTTATCCTCTCGATATCATATCCGAATAAAAGAGCTATCTTTGCAAATTGCAAACCTAAACGCCGATTTATGTATACCAACAAACAGATTTGGAGTGTCAGCTACCCGATACTCCTCAGTTTATTAGCACAAAATGTCATTAATGTCACTGATACGGCCTTTCTCGGAAGAGTCGGAGAAGTAGCCCTCGGAGGCTCTGCAATGGGCGGGCTTTTCTATATATGCGTCTTTACGATCGCTTTCGGATTTAGTACCGGTTCACAAATCGTCATTGCCCGCCGCAATGGAGAAGGACGCTATGCGGACGTGGGTCCCGTAATGATGCAGGGCGTTATGTTCCTGTTGGTCATGGCCCTGTTACTGTTTGGCTTCACCAAAGCTTTCGGAAGCAACATCATGCGCATGCTGGTATCCTCCGAATCGATATTCGATGCCACGATGGAGTTTCTGGACTGGCGCACCTACGGTTTCTTCTTCTCATTTGTCAATGTAATGTTCCGCGCATTATACATCGGCATTACCCGTACCAAAGTGCTAACGATTAATGCCATTGTCATGGCCATTGTCAACGTGATCCTGGATTACGCCATGATATTCGGACACTTCGGATTTCCGGAAATGGGCATCAAGGGAGCCGCTATCGCTTCTGTGATAGCCGAAGCCAGTTCCATCCTGTTTTTCCTTATTTACACGTACATTACTGTCGATCTGAAAAAATACGGCTTGAACCGGTTCCGTTCCTTCGATCCCCAGTTGCTGATGCGCATACTCAGCATCTCATGCTTCACCATGTTACAGTACTTCCTGTCAATGGCTACGTGGTTCGTATTCTTCATTGCCGTAGAGAGGTTAGGACAACGCGAACTTGCCATTGCCAATATCGTACGTAGCATCTATATCGTGATGCTGATTCCGGTCAATGCACTGGCCACGACAACCAACAGTCTGGTAAGTAATGCAATCGGTGCAGGCGGCATACAACACGTCATGCCGCTCATCAATAAGATAGCCCGTTTTTCATTCTTCATTATGCTGGCACTGGTTATTGTCACTGCAATATTTCCGCAGGCAATGCTTTCGATCTATACCAACGAAGCCGCACTGATAACGGAGTCTGTCCCTTCAGTGTACGTCATCTGCTGTGCCATGCTGATCGCTTCGGTTGCCAATGTCGTATTCAACGGAATATCGGGAACAGGCAATACACAAGCCGCCCTCCTGCTGGAAACCATTACGATCCTCATCTACGGTTCGTATATAATCTTTATCGGAATGTGGCTGAAAGCGCCTATCGAATGGTGTTTTACCATTGAGATAGTGTATTATACATTATTGTTCATAACAAGCTATATTTATCTCAAAAAAGCAAAATGGCAGAATAAAAAGATATAAATACAAGAGATTTTAGTACATTTGCACCCTAATTCGTAATTAATATAACCATGTTCGATAATTTAAGCGAGAGACTGGAGAGGTCGTTTAAGATTTTGAAAGGTGAAGGTAAGATCACCGAAATCAATGTAGCAGAAACACTGAAAGACGTACGCAAAGCCTTGTTGGACGCCGACGTCAACTATAAAGTGGCAAAAACCTTTACTGACACGGTAAAAGAAAAGGCATTAGGACAGAACGTTCTTACCGCCGTAAAACCGAGTCAGTTGATGGTGAAAATCGTTCACGACGAACTGACCCAATTGATGGGTGGAGAAACCGTTGAAATCGACACCAAAGGCCAGCCTGCCATTATCCTGATGTCCGGTCTGCAGGGTTCGGGTAAAACTACTTTCTCCGGGAAACTGGCCCGGATGCTTAAAACAAAGAAAAACCGTAAACCGTTACTCGTAGCCTGTGACGTATATCGTCCCGCTGCCATCGAACAGCTCCGCGTACTGGCCGAACAGATCGATGTTCCGATGTATTCCGAACCGGATAGCAAGAATCCTGTGGAGATTGCCCAGAACGCTATCAAAGAGGCCAGGGCCAAAGGTTATGATCTCGTCATCGTCGATACAGCCGGACGTCTGGCCGTAGACGAAGAAATGATGAAAGAGATTGCAGCGATCAAAGAAGCCATCCAGCCGAATGAAATTCTCTTTGTAGTCGACTCCATGACCGGACAGGATGCTGTAAATACAGCCAAAGAGTTCAACGACCGTCTCGACTTCAACGGTGTAGTGCTGACTAAACTCGACGGTGATACCCGTGGCGGTGCAGCCCTTTCTATCCGTTCGGTTGTAAATAAACCTATCAAATTCGTAGGAACAGGTGAAAAGTTAGATGCTATCGACCAATTCCATCCGGCACGTATGGCAGACCGTATCCTCGGTATGGGTGATATCGTTTCGCTGGTAGAACGCGCCCAGGAACAATACGATGAAGAAGAAGCCAAACGTTTACAGAAAAAGATTGCCAAGAATCAGTTTGACTTCAACGACTTCCTCAGCCAGATTGCACAGATCAAGAAGATGGGTAACCTTAAGGAACTCGCATCCATGATTCCGGGTGTAGGCAAAGCCATCAAAGACATCGATATCGACGATAACGCATTCAAAAGCATTGAAGCCATCATCTACTCCATGACACCGGAAGAACGTTCCAACCCCGAAATACTTAATGGCTCACGCCGCACACGTATTGCCAAAGGTAGCGGAACGACTATTCAGGAAGTAAATCGCCTGCTGAAACAATTCGACCAGACCCGTAAGATGATGAAGATGGTAACAGGCAGCAAGATGGGTAAGATGATGCCTAAAATGAAACGCTGATAATTTCCGGCTAAAAGCTTGATTATTGTATTCTGATTTCGTATCTTTACAGACGTAATCATAAAGTATATTCAGTTAAAACACCTATGAAGGAGAGAGCTTCGGCTTTCTCCTTTTCTTTTTTAAATCACTTGCCAAAGGCTCCGGGATGGGTGCTTACGGCACTTCCGAACAATACTTATACAAAATAACAAGGCATGTCACGGTACATAACAAGTAATGTCACGATGTATAACAAGTAATGTCACGATGCATTTCATTATTAGTTGCGATACAAATGTAACCGGATTACAATGCGGCACACATTTTCTTGCGAAGCGCCGGCTATTTTGTTAAGAATACGTAAATCAGCTCTTGACAAAAACAAGCTCCTTTCTTTCTTTTCCTTTGACTTGGAGAGTTCGGCAAATTATTCTACTTTTGCCCATCACCAAAATACTATTGAACATGACCCTTATAGATGGAAAAGCCATTTCCGAACAAGTAAAGCAAGAAATTGCCGATGAAGTGGCAGAAATTGTGGCTAATGGAGGTAAACGTCCCCACTTGGCCGCTATCCTTGTAGGACACGACGGAGGTAGCGAAACATACGTAGCTGCAAAAGTAAAAGCCTGTGAAGTATGCGGTTTCAAATCGTCCCTTATCCGTTATGAAAGCGATGTGACCGAAGACGAACTGCTGGCCAAAGTACGCGAACTTAACGAAGATACCGACGTGGACGGCTTCATCGTACAGCTCCCGTTGCCCAAGCACATCTCCGAACAGAAAGTAATCGAAACCATCGACTATCGCAAAGACGTAGACGGTTTCCATCCCATTAACGTAGGACGCATGTCTATCGGACTGCCCTGTTACGTATCTGCCACTCCGAACGGCATACTCGAACTGCTGAAGCGTTATAAAATCGAAACATCGGGTAAAAAGTGCGTAGTATTGGGACGCAGTAACATTGTCGGTAAACCGATGGCTGCCCTCATGATGCAGAAAGCCTACCCGGGAGACGCAACAGTCACCGTTTGCCATAGCCGCTCACGTGACCTGGTAAAAGAATGTCAGGAAGCCGATATCATTATCGCTGCCTTAGGACAGCCTAATTTCGTGAAAGCCGATATGGTGAAAGAAGGTGCGGTTATTATCGATGTAGGTACCACCCGCGTACCCGATGCCAGCAAAAAATCCGGTTTCAAACTGACGGGCGACGTAAAGTTTGATGAGGTTGCTCCCAAGTGTTCATACATCACCCCCGTGCCGGGAGGTGTAGGCCCTATGACCATTGTTTCGTTGATGAAGAACACGCTGTTGGCCGGTAAAAAAGCCATTTATAAATGAGATATTTCTCATTCATAATTCTCTTACTTCTCTCCTTTTCCTGCACATCTGTGTCGCAGGAAAAGGGAGATACAGTCAAGGTTGTTTCAGATACGATCATATCCAATGCGAATGACAGCCTTCTTCCCCACCGCATCACACTCCTTTTTGCCGGTGACCTGATGCAACACCAAGGACAAATCAATGCCGCCCGTACTCCTGCCGGATACGATTACTCCGATTGTTTCAAATTCGTCAAAGAAGAAATCAGCCGGGCGGATATTGCCGTCGCCAATCTGGAAGTAACCCTCGGCGGAAAACCATATCGTGGCTATCCTGCTTTCAGTGCACCGGACGAATATCTTTCCGCTATCCGTGAAGCGGGTTTCAACGTATTGATAACAGCCAACAACCATTGCCTGGATCGGGGTAAAAAAGGTCTGGAACGAACCATTCTCATGCTCGACTCCCTCCGCATCCCATATGCAGGTACATACACCAATGCTGAAACACGCGAACAGCGATATCCGCTCATGATAGAAAAGAACGGTTTCCGCATCGTACTTCTCAACTATACGTATGGTACAAACGGTCTCAAAGCAACTTCTCCCAACATTGTGAATTACATTGACAAAGAGACGATGGCACTGGACATCCGGAAAGCGAAAGCACTCCAACCCGATGTTCTCATTGCCTGTATACATTGGGGTGAAGAATACCAATCGCTCCCTAACCGGGAACAGACCTCTCTCGCAGACTGGTTATTGCAGCAAGGTGTAACTCATATCATCGGTTCTCATCCCCATGTAGTACAGCCAATGGAACTTCGCACGGACAGCACGGCAGGTAGCCGACATGCGGTAGTCTATTCTTTAGGAAATTTCATTTCCAATATGTCTGCCCGCCGGACAGACGGAGGAATTTTGTTTAAATTAGAACTTGAAAAGGACAGCATTACCCGCGTCACCAATTGCGAATACGGTTTAGTATGGACTTCTCGGCCGGTATTATCGCGAAAGAAGAATTACATATTATATCCGATCAATTATCCGACAGACTCACTATCCGTTATAGAACGTAACCACTTGAAAATCTTTACTAAGGATACCCGCTCCCTATTCAACAAACATAATAAGGGAATAAAAGAGTACATTTTTTATTAAAAAAAGTCCTTCTAATATTTGCAGATTAAAAGATTATATCTATCTTTGCACCGCGTTAGAGAAACGCAAACATGGTGGATGTAGTTCAGTTGGTTAGAGCGTCAGATTGTGGTTCTGAATGTCGCCGGTTCGAGTCCGGTCTTCCACCCAAAGAGAATCCTTGATAATCATAGATTATTGAGGATTTCTTCGTTTAAAGAGGTTCGTTTTCAAGTGCTACATTGGGGATCAAGGAGCCCCCAAATAGTCGGACACATCATATTCAAATCCCTGCACAGCATATTAATGATACACCAAAATAACCATTTTCTTCATTAATCCTCAAATTATATCTGCCGGCATATAAAAAATCCAACCGCCGTTTTACTGTACTGAGTCCGATGCCGGTAGAAGAATCTTTATTCATACGTTTCAACGGATCATAAAGATTCGATGCCGTAAACAGTATCTCCGAACTTTGAATTTGAAAGTGAAAACAAATAGCCTCTTTTGCCTTCTTGTCCGTACAATGCTTGAATGCATTTTCTATAAAAGGAATAAACAACATAGGAGCGATACATATATCACCGGCTTCACCCTCCAATACATAAGATACTAATTCCGGATTATCATATTGCAATCATTGCAAAGCAAAGTAGTTTTTAATATAATCCAGTTCTTGCCTGAAATATACTTCGGGAACATTCGTCTCATAAATCATATAACGCATCATATCAGACATCTGTACCAAAGATTTGGAAGCTTTCTCAGGATCTGAACGTATCAAGCTATCGATATTATTTAAGGTATTAAATAAAAAGTGCGGATTTAACTGATTCTTTAGAAGTTTAAGTTCACTTTGAAGATTCTGTTTTTCTAATTCTTTTTGTCTCCGTACTTTACGAAACCAATCATAAGACATATACAATAAAACCCCTAAAGCAAGCGAACGCAAATTAGAACATAACATCCAGAATACCAATCCCCAATTCTTACTTAGCAGATAGGTATAAAGAATAATGGCTCCAATATAAAGAATGAATCCCCAACATCCCCATTTCTTATTTTTAGTATACAAATGAGAAAAGAGATAAGAACAAAACAACGAAAGAATAGTGAGGACAGGGATAGCCATCCCTCAAGTAGCCATGACGCCTATAGGAAAAGATCTGGCACTTACGACAGATCCCCAGGAAAGCATTCCGGCAAAAAGAAGATAAAGACCAATAGGAACAATAAATCCTACATTCCGAGTTTTAAATTGCATTTTCTGCTTTTCCATAAATCTTTTATTTTAGTGAAACATATCACAAAAGTCCGCTAATTCTCTCTATAACAGAAATAAATTGAACGAACGACCGGAATGCATTCACAAAATTAATAAAAGAATCACTATCTTTACGGGCAACTAAGAATTATTGAATCATGAATACACGCATCACCCCCAATCACATCACAGAATTAAAGCCTAATGAGATATTCGTATTCGGCAGCAACCTGCAAGGCTATCATGGTGGAGGTGCCGCCCGTCTGGCTATGAACCAATGGGGAGCCGTCTGGGGGCAAGGCACAGGTCTTCAAGGACAGACGTATGCCATCCCTACCATGCAAGGTGGCATCGGAACGATTCGCCCCTACATAGACCAATTCATAAAATTTGCTCAAAACGATCCGGAAAGAACATTCCTCGTTACTGAGATAGGATGTGGAATAGCAGGATTCCGTCCTGCCGATATTGCACCATTGTTCAAAAACGCAATAAACATACCCAATATCTGGTTGCCACAAAGATTCTGGGAGATATTACAGAAAGAAGAAGTGCAAGATTTAATATAACTCTAACCCGAACTCGTCTTTCAACTGTAACAATGCCTCGTTTTTCTTTGCCATCATCTGGAATTTCTCTACCCTGCTGAAGGCACGTACATTCTCGGCAGGTGCACTGACACGGACCGTCATCTTCACCTTCCTGTTCTTCAAACGACTGCGAAGATAGTTTTGTACATTAGGAATCATAGAAGTAAAGTCCTTTGCCACAATCTCATTATCCACTACTACCTCAAAAGTTATATCATCATTAAGTAGCGTCAGACGAATATTCTGCATACGCATCGCAAGCGCTTTATGCTCGATAGGAAGCTGGCCGGCATACTCCTGCCAATAGTAATTCAAATCTTTTTCATTGAAGATATAATCTTCTTCGGGCTGAGACTGAACCTGAGACGATGCTTGAGGCGTAGTCGTCCTCTGCGAAACAGCTTCTTTCTGAGGATGCTTAATAGAAACCCCCAAACCGGCCTTATTCATTACCGGAATTTTCTTCTCTTCCTTCACCGGCACCTTCAATCCGGAAGCAGGTATATCTGCTGATGATGGAATAACCGGAGAAGTCCCAGCCACAGGAACAGATTGGACAGACGCCGGTTGTTGCAGTTGCTGCTGTTGTTGCTGAACCGGAGTAACGACAGCAGAAACCGGTTGAGTTTGCGACGTAGCAGGAACAGTCTGTGACTGCTGAGCAGCAACAGATTGCGTAAATATGGGTTTTATAGCTTGCTTAGGGCGGCGCCCATCACCCACGTCATCCCCCTCGGTGGTAAGCTGGGCAACCTGTATCAAGGCCAGTTCCACCAGCAAACGCTTATTTTTGCTGGCACGGTAATTCATATCACAATCATTACAGAGCTTCATAGCCCGATACAGAAAAGGCAACGGGCACTTCTGTGCCTGTTCCTGATAACGCTGCCGGATGCTGGCTCCTACTTCAAGCAATGCCAAAGTAGCAGCATCTTTACTGACAAGCAAATCACGGAAATGAGAAGAAAGTCCCGTAATGAAATGACTGCCGTCAAAACCTTTGTTCAGCACATCATTGAACAACAACAGGGCGTCACTCACCTTATTCTCAAGAAAGCAGTCCGTCAACCGGAAATAATATTCATAATCCAGCACATTGAGATTCTCAATCACGCTCTTATACGTAATGTGTCCACCGGTAAAGCTTACCACTTGATCGAAGATGGAAAGTGCATCACGCATACCGCCATCCGCCTTCAACGCAATGACATTCAGCGCTTCGGGTTCTGCTGTGATATTCTCTTTAGAAGCCACATAAGCCAGATGCTGCACCGTGTCTTCCACACTGATACGGTTAAAATCATAAATCTGGCAACGCGACAAAATAGTAGGAAGAATCTTATGCTTCTCCGTCGTCGCCAAAATAAAGATAGCATGACGGGGAGGTTCCTCCAATGTTTTCAAAAAAGCATTGAAAGCAGAGACCGACAACATATGTACCTCATCGATAATATACACCTTATACTTACCGATCTGTGGCGGAATCCGCACTTGCTCTACCAATTGGCGGATATCATCTACCGAATTATTGGACGCGGCATCCAATTCATGAATGTTATAGGAACGCTGTTCATTGAAAGCCACACAAGACTCACATGCATTACAAGCCTCTCCATCCTCAGTAGGAGTCATACAGTTGATAGTCTTGGCAAAGATACGTGCACACGTGGTTTTTCCTACTCCACGAGGCCCGCAAAACAGATAGGCATGCGCCAGTTTTTGCGTGGCAATGGCATTCTTCAGTGTCGTAGTCAATGCCCGTTGGCCCACCACCGACTCAAAGGTAGACGGACGATATTTACGGGCAGATACAATATAGTTTTCCATACGTCGGGATCTCTCTGTTTTTTGAGTTTCTGCAAATGTACGCAAAAAAAGTAATAAGTAATAAGTGATGAGTGAGAAGTTTTAGCCGGGAAGTGGCAAGTTTTAAGTTATAAGTTTTATCTTTGCATACGGAATTAAAGGAGAAATTATGAGCAATTTACTAACAATCTGGGAGTTTATCGGTAAACACAAATACCTCATCACTGTGTTGGCTTTTGCAGCCATCATCGGTTTTCTGGACGAAAACAGTGCCATCCGGCGTATCGGATATACACGTGAAATCAGTCGGTTGCAAAGCGAAATCGAAAAATACCGTGCCGACTACGAAGAAAACACAAAGAAACTCAACGAGCTAAGCAGTAATCCTGACGCCATCGAGCAAATAGCACGTGAAAAGTATCTGATGAAGAAACCCAATGAAGATATTTACGTATTTGAAAATAAATAAATGAAACAACTCGTACCCGCACTTTTTGCCGTAGGCGCTCTTATGGCTCTTGTAGGAGCAGCAGTATTCATCACCAGATGGATTTATGCACCTTATATATATACCATCGGAGCTGGCTTTGTAGCTCTTGCCCAAATCAATACTCCGGTAAAGGGGAAAAGCAAAACATTGAAACGCTTGCGCATCCAGCAAATATTCGGCGCCGTCGCATTAGTGCTGACCGGAGCTTTCATGTTCTCTACCCGGGGAAATGAATGGATCGCCTGTCTTACCATCGCTGCCATTCTGGAACTTTACACGGCTTTTCGCATTCCACAAGAAGAAGCCAAGCTATAATAAAAGTTTTCTCATCATTTTTTTATTTACCTGGGAGCCTGCTTAAATTTTACTCAGTATTATTTTGAGAGGAAAATTCAAACAGACCCTTCTATGTTCGATATAAAAATTTACCCCGGTTTCCCCTCTTTCCAAGATCTCATTACTACCACAAGGAAATCCTCTAATCATAAATATCAGGTATTTCTGTAAACACCTCAAAATCTCAGTATTGGCAGATAAAAAAGACCTGTTGATTGATTTTAATTGTTATTTAATATAAAAATACTCAATTTCGATTAAAACTTAGAGCCGGTTTAAATTTTGCTCAGCATTCTTTTAAGAATCATTATTTAAGGATATTTTTCTGTTTTCAGAGGAGGATAACGGGCTATCTGACGAGTGAAAACAAGGAAACAGGCCGAAAATAAACTCAAAAACTGATAAAACTTTTAGAGGAAAATTTAGACAAGTTCTTAATACGCTAAAAAATATGAATCGAATCAGAGTATTACCATCAATCATTCTCGGATGGCTATTTATGATAAATGTATATCATATACAAGCACAAGAGAATTTAATCATCAATCTGAATGATGGCACGGAACAGACTTTCCGTCTATCCGAGATCAGGAAACTGGCTTTTCAGAATGGCTCACTATGGCTGAACCGGCTGAACGGAGAGGAAAGCTCCTTTCACTATTCAGAAGTACGGACAATTACTTTCAGTAACGAAACCACAGGCATCAGTAATTCTCTTACCGGAGAACAGAATGTTTACATCTTTGTAGATCCATCCACAAAAAATGTACAGATCAGAAACATAGCAAAAGGTACTACCGCAGTTGTTTACGGGCTGGATGGAATGAAAATTTTTCAAGATCAAGTCAGCGAAACCGGCTATTTGGATACAGACCGTTTGGTTCCCGGAATTTATCTGCTGAAAATAGACCACCATGTATTCAAATTCAGACGACCATGAAACGGATTATTTTATTATCAGGAATTTGTGCGTTGTGTATACAAAGTATACTGGCGCAAGAAAAGATGTTTGTACATCGCTCAGACAAAATAACCCAAGGAGTTCTCCTGTCAGTTCTCGACAGTATGACATTTGTAAATGAAGCCGTACTTTTACACTTGCACGATCAAGATGCCCCTACGTATTCCATGACCGAAATAGATAGTCTGAGTTTCGGAGACAATTCTCTGCAAATAAAAATCCTCTATTCCGATACCGGAATAGAGATTGTTAATCCATTGGCTTTCGAAGGTGTTTCAATTTCCGTAGATGACGGAAATGTTATCATAACATCCACCATCTCCGAGGAAGTAGAATACATACTTACCGGAACTATTTCCAATGGAATGTTTAAGATTTATAGCGATAAAAAATTTATATTGACACTGAACGGAGTAAATATAACGAATGCAGACGGCCCGGCCATCAATATCCAATCGGGTAAAAAGGTCACAGTCAATTTGACGGAAGGTACGATAAACACATTAACAGACGGAAAGAAGTATGCCGACTCCGGTTCAGAAGACATGAAAGGATGCTTCTTCAGTGAGGGTCAACTGATTTTCAATGGAGAAGGTGCTCTATATGTACAGGGTAATAAAAAGCATGGCATTTGCAGTGATGATTATTTATTAGTAAATTCCGGAAACATAACAATTACCGGAGCCGCTTCCGATGGGATTCATGCCAACGATTACATCCGTATCGACGGAGGTTCGGTAACAGTAACATCCGATAGTGACGGACTCGACGGAGACGAAGGATACATTGAAATCAACGGAGGAAAAGTTCAAATAACTTCTACTTCCGACGATGTAAAAGGCATTAAATGCGACGGCACTTTCACCATGAACGGAGGTGAAATTCATATGTCGGTATCCGGTAACCAATCCAAAGGGATCAAAACCAAAAACGATCTCCGGATTAATGACGGAACAATACATATCCAGACTACCGGTTCGGTAGCAGTTGTTGATAACGATCCTTCCTATTGTACAGGTATCAAATGTGACCAAACGGTTTATATAGCAGGAGGCAACATCATTATCACAAGTACCGGAACAGCAGGAAAAGGAATATCGACAGACGGTGACCTGGTTATTTCAGGCGGCGATGTCCAAATCACAACCTCCGGTAACGGAGGAACGTATACGAATACCAACAGTATACTCGATTCTTATTCGGCCACTTGTATGAAAAGCAACGGTAACATACATATCACAAACGGCACAGTTACAATGAAGAGTACAGGTAGTGCAGGTAAGGGAATTTCGGCCGACGGTGAAATTGTTTTCGGTGCAGTAAATGCCGAAGGCCCCGTTGTTGACGCCACTACAACCGGAGCTAAATTCCTGGTTTCCGGACATGGAGAAAACGCAGATTATGCCAACCCGAAAGCAATAAAATGTATCGGAGACCTTACATCCCATTCGGGCACATTTACAATCCGCTGTACACAAGACGGAGGAGAAGGCATGGAAAGTAAAGATGTCCTAACCATTAATGGTGGAATTTACGACATAGAAACTTATGACGACGCTATTAATGCAGCCAATCAAGTAGTGATAAACGGCGGATATATCTATTGTTATTCATCCGGCAATGACGGTATCGACTCTAATGGCACTCTGACCGTAACCGGTGGTATTGTGATCGCATCCGGCACAAACAGTCCGGAAGAGGGATTCGATTGTGACAGGAATACATTCTCTATCACAGGAGGAGTGCTAATAGGTACGGGTGGCTCGAGTAGCACTCCTACTTCATCGGCTTGTAGTCAACGTTCCGTGTTATATAGTACATCATCAGCAACATCCGGCAATCTGATCAACATACAAGATGCAAACGGTACGAATGTATTCACGTATAAATTGCCGCGTTCTTATCAGACAATGACTCTATTATTCAGCAGTACCGACCTGAAAGCCAATACCAATTACACGATCTATACAGGAGGCAGCATCTCCGGTGGAGAAGATTTCCATGGCTACTACACAGGAGCCGTGTACACTCCCGGAACGAAAACAACCACTTTCACCACCAGCTCAATGGTAACGACAATTGGTAGCAGTGGCGGTGGCGGCGGCAGGCCCGGACATTAATTCCGAATCCGCGAATATAAAAAAAGGGGCATAAATGCAGTTGATGCATTTATGCCCCTTTTTCTATAAATATCTTAAAATTATTTTTTAGCAGCAGAAGTATATCTTGCATTCAAGCCATCGATAATCTCTTGTGTGATATTGAATGAACTATCGGCATAAAGCAAGTTATCAAAACCGGTATTACTAAGAATCAAATTGTAACCTTTCGTCTTGTTATACTCTTTCAGAAAAACATTGATAGAGTCACGCAACTGCAAACTGTTCTTCTGTGTTTCGGCAGCCAACTCATTAGTCAATTTATTCTGTAATGCCTGCAAATCCTGTTGCATCTTCATCAAACGGTTATATTCCTGCTGAGCTCTCTCCGGAGAAATAAACGCATTGTTTTCGTATTTCTTCTGGAATTCTTTCTGATCCTTGTCAAGAGTAGCAGCCTTCTGATTCAGTGTCAAACGGATATTCTCTTCTTTCTTCATCATAGCCTCATTCAGATCAATGCAGAAGTTGTATTTGGAAAGCAGCGTATCCACTTCCACATAAGCGATCTTTAAATCACCGGATACAGTATTAGCTGTTGCTTCTCCGGCAGATGTCGTAGTTTTTGTATCAGCTTTACCAGCGCATTGTGAAAACAAAACGATAAGCGCAAGAGCAGCCAAACCGTTAATGAGGCAATTTATTCTCTTCATAACTTGTAAAAATATAGTTTTTAATTAATTAGTTCATACTATCATTCAAAGCCTTTTCAAGGGCATCAATAGAAAAGCGGGATTTCTTCTGTGCTTCACGGTCCTGAGACTGTGCACAACTAATCCCCCTATCTCTTAAAGCTTTATTGCCGCTCACATGTCCGTTAGGAAATTTTCCACCTTTCACAAAAAAGACCTTGATACCTAATAATAAGATACAAATAGTAACTATTAACAAAGTAAACAGTATTGTATTGAGCATTTCTATTAATTTTGTGGGTGCAAATATAGACTTTTGTATGGACTCAACCGCCTTTTTTATTATAAAAAAAGAGAAACGGGTTCAGAAAGTAGATTTATTTTAACCATCTTTAGCAATAAGGGGTTATATTTCAAACATTCACTCAAATAAAAAGAAAAAAGAATGGAAAAACAAGAACTTAAGCCGGCAGGTGTATTCAAGTATTTTGCAGAAATATGCCAAGTACCGCGCCCTTCAAAGAAGGAAGAAAAAATTATCGCATACTTAAAAGCGTTCGGAGAAAAACATAATCTGGAGACCAAAGTTGATGAAGCCGGAAACGTTTTGATCAAGAAACCGGCCACGCCGGGAAAGGAGAATCTGCAAACCGTCATTTTGCAATCACACGTGGATATGGTCTGCGAAAAGAATAATGACGTGGAGCACGATTTTCTTGTCGATCCTATCGAAACAGAAATTGATGGTGAATGGATGAAAGCCAAAGGTACGACACTCGGAGCCGATAACGGAATCGGAGTAGCCACAGAACTCGCTATTCTGGCAGATGATACCATCGAGCACGGTCCGTTGGAATGCCTGTTCACAGTAGACGAAGAGACGGGGTTGACCGGTGCATTTGCCTTGAAAGAAGGTTTCATGAACGGTGATATCCTGTTGAATCTTGATTCGGAAGATGAAGGGGAACTTTTCATCGGTTGCGCAGGAGGAATAGACTCCGTAGCCCAATTTACTTATAAGGAGGCAGATGTTCCAGCCGGTTACTTTTTCTTTAAAGTAGAGGTAAAAGGTCTGAAAGGCGGACATTCCGGTGGTGATATCCATCTGGGTCGCGGTAATGCCAACAAGATACTGAACCGTTTTCTCAGTAAAATGATAGCCAAATACGACCTGTACTTATGTGAAATTAATGGCGGTAACCTTCGCAACGCTATCCCTCGTGAAGCATACGCTGTCTGTGCCGTCCCCGAAGATGCCAAACATGATGTACGTGCTGACCTGAACATCTTTACTGCCGAAATAGAAAATGAGCTCGCAGTAACAGAACCGGATTTAAAACTTGTATTAGAATCGGAAACACCCCGTACCAAAGCTATTGACCAAGATACCACCGCCCGTCTGTTGAAAGCACTCTATGCTGTACCCCACGGAGTATATGCTATGAGTCAGGATATCCCCGGACTGGTAGAAACCTCCACCAACTTAGCATCCGTTAAGATGAAACCGGAAAATATAATCCGTATCGAAACCAGCCAGCGCAGTTCTATCCTCTCCGCCCGCGATGATATGGCGAATACCGTTCGTGCGGCTTTCCAGTTGGCAGGTGCAACTGTAACTTTCGGTGACGGTTATCCAGGTTGGAAACCGAATCCGCACTCAGCCATTCTGGAAGTGGCAGCCGCTTCCTACAAACGTTTGTTCGGTGTAGACGCTCAGGTAAAAGCAATTCACGCCGGTCTGGAATGCGGACTTTTCCTCGATAAATATCCTTCCTTAGATATGATTTCTTTCGGTCCTACACTGACGGGAGTTCACTCACCGGACGAACGTATGCACATTCCTTCGGTAGACAAATTCTGGCGTCACCTGTTGGATGTATTGGCAAATATCCCGGAAAAGAAATAATAAACAAGGTCATTCCTCGTTTATATTAGGCACGGATTCTCTAATCTGTGCCTGATTTATATAACAGCAAGATATGAAAAGAAACCCGGTATACATTCTCTTATTTTTATTGGCAAGTTTGGTATTGTTCCCGGCCTGTGATGACGAGAACTTCTCCGCCGATCCCTCTCTTGCACTCTCTTTTTCCCAAGACACGTTAAGAATGGATACCATATTAGCCGGTATCGGCACTTCCACCCATATCCTGAAAGTATATAACCGCAACAAAGAATCATTAATCATTTCATCGATCGTATTGGCAGATGCCGCCAATTCCGGATTCCGCATCAATGTGGACGGCATGAAGGGCAATTCCTTTTATGATGTGGAGATACGGAGCAAAGACAGCTTATATGTCTTTATTGAAGCAACTTTAGCTCCACAAGACAGTGACGAACCTGTCTTCCGGAAAGATTCCATCGTATTCATCACCAATACCAACCGACAGAACGTTAAGTTGCTGGCATATGGACAAGATTTTGTCTCTTTGCGCCAAAAGGAAATCACACAAGATACCCTTATCAGTTCCGCACGTCCTATCGTCATCTATGACAGTCTGAGTGTAAAGGAAGGTGCCCGCTTAACCATTGGCGCCGGAACCCGGTTCTATTTTCACGGCAAATCGAGCATCCAAGTACATGGACAACTCGTAGCAGAAGGCACACTGGAAGCTCCCGTTGTTTTCCGAGGCGACCGTACTGACAAGATGTTCTCCAACCTCCCCTATGACCGCTTGCCCGGACAATGGGACGGTATCCGTTTCCATACTTCAAGCTATGATAATTCTCTGAACTTTGTCGATATACACGGAGGAATATATGGTATCCGTTGCGACTCATCGGCTATCGACCAAAAGAAGCTGACCCTTACCAATTCCGTTATCCGGCAAGTCTCGGGAAACGGACTGGAAATGACCTCTTGCCAAGCCAGCATTGGTAACTGTGAAATCAGTAATGCCGGAAAAAATTGTGTAAGCCTGCTTGGGGGAAATTATAAATTCGTGCACTGTACGCTGGCCAATTATTATAGTTGGGATATAAAACAAGGAGTAGCCCTTGCCTTAAAAAACGAATCAGGAGAAATAGCCTATCCTATTATCAATGCGGCTTTTCACAATTGTATCATAGCCGGCTCTTCTAATGACGAAATCAACGGTTCACGCTCAGATGACTCTTCCATAGCTTTCGACTATCTTTTTTCTCACTGTCTCATCAATTCCGTAGAAGAAAAAAATGACAAGATAATCAATGTGACATGGAAAAAGGACGATAACTTTTTGCTAACAGATAAACGGGGAGAACAATTGTTCGATTTCCAGTTAACTCCAAAATCGGCTGCCATTAATATCGGACTGAGCGAAGATGCCCAAGACTTTCCTCTGGATCTGAAAGGAATGCCACGAACCATAGACGAAGCACCCGATGCCGGATGTTATGAATGGCAAGAAAAAGAAGAAGAAGAAAATGAATAGAGGAATAATTGTCTTATTATTCCTTTTCTTGTACATGCCCCGACTCACCGCTCAAGCCGATTCCCCCCCTTTCCGCGTAATGTGCTGGAATGTAGAAAATCTATTCGACACCCACCATGATTCCCTAAAAAACGATTATGAGTTTCTGCCCGATGCTCTCCGCCACTGGAACTACCAGCGTTACAAAAAGAAATTAGTCAATATAGCCCGCGTCATTACTGCTGTCGGTGAATGGGTTCCACCGGTTCTGGTGGGGCTTTGTGAAGTAGAAAATGACAATGTTATGCGCGATCTGACACGCTATTCTCCTTTAAAAGAACAAGGATACCGCTATGTCATCACTCACTCTCCGGATGAACGCGGCATCGATGTAGCATTGCTCTACCAACGTGACCGTTTTAAATTACTATCCCACCGTTCCATCCCGACCGGTACTTTTAGACCGCAGAACCGCCCAACACGAGACATCCTCCATGTTTGCGGACTACTCGCCACAGGAGACAGTCTGGATGTATTAGTCGTTCATCTTCCTTCACGTTCCAGCGGAGCCAAGGTATCCGAACCCTACCGTATGTTAGTTGCCGGAAAAATCCGTTCGATAGCAGACAGTCTGCTGACTACCCGCCTACATCCTCAACTTATTATTATGGGAGACTTTAATGATTACCCAAACAATAAATCAATAACCCAAACACTGGGTGCATTGGCCCCGCCACCCCATCCCGCCCCCTTACAGCTCTATCACCTACTTGCATCAAGAGCAGAAGCCGAAAAATACAGTTTTGGCTCTTACAAATATCAGGGAAAATGGGGATTACTTGACCACCTTATTATATCCGGTACCTTATTGGACAACTCATCACCTTTCCATACCGACGAAAAAAAGGCAAACGTAGCCCGTCTGCCTTTTCTGTTATCCAATGATGAAAAATATGGAGGAAAACAACCTTTCCGCACTTATTCCGGCATAAAATATCTGGGAGGGTACAGCGATCATCTACCTATATATACCGACTTTGAAATAATAAGAAACAATTAGGCCTCAACAATTCATGATCAGTAGTTAAGTAGTAAGTAGTCAAGTAGTAAGTAGTCAAGAAAAACACATCAGGCAAATCATTTCTACTTAACTACTTGACTACTTACTACTTAACTACTAATAAAATTATTCAATTAAGAAACCGTTTTTATCTCTGTTCCATCCGGATATCTCACCGGCCTACCGGTTGATTTCAATACAGGTATGATAGCATTTGTTTTCTTCAAATGACGAGTCAAATCTTTCGCCAACTTGGCAGCGATTTTCCCGCATGCCTCCTCATTGATAAGATTGTGCAATTCCGACAGGTCATCTTTCAAATTAAACAAAGCAGAAGTCTGTGATTCATAATAATAAATCAGTTTCCAGTCTCCCTCAATAATAGCGCTTTGCGGGGCACCGGTAGTACCATGACGTTCCCCCCAATTATTGGGATAATGAAAATATAAAGGACGTTTCATATCCCCCCGTTTTCCCTTCAGGAATGGCACAAAACTTTTTCCATCCACAACTTGCGGAGTATGTATTCCTTTCTTTACCCCGGCAAGTTCCAAAATACTGGGAAAGAAATCCTCAATAATCACCGGTGTCGCATTTTCGGCAGAAGGTTGCGTCACCCCCGGCCAGTAGACGATCATCGGCTCACGAATACCTCCCTCCTTCAGTGACCCTTTTCCCTCACTTAATGGAAAGTTCTTATCCGGACGGCCTATTGTATAACCACCGTTATCCGACATAAAAATGACAACCGTATTTTGTGCGATACCTTTTTCTTCCAGATAATCCATCAGATCGCCCAAACTCTTATCCATACCTTCCACCAGTCCGGCATACTGCGCTTCTTTATGAGAAAGTCCTTTAGCAATATACTTATCATAAAACCTCTTATCGATAGCAAATGGAGCATGAACTGCATAATGACTCATATACAAAAAGAAAGGTTTTTGCTTAAGCAGTGCCTTATCCATCAATCCTTTAGCTTCTAACGTCAAAGCTTCAGTCAAAAACGTATCCGTACCATGATACTTTTCCAGATTGGGAACGGCCCATATCTTCGCCCACTCGGGGTTTCCGGTAGCCCCGTATCCTTCTTCTCCCAAATAACTCCCCATCGCTCCGGCAGCATGTCCGGCAATGTTATAGTCGAAGCCAATTGTTAACGGATCAGCTGCCGGAGTATCCAATGATCCAAAATGCGCTTTACCCACCATCATGGTTGTATATCCGTTTTCCCGAAGCAGTTCGGGTAGACATTTGGCATAAAATGTATAAGGCACACCCTCTTCCGGACACAAACCATTGTAATTCCAATCTCCAAATTCCAACAGATCGTTTTTGCGATCAGTAGAAACATTTTTCTTCAAGGTCCAGTTAGTTACCCGATGTCTTGCAGCATTTGCCCCGGTAAAAAGACTTACCCGCGACGGAGAGCTGATGGAATTTGCATAAGCATGAGTAAATTTCACCCCTTTTTGTGCCAACCTCTCCATATTGGGGGTATGATAAATTTCGTTCAACTTGGTGGGCTCTGCCCCGAAAGGAACTGAGGTATCCTGCCACCCCATATCATCCACCAGAAAAAGAATAATATTCGGTTGCTGAGCCACTAATGGCCCAGACAAAACCAAAGCAGAGGCGGTAGTATATAAATTACGCTTATTTATGTTCATTGTACTCATCAATTATTTATTTAATCTAAGTTCGATATAACTTTATATTCCGTATGGCTTCCAAAAGGAGGAGAAGCTATGCTGCAGCATCCTTGTTGCAAGTGGACGTTATTTATTCACCGTTACCCCGATTTCATTTATTTCCACCACAGCAGGAGTATCTGTCGGTGTAGTAGCTTCTAATTTGATAAACCGGGCTTTCACCTTCTCCTTAAATGATACCGTTTGCGGAAGCGGATTATGCATAATGTTACTAAACTCTCCACTTGAAGGAACTTCTTTCCAATTATTACCATCCAAGCTCACAAAGAATTTATACCGGAACGCCATTGTCGGCTTGGCTTCGGCTTTGGCAGGAGCATAAGTAAAAGCCCCCAACGATACCGGACTGCCTAAATCAATAACGAGCGGAGAAGCAGAAACCTGTTTCCAAGCAGAACGCGGCAGATTGTTCCAATCGACTGTTTCACCCTCTTCCTGTAAAGGAACCGCATAAAAAGCAGCTATCTTACTGATATTGGCGGTCAGACGGCAATTCTTTATTTTAATTTTCAACCGATCGGTTTTTACTGCAGGGAAACGTAACATACGTTTATAACCTACGGTAGTCCCCTGCCCTACCTCTTTCCAGCCATCAGCAGTATGTGCCTCTACCGAAAATTCTTCCACACGCTGTCCTTTCGAAATATCCTCCTGCAACATCACTACATTGATCTCCGAACCCGATTTCAGTTTATAAATGCGTTCTTCACCCGGTTTCGCTTCCCATAACTTCTGTCCGCCTTTCACCCTGTCATCGGCAAAAGTCTGTTTACGATATTCGGCAAACTCTTTCAAACGGGTCACATCCGCTTCGTTTATCAATCCCCGGCGATCCGGCGGTATATTCAACAGTAAAACCGAATTATAACCGACAGACTGAAAATAAATATCCGTCAAATGTTTCAGGCTTTTCACCTTACTATCCTCTTCCTGATGATAGAACCAACCCGGACGAATAGAAACATCTACCTCCGAAGGATACCAGAAAAGTTCCGTTGCATTTCCGAGTATATCCCGACTTCCCAAATCCTGCGCCTTGCCAAATACCCCCAACTGTTTGTTGTTTTTCTCCGAACGGGAATAGATTCCCGGAGTAAGCACGGTAGCACTCCATTCCGTCTCGCGGCCGATTCCTTTCTCGTTGCCTACCCAGCGCACATCGTCACCCATAATAGCCATTACAGCTTTCGGTTGTAACTTCTGGATCGTTTTATAGAATGCATCCCAGTCATAAACCTGTTTCTTGCCATTAGGCCCTTCACCATTGGCACCATCGAACCACACCTCGTGCACTTCCCCATAGTTGGAAAGCAACTCTGTCAATTGCTGAATGAAAAACTCGTTATATTTCGGAGAATCCCCATAGCATGCCGCATTTCTATCCCAGGGAGACAGATACACTCCGAATTTCATGTCATACTTATCACAAGCGTCCCGAAGTTCCTTCACCACATCCCCTTTACCATTCTTCCAAGATGAAGAAGCTACCGAATGAGCCGTAGTCTTGGTAGGCCACAAACAAAAACCGTCATGATGCTTCGCCGTGAGAAGCACCATCTTAAAACCGGCTTCTTTCAATGTACGCACCCACTGCTCTGCATCCAACTGTGTCGGATTGAACAGGGCCGGATCTTCTGTCCCGTCTCCCCATTCACGACCTGTAAAGGTATTGATACCGAAATGCAGGAAAGCAGTCAGTTCCATCTGTTGCCAAGCCAACTGTTGTGGCGTCGGTACCAATCTTGCCGCCATATCCACTTTCTCTTGAAGTGTAGCACCCTGTGGAAAATCCAGATGCTTCACATAATACTCTTCTCCGTTTTGTGCCTGCCCGCTACAAACCGCAGCAAGCAGAGCCATTGATAATAAAATTTTCTTCATTGTACTTCTCTATTCATCTTTTTTCACCGAAATCCGTTTGTTGTTGTTCCACCTCTTTCAGTTTATATTGATTCAATTCCATTTGTAATCTCTTCACTTCGCGTGCACAATCTTCATCTTCCGTTTTCCCGGTAGTTTTCTTTCTGACTATCTTACCCATAGCATTCTCTTCGGCCTCATCAAAAATCAAAGGAACAGTTGCCGGATAAGTCTCTATTTCAATCGTTTCACTGGCGGGCATCTGTGTACCTTCCACCAATACGGAAGCCCGAACCTTAATCTTGCCGGGACGGGTAGTCGACTTCACCAATACAGGTGCCGTCCCCCATTGTACGGGACGTGGATTCGCCATAATGTCCTCATCACCCAAAATCGTACCTTCACCTTCAATCTCGAAACGAACGAAATAGTTATTCAAACGTTTGATATTCCCGTTTTCATCTGCCACAGCAGCTACTACCGTAACTATATCCGAGCCATTGGCTTCCATCTGCATCCCCTCATTATCAACCCACAGCAAAAGCCGGGACGGACGACGTGCCGGAGATACCCGATGAGTAGCCACCACTTTTCCATCGATAAGCCCCTCTGCAAACATATATACATCCGCCTGCTTTCTTTTACGCGACAAAGCCTTATCCTGCATAAAATCATACGCATCCTTAAACGTAATCACCGGAGACGGCATTCCCTTCTCCCTTTTCTCCTTTTTAAAATGATACTGTTTTCCCTCTTTAAATACCGTAAGACGAACCTCGTCACAATTGGAATAAACCGTCACATCTTTGGGTGAGAAAGGAGTCATCGCGTGTGCGATGTATACCATCGGCCCCGTTTCGGCTATCAAATCGCTTTTCTGCGGGCTACGTTGCGCCTGAAACATATAATACGAATACTTCGGCTGCCGGAAAGCATCCATAATCCCCCCGTAAAAAGGATCGGGATGATAGCCCCTCTGATGATCGAACGAATGCCACAGACATCCGCCGATATGCTGCCGGGTTGTCTGATACAACGTCTCATAACAGGTATACGGATAAGAAGGATTCGCATACCCCTGTGCCTGAATCAGCATGGGAGTTTCTCCCCAGGCACGGCTGGCACGACTGGGAGAATTGTGCGATGACCAATCGTCCACATTATCTCCCCATTCACGGGTAAAGTAAGTAATTTCCGGATGTTCCGCTTCCTCTTTATCTACTCCTCCCAGTTGCGGGTGCTTAAAAAGTACCGGAAAATATTCGTGTCCTTTCGCCTCCGAATCACATCCTGTATAGCAATAAGGATACGGATACTCTTCCATCACGATGTTTTTCACGTTTTGTGCAAAATCCGCCGGATACCACGTCTCATTCAAAATCGGCTCCCACATCCATACGGAAGGGTGATTCCGATCCCGACGCACCATATTGCGAATATCAGAATAAACCCGTTGCGCAAATTCCGGAGCCTCATTCCAGAACTGCCATCCCGGAGTATTGACTATTACGAAAAGCCCCAATTCATCACAAGCATCCATAAAGGCGGGATCTTGCGGATAATGGGCATTTCTGATCACTTTCAATCCGGCATCCCTCAATTTCTTTGCATCCCGCCAATGCATGCCATTAGACAGTGCATTGCCCACAATCGCAAAATCCTGGTGCCGGTTAGCACCTATCAGGGGAGCTTCATAAGGTTTCCCGTTCAGCCAAAAACCGTCCTTCCCCTTAAACTCTATGCTGCGCACACCGATACGACGACGATAACCATCAATCACATTTCCTTGATTATCTTTTATATACACATGCAACTGATACAAATAGGGCGACTCCGGCGACCAGAGATGCGGAGCAGACAATTTTATCTTACTGGCACCGGAAACCGCCTTTCCTTTGCCTATGGAAAGTTTACGGCCAGCTTCACCCACTTTCCCGCCATTGGCATCGAGCAATTCATAAACCACCTTTCCATTAAAAGACTGTTTACGGTCGTTTCTTACCTGAATATCCAGCAATACATCCGCGCTTTCTTCCGACACATTATTATAAGCAACAAATAATCCGCCACCCGCTACCTTATTTTCATAATTCGGATCTGTAATGTACACATCGTTATGGGCAATCAGCCAGCAGTCGCGGTAGATTCCTCCGCTATAAGTAAAATCCAGTACATCCTGCGCCTTACCGGGAGGATACGAAGGATCGTCGCTATTATCAGCGCATACGGCTATCACATTGTCTTTTCCAAAATCCACATAGGCGGTAACATCCGCAATAACCGGCAGATATCCCCCGAAGTGTTCATTCACCAAATGTCCGTTAATCCAGATTTTAGATTTACCCATGATCGCCTCGAAATGCAGGAACAGCTTCTTATTCTTCCATTCATCTACCGGAGTAAAATGCTTACGATACCATACCTCCCCTTGATAATTCGTACACCCACTGGCTTCCGTCGGCTGATACTCTATTCCGTCCGGCAATGAAACCACTTCCCAGGCACTGTCTTCAAAATCCACCCGATACGCTTCAGGGGCACTTCCCTTATGAAAACGCCAGGCAGGATTCATGGAATACACCGTACGTCCGGTATCATCCAAAGGATAGAAGCCGGCCACTGAATACTGAGGCTGATAAGCCGCTTCGGCCGGTATCATCCATACCCAAAGCAACAGCAATAAAAAAAGTCCTTTCTTCATCATTCAATTATTTTCTTTTTCAGTTCATTATTGTCCATTATAATCCGGTAGCTGCTACCTTTCTTTGTCTTAAAAGACAACGTCTTATCTTCGTATCTCACCGTACACGGAACACCCTTTTCAGAGGTCACTACCGCCTCTGCCAACTTGCCATCCTTCCACGAAAGATTCACTTCAAAACCGCCTCTTGCACAAATTCCGCTTACCGAACCGTCTTGCCACGCATCCGGCAGTGCAGGCAGCAACTGAATGAATCCCATATGACTTTGCAGCAGCATTTCGGTGATACCTGCCGTACCTCCAAAATTCCCGTCGATCTGGAAAGGCGCATGCGTATCCCACAAATTATCCAATGTCCCATTCTTCAACAGATTGCCATACAGTTTATAAGCATGATTTCCATCCTGCAATCTTGCCCATTGGTTCAGTTTCCAACCCATACTCCATCCGGTAGCTCCATCTCCACGATGTTCGAGCACCACCCGGGCAGCCTGAGCCAATTCCGGAGTCGTCACCGGAGACAGGGTATGCCCCGGATGCAATCCGAACAGATGATTCACATGACGATGCTCGTCTTCCGGATCGTCAATGTCTCTGGACCACTCCATCAACTGCCCGTAACGTCCTATCTTATAAGGAGCCAGATGCGCAAGCACATACTCCCACTCTTTTCGTTCTTTCTTGTCCACTCCCAGCACCTTACTTGCTTCAATGGCATTCAGCAGGATTTCACGCACCACTGCATGTACAAAGGTAGTCCCCTCATCCACCGGACCGTGTTCCGGTGAAGTGGAAGGAGCAGCCGTATAAGTTCCGTCTGGTTTATGCCACAAATAATCCACTGTGAACTGTGCACTGCTTTTAAGTAGATCGTATCCCGTGCTTTTCAGGAATTCCTTGTCACGCGTATAGTCGTAATATTCCCAAATATGGGTAGCCAGCCAGGGACCTGCCATCGGATTAAAATTCCATGACATATCTTCGCTCGACAAAGGCGACGTAAAACCGAAAATATTGGCGGAAATAGAAGCTGTCCACCCACGGGCATTGAAATAAGCTTTTGCCGTTTCTGCACCGGGCTTCACCAAGCTCCGGATAAAATCAACCAACGGCCGGGTACATTCTCCTAAATTGGTGGAGCAGGCCGGCCAATAATTCATCTGTATATTGATGTTGTTATGATAATCCACACGCCAGGGACCATTCAAGTTGTTGTGCCACATGCCCTGTAGGTTTGCAGGCATATTACCCGGACGGGAACAAGCGATCAACAGATAACGGCCGTATTGATAATACAACTCCTCCAGACGATAATCGGCCTGCCCTTTCCGATAGTTTGCCAAACGCAGATTGGTAGGCAGATTCCGGGCAGTTACCTCCGGATTCAATTGTAACTTCACACGATTGAAAAGAGAGGTATAATCCGCTTCATGGGCACGATATAGTTCATCATATCCTTTCCGGATAGCTCCTTCCATTGTTTTTCGGGTCGTCTGCTCCGGATCGCTCCCCACATATGTCTTCGGATCTTTAAAATCCGGTTGAAAATTCATCTTATAATCCGTATCGGCAGTCAACAAGAAAACTACTTCATCGGCATCTTTCACTATCAGACGATCTTGTTCTACGGTCGTCGTTCCTCCCTTCGTTATCGCTTTGATACGGATTGCAAACTTCATCCCATTATTCTCCAATACTCCAGTATATAATAATCCGTCGGTATCGTCCGCACACAGACTGCTCTTTGCCTCCGAATTCGGACAATAACGGAGTACCAGGTTCTGTTTCCCGGTTTTATTAGCAGTGAACTTCATCGCCATTACGCTATCCGGATACGAAATAAAGTATTTACGCATATACCGGGTATTATCTTTCTTAAAACTCACCACCGCCATAGCCGAATCCAGCGAGAGTGCCCGGTAATAGTCACTCATCCCTATCTCGCTCAATCCGGTTTCCACATAAATTTCTCCCATCGTAGTGAATGATCCGAAACGGAAAGGAGTCTCATCTCCCTCCTCGTAATGTGCCAAACCATTAAAGTTCTTCCGAGTCAGCAATTCTGCCTTTTCATAATCGCCATCGGTAAATGCCTGCCGTATCTCTTCCATTACCGAAGCCGACTGTTTATTCACTTTCCAATAATAGTCGGCCCCTCCGGCTGTATTCGGACCTCCTTTCCAAAGGGTCTTTTCATTCAAGGTAATCCGTTCTGCAGCTACCGAGCCTAATATATTAGCCCCTAAGCTACCGTTTCCAATCGGTAAAGAAGCATTTTCCCACTCTCTATCGGGATTCATCCCCGATCCGTCAGCACGCAACCAGATCGCCCTTCCATCCAGACTGTTCGGGGTATCGAACCAAATGGAAAGTCCCCGGGTATAATCCGTTCCCTCCGCCCAAAGCGCAGAAAAAGATAAAAACACACTCACAAAACATAAATACAATTTTCTCATTCTCTATGCCATAATTATTAATATTCTAAATATGAAAAATATCCTTTTTCCAGATTATCAGGTTCATTTTACTTTCTACATTCCGCCAATATATCATTTCTCCACTACATCCACTTATTAAACCTTAAGGAATAATCCACATTTATACATGGCCCTCAAAATGAAAAAGAGAATAAGGTAATTGGCAAAAGTCAACCATACTTGATAATAATCACCCAAGTATTGTTCCAACCCATAACTCACCGAAGCTGCAACACACCGAAAATTTATCACTTCACCCAACAGATAAGCCGCAATGGAATTCATTCCATATATTTTCAACCAGTTCAGCCCCCAGATACGGCCTTTATAATCAATCCAATAATAAAAAAACGCCATTAACAAAAAGCAATATCCACCGGACAACAATGTCATACTGCCTGTCCACAGACGCTTTATAACAGGCATTTGCAAACTCCACAACACTGCTACACCTATCAAAATCAATCCGGTTATCAACAATATCCTCACTACCCTTTTCCGGTTCGCCTCCCCCTCTTTCATTAGTTTTCCGGCAAAAGTTCCAAGCATTACAGTTACTCCAAATGTCAGACTGCTCCAAATCCACGTATAATTATATTGAAGTGAGAAACTCCATGTACCATCTCCATTCCAATAAACTCCATCTCGAAAACGGCCTAAAACCCATCTATCTACTTGCTCTGCAAAGTTTCCTTGGGGTGTAAAATCGCCACAAAATGTCATAGGAATCCAATATACCAGAAGTAGTAACAAGGTTATTATAATCTGCCACTTAAATGAAAAATGCAATTGGATAATAGCAGCTATGAGATACCCTACAGCAATGGCCTGCAATGTATTAGAATATAAATAAATATGCTGACTGTCAAATCCCAGCAGATTGCCCTGAACAATCATACCAAATAAAAATAGCAAAACAACCCGCCTAAAAATCCGACGATAGACAAACTGGCAGCCGGCAGAAGAAATTTTGTATTTAGACAAAGAAAAAGGCATCGAAGCCCCTGTCATAAACAAAAAAAGCGGCATTACAAGATCCCAAAGATGAAATCCAACCCACGCTTCGTGGTCAAATTGATAGACTAATCTATTCAGAAAAGGCAAATCTAATTGTTGCCCTAATGCTACAAACACAGGTTGAAAAAAAACAAGAAGAAACAAGTCAAAGCCCCGTAATATATCTAATGAAGCAAGTCGAGAAGAATTATTCTCCAATATTTTATCTCTATTCATAGTATTCATCTATTTAACCTTACAAAAGGTGGTCAACCTAAGTTTAATATAACTTTACCACATATATTCCATTGGGAAATTTACAAAATAGTTACAATGCCAGTCACTTTACAATTTTTAAAATCCATTACGTTATACTATCCAGTTCCAAAATTACAGAAATATTCTTTGTCATGAATGGATTTTCTCTACTATTCAATGATAAACCGTCAACACTATTTCCTTAATACAAAGTTATCTTTCCACTACATTCCAATTCATTGACATAACACACTTTCTTTAATAATATTACATTTGAAAAAGGAAAAGTACTAAGCCGCAACCAAGAATTCAATCCTACTCAATATATTTTCCCTCCTTCATCTATCAACTTCACTCAACAGGCCTCATACGATTTCCCATTAGTTGAAAGCCCGAACATTTCACATATACTCAACATATTTCAATATAATTTCTATTTTTATAGTTTATTATCTCTCCAGAAAGCTATACAACACTTTTATATCGAATCGATATCATCAAATATTTGAATATTATTGCAAACTTACGATGATAAATACAAAATGATGTCTAAAACTATTTTTTTATTTTCCAAAAATGTCTATAACTATAAGATTTCAAATGAAATTATACTATTCCGAACAAAATATTTTTAAAAAATAGAAAAGATTGACTTGTTTCAATTTTGCTTTCAAAAAATATTAAACAAAAGCGATATTAGGCATTAAGGGTTTATTAATATTTTATCTCAAAGAAATGTTTACTGTCGATAAGTGAAGCGTAGTCAGAACCAAATGTAAATGAGCCGAAAGCATCGATGGCACGGCCCACTTTACTATAAACATATATGTCCGCCTTTCCGAAAGTGATGTCGCCGTCCGCTTTAACGCCTTTGGGCGATGCCACACCTTTGTCGCCGAGTGTCACAACGTTGAGTTCTCCGGATACTATCGAAATGTCTTTATCGGAATTGATACCCTTACCTCCCTCACCGGTACTTTTGAGGTTAAGTATTCCCGCAGTCATGATGAATGAGCCGTCACATTTTACTGCTGCACAACTGCTGCTATCATCACTCTTAACACGCGGATTGCCCGATGTGATAACCGTGGTACGTCCTCCGCGCACAATCACATCATACTCGGAATTAATGCCTTTGGCTGCCGCTACAGTCACTTCCACATTGAGTACTCCCCCCATTATCTTCACCCCATCATTAGCTTTAATGCCGTGACCAGCTGTGCTGCCGGCATTAATCACATTACCGGGACGAAACACGATATAATCATCGCTGACAATGGCATTTTTATACCCCCCTTTTACATTAAGAATTCCCGAGCCACTGAATATAATTTGCCCTTCACTAAAAAAAGCCCCTTTCATATCTTCATTGCCGGACATTATGTAATGATCACCGTCGCTGAGAGTATTTTCGCTGCCGGGCGCAAGTACGAGATAGAGTGACTTACCGCACTGATTATTGAGAGCGGCACCCGAAGGATGATGCAATGCAACGCCATCCAACGTGATTTTCATTTTGTAGTCGCTGTAAATTTTGAACGAACCGTTATCACTCGAACCCTTAAGTACATACTCGATGTTGTGCCGATAAGAATGGATAGTGACATGTGCACCTTCGACAAATACGGTTACCATATCGACATCACCGCTCACTACAGCAGTCATCCCACGATAATCGACTTTGACAACAGAATAAAAATCACTGTTTTCAACGTAGTCGTTATCGTCAGAGGGAATGTTTTCGACTCCCTCGTCAAGTGGCGTAGAATCAAATTCGATATCTTTCACTTCAACTTCAGCCCCATCAATGATATGACTGAAATCGGTGTCATCATTCTCACATGACGCAAATACCGCCATGACTACAAATATTATTATTGAATAGAATTTATACATATCTTAAAATTTAAACGTATAACCCATACCGAGAATATGACAATCCGGCTGATTATCATCATCGTCACCGGTAATGTTCTGCCACCGATAATAAAGACCGACAACGTGTCTTTTCCTTATTTTATAATCAGCACCGATAGTGTAGCGCATTTTAGTCAGTGACCACGAATTAAACAACTCAATATCAGTATATGGATCGAGCTTGCAATGAGGAATATCGTATCTTACACGAAATCGCGAACGTAAAACGTTCCGCCCCTTGCCACGAACTTCAGTAGTCTCCCATTGCGCATTATCAAAATCATAGCGTTCGGTAATCTTCGACGGACGATAAGTATACTGCCAGCGTTCGCGCAATGAAAGTTTCAACCTTCCTATATCGACATTCCCGGTCACAGAAAAGGAAAAGCGATGGCGTACTCCCCAATAAGACGGACGCCAATTGTTGTAGTTACCATCAGGATTCCACGTTATTTTCTCTTTGTTATTATCGTAAAGCAGGCTGTAAGCAGCAGCAACTTTGACGTAACGCATTAACTTATAGCTGCCATCCACTCCGAAACTCCATCTTTCGGGTGTCTTCGAATCGTTACGGGTGCGAAATTCGGTCTCCGCACCGACATTCCATTTCTTGTTAATTTTCTTTTCAACCCCAACCGCCGACCATATACCAAAATCGGAAGATTGCGCCTTTACACTTGTCGGCCCAAGCAACCCAACGACTAATATTGCCGCAAGAGTCGGAATGCGGGCATAACGGGTTATTGTCTTCCTACATCTGTCCATTCTTCACGGGATAATTTAAGTTCGTTGTTAATACTGTTATCGCCCACATGATCTGTCTCATAATATATTTTCACTATTGCCATATCACGTAGAAAATCAATCGCACCGATTTCAACCGAGTTAATTTTCAATCCTGTGCGATGCTCCAAGTCAGTTATCAGTTCAAGACGCTTATCGGGCGTTATAAGCGCAATACGGTCATACTGGATCAGTTTCGTCGATACATGCTTCAGTAGTATGTAACTTTCAAAGAGCCATGCGGTCAATAAGAATATGACATTCGTTACAAGAAGTTCGATATAGCTTATCGTGATGGCAAGAGCATTTATAACCGATATTGCTATGATACAAAACAGATACGTCATCTCCCTCACCGGCATAGACTCCGTACGATAACGTATTATTCCGAAAATAGCAAACAAGCCGAGTGCAAATCCGATTTTCAGTTTCACACCACCGAGCAGGAAAATCAGAAAAAAGATACTGATGCTGATAAGCATAAATGTAAAGTAATAGTCTCTCCGTCCGCTCTTAGGGTAATAGAGGCAATGAATCATAAGCCACACCACGAGCATATTGAACGAAAATCTCAATAACATAGTAATCAGGTTATATCCTTCCATCAACGGTGTTCCCAATAAGTCTAAAGTTTCAATATCTTCCATTATGTAAAAATTATATTTGATAAATGTGTTATTCTGTATTTTTATCGACGCTTTACTACATAGTCATTTTGTACATCAAACCACGGATATCTTTTCAATCTGCCGCAATTTCGAAAGAATCCGATTACGTTTTAAAGCCAGATTGGTAATAGCCGACCCTATGCAATATTTACTGAATCCCATCGGTAAAATACGCAAAGTACGAAGCATCTCAAGAACAGGCGAATGTACTAATCCATCACGCTTGAGCTCAATTACGGCAAGTTTTTCGAGGGACTTTATAATACCGGTGGATGTGTTAAAGAAATTCAGATTCATATCAATTGTCAATCGTTCGGTCTTTTTCTTGTTCACGAGAGTGATACGATCAAAACGAATCTCAAGCGACTCCTTAAGTGTGGCAGGGGAACAATGGAGATATTCTTTGAGAAAATCGACACAGTTTGGTTTATCATCATGAATGTCATCGGAAAATATAATGTTGTATTGCGGTTTAGACGGATCAAATGTATCAACAGGTATACGTTTTTTATCAGTCCGTCCACGATTGTTCTTTGTTTTCACTTCAAGAAAATTATCCCCCGAGTCGACATACGAACGAATACGTATCTTCTGGCGATTCAATTTACCATTTTGATGGGCTACGTACATATCGAATGTCTTTGTGTCAAAATACACCGAATAGTATGACAATATCCGCATTCCACCGGTTTGCTGTACAAAATAATCGTTCTTTGCCATAAACAATAGTTCACGAACCCTTTCGATACCGGCAACAAATTTGGTATCCGTCCGGTTCATCAAACTTATTCCACTCATCTCGTCGAGCGTTATCGGGCTATAGACATTCAAAATATCCCTCATGTTCATTCAGCAATCGTTCAAAATTGTTTCTGATAATGTGTCGATATCTCCCCCCCTATTCTCTCACAATCACTTTTTGAATCTGAACCCGATTGTCAAGCCTAAGTTGTACACAATATATTCCGGACACCAATCCGCCAATTTGCAACTGTGATGTTTCCGAAGAGGTAATGAAACGTCCTGCACCATCGAACACAGCAATTACACCTTTATCGTTATTGCCGGAAACACTGGCATTTATACTTCCTGCACCGGTATAAACCTGCAGGATAGCATCAGATTCCTCCATAGCAGGAGACGTTATACCCGTCGGGAAATTTACCACCGCTTTTTCGAAAAGGTCGTGATAAATTTCAAAATACGATTTCATATAATCTATTTCTTCGTACACGTCTCCGGCATGTTCGGGCCAACGGGCTTTTTCCCGTGCCCATGCACCGCTATTTGTGAGTTTATCGGCATAGGTTTTCATACGCGTGTATACCGCTTCAGGAGAGAGGAGGTTATCTTTCAGCATATTCCAACGATGCCGCAATCGAGTTTTATACTCAAGGGGATTATGCTGCAAAAGAGTGAAATACATGCCGTTTTTCGGGGAGCAATGTTCCCCGAAAGGGTGCCATTTGGGATCATCGGTTCCGTGAATGTCTCCACCGGCAGTGCGCCCCAGACTTGCATCCAGATCCCAAGGAGTGAAAAGAATATTATGCCCTTTCTCCAAATTACGGATACTGTAAAGCAGATTTTTACCCCAGTTATCCTGAAGGCAAAATACTTCGCCGAATATCTGATAATTGACCACATTGTCAATATAAATCCATTGGGGCAATGCTGCCGTGAGACGTCCTTTGGCTCCTTCATCGTATTTCCCATTATTGACCGGAGAAATCAGGTCGATGAATTGCTTGAGCAGTTCCCAATTAGCCTGAGAATTATTGTCGTCGGGATATTCCTGAGAAACATATCCCCAATACAATGTGTCAGCAGGATATTCTTTGGGGTATGAGTTAAAAGTACAGATATCTTGCATGAATCTCCCCTTCCACAATATGCCACGGGAACCCGCGTAATTACCGTCGAAATCGGTACGCGATTTCTTCAAATTAAGCTGTTTACGGTCGATTTTATCGGTAAGGCAGTAAAGCCCGAAGTATGAACCGTTGAACAGTATCTCGACATGCATGCCGTGGGTGCCATTGGCCTGAAAAGGTTTATCAGAGTCTTTGTCGTAAGGCAGATCGTCCATATCGTTCCAAATATCAAACAACAAGCGGTTACGCATCTGTGCATGGTCGGCATACATTGCATCGAGAATCCATCCGTCATCATCGCGCATACCGAGAACGGTGGCATCTACCTTATCTTCGTAAGCATCATCATACAGGCTAACAGTGAATGATTTTTTACTATATCCACCCGATGTCGCACCACGAATGCGGGATTTTGTGTTTTGGCTAAACACATATTCACCATCCGTACGTTTCAGAGGATCGACAATCACGATATACCCATCTGTTTTTTTACGGGGATTTTGATAATACAAATCTTCACTGTTACGCACGGCAAGCATTGCTTCCAAGTCTGAATCGAAACAGATAATCGGCAGCGTGGTGAACATCAATCGCCATGTACGCTGTATTCCTTCACGAGTCACAGAAAGGGTATGGTTACCCGTCGCATAGTCAGCAACGGTTATTACAGGATTGTCGGTGGAGATATTCTGTCCATCGAACAGGATTTGTGTCGCTCCCGGACAACTAAGGATTGCTGTAAATGCAGATCCTTTGTCAGGGTCTATAGCGAAGAATAAACGTTCCTCCCCATGAGTGTTCTCAATAACAGCCGGAACTCCATCTAACGTGATATCACTGATGTACGAAGAAGATATGGTCACCCCTTGTACATAAGTAATCAAAGTGACCGCCAACATGAAAAATACAAGTATCTTTTTCATTGTATTTTATAGATTTAGAATAGTTTAGTCAACAAATATATTGCTTTTATGGTATGAAACCAAATTTTACATAAATTAAAATATCAAAATCATGTAAAAGATCGAAAACATTAAAAAGTGAAAATAATAACAAATGGTATTTTTTAATTATAACGCATAGGGTATACCCATCCATTTGGATATACCCTCATCTTAGAGCATATTTAAACTTTCTTCTTAAAAGTATTTACCAGTTTATTTAAGCAAGGCGACTTATACTATCTTACAGCAAAACCCTCTATAAACGATTATACAATTTATAGAGGGTTTATATTTTCATATATCCTACTGCTTAACAAGGATTCACACTGTAAGGCAATATATAATTACCTTCTATTATTCTCTATTCTTCACCGGATAAATAATGAAATCAAAAGTTTGTTTTGTCAATGGAACCAGATACTGTGACTGCACTCCCGGCCCGCAAGTTGCGGTACCTACACCTGCCTGTTTGGCATCCAGATGTACGGTTATCTTTCCATTACGTTCCAGTTCATTGATATGGCGCGCTTTCTCTACCATTACATCCGGGAAAGCAATGGTGCTAAACTGAAACGGAGAATCCGACTCTACCCAACAACCCTTACCGGCATCATCCGTCAGTTTCATCCAACGGACATCCGTACGGTTTCCCGTAGATTGAGGTACCACATAATAATGGAACATACGCTCCGGAGTCGTTTCATAAATGCCGATTTTACCCGACTGATTCCGGTCGATATAGGTTTCGTGTTCACCTCTTCCCAAATAAGTTATATGGTCGTATGCATCCTCCACTTCGAATGTCAGCCCCAGGCGGGCCATTGATTTTACCAATGTCGTGTCGGGCTGGAACGTGGTCCGTACTTTCACAGAGCCGTCACGATTCAACGTATAGGCAAAAGTAGCATCGCCCACCTTCTCCCCTTTTGCATTCAGGATATCGACCTGTGCAGTAGTCGATGTTTTGCTTTCTTTCAAGGAAACCACTTTTTGAGTCAACGCATCCAATCCGGCAGCCCTCCATAATTTAGCTCCCATCTGATCGCGATTGTCATTATCTGTGGCCGGACGGAACAAGCTCAGTGTCATCGGACTCCCTAATAACTCTTCTCCATCCAGACAAAGAGAATTCAAAGCACCTGTTGCCTTATCAACCGTAAAAGTCGTATTTCCGACTTTATCCGGTCTGTATCCACGAGCATTTTTAGATACCGGAAGTACAAACTGGTCATAAGCTACCTCCCAATCGGTATTTACCAACGGGGTGGCTTCCTGCCGTTTCCAACTCAAATTAAGATAAGCCTCGCGGAGCGTTTTCGGAAGTTTGACATCTCCCAAAGTAACATCTACCGTCGCATGAGGAGCACAAGCAACCTCTTTCGTACCTTCGGCAATTATCGTTCCGTCATCACCGGTTACATTCCAATTCAATACATATTCATTCAAATCGGAGAAATCGAACCAGTTTTTCACACGAATCGTCAAATCCTTCTTGCCAATCAATGTGCTCTTGATATTCTGATAGATTTTCTTCACTTCCAACAGATGGGGATGAGGTTCGCGAATGGCATTTACAAGTCCGTTACAGCAGAAATTACCAAAACTGGGAATATCTTTCGGACCGTAATCACCACCATAAGTCCAATACCACTTACCATCCTTGTCGATTTCACGGAACGACTGATCGACCCAATCCCAAATACAACCACCCTGGGCCATCGGTTCACTTTCGAACACATCCCAGTATTCCTTCATGCCGCCACAACTGTTGCCCATGGCATGCAGGTATTCGCAAAGGATGAAAGGACGGTAGATGTCCTTACGGGACACGTAATCTTTAATCACATCCACGCTCCGATACATGCGGCAATAGATATCCGTATTATAATTTTCCTCCGCACGTTCGTACTGTACAGGACGATTCTTTTCTACCGATTTCAACCAGTCATACGTACGTTCGAAATTAATTCCATTTCCGGATTCGTTGCCTAAAGACCAGATAACAATAGCCGGATGATTCTTTGAACGCTCGTACATGCGGTGCGTACGATCCATATGTGCCGTAAGCCATGTGCTGTCCTTGGCAAGAGAAGCAGAACCGTAACCCATACCATGCGATTCGATATTGGCTTCGTCGATCATATAAAGGCCATAACGGTCGCAAAGCTGATACCAATAAGGATGAGTCGGGTAATGAGAGTTGCGGACGGTATTGATATTGTGTTGCTTCATCAATTTAATGTCTTCTTCCATCAATTCTCTGCTGACTGTACGGCCCAACTGGGAATGCTCATGACGGTTGACCCCCTTTACCAATACAGGTACACCGTTGATGCAGAAACGTCCGTCTTTTATTTCGGAAGTACGGAAACCAACCTCACAACCTGTTATTTCGGTAGTCTTTCCACTCGCGTCTTTCAATTCCAATATTAACGTGTACAAATTCGGATATTCGGCACTCCATTTTTTCACATCGGGAATACGCTGTTCATCGAATGTAATATAGTTACTCAATCCGCGCGACTTTATATCCTGACTTCCTTGCAGGACCGTTTTATTCGAAGCATCTTTCAGTGTATAACCAATGGAAGCTATCCCCGATGCAGGACCGGCAACCGTCACATCCAAATTAAATATCCCCTCTTTATAATATTCCTTTTCAAGAACAGAAGTCACCTTATAATCGGCAATGTACTGTTTCGGAGTACTGTAAAGATACACATCCCGCTCAATTCCACTCAAACGCCACATATCCTGGCATTCCAGATAAGATCCTGAGCTCCAACGATATACTTCAAGTGCGATCGTATTTTCCCCATTTACCAGTTTATCTGTGATGTCCCATTCCGCAGCTGTCTTAGATCCTTGATTATATCCCAAAAACTCACCGTTTACCCATATATAATAGAAGGAAATAACTCCTTCACAACAAAGAACGACACGACGCCCTTCCCATCCGGCGGGAATGGTAAAGGTCCGCCTGTAAGAGCCTACCTCATTCTCTTTATAAGGAACCAGAGGAGGATTCTTTTTGAAATTGAACATCTTATCATCAAATTCATAGGCCTCATTAACATAAATAGCCGTACCATACCCTTGGCGTTCCCAGTTACCGGGAACATCAATATCTGCCCATCCGCCGGTATAGAAAGCAGGTTTATAAAAATCTTTCGGACGATTATCTGGATTCTTTACCCAATTAAACTTCCATTTACCATTCAGGCTCATATAATAAGGAGATTGCTCATAAGCACCTTTTTGTACTTCCGAAGCACTGCCATAAGGCCACACATAAGTGTGAGGAGCCAATTTATTCAACCCCACGGCATACTGGCTCTGCCATTCAGGCTGTTGCTGTGCCGTAACAGGAATGATAACCGGCATTGCCAGTATCATCAATAAAAATGATTTCAATGAGTTATTCATCGTTTTTATGTTTTTAAAATTAGAAACTGGTAGTTAGGAGTTAGAAGTTAGGAGTTGGAAGGTAGAAGGTAGGAGATATGCCGTTTGTGACTGTCACGCCGCAAGGATTCTAACTACCAGCTACTAAATTCTAAAATCTAATTCTCACTCCACCATCACCTCGTCGAACATCACCCGGGATTCCTGCCCCGGTCGTACATGATCCTCCGGACATGCTCCGGGGCCCTCAGCCGTAATACGGATATAGCGAGCCTGTATACCGCCCATATCCAATGATAAGTCTTCGATAAAATTACCCTCCCGGAAAATTTCTTCGGAAGTAAAGTTCAATATTCCTATTTCACGGAACTTACGGTTATCATCAGAGACTTCCACTTTGACAACAGCAGGCTTATGAATAGCCATTCCATAATTGGTAATACAGCCTAAAGTTAATGTATTCAATATCTCTTTTTTCTGTAAATCAATTGTAAAGGAAATGTGATCGCTCTTTTCCCAAGAAGACCATTCATAATCGGTCTGTTTCAGACTTCCACGTATCCCGTTCGTCATCACTATCTCATTCTTGTTATCTCCAAGTACAGGCTTACCGGTAGCCTTATTCCAAATAACAGGTAAAATCAGCGTCTTTCCCATCTGTTTCCCATCTTTAAAAGTAGCACATCTCAATACTTGTGCATTTTTGACAGTCAGACATTGAGTGTAACGAGGTGATTTTACCGAAGGTTCCCTATTATCCAATGTATAGTGTATTTCTACATCCGGACGAATACATTCCAGATTAACCTGCAACGCTCCATCTACCGGTGTCACGGTGTGCTGAATGTTATACATCGAACGGGAATAGCCCACCCCTTTAACCGCAATATGGCTGTTATAAACATCCAGTCCTTTCAAAAAACCGTTCCAATCTTTCAACTCCGGTTTTGTCCAAGCCCTCTCGGCCACTGCCGCCAAACGAGGGAAAAGCAAATAATCCACATCTTCGGGTTTATTGCAGAACTCCGTCCACATAGACCCTTGTACTCCCATCAGAAGAGATGTATACTCCGGTTTCCAGTCTTCCTGCACCGGTTCATAGTCAAACACATTCCACAAAGTATTATTTCCGAAATAAGTAACAGGTTCAAACCATTGTGGCCCCTGATAACGAATCAGATACATGATGCGTGCCGGGGTCATGATAAACGGATGCCCCAATTCAGCAGCTTTCAAAGCGGCCGTCCCCATTCCTTGCCAGCCCAAAATAATAGTCCCATCAGGAATCGTACTATTGGTCAATTCATCCCATCCGATTACCTCACGTCCTTTACTTTGCACATATTCACACATCCGCTTCATAAAATATCCCTGCAAATCCTCTTCGTGAGTCAGATGTTCTTTTTTCATCCGTGCCTGACAAAGAGAGCATTTTTCCCAATTCGTTTTATTAGCCTCATCACCTCCCAGATGAATATACCGGGAAGGAAACAACTCCACCACTTCATCAATTACATCCTGCAAGAAGGCAAATACACTGTCATTGCCTGCACAATAAATAATATTGGCGTGCGTTCCACCCAAACCGGGCAACACTCCTATAAAATTCTTCACTACCGGACAAGCCAACTCCGGGTAAGATGCCAACGCAGCATTGCTGTGTGCAGGCATTTCTATTTCCGGAATCACCTCGATCTGCCGTTCGGCTGCATAAGCAATCATCTCTTTCATGTCTTCCTGCGTATAAAATCCACCGACAGGAGTCGCTTCTCCCAACTTCGGATTCCTTCGCGAATGAAAAGGTACATCCCTACGATCCACGCGCCAGGCCCCCACTTCCGTAAGACGAGGATGTTTTTTTATTTCCAAGCGCCAGCCATTATCATCGCATAAATGAAAATGCAATTTATTCAGCTTCAGCATAGCCATGCAATCCATAATCCGCAACACGTTCTCTTTAGGAATAAAAAAACGGGCGGCATCCAACAACAGCCCACGATAACCAAACCGAGGTTCATCACTGATTTTCACCGAAGGTACTGTCCAGTCCGGATTCCCCCCTACATTCCGAGCATTCTCGATAGAGGACGGCAATAATAGACGAATAGTCTGCAACGCATAAAAAAAGCCTTTCGTATCCGAAGCTTTCATCACGATACGGTTCGGAGTAACTTCCAACCGGTAAGCTTCACTTTTTAAATTACGATCTGTTACACAACAAACGTCACCACCGGCTGCGCTTCCCTCTTTCAGTTGGGGTGTAAATCCGGCAGCACGGGTAAACAGTTTAATAAAATTCCTGACAACTTCCGCCTGTCCCGAATTTTCTACAGCAAACACCGTCTGATCCGAAAATCGGTAGCTCCCCTCTCCCGGTACCATCTGCACCGGGGTGGGAACAATCGAAATACTTCGTGTCAAGTCGTCAGCCTGTACTGCTATAATAGGGGCAAACAGTAATGCTATTATAATTGATAAGGTGTGTTTCATGATAAATCAACAATTTACATTTTTATTCTTTATCTCTTTCCGGAGAAAAGCGTACCGGATCATCATATTGCTCCTGTAGCTTAAGCATCTCCGTTTTAAGTTCGTTTATTACAGAATCATATTGTATATTTCCATATAAATTATGCATTTCAGTAGGATCGCTCTGGATATCATACAATTCCCACCAGTCGATATCATTATAGAAATGTATCAATTTATATCGTTCCGTACGAATTCCATAATGACGTTTTACCATATGCTCGGCAGGATATTCATAGAAGTGATAATACAACGCTTTCCTCCAATCTTTCGGATGTTCTCCTTTCAACAGAGGCAACAACGATACTCCCTGAATATCATCAGGTACCGGCGCACCTGCCAGTTCAAGGAAAGTCGGCGCATAATCGATATTCTGAACCATCTCGGTGATGTCGCCTTTACGATCGAAACCTTTCGGCAGACGCATAATCAAAGGGGTACGCATCGATTCTTCATACATAAAGCGTTTATCGAACCAGCCATGTTCACCCATATAAAATCCCTGATCTGAAGTATAAACCACCAAAGTATTGTCCAGCATCCCTTTTTCTTCCAGATAATCGAGTACGCGACCCACATTGTCATCCAATGATTTCACCGTCTTCATATAATCACGCATATAACGCTGGAATTTCCAATTGGCCAATTCTTTCCCTTTCAGGTTCTGCTTGTAAAAATCATCGATAACCGGACCGTAAAACCTATCCCATGCAGCCCTTTGATCAGTATTCATACGTCCGAGAAAACTCTCATACAAAGATTTCAAACGTGAATTCTTATCCGGACGAAGCATCTTCAAGTCGTAAATCATATCCATATCTTTCACGATACTCATCTCCTGCGCAGCAGCAGCCGGACGTCCTTCATAATCATCAAAGAAATTTTCCGGAAGAGAAAAAGTCTTATCCTCATAGAGTGCCAGATTGCATGTATCTGCCATCCAATTACGATGAATAGCCTTATGATGAATCAAAAGGCAGAACGGCTTCTCTTTGTCCCGTTTATTCTCCATCCAGTCGATAGCGTCATCCGTAATGATATTCGTCAAATATCCCTGTTTCTGAATGGTATCATTATCCTGAGTAATAAAATCCGGATTATAATAATCTCCCTGACCAGGCACGATTTCCCAATAATTAAAACCGGAAGGCAAACTTTCCAAGTGCCATTTACCTACCAAAGCTGTTTGGTAACCCACCTTTTGAAGCAGCTTAGGAAAAGTCTGCTGTGCACTATCAAAAATACAGGTAGTGTTATCATAAAATTTATTGGCACAACTATGCTTACCGGTTATCATGCAGGCACGGCTCGGTCCACTCAGTGAATTAGCCACAAAACTATTGGTAAAGCGTACTCCGTCATTAGCGATACGATCCAAATTGGGAGTTTCCATATAACGTGTATCATAGCAACTCATCATCTGAGCTGTATGGTCGTCTGTCATGATATAAACAATATTATATGGTTTTGCTTCTTCTTTCTTTTGATGCTGACAAGAAGAAGCTGCTGCCAATGTTGCTAATCCGGCAAAGGGATAAACTAATTTTAAGTCTGGTCGGTTCATTGTAAAACAAGATTAATTTAAATACAATAATTTCTATCTTTTATCTTTCAGTAATTCTATACTTAATTAGAATACAAATGTACGACAATAGTTACTAACCAATGTTCGGAAATAATTTTATATATTCCAAAAATGTTCAAAATACATCTGTTTCTGAATATTATTTGAAAAGAAAGACAAAATAATAACTAATAATGACACTAAAATTGAAAATGGGAAAACGATCTCATCTCAATCTTATAAAGTCTGGTTATCTTATAGTTATTACTAACAGAACATACAATTACTCTTTAATAGTATTTATTCAGATTAGAAATTTCATATAATATAATTTGCAACAATAAATATGACCAAATGATTATTATTCGTCACAATTTCTATTATACTTTTTCCAGCAAGTAGCAGTGAGCTCATGACTCACCACTACTTATAGTAAAACGTAAAACTTTTCCTTATATACCTATCGTTCTCCTATGAGAAGTTAGTAACGAAAAAACAAATTAATATCCATAGTTCTGATCACTGGCAGATATTGCCTCATTCGTATTCAATTCTTCTTGTGGAATAGGTAATCTAAGATTTTTCTTTAAAAAGTCTTCAGTCAAATTACCATTATTAAAAAGACGTTCTTTAAATTTATGTCCACCCAATTCAGCATTCTCTACAATGGCTCTTGTTATATGATGATTGTTCTGAATTTCTAATACTTTCTTCAGATACTCTGTTCCTCGTCTACGTACATCACAATACATTGTCTGTTCACCAGCCAATTCGACCAAACGTTCCCAGAAAATTTTATCTCTCACCTCATCCTGAGTCAAAGTTGTCTCCCAATCTTTCGGATAAACCGCATTAGCCCCTCCTGACTGGCGCGCTCTCCGCAATACCTCATTTGCTATCTCAATAGCTCTTTCCGTATCACCAGATTCGTTCAGAACATCTGCCATCATAAGTAAAAAGTCAGCGTAGCGATATAAAATAAGATTCTTACGAGAGTTTTGTGCAGTAGAGTTCAGATCAATCGCTTTCTTATAATAAGCCCATCCATTGTGCTCTCCGGTAGGCTCCACGAAACGTTTCACCAACATTTGGTCCATAGATTCCAATTCTTCCACTGTAGGATTAGTGGATTCAGCACATATACTATAATCAATCTCCACATTATGAGTAACGCGACCCTCTTTATAGATCAATTTAGGATAGGCAACCTGTTTATCACCTGTACTCGTATTGGTCCATTCCAAGAAAACAGTTTCATTATATCTCGGATCATCCGGATAGGTTCCTTTCAAATAGTCATGAAAAGCTTTCGACATACGAATACGTCCCCACGATATTCCAGTCGTAGAATTCTGAGGAGCAAATATCCAACTTCCACGATTTCCTGTTGTAGAAGATTCGGTTGAGAAATTTAACTGAAAAATAGCCTCTTTAGAATTCGAATGTTGCACAAATAAATCCGAAAAATTATATTCTAATTCAAATTTTCCATATACCAGTTCACATTGCTCCAAGGCTAAATCCCAATATGTCTTATCAGAAGCAGACTCTTTCCCCTGACAGCCCAGATACCAGTATAATTTAGCCAAATAAGCACGTGCTGCCAAACCAGAAGCTTTACCGGCATCGGAAGTTTCCGGCAATCCACTAATAGCCGCTTTCCAGTCTTCCTCGATCTGCGCCACTATTTCTTCTTCTGACGCCCTTGGAATAGAAAGCGTTTCTAAAGATGGAATTGTATTGCGCAAAGGAACTCCTCCAAAAGTTGTCAACAAATGATAATATGCAAATCCTCTCAAGAATTTAGCTTGTGCTACCAAGCCCGTTTTAAAATCCTCATCCAACGGGCTCGCTTTCATATTCTCTACAAAAAAGGTTGTTTCCGACACTGTTTTATATAAACTTCTCCAATACATCTTCGTTATCGTACAACCGGAAGACGCATTTAAAGAAACATAGCGATCCTGATCACCGGCGTTCGTTTGTGCCCATCCCAATCCGGAAGCACCTACCAACAACTCCTGAGCAGCCTGGCCAAAACCATCATATGTTGTCAATTGTCCATAACAGGAAAGTAATGCCAACTGTGCTGTATTTTTATCCAAAAAAACAGATTCACTATTTAAAGCATATTGAGGATCTTCGTCCAAACAAGAAGAAAATGCACAAATAGCTAATAAGAAATATATTAATTTTAGTTTTTTCATGATACCCAATTAAAATGTTACACTTAAACCAAAGATATAAGAACGTGATTGAGGAAACGAGTTCATATCAATACCTCTTCTTAACCCATCAAATGCAAATGTATTCACTTCCGGATCATATCCTGAATAGTCGGTAATGACGAATGCATTTTTTACAGAAGCAAACACATTTATTGCTTGAAAACCAATTTTACCCACGAGACTCTTCGGTATAGTATATCCCAAAGTAATATCCGAACATCTTAAAAAGCTACCATCCTCAATATAGCGGTCGAGTACGGCGGTAGAGGGGTTGGTACTATTTACACTCGGATAACGGTTTGTCGGATTATCCGCCCGCCATGCATTCGCAAAAGCATCTTTACGAATATTAGACGAATTCTTAGACGGCATCGCTTCATAGCGCAAATTGCTATTCAACAAATCATTTCCATAAACTCCATTAAAAGATACAGACAAAGAAATGTCCTTGTAAGCCAATCGGGTCTGGAAACCGTAAGTAAAATCCGGGTTAGGATCTCCTAAAATGACTTTATCATCTTCAGTGATCATGCCATCACCGTTGCTATCCACAAATTTGATATTACCCGGATCCGTACTTCCTGCAACGGTATTCTTATTGTCACTTTTCTGAGGCACATCATCCCCCTCCTGAATAATACCATCTGTTTTATATCCCCAAAACAATCCGGGAGCCTTTCCTTCTATGAAAATATTGGCTACACCAAAATGATCACCGATTGAATTACCTAAATAAGCTGAATACTGGTTATTTCCATAATAAGAAAGCGGCAAGCCCAATTTTTCAATTTTCGAACTGTTAAAGCCTATATTACCGGACACATTCCAAGTAAAGTCTTTGGTACGAATAATGTCTGCATCCAAAGAGATTTCAACCCCCTTGTTTGACAATGCTCCTTGGTTCATCAGAACATTTGCAAACCCTGTTGTATAGGAAACAGCACGATCAATCAACAAATCATTCGTACGTTTGTAATACCAATCCAATGTACCGGATAAACGGCTATTGAATATGCCAAAATCAAGACCTATATTATAAGAAGTAGTTGTCTCCCACTTAAGTTCCGGATTTTGCAAATTACTAACAGCCAAACCCAGTTCTTTATTTCCACTGGCATCCGCATAGTCGATTGTCTTTTTATAATTATAAAAACTATTATAGGGATCTATAGACTGATTTCCTGTCTGACCATATCCTAAACGAAGCTTTAACTGATCAATCCATGAAGCATTTTCCTTAATAAAATTCTCTTGTTCCATGCGCCATGCCAAAGCTACGGATGGGAAATATGCCCAACGGTTAGACTTTACAAATTTACTTGTACCATCAGCACGAAATGTTGCAGTCAATAAATAACGTCCTTCAATAAAAGCCAAATTCAGACGTCCCAAATATGAAAGTAATTGATAATCTTTCTGAATCGGTTGTTCTTCATTGATAGTTCCTGCCATATGCAATCCTTTAGTACGGAAAGAGTGGTTTTCAAAATTACGGGCAGAAGTAACCTTATTTAAATACCCATAATCATCATAAGTAATACCCACAGTAGCTGCAATATCAACAATATCCTTAATTTTAGTATTGTAATTTACAATGTTTTCAACTGTATAATGGTTTTTCTCCAAATTCGTCAATCCAAGAGAACCATTATCATTCTCCCCCTTAAACAATTGGAGTCCGAACCAACGCCCACGAGATTGCATAAAAATATCTCCACCCACACGGGCATTATAAGAAAATCCCGCACCAATATTCCAAGTCAGATCAGCAGAAGCTCTGAACGTTTTCTCATTAGTAATATCATCATAATCATTGATCCAACTCCATACGGTTGTTTTTTCCTCTGCCGACAAATTTTGTTCACCAGATGGTGTCACGTAAGGTGCCGAATCAAGAGCAGTACGGGTTACAGAGCCAGTCGCACCTCCCTTCGTATCACCTCCAGACATCATATCATTCTGCTTGATAGAACCATTCAATGTCATATCCAGTTTTACTTTTTTAGATAAATCCATTGATAAATTTGCACGTAAATCCCCCTGTTTCAATCCCGTATTGTAAACAATACCATTGATATCTTTAAAGGAAGCTGAAACAAAATAAGTTGTTTTGTCGTTACCGCCATTGATAGTAGCCGAATAATTTTGAGAAAAAGCACTTTGATAAATCTCTTTTTGCCAGTTATGATAGGTCAATACATGATAAGACTCAGGGTTTTCCGGATCGTATTCACCACCGGAATAAATATAACGCACTTCATCACCGGCAAAAAAGAACTGTGCAGACTTTTCACCCAACTGTTCATTACGAAAGCGCGCATACTCCTCCAAATTCAACATATCTTTTAACTTCGTTGCATTTGCAATTGTAAAATTCGCACTTAAGCTGACTTTAGGTTTTCCGCTTTTACCCTTTTTAGTTGTAATAAGAATAACTCCATTAGCACCGCGTGAACCATAAATAGCTGTGGCTGATGCATCCTTCAAGATCTGAATATCCTCAATATCTTGCGGATTCAAACTCGTCAACGGATTTTGAGCGGTTTGAAAATCACTGTCGCCAAAAGCACTGGCTGCAAACTCACCGGTAGAAGCTTGCGGGATATTATCAATGACATATAAAGGTTGATTATCACCACGCAATGAGTTGGCACCACGAATGGTTACAGAAGAAGCAGCTCCTGGAGTAGCCACCGTTGCTCCAACATTCACACCTGCGATTTTACCTTGCAACAGATTATCTATAGATACAACCTTTGCCGCTTCATTCTGATCGGGTTTTAACGAAGAAATAGCTCCTGTCACATCTCCTTTACGTACTGTCCCATATCCAACAACCACAACCTCATCCAACATCTCGGAATCTTCCGACAGCTTGACATTGACCGTCGTTTGATTACCAACCTTTATTTCCTGTGTTTTATATCCGATAAATGAAATTACTAAAATCGCATTATTCCCAGACACAGAAATAGAATAGTTACCATCTATATCTGTTATAACTCCATTAGTCGTCCCCTTCACAAGAACATTCGCTCCTACAACTCCCTCATTCGTCTCATCTGTAATCCGTCCTTTAATCACCTTAGACTGCTGCACGGATTCAATCTCAGCATGCAATGACAAGAAAGGACAAATCATCAGCAAGGCGAAAGCTAATAAACTAAATTGCCATTTGTTTCTCATACCATATTATATTAAGTTTCACATTTATTTTATCTGCACTTTTGTGGTAGCCTGTCCCTCAGAAGAATCTATTTTCAATATATATAATCCTGTCGAAAGAATACCACTTAATGAAAAACGAATTTGTTTTTCTCCTATTGTGCTGTATACTTTATTACCGGTCATGGAAAACAAATCGCATACAGCTTCTCCGCTAAAAGGTAAGTCTACCTGAAAATTACCATCGGAAGGATTAGGATAAACACTAACCTTAGCCGAATTTAATTCCGGATAAAGTTTTTTCTCCTCTATTCCTACAGGGTCTGTACTTACTTTTGTCACCAATGTATCCACATTAGAATGAATGGTCATACTCAAAGCTCTGATCAAACTTAACTCATCTTGTACACTTACGTCATTCCCCATATCAAAATACATACATCCACCGGTGTTGTTATCAACAAGCAATTGCATTTTCTTTTGTACCTCTTTTACTCCATTAAAGGTATAGTCAACACCTCCAATAGTACCTGTATTCGATTCGGCAGTCACAGTTGAAAAATCCAGATCCTTATATCCTTTCACATTCTTCCCGGAATTATCACTCATAACTGCGGTTGTCGCCATAGAAAGACGAATCTTCTCCGCAGGATAGCCATAATTTACAGCCGTAGTATAAAAAGAAGAGTAAGCACTCCATACTAAGCTACTTTTCCGTGGCCCGTAATTTTGAAAAGTTACATAATCAACAGCATCAATCGCATCCAAAGGCATCGTATAAGAAACCGGATGTAAACTTACACTAAATATTTTATCGTTCGGCACTACTGCACGTATTGCTTTTACCATTTCTCCATAAGAAGCCCATTTAGGATTATTAGGATTATTATCCAGCCATTCCAAATCGATATCTACACCGTCACAATAAGGAATCAACGCCTCAACTCCTTTAGCAATATTCGCACGCCAAGATTCATTTCCAATATAATTAGGCCACAACTTATTTCCGCTGTCATCACTATCCGAACTGATCAAGCCTATTCTTATTTTATATCCTCTATATCCTTTATACAACTCTCTGGTTTGTTCAATCATTGCTTTCCAGCCTTTTGAATTATATCCGATATTATCTTCCCTGTCAAACTTCCAATAACCATCGAAGAAGATAGCATCATATCCTCCACCTGGAAACACTGCAGAAGTCAATGTACCGTCCATATCTGAAGTAAAAGTAGTACGGGCATTTCTCCAAACCATCAATTCATCCATCTTACCTATGAAACCAGTACCCACCACCGCATCGGCATCAATATCTTTAAGGGTATACATCACTCCGTCAGCAGGTTTGTCTATTGTTCCTTTCAGATTCTGATTATTAACATAAATACGCATGGGATTACGTGAAGAAGTGGGATCCATTGTTACAGCTAAATGCTGCCATTGCTCCGGACCGAGAACATTATCACACTCCATCTGCCAACCATCTGCTTTAACAATCAGTTGTTTCTTTTCCAAATTTCCTAAATAGATACCAAATAAGTTGGAATCATTCTCTTTCTGTTCAAAAAGAACAGCACCCTCAACCCATTTTTCTACATAAAACCAACCTTCAACAGTCGCCGACAAACTTGACGGTTCTCCCTCCTGAATAGCTTTACCTAAGTTTAATGTACCTGTACCATCCAGAACCGCAATACCGGAGCGCTCTCCATCTGTAGCCATGTAAGTAACCCCTCCCGTTGCCGAAGCGTCATCCAAAGCCGTCATGGTAACCTCACCTGTACGTCCGTTTACTGAAGCATTCAGAAAAATCAAATCGTTCGTCAGTAAATGCATATCTTTATCTATTTGCAGACGATCACAATGGCGATTAAAAGAAGAATATCCAGTTACGACACGGTATCGGAAAAAATTATTATCAGTCACTTCTTCCCTCTGGATTACAGTATTTGACGTACCGTGATGAGCGAATTTATAGTCAACAATATGATCTGCACATTGCTCTTGATCAAATTTATAGTATAAAACGAGAGATTCCCATTTCGGATGAAATTTATTTACCGTATTCTGGAACATCAGTTCTTCTTCAGCAGCGCTCGGTAGGCTGGTATTCCATACACGGAATTCATCCAAACGTCCTTTAAACCCTTTACCTAAAACCAAATCCTCATTAGAAGACGGCATCTGCAAATTACTGTTGGCATTCCAGGTTTTCACACCATTAATCCATGTATCGGCTCCATTTTTAAATACCCCTAATGATATCTGTGTCCAACCTGTTACCGAAACCCCTGTCAAAACGATTTCCTCGGTTCCAATCTTAAAAACGACATTCCCTGCTACGGAAGATAGTCTCGCTGAAAACTCCTCTATATCAGAGCCACGTTTAAAAATATAAGCACCGGCAGTCCATTCTTGTGGAGCCATTAAAAATTGAACAGCATATTCACTTTTCCCATTAATTTCAGGTACTTGTCCGCAAATAACAGAATTATCCCCCGAAAGTTTTAAAGCATAATTAACGACTTGTGCCTGCAAAGAAGAGAAACAGAAACAGCAGACTACAAACAAAGAAAAAATCTTTCCTATTTGCTTCATAGTTATCAAATTTAAAGAGTAAAAAATTAAAAAGAGACCGGTACAGAACCGGTACTCCTTTTATCTGATTGAATATATCCAATTATAATATCACTTTCGTTGATTTTGCACCCACTTTTACAATATAAGCTCCCGGATTCATCGGAATTTCCATAAATCCTGCTGTGGCTTCTGCACTATGAACCAATTGTCCGATCATATTATAAATATAAACCATCTCGCGATTATTGGCATTGTTCACATAAATATACTGATGATCCCAAGTCACAAACGGAGCATTCAAATCCGACATAGTAGATGCAACACCAACACTAACAGCTCCATTCGGTTTACTCATACCTGTATAAGAACCGTCTGCATTTTCTGTACCTTCCGTATTTACCAACTCTCCTTCCGGATTCCTCACAAAACTTACTTCATAAACATATAAAGCAGTTTTATCCATCATTTGGCCATCAAATTCAATACGGGCACGGAAAGGATCTTTTGTTCCGGTTTTCGCATTTATTTGGAATTGCCACCAACCAGAGTCTCCGGTAAAAAGTACTTCACTCTTAGAACCTAATGAAGTATTATTTCCACCTCCAGAGACACAAGACAAACCTAATTTCTTAGCACCGATTTCAAGATCCGAAACCATTTTCATTTGATATGTAACCCGATAATCATTCCCACCTTCAGCACTTGCCGGTCCTATAAAATTTAAAGAGAACCAACCTTTGCCTAAATCACCTGTCGATGCAGGTCCTTCTGCTGATGCAGGCGCATTTTTACCTTTCAGCAACAAAAGATTTCCAAATTCACTATTCACAATGGAAAGTCCGGAAGATAAAGCTTCTTCCTCTGTTTGATTTGCCGGTGCCACTGCAGTCACAATAGAACCACTGACATTTAACTCTGCTATACTAGGATTGGCACCAATACCCCAAAACATTTCAACCGGACCTACCGAGCGTTCTTGAAATTTAAACGCGGCGGGAGTTACATCTTCTGCTTGTGCAAAAACATTAGCAGTCATCATCAATGCAACTGCTGAGAGAAGTACATTTCTTTTCATAATAATAAATTAATAAAGTTAATAATTAAATTACCTAACGTTTAATCAACTCTTTTTCAAATTAGTTAAACGACTTTTTCCATTGCAAACATAGCACATCATGTATAAATCGATGTTCAAAAATCACTTTTAAGCTTCCAAAAACGTCTAAATCTACCATTAGCAATGAGTTTTAGATGTTTCTGGAAGGAGGACAAGAAATTATGGAAAGGCCAATAAACATAGAGGGAAATCCCTATCGGCAAATAGTACTTTTCTTTTTCAGATATGTTTTTTTCTCTCTACATTTATAACAATAACAAAATCATCGCACTTATGAAACGTATACTTCTTACACTAATAATCGTTCTGTTAAGCCATGGAACAATATTTGCTCAGGATATTTTTTTTAATCCTACGCTAAACATCGAAGGCGTTCTCAAAAAAGACTACCAAAATGCAACAAAAGGACCCCCTGTAGTATTGCAAAGAATCGCTAAATTAAAAGCTACTCCTTACAATGGTAATTACGAAACACAAGCAGTGATAGTAGCCAACGGAGTGCAGTTAGGTATTCCCATAAGCCGGCTCGACATTATCGATCTGCATCCGGATAGTAACAATGCTTTCTGGCAGATTGCACAATTATCCAACGGATTAATATCCTATTATGATAAAAAAGGATATCAGGAAATATTCCGGCAAGAACAGGCAGAAGAAGCCGATGAATATTTAAAGGAATTGGCTCAATCGCAACTGCTTTATGAAGATGCTGCAACTGAAGATTATCTACAATGTTTGTTGTTATCCATTGCACCTAATCAATTCATCAATACACATAAAGACCCCGTTCCTCAAATACGAATTTTAAAATCTCCTTCGCCGGACGCACTTATGTTAAGTAACCAATGTCTGCTTATATCGACAGGATTACTTACGACCTTGGATACGGAAGAGGAATTGTGCGCTATTCTGGCTCGCGAAGTCGCTCACAACGTTCTGGATCATGCCATTATCACTACCAATAAAAATATAGCCCATGCCAAACGTGCCGAATTTTGGGGCGATGTGGCTAACGGAGTAGTGGCTGCTACAGAAGAATATCTCTATCAACGTTACTACAACTATGAACCGGGATTAGTTTTTGCGACTAATGATCTCATACAAACATTAGTCAATGAAAAAATAATCAATCGCATGGGGTTGGACTATTCAGAAAAACAGGAAGTTGAAGCCGATGAATATGCCATGAAGTTCATGGAATTCACCGGAAAAAACAAAGAAGCTCTAATTTCCGCTCTCACTAAAATCTATTCATATTATAAAGACGAGCATAATGCGAAAGCGCTATCTAAAGGAGATATTTATGGTACTTTAGAAAAAAGACTCGAAAAAATGGGCGCATTCACTCCACTATCAGAAGACAGAAATTATCTGAAAATGACCTCCACCGTAGTCAGTTTTGAATCCGGAATGATGGATTATAATCGTAAATATATCGCGTCCGCCCGTCTTGCCATGAAAAACATAGATAATAAAATGGCTTGTCCGAATGACTATATCGTGATAACGAACAGTATTATGAAACTTTCGAATACTCCGGAAAACAACAAAAAATGTATAGCTTATTTAAACAAAGCCGAAGAATTATCCAATACCCCCAATCTGAATATCCATAAGCTGAAAATTCTACTGTCGCTCAGAGAAAACAAACAGACCGTAACTATAAAACTTTTGCAAGAATATCAAGATTTATTAGAAAACGTCATTCAACAATCTCATGAAACTGAAGAAACCCGATGGTTGGTAACAGAACAAATTTGGGCAGAGAAACTTATACACAGAATCACGCTCTAAAATCACACAGTCAAAATTACGAACAGAGATACATAAATAGTCTTTCTAAAAAGCCACGTACCGCGTAAAGTATTATAAATTTTCATTTCATTGGTCGTAGAGGAACGTCCCGTTGGTCGTAGAGGAACGAGACGTTTCTCTACGACTTTCAACCTGTTTCTCATAGAGAAAAAGCAAATATGTATAATCGGCAGATTATCAAACAATTAGCAACCCCTTATTTTGTATTCATTTTTCTATAACACAGAATTTTATCCTAATAGAGAAACAAGATAGAAATATACTCATAAATTTCAACATGAATCTTCAATAAAAAGAATATAGCTTTTCTTATACGAGCATTCCAGAACTGATTATTCCAAATCTATCCACAAGCAACTCACATTGTCTACAATAATCAACATACCTGTCTCACAAAATAACGTAGACGTTCTATACTTCGACTAACGTCCCTATCATAGGACGGATTTTCTACTTTTTGCTTGTTTTTTACAATATTGGAGCATACAAATTGGCTATTTTTGGCCGATAAAGTAATCTGTATGTTCCTTTTTATTTCAATCCAAAGAAGACGAATTTGTACATTCAAAAGAGTACAACAACAATTTATATTATGAAAAAGATATGCTTTTATGCTCTATGCACTTTATTATCAGTTGGGTGCAAAGTCTCTCACCAGTCATCTGAAAATAAAAACAGAAAAAAAGAAAAGACTACTATCGACAGCTTGGCCCCCAATCCTTTTATCAGACACATGTACACGGCCGACCCTTCTGCCCGTGTATGGGATGACGGCCGTCTGTATGTCTATGCATCGCATGACATAGACCCGCCGCAAGGATGTGACCTGATGGACAGGTATCACGTATTTTCTACCGATGACATGGTACACTGGAAAGATCATGGTGAAATATTAAACTCTTCACAAGTGCCGTGGGGACGCAAAGAGGGCGGATTTATGTGGGCACCGGACTGTACATATAAAGACGGAACGTATTACTTCTACTTTCCGCATCCCAGTGATACGTATACCAATAACAGCTGGAAAATCGGGGTAGCTACCAGTAAAGAACCTGCTGCCAACTTTACGGTTCAAGGATATATCAAAGGAATGGATCCGATGATAGACCCTTTTGTCTTCATCGACGACGACGGACAACCTTATATCTACAATGGCGGAGGAGGTATCTGCAAAGGGGGAAAGCTGAAAGACAATATGATGGAACTGGACGGCGAAATGAAAACAATGGAAGGTCTGGACGATTTCCACGAGGGTACATGGATACATAAGTATAAAGGAAAATATTATCTTTCTTATGCCGATAATCATGATCCGAACAGAAATGACGGCATGGATGGCTACAACTGTATGCGTTATGCTATCAGCGACCACCCTTTAGGACCGTGGAAATACATGGGCATTTACATGGAACCTTCCGACTGTTTTACCAATCAAGGCTCTATCGTGGAATATAAGGAAGAATGGTTCGCTTTTTATCATACAACCTCCTTATCTAAAAATCCGGCATTGCGTTCTATTTGTGTAGACAGATTGTATCACAACGAAGACGGTACTATCCGGATGATAAAACAACGTAAATGAAATTAATGATAATCCGGCAAATACATATTTTTATATCTGCCAAAACAAAACTATTACATCTATATTTATGAAAAAGTATCTTTATGCCGCATGTGCTCTATTATTAGCGGGATGCATGGGTTCTACTCCTCAAAATCCCTTTATCACACACATGTACACAGCCGACCCTTCTGCCCACGTTTGGAACGACGGTCGTCTGTATGTCTACGCTTCGCATGATATAGCTCCGCCACGGGGTTGTGACCTAATGGACAGATATCATGTGTTTTCTACCGACGACATGGTGCACTGGACGGATCATGGTGAAATTCTGAATTCTTCTCAGGTACCTTGGGGACGTAAAGAAGGCGGATTCATGTGGGCACCGGATTGTGCCTACAAAGACGGCACGTATTACTTTTATTTCCCCCACCCCAGCGATACGGACTGGAACGGAAGTTGGAAAATCGGAGTAGCCACCAGCAAAGAACCTGCCGCAAACTTCACCGTACAAGGATATATCAAAGGAATGGATTCGCTGATAGATCCTTGTGTCTTTATGGATGATGACGGCCAGGCATATATCTACAATGGCGGTGGCGGTATTTGTAAGGGAGGCAAACTGAAAGATAATATGATGGAACTGGATGGAGAAATGAAAGTCATGGAAGGTCTGGTAGACTTTCATGAAGCCACATGGATACATAAATATAAAGGAAAATACTACCTTTCCTATTCTGACAACCATAACGACGACTGGAACGATGGCGTAGAAGGAGACAACCGCATGCATTACGCCATTAGTGACAGCCCTTTAGGTCCTTGGAAGCATATGGGTGTTTATATGGATCCTACAGACAGTGCTACCAATCACGGTTCTATCGTAGAATATAAAGGGCAATGGTATGCTTTTTATCACAACAGTGCTTTGTCACATCACGATTGGTTGCGCTCAATATGTGTCGATAAACTGTATTATAACGAAGACGGTACCATCCGCATGGTAGAACAACGCAAATAAAAATTTCAAGAAGATAATACAATAAATTTCCCCCTCTTATTCTGCTTCAATAGAAGTAGAGCAAGAGGGGGAAATCATATATGAAAAGGAGTAAAACGCTTACTTGGATTCGTCAATCGTACAGATGCTCACACGGTTCCAATCCGGATCTGTAAACATGTCTCCGATACCTTGTCCTTCGGCACTAACCCGTGTAGAATCAATCTTGTACTTTTTCACCAAAATAGATTCGACAGCTTCAGCACGTGCTTTTGCCAGTTTCTTATTGAATTCAAGATTTCCTTCCGGTGAAGCATATCCTTTAATGATCACATTAGCATCCGGATGTTTCTTCAGATAAGAAGCAATTCGTTCCACATTGGGCAATTGAGAAGCATCAACAACCGATTTTCCCTGCCTGAATGTGATCACAGACTCCGGAATCCGATCCGTCTTAATTACTGTTTCAACAGGAACAACCTTATTGCGGCAAGCATCCAGCTCGCTTTGCAGTTCGTTCACCTGACGCGTGGTAGTTGCCAATTGACTATCCTTACTACCTACCTGTGAGCGAAGATTATTGATAGAAGAGTTCAATTCGGCTATTTCCGCAGCATTATAAGGTTTGACTGTAGTAAAATGATGGGTTCCGTTACTGGTTTTAAAATGGTATGCCAATCCGGCTGTCAGTTCAAAAGCGGCATTATTGGCATTAAAGCGGCTTTTTGCCGTATTAAAATCGCCTTGCATATCATATACTATAGCAGGTTTCACTCCCAAAGTCCATGCTTTAGATTCGCCAAGGTTGAAATTCAAATTCAATCCGAGACGAGTAGACCACGAATTTTCATCTCCAGGACCATTCATATAGTAATGAAGCCAACCGATACCGGCAACCGCTTCAATCTCAAACAGCCGGGGAGTTCCCTGATAGCCTGCAAACAAGTTCATCAAGTTGACTTTACCTAACAGACTGACATCAGAAGCGTCAAAAGCCGTTTTACTCTGAGTAGTATTCACATATCCCATACCCTGAAGGCCGAAACCGAAAACAGGAGTTAATTGTTTCGCTACTCCAAATCCAAAAGCCGGACGGGCGTTCTTAAAGAATGCGCTATGAGTCAAAGGAGTCGTTGCACCGGCATTGATTCCTATAGACCAGTTATCACCAAATTTAGTTCCTTGAAGAGCAGTCTGGTCGTTTTGGGCACTTGCAGTAAATGCTCCCAATACAAAAGCAGATACAATAATAAATTTTTTCATAATTAAAATGTGTTAAGTTGGTTATACAATAAATATATCATACATTCCCTAAATGGGATTTTTATTTTGAGAGTAAAGGTCAAATGCTTACACAGCATATATTCAATGACTGAATCTATTAATAGATTTTAATTCTATATTTTCATAAAGCTACATGAATTAATAAATTTAGCATTCAAAACTTTAGAAAACGAATAATTTATTTCATTTTATAAATCTTACTCTCCGTTTTATTCGATTTTTAAAACCGAAGTAGAACTCGCTTTCATTTTAAACAACATAATATATCAAATTTTAGTTCAGAGTTTGAAAGTGAAATTAACAACTATTTAGTTTTAGGAAATATAAAATCCACCCCATACACCTGCCACAGCATCATTAGAGAAATAACAACAAGAAGTATGATATAATAATAATCTACGCTTTTCAAAATTTTGAATCGGATAAATAGTATAGTCAGTCAACTGGATTGCAATAGTTTAATATAAAAAATAGGTTCTTTTTTTGTGAAACAGAATTTTATTGATAGAAACAACATTCTACCCATAATTGTCTATTAATCAACTTTAGTAATATTCTCATCCAATATTTATATTCCATATCAGAAAGTCTAATAGAATATAACAAACTGATAATCAACACTTATAAGAGTATAGACATTTGTGTATAAAAAGTATAGACATTTGATATGTAAGAGTATATACTCTTATATAATAAGAATATACACTCTTACATTTTAGAAACAAGGTTAACAAAAATCCGTTTTATAAACACGTATTATCAGCAACAAAGGTAATATCAATACAACGGCAATCCGTACCGTCCGTCAACTACCTTTTCCAATTCGGCACTCAACTGTTGCACACGTTTGGGCTGTTCTTTCGCCAAATTATTCTTTTCACCGGCATCTTTTTTCAAATCATACAATTGTGGTTCCATACTGTTTCCCAACTCAATATTCACCTGCTTATTATAAGCCGGCCCCCGACCGGGACGAACATACTTCCAACGACCATCTGTAATGGAAAGATTATTTTGTGCATTTTGCAGAACCAGATAATCACGCCCTTTCTTCTCTTTCCCCATCCAAGCCATTTTCATCGGGCGACTATCCGGTGCCGCACCCTCGGGAAGAGACTGATTCAACATTTGTGCAAAAGTAGCAAACCAGTCAATCTGACAAAGTAATGCATCGGACACTCCGGGCTTAATTTGTCCCGGCCATCTCCAAATGCAAGGAACACGAGTGCCGGCTTCATAGATACTATATTTACCACCGCGATACTTACCACCGGGTTTATGATCACCCAACAGTTCGACTGCCTGATCTTTATAACCATCATCTACAACCGGACCATTGTCGCTGGAGATAATGACCAACGTATTTTTGTCTAATCCCAGTCGTTCAAGCGCATTCAACACCTCTCCTACGCTCCAGTCAAACTCCAACAAACAATCACCACGAGGCCCCATACCACTCTTACCAACAAACTGTGCTCCGGGAACACGGGGAACATGCGCATCTTGCGTAGCAAAATAAAGGAAGAACGGGCGATCTTTATGTGTTTCGATAAAAGATACAGCCTTATCGGTCAAGGTTTCGGCTATCTTATCATCTTTCCAAAGTGCCGACTTACCGCCTTTCATAAAACCGATACGGGAAATTCCATTGACAATACTCATATCATGTCCGTGAGAAGGATGCATAACCAACAATTCGGGATTGTCCTTTCCGGTAGGCTCCCCGGGAAAATTCTTTTTATAGCTGACCTGAATAGGATCGGCCGGATCAAGGTTGATCACTTGGTCATTTTCTACAAATACACAAGGAACACGGTCGCCGGTGGCAGCCATAATAAAAGAATAGTCAAAACCAATATCGTTGGTACCCGGTTTCAACGGTTTATTCCAATCTTGTTCACCACCTTTATCTCCCAACCCTAAGTGCCATTTACCTACTACAGCAGTAGTATAACCGGCTTGCTTGAACATATCCGGCATAGTATAGCGATCCGGACGAATAATAGAACCGGCATCACCGTCGGCAATACCCGTACCGGCTTTACGCCAAGCGTATTCTCCCGTAAGCATGGCATAACGGGAAGGAGTACTTGTTGCAGCCGCACTGTGTGCATTAGTAAATCGCACGCCTTGTGCCGCCGCACGGTCTACATTGGGAGTATGAATCGTATTCGCACCATTGCAACTGAAATCACCGAAACCGATGTCATCGGCATAGATAAAAACCACGTTCGGACGCTGTTCTCCTTTCTCTTGCGCAACGGCATTTTGAACGAGACAGGGAGCAATAACTAAGGGAAGTACAAAATAATTTTTTTTCATGATAAGTTAATATTAGATTCCGGAACAAATATCGTCATTTATGAGAACATACACACCCTGCATCAGTCAATATTTTTACCGCACAAGCAAAAAATAGACATTTATGAACATCCGGTAGACAATATTGGAAACAAAAAATGGAGAATATCTGATAATCTTGCAAATGGATAAACAAATACTTACCTTTGGACGTTAAATAGTTAACCACTAAAATTTAGAAGTTATGAAATTTTTTATCGACACAGCTAATTTGGAGCAGATACGCGAGGCATATGCACTCGGTGTGCTCGACGGAGTTACTACCAATCCTTCACTTATGGCCAAAGAAGGCATCAAAGGAACCGAAAACCAACGTAAACATTATGTAGAAATATGTAATATCGTGGGAGGTGACGTAAGTGCCGAGGTGATAGCTACCGATTATGAAGGCATGATTCGGGAAGGTGAAGAACTTGCCGCATTAAATCCGCATATCGTAGTAAAGGTACCATGCATTGCCGATGGCATCAAAGCTATTAAATATTTCACGGAAAAAGGTATCCGTACCAACTGTACCCTGGTATTTTCTGCCGGGCAGGCTTTACTGGCTGCTAAAGCGGGAGCTACCTATGTGTCTCCTTTCGTAGGTCGTCTGGATGATATTTGTGAAGACGGTGTAGGGCTCGTTGCCGATATCGTACGCATGTACCGTTATTATAATTACAAGACACAAGTATTGGCAGCCTCTATCCGCAACACCAAGCACATCATGGAATGCGTAGAAGCCGGAGCCGATGTAGCTACTTGTCCGTTAAGCGCCATTAAGGGACTACTAAACCACCCGCTTACAGAATCCGGATTGAAAAAATTCCTGGAAGACTACAAAAAAGTAAACGGATGAAAATCCGGATGAAACAATTTCCTAAGTCTGCCGTTATACTTATAAAAAACAAGATATAATTATGGACTTAGGAAATTGGATGAACAAGATCCTCATCGGATGGGGAATAGACCCGAAAATAGCCAACACGTTTGATGAGGCCATTATTGCTATCTTAATGATCTGCATCGCGGTAGGGCTCGATTACCTTTGCCAGGCCATTCTGGTAGGTGGAATGAGAAAATATACCAAACACTCCCCACACGTATGGAATACATTATTAATGAAACGACGCGTATTCCATAATCTGATACATACGATTCCCGGCATATTGGTATATATACTATTACCAATCGCTTTTGTACGCGGAAAAGAACTGTTGCTTATTTCTCAGAAGATATGTGCCGTTTACATCATCCTGTCCTTGCTGCTTGCCATCAACGGAGTACTGCTGATGATATTGGACGTATATTCGGAAAAAGCCAAGGCAAAGAACCATCCGATGAAAGGATTTATACAGGTTCTGCAAGTTCTTCTTTTCTTTGTAGGAGGCATCATCATGATTGCCATTCTCGTGAACAAATCGCCGGCAAGTCTGTTTGCCGGTTTGGGGGCTTCGGCAGCCGTTCTGATGTTAGTATTCAAAGATTCCATTTTAGGATTTGTGGCAGGTATACAATTATCAGCCAATGACATGGTACGGTTAGGAGACTGGGTTACAATCCCTTCGAGCAATGCTAATGGTATAGTACAGGAAATTACATTGAATACGGTCAAAATTCAAAACTTCGATAACACGATTTCTACTATTCCTCCTTACAGTCTCGTAAACAACTCTTTCCAGAATTGGCGCGGAATGGTGGAATCGGGTGGACGGAGAGTCATGAAGAATATCACTCTCGACCTTACCACACTAAAATTCTGTACCCCCGAAATGCTGGATACTTTTCGGAAAGAAATCCCTTTACTGGCCGATTACCAACCGGAAGAAGGAGTGATACCGACCAACTCGCAAGTGTATCGTGTCTACATAGAACGTTACTTATGCAGTCTGCCTGTAGTAAACCAAGATCTTGACTTGATAATCAGCCAAAAAGAAGCTACCGAATATGGCGTACCTATCCAAGTTTATTTCTTCTCCCGAAACAAAATATGGAAGGAATACGAACGTATTCAGTCCGATATCTTCGACCATCTATTTGCCATGGTACCCAAATTTGATTTGAAAGTATATCAGTATTCAGACTGAAATGAAATTAGTAGTTAAGTAGTCAAGTAGTAAGTAGCAGGTAGTAAATAGCCTAATAACAAGCTATCAAATAACAAGTAGTCCATTAATAATAAATGACTAAATAGCAAGTAACATGAAAAAATCAGAAATAAGTCTATCCTACTTGACTACTGAACTACTTACTACTTAACTACTCAATTACTTACTACTTAGCCACTTGACTACTCTTCTCCCTATACTTCGTCGGCGTTTCTCCCGTATACTGCTTAAATAAAGTGCTGAAGTAACGCGATGTAGTGAATCCACAGCGTTCTGCTATTTCGGTAAAATTCAAATTGGTAGTGGTAATAAGCAGTATTGCCTTTTCTATTCTAAGTTTATTGATATAATCATTGACTCCCACATCCGTCAGTGCTTTTAACTTATTATAAAGCGTAGCACGACTCATACCGATCTCTCTACAAAGGAAAGCAACATCCAACTCGGAATCGGACAGATGATCGGTAATGATTTTGTTCAGCTTCAGAAGAAAAGTCTCGTCTGCCTGACTGAATGTACTGTCTTCGGGTGCCGGCAACAATCCGGCATTCAGATAGCGTGCCTTTGTCTGTTCGCGATTACGCAAACGGCTACGAATAAGTTCGAGTAGCATTTCCTCTTCGAACGGTTTGGTCAAATACCCGTCCGCACCGATTTTATATCCCTGCAACTGGCTTTGCTCATCGTCACGCGCAGTAAGCAGGATAACCGGAATATGACTGACGGCAATATCCTCTTTTATCTGCTTACAAAGTTCATAACCGTTCATACGCGGCATCATTACATCACTGACAATAATATCCGGTTGATATTTCCGAAGAAGCTCCAAAGCCTCTACCCCATCTGCGGCAGCATATATTTGCTTAAATTTATCTTTCAACATATCCCGCAGAAAATCAACCAAATCCTGATTATCATCAACAACCAATAGAGAATAGTTACTCATGACAAAAGCATTTGTATCCGGAATGTTTTCTCCACCACTATCAGTGATCAGTTCATTCAGATAAGCTTTGGGCTCACAAAGTACCTCTTCCGATATGGCTTGTAAAGGAAGCTCAAAAAAGAAAGTGGCACCCACCGTTTCGTTATCTCTGGCACCAATATTTCCCCCATGTAATTCGGCCAAAATCTTGGAATAAGACAATCCGATACCCGAGCCGTTACGCTGCTCACCGTTTCCCTGATAAAAACGGGTAAAGAGTTTATTTACATCTACCTGTTGCAATCCACAACCCTGATCGGAAACCGATATGCGAACGCGTTGCTCTTCTGACAATAGTTTGGTAATAATGGTTATTCCTGTTCCTTCCGGACTGTGCTTCAGTGCATTAATCAACAAGTTAGTCAGAATAATTTCACACTTATCCCTGTCAAAACTAACCTCTTCGATCTGTTCGTCCAACTGATAATTAATCTCCACATTCTTCGCTTCAGCCTCACCGACAAAGTCTGCCGAAACCTCCAGTACCCAATCATTTAATCGCTGCGGATAAATCTGCAATTTACTCACTCCGACTTCCATCTTACGTAGATCGAGTACCATATTGAGCAAATCTCTCATACGCTGTGATTGTCTGTAAATACTTTTAAGAGGTACGAAATTGGAGTCCGTAGGAGATAAAGTTTTCAAGATACGATTGAGGGGCGCATGTATCAAAGTCAACGGAGTACGAAGTTCATGACTGATGTTAATCAAAAAACGCACTTTCTCTTCATACATCTGTTTCTCATGCTCTTTCATTGCCCACTTCAGTTTATTTTCTTTACGACGCAAAGTGACCAGAAAAGTCTGTATGATGGCTCCGGATACAATCAAGACACAACACATTATAAACCACCACGTTTTATACCACGGCGGCAAAATAGTAAGACTCAAAACCTGCTGTAAGGGAGTCCAGTTACCATCTTTCGTACTACATGAAGCCATGATCCGGTAATTTCCGGGAGGTAACGAACGGACAATCAGTTCCGGGCTATAAGAATCAATATATTGCTCATTCAAACCGGCAATCTGGTAACGATAAATTTTTTGGCGGAAAATGTCTTTCTCACAAGACATGACACGAATAGCAATCGACTTACTACTCCAAGGTACAGAGATACCGATAGGTTCCGCACTTAAAGCGTCATTCACCGATTCACCATTGATAAGTACATCCGTCAATTGCATCTGCGGGTATTCCGAACTTTCTATCGGCAAATTTCTATCAATGCGCAATAACCCCTTAATACCTCCCATATAGATATCACCCTTAGTAGAAACCAACTTAGGCTTAGATAGATATTCATTTATCAAAACCCCGTCCGACTCTCCGAAAAGAACAAATCTTTTTTCATTGATGAGCCATGCAAACAGCATCTGATCCGTTCCGATCCACACTTTTCCTTTCCGGTCGCATACAATAGAGATTATTTCATCAAAAAGCGTCGTAGGCAAATGCTGATATTCATGATTCACAGGATTGTAACTACTCAGCCCCCGATTGCTGCCAATCCAAAAAACACCACGCTCATCACGCGAAACCGAATTGATAAGCGTATCCCTGCCACAAGTAAATACGGCATGCAACTTATTCGTAGAGTGATCCAATGCATAAATCCGATGAAGATCGCAAAAATAACTCGTCCGCGAGCCCAAAGAAACCGGAAGAATCGTACCGACAAAATCCTCTCCCTCTTCTTCCTTTATCACGTCGACCTTACCGGAAGCAATATCATACCTATAAATATGAGAACCAAGCAATAAGACAGAACCAGGCACCATCTGATAAACATTCACAGTTCGCCCGCGTGATGAAGCCCCCATTTAAAAACCATTCACGGTCCCCCCGCTATATCGGATGAGATTGTTTATCTCTTCATTATCAACAACCAACGGAGTAAGATTTCCCGTTGATTTATTAAAGATAAACAGACCTTTGGAAAAAAGCGATAATAACAATTCATTAGAAGTAAAACCGGTAATCGATGCTACTTTGGTTTTCCATGTAGCCTGATAATGCCGGAATTTTTCCGTCCCTGGATTTAATCTGTTCAATCCGCCTCCATCGGTACCAATCCAGATATCTCCGGATACAGAATCCTGATATAAACTCAGGACTGTATTATCACTCAATCCGGCATCGTTTCCCGGTACTGCATCCGTATAAGTCTTCATCGATATTTCACGGATATTAATGAGTCCGCCACGGATGCTGCCTGCCCACATATTATTATTAACGTCATTGTGCAAGCATAAAATAGAATTTACAGGCAAAGAATAATTGTTTCCGGGGATATGCTCCAAAACGGATATTTCTTGGGTCTCGGGATCCAATACATTAATCCCGCCACCGTCAGTACCGATCCATATATGCCCGTCCCTTTCGGCCATACATAAAACGACATCATTATTCAACTGAGAATTCCGAGTGGTATAAGAAGCCAGCAAGGCACCGTCTTTTGCAAAACACCGGATGCCGTTATTGTATGGAGCAACCCACACACGTTGTCGGGAATCTATCATGATCTCCATGATTTCTTTTCCACAATCAAAAGGAGGAGGCGACACTTCTCCGGTACGAAGATTAAGTAACAATACCCCTTGCCAACGGCTGGCACAAAGTACTGTTTCTGCATTCCACATGCCAATAAAAGATATGGAGAATTGCGCGTCAGAGGCAAAATCCCGGACAAGGACAAAAGAATCGTCCTTATAACTGTAAAAATAAATTTTATTACGTGCACCGAACAAGATTCCCTGACTGGTGCGACAGGAAGCATTTACAATTATATTTTGATTGTTATTGTTTTTAATGACATCAAAATCATCACTTCTGCGCCGATAGCGGGCAATACCTTTATCGGTCATAATCCAGATATTATGCAAACTGTCTTCCACAATCTGATGAATATGATTGTGAGGCAGTGAATTCGGATTATCAGACTGATACGTATATCGTTTCAGCTCATGTCCGTCGAAACGTCCTAACCCGCTTCTCGTCCCGATCCACACAAATCCTTTCTTTTCGGCATAAATACACCTGACCGTAGAAGGCAACCCTTCTTTCAAGGAGATTTGTTTAAAATAATAATGGCTGGCTTTTAAGTGATTACAACATAAAAGCAGACCTACTATCCAACAAAAAAGACGGAGGCAATTGACTATTTTCATAATAAGATTCGTATGTGACCGGGAGCAAAAATAGTTTTTTCTTTTTCTATTACCAAAAAAAGAATCTTAAAAGAGAGGCCAGTTCGGATCGTCTACATGTGCTTCTTTCATGATATTTTTTAACTCTTCCACCTTTTCGGGATACTGACTTAAAACATTGTGCTTTTCCGAAGGATCAGCAGCCAGATTGTAAAGTTCATAATAAGGTTTATCACCGCGTATATTCATATGAACAAGTTTCCATGAACCCTTGCGAACAGCTTGGCGACCATTTAATTCCTGAAATTCGAAATACAGGTATTCATGTTCTTTTTGACCTTTCCGGTTCTCAAGCAAAGGAAGCATACTTACACCATCCATCTCTCGAAGGTCGGCTTTAGGACGTAACATTTCTTCAAAAGTAGGCATCAGATCCCAGAAAGAACACATAAAATCGGTTTCCGTACCGGATTGTACATGTCCCGGCCAGGACACAATCATGGGAACCCGGATTCCTCCCTCATACAGATCGCGCTTATAGCCACGCCAGATACCGTTGCTGTTGAAAAAATCGGGATCGGCTCCTCCTTCCTGATGAGGGCCATTGTCACTTGCAAAAATAATAAGAGTATTCTCGTACATTCCTTTTTCTTTCAATTTCTGGACCAATTGTCCTACATATACATCGAGTCGATAAATCATCGCAGCGAATGTAGCACGTGGATTCAACTGAGTGCAATATCCTCCTTTACGGAAAGCAGGACTTCCAGGTTCAAACCCTTTGTATGGAACCTCCGGAAATTTACCGCGAAATTTTTTAATAATGCTATCTTCGGGAACAATCAGTTCAGCATGCGGAATAATGGTCGGATAAAATAAGAAAAACGGTTCTTCCTGCTTCCTGGCATCCAAGAAAGAAAGTGCTTTAGAATGAATCAAATCCTGAGAATAGGTTCCCTTGCCATACTCCACCTCCAATACATTATCTTTCAGCTCGATACGTTGATCATTTTCCCATAAATGATCGGGATAATAACTATGCGCTAACAATTGACAATTATAACCATAGAAATAATCGATTCCCTGCTTATTAGGATCACCCGTAGAGCCGATAAAACCTAATCCCCATTTACCAAAAGCAGCAGTTTTATATCCGGCATCTTTAAACAGGTGGAAAATGGTACGTGCATCGGCCGGCAGAGGAAATTGTCCTTCGGGATCAAGCTCCTTATTTCCACGAATAGCTGTGTGCCCACTATGGGTACCGGTCAGAAGGCAAGAACGTGAAGGGGCACTAACCGTAGTCCCCGAATAGCATTGCGTAAAACGCATTCCGTTTTGTGCCAACTGATCGATGTTGGGAGTATCGAACTTCTCTTGCCCGTAACAGCTCAAATCACCGTAGCCCAAGTCATCGGCCAGAATAAAAACAATATTAGGCCGTTGAGGAGTTTTTGATTTCTTCTTTTGGGCAAAACCGGATTGAACACTGACAAGACCGATAAACAAAGCACCACTATACAAGATTCTCTTCTTCATAACATTTTATATAAGATTACGGTACAAAGATAAGGTTTTCAAATAAGAATATTATTTTATATTAGTACAAAGAATGTAAAGGAATCTATTTTTATTACTATCTATTTCATCATATCCATTGCAAAAAAAAACAGGAAGGTCACAGAGCCCTATTAAACAATACGCTCTGTGACCTTTGCATCACACGATGTCAAATGGAATCAGGCAATCGTAACGGCCGGATCCAAATAAACATCCTGAATAGCATTCAACAATTCCACACCTTTATTCATAGGCTTCTGGAAAGCCTTACGCCCACTGATCAATCCCATGCCACCGGCACGCTTATTGACAACAGCCGTAACCACAGCATCCCTCAAATCGGAAGCACCGTGAGACTCACCGCCGGAATTTATCAATCCGACACGACCCATATAGCCATTAGCCACTTGATAACGGCAAAGGTCAATCGGATGTTCCGAAGTCAGTTGTGTGTACATACGCTCATCTGTTTTACCGAAACCGATAGCCTTGAAGCCACCATTATTCGTAGGAAGTTTCTGTTTTACGATATCTGCCTTGATAGTTACCCCAAGTCGGTCTGCCTGCCCGGTAAGGTCGGCAGCTGCATGATAATCCACACCGTCTTTCTTGAAATCGTTATTACGTAGATAACACCATAAAATAGTCGCCATACCGAGCTCATGAGCATAATCAAAAGCCTCGGCTATCTCTACCAACTGCCTACGGCTCTGCTCGGAACCGAAATAAATGGTAGCACCTACGGCAACCGCTCCCATCTCCCATGCTTCTTTCACCGTACCAAACATCACCTGATCATACGAATTGGGATAGCTTAATAATTCATTGTGATTCAGTTTCACCACAAAAGGAATCTTGTGAGCATATTTACGTGCCACAGAACCGAGAATACCAAAAGTAGATGCAACAGCATTACACCCTCCTTCAATAGCCAATTTTACAATGTTTTCCGGATCGAAATAAATTGGATTCGGAGCAAAAGAAGCACCGGCAGTGTGCTCGATATCCTGATCGACAGGAAGAATGGAAACATAACCGGTATTTGCCAAACGACCGTGTCCCAGAATCGTCTGCAAACTACGTAAAGTCTGTATGTTACGGTCGGAATCAATCCAAATACGGTCTATCGTATCCGAAGAAGGCACGTGAATAAGTGACTTATCAATGGTTTTGCAAGTATGGTCAAGATAATAAGCTGCCTTATCACCTAATAAATCTGTTATTTTACTCATAATGTTATTGTTTTTAATAATTAATAATAGTTGGAAGTTAGGAGTTGGAAGCTGGAAGTTAAGAGCTGACAATAAGTAGTCAAAAGTTTGTTGATCAATAACGCCAACATGCTGCATAGCTTCTAACTCCTAACTTCTAACTCCCAACTTCTCTCTTCCCCTGATTAGCCACAGCTTCCATCAGTTTCTTTATTTCTTCCGGGTCTCCCAAAAAGTAATCGTTCACCAGATTGAGATCGTCATCGAATTCAAAGACATAAGGAACGGCCGTAGGCAAATTAAGGTTGACGATATCCTCGTCAGAAATATGTTTTAAATGTTTAATAATTCCCCGTAAACTATTTCCATGGGCTACGACAAGTAATTGGTCTGCAGTCTTTAAATTCGGAAAAATAATACATTTCCAATAAGGCATAATCCGGTCGATTGTCTCCTTCAGGGATTCTGTACGAGGTAATTCTGCATCAGGCACCTCTTTATAACGAACTTCAAAGCGTGGATTGCGCGAATCATCTTCTGACAATGCATGAGGCGCTACATCATAACTACGACGCCACACTAACACCCGTTCATCTCCATATTGGGCAGCAGTTTCAGTTTTGTTCAATCCCTGCAACGCACCATAATGTTTTTCATTCAAACGCCAAGTTTTCTCAACCGGAATCCAATCCTGATCCAATTTATCCAAAGCACAATTCAAAGTCTTCACCGCTCGTTTCAAATAAGAAGTGTACGCTTTATCAAAATTAAAGCCATTTTCTTTCAACAATTCACCCGCCTTATTAGCTTCAGCAATCCCTTTTTCAGTCAAATCAACATCTGTCCATCCCGTAAAACGATTTTCTTTATTCCATGCACTCTCGCCGTGGCGGAGCAAAACAATCTTTTTCATTTCTTATAATCTCCTTTCCGTTTTAATATAGAACATTTTTGACGAGAACAAAGTTCATACGAAAGATGGGAGTTATCAATACCTAAAAATACTGATTTATTGCTCTTTTTTCAATCTAAATCATTATTTTTACACCATAAACAATCTTTAATCAAAAAAATACGACTTTGAATACTAACAGACAATCAGACGATAAGTTTATTTTCAAGTTAATGAACAAAGCGAATATGGGATGGTGGGAAGCAGATATAAAAACCGAGCGCTATATCTGTTCCGAATTCATCTCTGATTTACTGGGGCTCGATGAGGACGGAACCATCAGCTTCAAAGATTTCAATGCACGCATATTGAAAGAAGATCAACATCATACCACTGTCTCTTCTTTTAATGAATTACAACAAACAACTGAAGAAGTATATTTACTCGACACCCCCAAAGGCGGAGTGTGGATACGTAGCAAGATATGTTTTCAGGAAACAGACAATGAAGGAAATATAAAAGTATACGGTATCGCCGAAGCACAGGATGGTCCTAATACGACCACAGCCTATCAGGCACTTCAACATAGTGAACGTATTTTACACAACATCTATAAGAATCTTCCGGTAGGAATCGAACTATATAATAAGGACGGATATCTGATCGACCTTAACAAGAAAGATATGGATATGTTTCATATTACCAATAAAGATCAGATATTAGGAGTCAATATCTTCGATAACCCGGTATTCTCTGATGAACTAAAAGAAAAGTTGAGAAACCATGAAGATGCTGACATAGCCCTTCGATACGACTTCTCCAAACTAAACGGATATTATAAGTCGCAACAGCTTCAAGGCATAATGGATTTAATGATAAAAGTAACCACTCTATACGACAATAATGAACAACCGATTAATTATTTATTGATCAATGTAGACAAAACAGAAAGTACAGTTGCATACAATAAAATACAGGAATTTAAAAGTTTCTTCGACTTGGTTGGTGACTACGCCAAAGTAGGTTATGCCCATTTTGACGGTCTCAGCCGGGATGGCTATGCATTAAAAAGCTGGTTCCGCAATGTAGGAGAAAAAGAAGGTACTCCCCTTACAGATATCATCGGTATTCATTCTCATTTTCATCCGGAAGACCGTGCGGTAATGATTGATTTTCTCGACAAAGTGGTAAAAGGTACTGCTTCCAAACTATGCCGGGACGTCCGTATCCGCAGGGAAGACGGGCATTATACCTGGACACGGATCAATGTTCTTGTCAGAAGTTATCGTCCGCAAGACAATATCATAGAAATGCTTTGTATTAATTTCGACATTACCGAACTAAAAGAGACCGAATTGAAACTGATCGACGCCAAAGAAAAGGCAGAAGAATCCGATCGGTTAAAATCAGCTTTTCTTGCTAATATGAGTCATGAAATACGGACTCCTCTTAATGCCATTGTCGGTTTTTCAAGTATGATGCAGGAGACAAACGATCCGGAAGAAAGAAAGCAATATGCCGATATTGTAGAAGAAAACAACCGATTATTGCTACAATTGATTTCGGATATTCTGGATCTGTCTAAAATAGAAGCCGGAACTTTCGACATAAACCCGAAAGAGATGGAAGCACGACAACTTTGCACCGATCTGGTAAATTCATTTCAAGGAAAAGCAAAAACGGGTGTGGAGATACTTCTTGCACCCGACCTTCCGGAATTATATCTCGTCAGTGATAAAAACAGACTGAACCAAGTATTGATAAATTTCATAACCAATGCCATAAAATTCACTTTTCAAGGAAATATCACCATCGGATATGAAGTAAGGGAAAAAGAAGTGAAATTTTATGTAAAAGACACAGGAACCGGGATAGAGCCGGAAATGCAAAAAGATGTCTTTAAACGTTTTGTCAAACTCAATAGCTTCATCCCGGGCACAGGACTGGGACTTTCCATCTGTGAGAATATCGTCACACAATTGAACGGACAGATCGGTCTTGAATCAGAACCCGGTAAAGGGTCTTATTTCTGGTTTACTCATCCTTTAAGTTAGTAAAATAGAATGAATCCATACTCAGAATCCCAAAAGCCGGAATTTTGTCCGGTCAAGAACACCGACACGATTGTTATCTTTATACATGGTATTGTGGAAGGACCGGCACAGTTCAAGGATCTAATGAAACTGACAATACAGCACGGCTATTCGGCTGTTTCCTTGTTATTACCGGGACACGGCGGGACCGGTAAAGATTTTGCCCGTAGTAGCGGAGACCAGTGGATCGATTATACACGTACCCAAATAAATTTATATAAACAACAATATGACAAGATTATCCTCGTCGGCCACTCTATGGGAACATTACTTTCTTTTATCGCCTATGCAGAAAATCCCGGGCAAATAACAGGAATTGTAGCCATAGATTCGCCACTGCATGTCAGTGTAAAGTGGCTGGCCATTAAAAACAACCTTAAAATAGGATTTTCTAAAAAGATATCGGAAAATGATCCGGCTCAGGCATTGCTTCACGCAAGTAGTGTAGCTCCCTGTTCGCTTTTCACCTATCTCACATGGGCACCGAGAATAATAGATTTATTCCGATTGATGAAGCAGACAAGAAAGCTGCTACACTGCGTAGCCGTACCTACTTTAGTGATTCATGCAGATAAAGACGAACTGGTCAGCAGTTCCAGCGTAAGAGTATTCCAACGTACGATATCCACAAAATATCTTCAATTGATCCGGTTGCCGGAATCCACTCATTTCGTATATGGAGAAGAGGACCTAAAAACCTGCCACAAAGCATACTGCGATTTTTTGAATTCCCGATCCACTGCCTGCTCCTTATCTATTCCTCCGCAAAAAAAGACGGTCTGAAATGACATCCGGCAATTCCGACTCGTAGTGTGTCACCATAATCATCGTTTTATCTTGCCGCCGGCAAAAGGCTTCAATCACTTTCTTTACTCTCCGGCGATTGAATGTATCCAATCCATGAAGAGGTTCATCAAGAATCAGCAGTTCCGGATCTTTCACAAATGCACGGGCCAACAGAGCCAAACGCTGCTCCCCACTGGATAACTGAAGAAACGGTTTATCCTTCAAAGAAGCAATTCCAAAAACGTCCATCCACCATTCACATACCGCCATCTGTTCCTGATGCGGACGTTTGTACAGTCCAATGCTGTCGTGCAGACCACTGGCAACAATCTCGATAGCAGGCAGATTCTTCAAATAAGCGCGATGCATTTCCGGACTGACATAGCCGATATGTTTCTTTATTTCCCAAATACTTTCACCCGTTCCTCGTTTACGCCCGAACAAACTGATATCACAAGCATAAGATTGAGGATTATCGGCACAAACCAAGCTAAGCAGGGTGGATTTTCCGGCACCATTCTCTCCGCTCAATGCCCATTTTTCGCCCCGACGGACTGTCCAATCAAGTTCTTTAAGAATAGTACGATCGCCATAACGGATACTGACTTTATTGAGTTTTACGACCTCCTCCGAACTATAATTCGTATCACTATACGGCAAATCGGCAATACGCTGCTGCAGTTCTGCAAATGATTCTTCTACAACATTTTCACGATATTTTATCAAATACTCTTCACGAGGTATTTTATCATAAACCGTCAGATGATCGACTGGAATGACATGAGTTATAAACGAGGGTACATCGTCCATCATCGAAAGTATCAAAACGATTTGTACAGAAGACATTTTCGTAAGACGTTCGAGTAATGTGAAAAGTAATTCACGCGTAGGAGCATCCAAACCGATAAAAGGATTATCCATTATAAGCACACGCGGAGAAGTAAGCAATGTTTTCGTCAATTGAAATTTCCGCAACTCTCCGCTGGAAAGCAAAATGATCTTTTTATCCAGCATCGGTTCTATTCGAAACAATTCAAAGAGTTCCTCTTTTAATGCCGGGTCTTTTATCTCACCCAACATTTCACGGACTTCGGGCGCATCATCCTGATCATGTGCATTCCAACGTTGCTGATAATAATAGTTCGCATCTGCCGCCCCATAAGTATCACGAAAAGCGATATATTTCACATTATCATATACGGTATTGGTAGAAGACGGTGAAAAGTCATACGTCAACGTCCCCTCTTTCAGTGGGTATTTTCCAAGAAGCGTATCCACAAACAAACTCTTTCCACCACCGTTTGGCCCTACGATAGCAATATGCTCACCTGCCTCCAAAGTTGCCGTTACAGGCTGTGCCAAACGCACAAGCGGGTTGCGTGCTACGCCCCCCGCTATACTTACGATATTTTGTCTCATTTTATTTTTTATACATTATCAATGCCGATTGTGCAGGAATAGAAACTTCCGGCCCATAAACCGTTCCCAAGCCACGGCTGTCGATCACACCATCTTTGCAAACAACCGTGTATTTACCTTCTGGAACTGCCAGTTTAGCTAAAGCATCACGCGAGTTATATACAACGATTATATCTTTCCATGTGTCCCCGTTCGCATTATCTTTCAAGCGGAATGCTATTAGGTTGTTACCTTCCACAGGTAGGAATTCCAAGTGTTCACGCACTTTCTCCGCGTCCCCCATACGGAAAGCCGGATGCGATTTACGCAAATCTATTAATCGCTTATAGTAAATAAATACATCATTGTTCGTGGTTTTGCGTTTCCAATCGATGGCATTGATAGAATCCGGGCTTTCGTAACTGTTGTGCACTCCTTTTTTATCACGCATCACCTCTTCACCTGCCTGAATAAACGGCACTCCCTGAGAAGTAAAAACCACTGTTTGAGCCAATTTATCCAATCTCACCAATTGCTCCGGTGTAAGTGTAGGGATACTTGTCTTCAAACGATCCACCAGACACATATCATCGTGACAAGACACATAACTTATCATCTGTGTAGGCTGCAATGCCCAAGGAGCTTTACTATAATTCACCGAATCGTAATTAACCTGCGGATGCTGAATCGCTCCCACAATACCAAACTTAAGGCTCTCCTCACTACCGGGCAATCCTGCCAGAAACGCTCCTTTATGATTGTCGCTGAAAGGCCCTCTTAAACCATCACGCAGTTCATCAGAAAATGCGGCAATCCCCGGCATCTCATGAGTATTGGCTTTCATAGCCAACGAATCAGCCGGATATTGCGGAGCTTCCGCAGCCCATCCTTCTCCGTAGATATAAATAGTAGGATCCACCTTATCCACCGCCTTACGGATTTCATTCATTGTCTCGATATCATGAATACCCATCAAGTCGAAACGAAATCCGTCAATATGATATTCATTCATCCAATAAAGCACCGACTCAATCATATACTTACGCATCATCGGACGATCGCTCGCCGTTTCATTACCACAAGCAGAGCCGTTTGCCAATGTTCCGTCTTCCTTATGGCGATAGAAATATCCCGGCGCCGTACGCTCAAAATTACTATCAGTGGTATTGAATGTATGATTATACACTACATCAAGCACCACCCGTATACCCGCCTTATGTAACGCTTGCACCATCTGTTTAAACTCTTTGATACGCGCCACAGGATTATAGGGATCGGTAGAGTAAGATCCGTCCGGCACATTGTAATTCTGAGGATCATATCCCCAGTTGTATTTATTTTCATTCAACTTAGTTTCATCCACAGAAGCATAGTCATAAGAGGGCAGCAAATGTACATGTGTCACTCCCAGTTCGACCAAATGATCGATACCTGTCGATAATCTATCCGGATTTAAAGTTCCGTGCTCCGTTAATGCCAAGAATTTTCCTTTGTTTTTAATGCCCGAAGCAGAATCTATCGAAAAGTCGCGATGATGCATTTCATAAAGAATAATGTCAGCAGGAGATTTAAGCTCCGGACGTACATCTGTCTCCCAACCTTCCGGATCAGTAGTCTTCAGGTCAATAACGACTGCCCGTTTGCCATTCACACCTACTGCTTTTGCATTGATGCCCGGAGTATCACCAAGCCATTTATCGTTTACTTTTACATTAAAAGTATAGAATTTTCCTACCAAATCCTTATCAACCGTTGTTGCCCACGTACCTTCCTCTCCCAACACCATCGGTATCGTTTCATAGGCATGTCCGCCCTCTCCGGTTTCGAACAACATTAATCGGACTTCGTCTGCCGTAGGTGCCCAAAGCGAAAACTTTGTAGTCGCAGGCGTATACTCCATCTCTGTCAGGCTTCCCGAACGGACGGGATATAATTCATAAGATGCATATTCTTTTCTTGCTGGTGTACAACTCATCACTGTTGCTGTCGTCACTCCTATTATAGCCAGATAGTTTAACTTCATAGCATTTCTTTTTATTTCAAATTCACTTTATTATTCACCTCACTTTATCCGGATTCTTGGCTATAAAATCTTTCCAACCATGATATCCTTTCTCCATCGTAGGACGCCCCATTTGAAGAAAATGACAATAGGCTGCCGCCAATCCATCTGTAGCATCCATGAAAACAGGCATTTCCTCTTTCGCCAAGTGTAACATACGTTGCAACATATCGGCCACTTGCTCTTTCGATGCTTGCCCATTTCCCGTAATCGCCATCTTAATTTTCAAAGGAGCATATTCGGTTATCGGAATATCCCTGCTCAACGCCACCGCCATTGCTACCCCCTGTGCACGTCCCAATTTCAGCATGGACTGAACGTTCTTGCCAAAAAAAGGTGCCTCAATTGCCAATTCATCCGGTAGATAACTTTCGATTATACCCAATACCCGTTCATGAATATGTCTCAATTTCAAATAATGATCACCGAATTTACGCAAATCGATAATTCCCATGGCAATCATTTCAGGCTTTGTTCCCGTCACCCGCAGCACCCCATATCCCATAATGGTAGTCCCCGGATCGATCCCCAGAATTATCTTCTCTTTTACCGGCTGTATCACTCCATAACCTCCATCAATGTCGGAAACCCGACTACCTTATCTTTAAATATTTTCGATAATTCTCCATTCAACTTCACACCTTGTTCCAGATGCCACCTGTGTAATACCCCGCTACTCTCCACCTCCCACTGCAAAGAATAAGAAGTACCATCTTCTCTATGGCTTAACACCCGGCACATACGCGGTGATTTTAACGCTCCATGTTTTTTTATTTCAGGAATATAACACTCTTTAATCCATATCAGGAAGTTATCATGAATCTCGTCATCTACTTGAAATGTCGTATTATAGATAAGCATATTTCTTTTTTTTGTTATTATTTACCGCAAACATAGCAATTATTTCAGAATAATGCATTATATTTGCACCACGAAAATGGAACAAAGCCTGCAAACGTTGGCATAATACATTTGGGGGGTTAGCTCATCTGGCTAGAGCGCGACACTGGCAGTGTCGAGGTGATCGGTTCGAGTCCGATACTCTCCACAAAAGCTGTTAATCAACAAATTAGCAGCTTTTTTTTCTGTAACTTATCTCAGTACTACTTCAAACTTAGCCGTAAAAGATTTGGTTTTAGATATCAGGAAAGATGCGTTAGCGATGAAGTTGAAGTAGGAATAAATAAAAAAGGAAGATAGTGTAAAAAGCTACCTTCCTTTAATTTCTTTTCCTGTTGGAATAAGTATTACAATATTATGTCTGTCATTATATGAAAAACTATAGTATCCAACAACATTCCTTATAATCGAACGATTTGATTAAAAACGGAAACCTATATAAAAACGGGGACCTGAAACTTTAAACTTAGTTTTTTCATCTGTATCCGAGCGGTCATATTTAACGGTCCCCCAACGCTTCTCCACTCCAACTGAAATAACTTTATAAGCTACGGAAAGACCGGAAACAAAGAAGCTGGCATATCCACCTGAATAATATTCATCGTCTGCATACATTCCTGCATAACTCGGTGCATAACGGAAATAAACACTGGCTTTCAGATTATCTATCGGATTTACCGTTACAGAAGGACCGATATGCATGCCTGCTGTAAAATGATAGGTGTCATCCTTTCCCCCTTCCTCATTATTCATTTCATATCCGGCAGCACTAATATCGAAATAGGTCCAGTCAAGACCAATCTTAATCATATTCAAGATAGGAGTCTTATGCAAATAAAATGTCTTTCCCAGTGTAATTGCAGCTCCCCATTCACTTTTAATAGCAGCATCAAAACCATCAATTTCAAGTTTTTCTTTGCTAAAACTAAAGTTACGGTACTTTCCACGCTTCCATACAGTCGCATTTTTGTCAACAGTTTCAATCTGTTTCTGTATGTTCTGCTGATTGGTTCGTAAATCTTGAATAACAGTAGTCAGCGAATCTATTTTTGCCTGTTGTAACTCCTCCTTAGAGGTTTGTGCATTTGCCGTGTAGCCAAGGCCGATAGCTAATAATCCTAATAAAAACGATCTCATATTATTTCTTCTTAAAATTAATTTGGCTGCAAAATTATTGTACAATTCATAAATTCACAAATTTATGAAAGAAATTAACTATTGTTTAAGCATTTACATTACAAATATTAAGATATTGTTCATTAATATTCTCCATTATAATTTCAAAATAAGTCTATTTTCTCCGTATCATTCTACAAATGCATTTACTTGGTGAAAGCAAGTATCCTTACATAAAATATAAATGATTTTCTCATGGTATAGTAATCTTTTGGAGTGTGATTTATGTATTCTCTCCAGTTTTTTGGAAGTAGTATTGTATCTGGTTCTTTGATTCTCATTATACCATTTTTATAGGATCATCATTGTAACCCACAGAAAATACAACTTCACGCTTCTTTATTCCATCTGACGCGAATCATAGCCTAGCCATTCTTATGTAAAAATGCTCTACAATTATAACTAATTTCCATCATATATTTTATTCCTTTATTTGTTATTTTGAAACAAATATGAAAAGAAAAAAGGTGGAGAGTAAGTGTCTATTTACTCCCCACTCTTTATTTAATCGTACAAAATTTATGTGCTATTAGAAAATAGAAATAAAGTTATAACATACTGATTCATAACACCATACAAAATCAATAAAAATCAGACAAAGTCAAATTATAAATCCCAGACAGATCACCAAAACCCAATTAAAGCCTTGATTTTTATGTTTTTTTATTAGAGTTTTATCCTACTCCCCTATCAAAGAACAAGCCAAGTAGAAATCTTTGTTGATGATTCTTTTTTATGTTTCCTTTTCCACTCATTATATAATAAAGACGGAAGCGTATAAAGAATTAAAGCACATCGCTGTATTTGCTTTTTAGGTTCACTAAATATTCGATAGACAAACTCTCCGTGTAATCGGACGATCCAGCCAGGGGCACGTCGTACGCTACACCCACTATAAAATTTAAAAACAGCTCCAACAGCAATCATTACTCCTTTCCGTAAATGTGGTTGCAGTCGATTCATGAAAATTTCTTGTTTAGGAGCTCCTAATGCAATCCAAATAATTTCTGCCTTATCTTTCTCTATCATTTGAGCAATATTCTGATAGTCAAAATCTTCCACATCACAGAATGGCAATTCATAAAATGTCATATTATCAATACGCTTATCTATTTGAGACAAATTAGACCGTAGTCCATTCAATATCGTTTGTGATGCTCCCATAAAAAACATCCGATATTTTTTTTGATGAACAAGATCTCTAAATATATCACTCCCGGCATATTGAGAACGCTTTATTCCATAAATCCAACGAAGATAGATTGGTACATAACTACTATCACAAATAGAAAACATACCGTTATTAACCACATGCATATATTCTGCATCGCTATTAACTGTATTTAATATGACCCCATCGGCTACACAAACATAACCAGAAGAGCTTTGTTGAAGCTGTTCCTCAACTGCTGCCAAAATACGAACTTTATCAAACTCGTAATTGATATTAAAATATCGTTCCATAAAATGAATAAAAATGTCAAATATACCCTACGAATGAATAAACAATATCCCCTATTTGCTCATTCAACAGTTCCTGCCATTTCATTGCGGCTTCCCAATCCGGATAAAAAGAGCGATGATTTATATTAGCCGGCCTTATGTAAGTGTTTACCGGATACATATCCAAGTGTATCCCAATTTTAGCAAAGCATTTCAAACTGCGTTTCATATGAGTAACGGAAGTAATAAGTACACATTCCTCTTCTGTTATTCGCTCTGTTTCAAGAATACTCCGAACATATATTACATTTTCACGTGTATTTCGAGCCTGTTGTTCAAGGAGAAAAACAGAACGAGGTACTCCCAACTCTTCCATATAGTTAAGAAACAATTCTTTTGTAGAGGTCCCATCTTTCTGAATAATGGAAGTAGGATCACCTGTAATCAAAATCCTTTCTACAACCCCTTTCTTCCAAAGCCTCACAGCTTCCCAAATTCGGTCTGCCCGATCAAGTTCATATTGCATTTGCCCGGTATTTCTATTCATAGAAGCAAATCCTCCCATCACGATAGCAAGTTTATATTGTTTTCCCACTGAGATTGTCATTGCACTGTATTCTTTTACAGTTAGATATTTTACATAATCTACCAGTAAATTATTAGTAAAAATTAGAAACAAAGCAATACAACTGATCAAGCACGCCTTTTTCCTGCGCCTTCTCTTAAACAAACAAAAGCCTATCAACAAGAAAAACATCCAACTGATAGGTGAAATAAGAAAGAAGTTTAGAAATTTGCTAAGTTCAAAAAACATAATTTCATTTTTAGATATAACCTTTTAGCCAATAGACCATAATGCCACCCCATTCGTATAACAACTCTTCCCATTTCTTTAAAATCCTTATATCCGGTTGCCACCAATTGCCAGATATCATAAGAGGTTTTCTTGCATCTACGGAGAAATAATCTATATCGATTCCTTGCTCGGAGAAGCATTTCAAACTACGTCCAACGTGTGATGCCGTTGTTATTAAAAGACAATCCGGTCCTGTAATCTCTCTCTGTTTAAGAATTTCCGATGTGAAAAGGACATTTTCGTATGTATTCTTCGATTGCTGTTCAAATACAAAAACTTCCGGAGGAACTCCGGCATACTTTTTCATATAGCACAGAAATAGATTCTTTTCTGAGGTTCCATCTTTATGTATGTTTGCCACCATATCTCCTGTGATCAGTATCTTCTCCAGATGTCCTTCTTTCCATAAACTGATAGCTCTCCACAATCTGTTTCTCATGTCCGGCCTGATTCCATTCTGAGTTCTATTTTCACTATACATCACGTAGCCTATTTTTCCGGTAAATTTATCCATGTATCCGAATCCTCCCATTATGATTCCGATTTTATATTTCTTACATGGATTCCATTGAGGGGTGATATAAGACTTGTCATTCCAATAGCAGACGTAAGAGTAAAATAAGTTATTGGTTAAGAGATAGGAGAACAATAGACAAATGGCAATACACCGTTTAAATATCTTAGACTGTAGTTTTAACACGATTATTAAATATACTCACTCTCAAAGAGAATATTCATTAATATTACAATTAATGAATATTTCTACCTTTACTACTATACACCATTGTCACATTTTATGGATATTCAGTTAATTTCTCGTAGAGCAACTCCCCGTTCCTCGTAGAGTTTCACCCGATTTCTCTACGAGAAACGCTCCGAAACTCTACGGGAAAATACAGAAGTTTATACAATGCTAATAATCAATATTTTACAAGCGAACCAACAGGTTATATTTTTTTACCATTAAATAATCCTTTTATTCTTCCTTCTTCCATTTACATGTATCTGAAATATCAACAAATTCCACTCATCTTCTTAATATTCTTTCCTTTAACCATGCCACAGCAAATGATGAAATCAACACAAGCGGAACAAGTATAAAGAAATATATTCCAAATTGAGACTGATTAACGAAATAATGTTCTTTAAAATATGGATAATAGATTGCATCGAAAATATAGCAGCACAGATACATATCCAATGATAAGCCGGATATTTTAGCCAGTATTTTTTTATTCATTTTAGAGTGAATATCCAATTGATAAAACAGCAAGAAAAACAATACGGCTATTGGTATTCCGAAAACCCCATTGGAATTTCCACATATTTGTACTAATGTATGATTATGGATAAATATAAGATTAAAAATAGGATTTATCAAACATATACCCAATATGATCATCCATGCCCATCCTTTTCTTATTGTTGGTTTATATTCGTGTATATAGGCTCCTATAAAGTAGAATGTCAACGGAAAACACTGTTGCCAAAAACCGGGAACTAAATGTACTCCATATCTATTCAGAAGATCGGGTAGTGCAGTCATTATGTATAATGTACCTACAAGTATTAATTTCTGTTTCTGGTCAGGTATCGCTTTATATAATAGATTCAGAAAAGGGGTCAGTAAAAATAGTCCGATCCACATTTCTATATACCAACCGTAGGGGATGGCAGAGAAATCTAATACTTTTAATCCCCATTGTATCCACGACAGGCTTTCATGCAGATAATATTTTCTGAATATAATTGTTATTAATGAAAACAGTAGGTAGGAAATAATGACCCTGACACCTCCTTTATAATATTTCTTGTTGATTGATTTATTGGTATTCAGATAACCGGTTAATAGAAGAAAGAGGGAAACGCCTGTATAGAACAAGAAGCTGATTGTTGCTTGTATGAATAAGGAAGTTCCTTCGAAAGTACTTGTTTTGAAAGCTGTATGTAAACTGAAAAAATGTCCTGCTATTACAAATAATATGGCACAACTTCTTATCAAATCTAATCCTACATTACGAGTTTGGCATGGGTTTTGTCCCCCTAATGGTGTCGACCTTTTTTGTATCATTGCCACGCGAAGTTACGAAAAGAGTGTAATTTATTGGAAATGAGCGTAGGTTAATTGCTCTTG
>OGPT01000053.1_pt1 | contig 97547 bp, 72 predicted proteins | sample 1552951 | NCBI WGS metagenome assembly OGPT01 (sample SAMEA2580224, study PRJEB22360) | human gut metagenome | biome: human gut; feature: human-associated habitat; material: faeces | place: Denmark | collected 2008/2010
GCTTGGCAAACTTCTCGATGGTCATGATGTCAGTGTACTGTGAGATGGCGAAAGCGTTCTGCTTCTCGGTCTTCACGAGTTCCAGGTCCTTTGGGTCAGGGGTAGTACCCTCCTTCTTCGCCTGGTTGATGCGTGACTTCGCCTGGTTGATTTCCAGAAGATTTGCGTTCACGCTACGCATTACGATGCTGTAATTAATCATACTATGTTATGCTTTAAAGAGTTTATTTAATCACAATTTCCCAGATGCTTTTTCTTGTCCTTTTCAGAGTCTTCATTAATGACCGGTGCCTGTCATCTTTTGCTCCCTGCCTCGGTCTTCATAGATGACCGCCTTTAGGTACAAAATAGCTTTCTTTCGATTGCTGGTGCAAAGGTACGAAAAAGCGCTGTAGGAAGCAATACTTTTCCGGCAACTTGAATTCAGTTTTCCGGAATCTTGTGAAATGGAGTCTTTCGAGAGTAGGTGAGGGGAGTAGTGGCAACGGGCTGCATCCGGTCATTAGTGACCGGTCATTATCGGTCATTAAGAAAAATCACTTCCGGTTATTTAGCCCCTATAATATATATTAAAAATATTTAATATATATTATAGCTCTCTTTTTCGCACCCCGAAAACCTTAATGACCGAAAATGACCGGGCATTAATGACCGCTAGATGAACTTGTGAGTTTTACCTGATATGTTTTTTGTGTGTGTCTGAATGTGTTGGTTATTAGTGCGTTATGTGTATTTTGTTGTATTCCTACTCTAATATTTTATGTATAATGATTATCTACATATTAAGTCGCTTTAGTTAGTTGATATGTTGTTCGATTCTACATTTTTATCCTTGTTTTCTGTTGCATTTTGTCAAAATATATTGTGTCAGAGGCTGTTTTTATGTCCAAGGAGGGGCATTTTTTACCCTTAGAAGAGGGGGTAAAATACCTTCCTAACCCCCTAATTTTTGCATCTTATCTTCTAAAACGCAAAAAAAATGCGGATTTTCGCATCATTTCCGTTACTATTTTCTGTAGTAAGGATATTATACATACATATATATAAACACTCCTTTTAATCGTTGTAGGAGATGATATAACGACATTTTAGTATCTTGTGTTTTTCTTTACAAAACAACAAAAACGCCCTATAAAAGAACGCAAACTCACATCCCCGTTATTTGGTATATTTGGGGCTCTTATCTCCAAATTTTGCAAGAAATCAGAGTAAATTGAGCCCCAAATATACCTTTCCTCATCGTTTTCAGTACCTATTTATATTATATATGATACTTATTTTGGTAGTGGCGCTTAGATTTAACAGGGGCTCCATGGAAGGAACCGCTGCCCATACCGCTGCCACGAAGACTCTCATGGAAGCCTGAACCACCGCTGTATTCACCCCAGCGGGCTCTGATTCTATCCACATAATCTACCGTCTCCGTGCCTCGCATGTAACCGTATTTCACCACCGGGTCTGTGTAATAAGCCGGTTGAGAAAGGCGCAGAATATAATCGCGAATTACGCCCCAATTGTGCGGATTCTGACCATGTTTGCGAGCCAGCGACATCGCATCTCTGATGTGGAAATAGCCACCATTATAAGAAGCAAGGGCAAAAAGCATGCGCTGGGACGGGTCGCCCACGTCAGAAAAATGCCCCTGCAGTTCCGCCATATATCTGGCTGCCGCAGCCACATTCGCCTCAGGTTCATGAATCATGCTCATCGGCAAACCCAGATGGGCAGCCGTGCCTGGCATAATCTGCATCAGTCCGCAAGCTCCAGCCCATGACTTCGCATTCGGGTCAAAACAGCTCTCCTGATAACATTGGGCAGCCATCAGACGCCAGTCCATGCGAGCCGTTCCGCTATAGCGCTGGAAGAGGTGGTCGTAGCGGGAAATAACACCCTTAGAACGGTTCAGAAATGGTGAATAAACGTGGCGGCGCACGCTGGCAGAAGAAAGCAGCCACGATTCTTCCTGCTTGACCTGAGCAATCAGCTTAGGCTTAAACCAGCCGTTCAGGGTGTCGGCAAGACTCTTGTTACCGTTCTGCACAGCCCATTGGGTTCGGGTACTGTCGGGCGTAACACCACAGAACAGCAGGTTGCCTCTGGTCTGTTTTCGGGGTAGGGGCACGGCAATCACATCACCTTCTCCCTTCTCCAGTTTGCGTACCATTTCAGCCGTATCCTTACATTCTTCTACGCGTAACGACACGCCGATCTGCTGGGCAAACTTCTCGCAGAGCAGATATTGCAGTCCCATTCCGTGGCTGTGGTAATCATAATAGGTAGTAGGGCCGTTAACGGTAAGCATGATGAGCTCACCATTGGCCTGAATATCTTCGAGCGAAAGCCCCTTGCTGGTTGAAGCTGGTTTCTTTTCATCACCATCAGCCCCATCAGAGTTGTCAGCATGCTCCATTTCGCCTACAGGAGTTCCCCATGGCGTAAGCTCCTGCTGCGGTTTCTTGTCGGCACAGGCAGCGAGCAAAAATAGTGCATATAATGCGTATAAATATCCTTTATTCTTCATTTCAGCTGCAAAAGTACGAAATATTTTGCACATAAGTGAGAAATTATTTGTTTATTCTAATAAAAATATGTACTTTTGCAATGTTTTTCAAACAAAATATAGAAATATGTTACGAATAGCAGTACAAAGCAAGGGTCGTCTTTTCGACGACACCATGAATCTTTTAGCAGAGGCTGATATCAAAGTAAGCGCCTCTAAACGCACCCTTCTGGTGCAGTCAAGCAACTTTCCTCTCGAGGTTCTCTACCTTCGTGATGATGATATTCCTCAGAGCGTAGCCTCTGGTGTGGCAGATATCGGAATCGTGGGCGAGAACGAGTTTGTTGAGCGTGGAGAGAATGCGCAGATTATTGACCGTCTGGGTTTCAGCAAGTGCCGCCTGAGCCTCGCCATTCCTAAGAAGATTGATTATCCGGGATTGCAATGGTTCAACGGCAAGAAGATTGCTACTTCTTACCCTAACATCCTGCGCAAGTTTATGAAGAAGAACAACATCAATGCCGACATCCATGTCATTACGGGTTCTGTAGAAATCAGTCCGGGCATCGGTTTGGCTGACGGTATTTTCGATATTGTAAGTTCAGGTTCTACTCTGGTCAGCAACAATCTTGCTGAGGTTGAGGTGGTGATGAAGAGCGAGGCTCTGCTCATCGGCAACTGGAACATGGACGAGGAGAAGCATGAGATTCTGAACGAGATGCTGTTCCGCTTCGAGGCTGTACGTTCTGCACAGGACAAGAAGTACGTGATGATGAATGCTCCTAAGGCAAAGGTTCAGGAGATTACAGAAGTATTGCCAGGCATCAAGAGTCCTACGATTATCCCATTGGCTGATGAGGAATGGTGCTCTATCCACACTGTGCTCGACGAGAAGCGTTTCTGGGAAATCATAGGCAAGTTGAAGGAACTCGGTGCTCAGGGCATCCTGGTAACACCAATCGAAAAGATGATATTATAATAATGTGTAGTGTTTAATGTGTAATGTTTATTTAGAGACATTATGCGTTAAAAACCAAACATTAAACATTAATAATTAAATATTAATAATAGGAATGAAGGTAATAAAGTATCCTGCAAAGGAGGAATGGAGCGAGATTGTAAAACGCCCACACCTGGATGTTTCGCAGCTGAATGCGACCGTACAAGGTGTACTCGACGATGTGAAAAACCATGGCGACGAAGCCGTGAAGCGTTACGAGGAGAAGTTTGATCATGCCCATCTCGATTCTTTGGCTGTGACTGAAGCTGAAATCGAAGAGGCAGAGAAAATGGTTTCTCAAGAACTGAAAGACGCTTTGCACCTCGCCCATCATAACATTGCCACATTCCATCATAGCCAGAAGTTTGATGGTGTAAAGGTTGAAACTTGCCCTGGTGTAACCTGCTGGCAGAAGAGTGTGGCTATAGAGAAGGTGGGATTGTATATCCCGGGAGGTACTGCTCCTCTCTTTAGCACCGTTCTGATGCTGGCTACTCCTGCCAAGATTGCGGGATGTAAAGAAATAGTACTGTGTACTCCTCCTAATAAAGAGGGCAAGGTGAATCCGGCTATCCTCATGGCGGCAAAGATTGCGGGCGTAAGCAAGATCTTTAAGGCGGGTGGCGTTCAGGCTATCGGAGCCATGGCTTACGGTACGGAGAGCGTGCCTAAGGTTTATAAGATCTTCGGTCCGGGCAACCAGTTTGTCATGGCTGCCAAGCAGCAGGTTTCCCTGCACGATGTGGCTATAGACATGCCTGCCGGTCCGTCTGAAGTTTGTCTTATTGCCGACGAAACAGCCAACCCTGTGTTTGCTGCTGCCGACCTGTTGTCGCAGGCTGAACATGGTTTCGATTCTCAGGTTTTCTTCATTACTACATCTGAAAAGGTGTTGGATGATGTAAAGAATGAAGTTGAAGTACAACTTGAACGTTTGCCACGTAAGGAGATGGCACAAACCTCGTTAGATAACTCTAAGTTTATCCTCGTGAAGACCGAAGAGGAGGCAATCGACCTCTGCAACACTTATGCGCCGGAGCATCTGATTATCGCCACAGCCGATTACGAGCAGCTGGCAGAAAAAGTTGTGAATGCAGGTAGTGTATTCCTCGGAAACTATGCGTGCGAAAGTGCAGGCGACTATGCAAGCGGTACGAACCATACCTTGCCAACCCATGGTTATGCTTTGGCTTACAACGGAGTGAACCTGGACAGTTATAATCGCAAAATCACCTTCCAGCATCTTACAGAAGAAGGTATTCGTAACATTGGAAATGCTGTAGTGACCATGGCGGAAAATGAGCAATTGGAAGCTCATGCCAATGCGATGAGACTGAGAGTGAACAGTTTGAAACAATAGGGTAAAAAGGGAAGTTGTAAAAATACTTCTTAATAGTTTTTGAAAGAAAAATGAAAGAATTGAAAGATTTGTGCCGAGAGAACATCTGGAATCTGGCACCTTACAGTTGCGCCCGTACGGAGTTTGCAGGCAGAAATGCCCGCGTCTTCCTCGATGCCAACGAAAATCCATATAATGACCCTTACAATCGCTATCCTGATCCGCTGCAGGTTGAACTGAAGAAGCAGATCAGCAAGATTAAGGGTGTGGCTGAAGAGAAAATCTTCCTGGGCAACGGTTCTGACGAGGCCATCGATTTGGTTTACCGTGTATTCTGCCGCCCGGGCAAGGATAATGTAGTAGCGATTGCACCTACTTACGGAATGTATGAAGTTTGTGCAGACATCAACGATGTGGAGTATCGTTCTGTATTGCTTGATGAAAATTATCAGATTTCTGCCGGAAAACTGCTGGCAGCCTGCGATGAACAGACAAAGGTTATCTGGTTCTGCAGTCCGAACAATCCTACGGGTAATCACATTAACCGCGAGGCAATCGTAGAGGTGTTGCAGAAATTCCAGGGTATTGTCATCATCGACGAAGCCTACAGCGATTTCTCTTCGGAGCGCACATTCCGCAGCGTACTCGACAGATTTCCCAACATGATTGTGCTCAACACCATGAGTAAGGCATGGGGCTGTGCAGCCCTCCGTTTGGGAATGGCTTTTGCGAGCAAGGAGATTGTTGACATATTCAATAAGGTGAAATATCCTTATAACGTCAATCTGCTTACTCAGGAGCATGCGCTGGAAGTGATGAAGAATCCGCTGAAGGTTGACGAATGGGTGAAGAACATCCTGCAGGAGCGTTCTAAGGTAATGGCTGCATTCCTGGATCTGCCTATCTGCGAGAAGGTTTATCCTACTGATGCAAACTTCTTCCTGGCTAAAATGACCGACGCCAATGCCATCTATAATTATCTGGTGGCACAAGGCATTATCGTAAGAAACCGCAACAAGGTTCAGTTGTGTGGCAACTGTCTGAGAATTACGATAGGAAACAAGAGCGAGAATGCTGAATTACTCGGTGCTTTGAGGCAGTACTAAATTATTTTGGAAAAGTTCAGTATATAATATGAAAGAGGATGAGTCATAAATATATGATTCACCCTCTTTTTAGCATTTATCTTCTTCTGCCTCTACCTTCATTTCTTGCTTGATTTCCACGACCTTGATTTCCACGGCCGCCGCGTCCGTTCTTATCCCCGCTGTTGTAGCGGTTCTTGCGACTGTGGTTGTCGTTGTCGAAATTAGGGTTGAAGCTCTTTTTTTTCTTGTTCTTGAAGAGGCCGGCACCTCCGCTTAATGGGCGGCCTTCGTTCAGATATTTATCTTCATCATAGCAGCCTACATTTCCGAAACCCTTTGGTGCATAGCGGTCAGACGCATTTCTGCCAGTTCCACGCTTGCCTTTAGCACCTTTTCCTACACCTGGATTATCGTATGTAGAACCTATCGCCTTATCGTCATAATGCGTCTTCTTACCCTTGAAACTGCCACCCATGCTCTTCCTGTCGTAGAGTTTGTCGATGAGGTCGGATCTGCCTATCCGGCGAAGTTCACTCTCGATGGCGCGGCGCTCTTCAGGCTTGTACCAGAAGAAGAACATGCGCTGGGCAAGCTTCTCTTTCTGAGTCTTGGCGCTGAAGACCGGCTTCAGGGTGTAAGGATCGTACCCCGTATACCAGGTCTCGGTAGAAATGGTCATAGGAGTAGGGGTGAAATCCTGCACCTGCTCCAGATGGAAATCCAGTCCCTTCGTAATGACGGCAAGTTCGGCCATGTCTTCTTCATGACAGCCCGGATGCGAACTGATGAAGTAAGGAATGATCTGCTGGTTCAGACCTTCTTCCTTGTTGATCTTGTCGAAGATGCGCTTGAACTCGTAGAAGAGGTCGAACGATGGCTTGCGCATGAACTTCAAAACCTCCGGACTCGTATGTTCGGGAGCCACCTTCAGTCGGCCGCTTACGTGCTTGGTAATCAGTTCGCGCGTGTATTCTCTAGCCGCCTGATTCACCTTTTCGTCCTTGCTCTTATGCAGCAGAAGGTCATAACGCACACCACTACCAATGAAACTTTTCTTGATTCCCGGCAAAGCATCTACAGCATGATAAATCTCCAGAAGCTTGCTGTGGTCGGTATTGAGGTTCGGACAAATCTGAGGGTTTACACACGACGGGCGCTTGCACACTTCGCAGGCTTTCTGATTCTTGCCGTGCATTCCGTACATGTTGGCAGAAGGACCGCCCAAATCGCTCAGATAGCCCTTGAAATCAGGCATCTGGATGATTTTCTTCACCTCCTTCAGAATGCTCTCCTTGCTGCGGCAAACCACGAATTTACCCTGATGGGCAGAAATGGTGCAGAAAGAACAGCCGCCGAAACAGCCACGATGAAGGTTCACGGAGAACTTGATCATCTCGTAGGCAGGAATGGTCTTGCCCTTGTATTTGGGATGAGGCAAACGCGTATAAGGCAGGTCGAAAGCCGCATCCAGTTCCGCGGTAGTCATCAGCGGGAAAGGCGGATTCACCACTACATATTTGCCGTCAACTTCCTGAATCATGCGCTGAGCATGCATCTTGTTGGCTTCTTCCTCCAGATGGCGCACGTTCTCAGCCTGTCCCTTCTTGTTGTGGAGACATTCTTCGTGGCTGTGGAGGATGATGTCATCGTCCTTGAAACCGCCCGGAATCTCACTTTCCTTGCAGTAGAAAACCACCTGCGGCATTTCGTGGATTTGGCTAAGCGTCTTGCCTTCTGCAAAGGCATTGGCTAGTTCTACGATAGAACGTTCGCCCATTCCGTAGAGAATGAGGTCGGCGCCCGAATCGCAGAGAATGCACTTGCGGAGCTCGTCTTTCCAATAGTCGTAGTGGCTGATGCGGCGCAACGAAGCCTCAATACCGCCTAGTGCTACAGGTACGTCGGGAAAGAGTTTCTTCAGTATCTGCGTATAGACAATAGATGGATAGTCGGGGCGCATGTCGTGGCGGGAGTCGGGACTGAAAGCGTCCTCGCTACGCATGCGGCGGTTGGCGGTGTAGCGGTTCACCATCGAGTCCATGGCACCCGGAGAAACACCAAAGAAGAGACGAGGGCGACCGAGTTTCTTGAAGTCTCGGAAATCGCCGTGCCAGTCGGGCTGGGGAACGATGGCTACCCGATAGCCGTTGGCTTCCAGTATTCGTCCGAGGATGGCAGGACCGAAGGATGGGTGGTCAACGTAAGCATCTCCTGAAAAGAGGATGACGTCGAGTTCGTCCCATCCGCGCAACTCGCATTCTTTCTTGGTGGTAGGTAAGAAATCTGTTAACTTATAATCCATTCAATATTTTTTAATCATTTACTGCGTCTGGTTCTGCATCTGCTGCAGCCTCAGCCTGCTTCTTGTCTTTCCAGTCTACGTAGAGCAGAACGAGGTTGTGAAGACCGAGCGCCTTCATGTTCTGATTGTAGATGACGTCGAGACAGAGATCGAGCAACTTCTTATCCTTGATGTCGCTGCTCTCGAGGAGTGAACGCACATTAAGTTTCAGTTTATCGAGCACTTCCTCGTCGATAATGCCGTTGCTGTCTACGAGGTTGCGGAGTAACTGATACTTTTCGATGGTCTCTAAATGCTGGTCGCTCACTTCGATAGAGCGAGTGCCAGACTGGTTGGCTTGAATCTTATACATAAGCTTAAAATTTTTTATCTGTTTTACTTTGAATTTAATCTGTCAGAAATTTGAGAATGCCGAGCAACACGCTGGTGCGGGTTCTTTCGTCGATGATGCATTCCAGCGGGAATCCCATGACGAAGCTGCGGTAAGTAGAGCTCTTGTAGGCAACCGCCGCACTCGTTCCCGTATCGTATTGCATCGCCGTGAAGGCGTAATTGCCAACCGGTTTCAATATCTCGGGATGGGTTGCCGCATAATGCTGGGCATTCAGCTCGTTATAATAGCTGAACTGCAGACCTAACCCCTTGACGTTAGGCGAAGTGTAGACAATACTGTCTCTTTCTGTTACGGTTGAATCTTCGGGATTGATGTCCCTGGTGATGGCCGTAGAACCTGTAGGCTCATAGCTGAGTTTCAGAATATCGCTCAGGAACGCCTGTTCCTCTTCTGTCTGCATGTCGCTTCCGGTGTAAGAACCGCTTATCAGAATTCTGCCGCCTTGGCTGGCGTATTGCCTGATGCTGTTCTGCAGGGCAGGCGTGAACGACTTGAAGTAGGCGTGAGTATAGCCGTCATGGCGCTCCAGTCCGTTGATGAGGTCAACTGCCTGATAGTTCTTCATCTGAACCCTGCCGCTGGCGATGACTTCGCTCGAACAGCTGGAAATATTATATTTGCCCGAAGCCGCAATACTTGTAGCATGCGCCTGAACGTAGTTGAAGTCGTTGCCTGCCACAAACTTGCCAATCATTTCGTTGCCGCTGAAACCGAGTCCGAAACTGGTTTCGTTGCCCATTCTGCTTCTGTCGAACACCTGTTGCTTGCCACTCCATCCCGCCGTCAGTCCGTAGCTTACGCCCGGATCCTGATTGAGGTCAAATCCCTGCTTTTCCTCATCATCCACGACCTGCGGAGAGGCAAGGCGATGGAAATTGTTTACGATGAGCACAGACTTGCTGGCAGCAGGATTATAGAGCACAGAGAGGGTTTCGGTGGTGAAACTTTCTCCTCCTGCATTAACCGCAGCCACCTTAAAATGGTAAAGCTTGCCCGGTTCCAGCTGCATCTGGCAGCGGGTGGTGTTCACGATGGTTCCGTTGTCAAAACCGCCTTGTCCCTCAGCCTTATAAATAATGTAAGAAGTAGGGCGGGCAGATGGTTCCGTCTTGTCCAGCTGGGCAGTCCATGAGAGTAGGGCAACACCTTGGTTCTGCGTAATGCAGAAGTTCTGCGGAGCCAGCGGCTGTACCACGTATCGGGTTCCATGATTGCTGTTTACGAAGCGCAGGATAGTTTTGTAGATGGAGCGTGCGATATAGAATTTTCCGAGCGGATCCTGAGCAATTCTCATATCAGGGAAATTCTGATGCGAAAGCATTTCGAGAATAGCCGACGGAACTTCCGGCAGACGGGTTTCAGAATAGTTTCTGTCCCATAGGTAGCGTTTGCCGAATTCTCCGAACTGAGCCGTCAGATCCGTAACGAGATTATCGCGCAAAGCCCTGGCGAAATCCTTGGATGTGAATCTGGAGATTCCGCTGTTCAGTATTCCGTCGTTATAATCTGTGGTGCAGATAGCAAGGGCTCCAACGGTAGATTTTCCGTCCTTATTGTAACCCGCATCACTATGAAGTGCCAGCGAGAGTTCTATAGGCACATGCTTGCCATTTTTGGCAGGCATGTAAACCGAACCGCCGCCCAGCCAATTGGTCATCAGCGCACGGGTGTTGATGTCGTCGGCGTAATCATTTTCTCCCTTTCGGCCTCCATAAACCTTATAGGGAGCACCAGCCCATTGGGCGTAGTATCTGGCTCCTTCCAGGCAACGGGGCAATCCGCTGGTGTAACCGCCACGCTCTATGTTTCCCATGCCGCCGCCAAAGCGGACAGCATCTGTAGTTACTACTCCACGGCGTGAAGCCTTGTTGGTGCAGACCACCCGGTTGAACTCGTTGCAGCCCTTGTCGAAATCGAAGGTGCCCAGGTAAACCCAGGTGCCTCCGCCCATGCGCTGGTTAACGGAAAACTCCGTGGCTTCGCCCTTGTGATAAACGATGTATTTTGCATCGCTCACGCTCTTGGGGAGCGACTGGTAGCTTACGTAGACTGCGTATTTGCCGGCTTCCTTGAAACGGGGCTGGTAGCTTACCTGGCTAGTTTTCTTGCGCTTGGTAGCCTTCGCCTGTCTCACGGTTCCCATACGGAACGGATTTTCCCCATCTTTCAGTCGGTAGCGGTTGGCAAAACCGAGCGAATCGCATTTTTTCCATCGCTTGCTCGCCTCCTTTTCGAAATAATAAACCGACTTGACAGCATCATCATTATCGATGACGATTTCGTTCCTCTGCCAGTCTCTTTCACGGGGTGTGAAGACGATGGCTCCCGCATTCTGGAGCATCGGGATGAGGTAGGGCACGACGATGGTTTGGGTAAAGAGATCTTCGTTTGTGCAAAACAGGTTAGGGCGTTGCCATTTCCATACATCTCTGTCGGCAAAATAATACCGTCCGTGCGAGGCCCATAGCGAAAGGTGCCTGTTCTGTAGTCCTGCCGTAACGAAATAAGGGCGGGAAACATTAAACACCCATGGGTCGCCATCATAATCTATGCCTTGCCATGCGCCGCTGTTAGCCTCGTCGTAGATAGGAAAAAACGATTTGCCGTTAGCCTGAAGCGAAGCTCCAGCGGCTAACAGCAAACTGCTTATCAAACAATATGTTATGTTTTGGTGTTTCACTTTACAAATACTCCTTCTTTAATAGCTGACTAAACCGTTATCTTCTAAGGTTTAATCAATATTTCCGATTGTGAACTTCTCAGGTTTCTTTCCTTTGAAATCCTTGAAGTACAACTTGATTTCACGCATGTCTTTGTCAACATCTCCTGACGGGATAATCTGCCTGGTGCATTGGATGACCTTCTTCTCATAGTCAAGCCCATAGAGATGGATAGGCAGATGCGCCTTGAGGGCTATGAAATAGAATCCCTTTTTCCATTCCGGGTTGAGCGAGCGGGTACCTTCGGGCGTAATGCACAGTCCGAAAGCCTTGCGCTTATCCGCTTCTGCAGCCAGATTATCCGTCATGCTAGTATGTTTGCTTCTCCACACAGGAATACCTCCCATCTTTCTGAAGATAGGGCCTAGCGGCCAGAAGAACCATTCCTTTTTCATGAGGAAATTACATTTGATTCCCTCAGCATGGGCAAAGAGCTGGCCTAGGATCAGATCCCAGTTGCTGGTGTGCGGAGCCATGCAGATAATATACTTTTCAGGAAGCTCCTGGGTGATGATTTTCTTATAGCCCAAGCGCTTATACAATATCCATTGACAAATTCCTTTTACCATATATTTAAATAGGTGTATTTCCTGATTCTGATGATGAAAGGATTATGCCAGGTTTGAAATCTGGTCGATGATTTCGCTCACCTGCTTGTTGAAGTCGACTGTTAGTTTCTTATAATATTCACCCTTCGTGATTCCCGGTTCCGGGTGAGACACGCGGCTGATGTAATCACCGTTGATCATGACGATAGCTGAAAGAATGCCATCCACATCTTCCTGTGTAGGCTTACCATTATACAAAGATGCAGCAACTGTTTCGGCGAAAAGTTCGCTTGTAATGTAGTTGATCGTGCGCTTTAAATCTCTTTTATTAGCCATAATTCTTTTCTCCTAATTAATGAATAATTAAAAATATCGCTCAAAGATAATCATTTTCTTTGAAATAACATCATTTTTTGGGAAAAAATGTATCTATTAACGCATTTTTAGCATTTTTCTTTCCGTATCTCGCAGAAAAGAGTTATTTTTGCAGATGTTTTTGAAGTTTCAACTAATTAAAATAAAAAACGAATTATGGAAAAAAGTGCATTGCAGATTGCAAGAGCTGCTTATCAGCCAAAATTGCCTAAGGCTCTCCAGGGCCCAGTAAAGGCAGTTGAAGGTGCAGCAACACAGTCAGTAGGTAATCAGGATGAAATCAAGGCGTTGTTCCCTAACACTTATGGAATGCCTGTTATTACATTCGAGGCAGGTGAGGCTAAGGAACTTCCTGCTTTCAACGTAGGTGTTATCCTCTCAGGTGGTCAGGCTCCTGGCGGTCACAACGTGATTTCTGGTCTCTTCGACGGTGTGAAGTCTCTCAACCCAGCTAACAAGCTCTATGGTTTCATCCTCGGTCCTGGTGGTCTCGTTGACCATAAGTACATGGAGATTACTTCTGAAATCATGGACGAATACCGCAATACTGGTGGTTTCGACATCATCGGTTCCGGACGTACCAAGCTTGAGAAGGAAGACCAGTTTGAGAAGGGTATTGAGATTCTTCGTGAACTCGGCATCAAGGCACTTGTCATCATCGGTGGTGACGACTCAAATACCAACGCTTGCGTTCTCGCAGAATACTATGCTGCTAAGAAGTATGGCGTACAGGTAATCGGTTGCCCTAAGACAATCGACGGCGACTTGAAGAACGAGCAGATTGAGACTTCTTTCGGTTTCGATACAGCCTGCAAGACATATTCTGAGCTCATCGGTAACATCGAGCGCGACTGTAACTCAGCACGTAAGTACTGGCACTTCATCAAGCTGATGGGTCGTTCAGCATCTCACATCGCTCTTGAGTGCGCTCTCCAGACTCAGCCAAACATCTGCTTGATTTCTGAGGAGGTTGAGGCTAAGGAAATGTCACTCGATGATGTTGTTACTTATATTGCAACTGCAGTAGCTAACCGTGCTGCTGAGGGCAACAACTTCGGTACTGTTCTCATCCCAGAGGGTCTGATCGAGTTCATCCCAGCTATCAAGAAGCTCATCGCAGAATTGAACGAGGTTCTTACAGACCCTGCAACAGGCGAGAGCCGTGAGTTTGCAAGTGCTGAGGAGCAGATTGCATTCGTTAAGGGTGCCATCGCTAAGGACAACCTCGCAGTATTGGAGTCTTTGCCAGCTGACGTAGCTCGCCAGCTTTGCCTCGACCGCGACCCTCACGGAAACGTACAGGTTTCTCTCATCGAGACAGAGAAGTTGCTTTCTCGCATGGTAGCTGAGAAGTTGGCTGCATGGAAGAAGGAAGGCAAGTTTGTTGGTAAGTTCTCTGCACAGCACCACTTCTTCGGTTACGAGGGACGTTGCGCAGCTCCTTCTAACTACGATGCAGACTACTGCTACTCACTCGGTTTCAACGCTTCACGCCTCATCGCTAACGGCAAGACCGGTTACATGTCAATCATCAAGAACACAACAGCTCCTGCAGCAGAGTGGATTGCAGGTGGTGTGCCAATCACTATGATGATGAACATCGAGCGTCGTAATGGTGCTAACAAGCCAGTTATCCGCAAGGCTCTCGTTGAGCTGGATGGCGCTCCATTCAAGTTCTTCGCTTCTAAGCGCGATGAGTGGGCTAAGGAAACAGCTTACGTTTATCCAGGTCCTATCCAGTACTGGGGTCCTTCTGAGGTTTGCGACCAGACCACAAAGACTCTCCAGTTGGAGCAGGCTAAGTAAAAAATAGAATAAATATTTTTTTTATATGTCAACAAGTCGAACGGCTTCTTCACAGAAAAAGAGTGTCATGGCGAGAAAGAAAACTCCTCGGCGTGGCGGCTCCCGTGGTAGAAGGCGTTCGTCTTCTTTTTTGCAACGCTATCCCCGTTGGGCGTGGTGGATAGGCGGAACGGCGGTTATCGTGCTCTATGTCTTTCTGTTCTATCATTTCTTTGTAGGGCCAACTGGTTTCCGATGGCGTGCGCTTTATGGCGATGCTGAATATCCTGAAGGTTACGAGATTCATGGAATCGACATTTCGCATTATCAGGGCAAGATAGACTGGGAACAGCTCAAGAATGCGATGATCAAGGGGTGTCCTGTGCGCTTCGTCATCATCAAGAGTACGGAAGGTTCTTCACGGCTCGATGAGAATTTTCGCGAGAACTTTAATCAGGCTCGCGATTTCGGTTTCATCCGGGGTGTTTATCATTTCTGGAGCAATAAGTCGACAGCCCGAAGACAGGCTTATTATTTCCTAGACCAGGTTCATCTTACGGATGGCGATTTGCCTCCGGTACTGGATATTGAACATAAGCCGGCAGATAAGAGTGTGGAGGATTTCCAGCGTGATGTGCTTACCTGGCTGCATATTGTAGAGGATAAGTATCATGTTAAACCTATCATCTACACCTATTATAAATTTAAGGAGCAATATCTGAGTGCGCCTGTCTTCGATGATTATCCTTACTGGATAGCCCACTATTATGTTGACAAGGTTCAGTATAAGGGCAAATGGAAGTTCTGGCAGCATACGGATGTGGGCAAGTTGCCGGGCATTAAAGGCTACGTAGATTTCAATATTTACAACGGCAGTTATTATGAGCTCAAGCAGCTCTGCATAGGAAGCAATAATAATGAGAAAAAATTCATGGAATAAAGGTTGGACTTTTGGCAATATGCGAAAATCCAACCTTTATTCGTATGTTTTAATCTGACATTTCTGATTTCAGATTTTTCGTTCTGAATGTTTAGAATCAGAAAAGAATCTTTATGAACCTAAAACAAGGCAGGCCCAATTGTTGTCAATCTGTCTGTTTATTTCATGCATTCCCAGTTCTTCTGCTTTCTCCAGGAGTACAGGAATATCTTCTTCGTAGAATCCGCTCAGAACCAGGGTTCCGCCGATGTTCATCACGCTACGGAAAGCGCGCATGTCGTTGAGCAGAATATTGCGGTTGATGTTGGCTAGAACCAGGTCGAAAACGCCGCTGATGTGGTTGATTACCTGACTGTTGCCAAAGAGTACTTCCATGTTAGTTACGCCGTTGAGCACGGCATTATGCTTGGCATTTTCCACGCTCCACTCGTCAATATCGTAGCCTACCACGTCTTTCGCTCCGAGTTTTGAGCAGGTGAGGGCAAGGATTCCCGTACCCGTTCCGCAATCCAGGATGCGCTTGGTTCTGATAGGCATGTGGAGCAGCTGCGAAATGATCATGCGTGTGGTTTCGTGGTTTCCTGTTCCGAACGCCAGTTTCGCCTCAATACCTATTTCTATCATGTCGGGTCTGTTGCTCGTATCGGGATAGAGTTCGGGATGTTTCGCATCGTAAATCACCACCTGGTTGTCCACATAAATTGGTTCGAATCCCTGTTCTTCCCATTCCTGGTTCCAATCCTTGTATTCTGCATCTTTCACCTCGTAGGTAATTTTCGCATCCCCAATAGGGAAATCAGAAAGGCGGTCATCCAGCAGCTCTTTGTCGAAGAGTTCTTTCTGCACATACGCTTTCAGTCCGGTTTCTGTTTCTTCAAAAGATTCAAATCCGACTTCGGCTGCACCATCGGCAAGCAGATCCTGACAGTCCTGCATCAAGTCGGCAGTCGTTTCAATTGTGAATGTTGCTACTAAATATTTCATATTTAATTTGTATTAATTTCTTGTCTAAAAACGCCTTCGAATGTTCAAAAAAGCTAGATTTGTTTTAAATCTTCTGCAAAATTATAAAAAAATAGGGGAAAACCTACAATTATTTAGGGAAATTCTGTATTTTTGCATAAAGATAAGCAATATTTTTGCATTCAGATTATTATATAATCAGAAAAGGGTTCTTTCGGGAGTATTTTTCCTGATGGTTTATGATGGATTTGGAAAGAGAAAAATGGAAAAAATAAATAGGAGAACAGAATATGAAAAGAAAGTATCTTCTTGCAGTCCTTATCGCAGCTGCGATGCCACTCACTTCGATGGCACAGGACGATGACCTCTACTTCAATCCGAAGAAGGAGGCCAAAGAAAAGGCTGAAAGACGGGCTCTGCTCCAGCGCCAGTATGCTGAACAGCGGGCACGTAGAGATAGTATTTATCGCTTGAATTGGAGCGGAAGTGACCGTTCGGTAGATGAATACAATCGAGGCGGCAGAATCTTCAGCCATTATGAGAATGTAGGGAAAGATTCCCTGGGCAACGACATTATCCAGTTCCATGTGGGCAAGGGTGTGGCGCCAGACAGCATTTATGATGATGCTTACTTCGCCCAGAAGTATGCTGACAGGGATGAAGATTTCGTACGCACACGCGAGATGAGCCGATGGGACGGATTCTATGATCCATGGTTCTACGATTATTATGGTTACGGTCCTTACTACTGGCGCAGCCGCATGTGGGGCTGGCACAATCCTTGGCGCTACGGCTATTATGCCGGCTGGTATGATCCTTGGTTCGACCCTTGGTACGATCCATGGTATTATGGTTACTGCGGCTGGTATGGTGGCTGGTACGACCCTTGGTATTATGGCTGGGGCGGCTACTACAATCCTTGGTATTGGGGCGGTCCGGTAATCGGACATGTTAGCTATGGTGGACGCAATTCGGGCGGTTATGCAGGAAGCAGAACTTATCGTTATAATGGCGATAAAGGCTATGCTGGCAACAGTACTTACCGAAGCAACAGAAACCGCAATTTCGGCGGTCGCATCAACGGTAATGGCCGTTACAATAGCGTTCGCAACAATAATAATACCAACAACTTCGACCGCAGCAACTTTGGCGGATTCGGAAACCGTAGTGGAGCCAGTTTCGGAGGCGGATCGCATTCCGGTGGTGGAAGCTTTGGCGGAGGAGGCGGTAGCTTCGGAGGCGGCAGTCGCTCAGGTGGCGGCGGCTTTGGTGGAAGAAGATAGTCGCTTTTCAGCTTATAGTTAATAGTTTATAGTTAATAGCTTGGGCTTTGTTCTGAGGATGAAGACAATTTTCGAAAATGAAAACTTTCATCTGGGAATGAAGACCTTAAGAATTAAGAGATTATGAAGAATTTAAAATATTTATTCCTGGCTTCATTGGGACTCATGTCAGCCCCAATGTTGGCTCAGGAAACTTATCAGGATACTAAGTTTGCAGAAAATTCCCTCACGGGTACTGCACGCTATGTAGGTATGGGTGGAGCTATGGAAGCCTTGGGCGCAGATATTTCTACCATTTCCAGCAACCCTGCCGGTTTGGGTCTGTTCAGAAAGAGCATGGCAAGTTTCTCTGCTGGTGTTGTGGCTCAGCCTGGAGCTGATACGGAACTCAATTTCGATAAAACTCCATTTGGCTTCGACGGAAAGAAATCGGTTCCTAGTTTCGACCAGATTGGTTTCGTTTGGGCTGCTACAAATGGCGATTCGAATGTAAAGCTCAACTTCGGTTTCAACTATCACAAGAGCACAAATTTCTCTCAGATTCTTTCTGCAGCCAATTATCTCAACGGAGCATCTCAAACCAAATGGGCTTCTGCCAAGACGGCTTACGCTAAAGAATTGGATGAGAAACATGGTAAAGATGCAGGTGATGAGGTTTGGAATGCGGTAGATGCTAACTATAATGCGTTGATGGGCAAAGACGAGAATGGAAACCAGATGACCTACGATGGCCGTTCGTTCCTCTTTGGCCAGTATCAGAAGGGCTACATAGGCGAATATGATTTCAACATTAGCGTAGGTTTCAACGACCGCGTATGGTTGGGCTTCACCTTGGGCATTCATGATGTTCATTACCGCAGCAATTCTGTTTATACAGAGAATTATGTGGCTGATAAGGAGGCTTACGGAACAGCTTGGGAAAGCCTGCGTATCACGGGTACGGGTTATGATGCAAAACTGGGTATTATCTTCCGTCCGGTAGAAGATTCTCCTTTCCGTATTGGTGCTTATGTCAATTCGCCAGTATTTTATGATTTGTCGATGGATGGAACAGCTGACCTGGAACTCGTTGACATGAATATAACGGACGATAAGGGCAATTATGCTGAGGCTAGCAATACGAACAGTTCCAGCCTCGATTATCGTCTGAATACGGCTTGGAAGACGGGTATCAGCTTGGGGCATACCATTGGCAGCAATCTTGCCCTGGGTGCTACTTACGAGTATGCATGGTACAATCACATGGATAATCGTTTGAAGGATGGCGGTTATTATGATGGTTATTGGGACGAATATTATGAAACCAGTTCAAGCGACGACCTCATGAATGACCACACCAAACAGTCGTTGCAGGGCGTGAGCACGCTGAAGCTGGGTTTGGAATACAAGCCTGTCAGTATGTTGGCGCTCCGTCTGGGTTATAATTACGTTTCTCCGATGTTCAAGGAGAGCGCAGACCGCGACCAGACTATTCCTTCTCAGGGAACAATCTACGCCACCTCTACAGATTATACCAACTGGAAGGCGACTAACCGATTTACAGCCGGCGTAGGTTTCAACTACGAGAAGCTGTCTATTGATGTGGCTTACCAGTACAGCTGTCAGAATGGTGACTTCTATCCATTTGCAGCCTGGGAGGAGCTTGGTGCGAATGCAGCTCCTGCAACAAAGGTTGACAACAAGCGCCATCAGTTGCTGATGACCGTTGGCTATAGGTTCTAAAATGTGAAGTAGGGGGCTTATTGATTAAATAATGTGAAATCCCGATAAAAAAGCCCACTCATAGAAAAAAAGTTGGGAAAAAGTTTGGCGGTTTCATATAAAAGCCCTATCTTTGCAATCAAGAAATCGGGATGATTTCGTGTCATAGATTAGGTTTTTAGATTAAAGGTGTTAATCACCTTATTTTCTAGGATTAAAAAATATTAGTTTTTTTAGTGGTTAATTTAGTTTTAGTAAGTATGTTTAGGGTCTGTTGTGAAACAGGCCCTATTTTTTTGTGCGGTACAAAAAAATCCCCCAACAGGATGGCTTGGAAACCATACCTGTAGGGGGAAGTAACAATCCTAAATAAATCTACCTTGAATAAACTAATCTATTGAAATTTATCCTTCATAAATCTACTTAAATGAACCAATACCGGCCTTATCAACAATTAAATCTTATATTATTTGTTTCTGTAATTATCCAGACCCTTGTTCAGGAAGTCGAGATAAGCACTAACATCTTCTTTGAAACTGAAGGCTGCTGCAAGAGGATTGCCGTCGTTGTCAATAGCCACATAGAATGGCTGGGCATTAGCTCCAAACTTGCTTGCCTGCAGATAACTCCACTTGTCGCCAACGGTTCGCAGGGTGCGCTTCTCGCCATTAAACGTTACCTCCATAGGCTCAGGAAGAGGAGTCTTGTCATCTACATAAAGTGAGATGAGAACATAATCCTTTGCCAGCTTATCGGCAACCGATGGATCTGTCCAGACAGAAGCCTCCATCTTGCGGCAGTTTACACAACCATAACCCGTGAAATCAAGCAATACCGGTTTGCCGGAAGCCTTGGCAGCAGCCATTCCCAACTCATAATCCTTGTAAGCAGGCTCTACGGTCTTGGTGTTGAGGTTGAAGTCCTGTGTATTAATAGGTGGAGCAAATGCGCTCACAGCCTTGCAAGGAGCGCCCCAGAGACCTGGAATCATGTAAACCGAGAATGCCAAAGAACAGAGACCCAACATGATGCAGGCTACAGGCATAGGCTTGTTGATGTCGCCCCCGATTGCATCAACCTGGAACTTCAGCTTGCCGATGAGATAGAGACCCAACAGACCGAAAATGACAATCCAGAGAGAGAGGAATACCTCGCGGTCCATGATGTGCCAGCCGTAAGCCAGATCGGCTACAGAGAGGAACTTCAGAGAGAAGGCAAGCTCGATGAAGCCGAGAACTATCTTGATAGTCTCCATCCACGAACCCGACTTAGGAGCCGACTTCAACCATGATGGGAAGAGGGCGAAGAGGGTGAATGGGAGCGCCAGAGCAAGCGCAAAACCGAACATTCCCACGGTAGGAGCGAGCCAGTCGCCGGATGTAACGGTCTGAACCAGCAGCAAACCGATGATAGGAGCTGTACATGAGAAGCTGACCAATACCAGGGTAAAAGCCATCAGGAAGATAGAAATCATACCCGTGGTGCTGGAAGCCTTGTTGTCTACCGCATTTCCCCAACTGTCAGGCAATTTGATTTCAAACCAACCGAAGAACGAGAAGGCGAAAACGGCAAGCAGGAGGAAGAGGATGATGTTGAATACGGCACTTGTGCTGAGCGCATTCAGGGTGCTAGGACCAGCGATGGCTGTTACGGCAAGACCCAAAACCAGATAGATGACTACGATGCTCAAACCATAAGTAATCGCATCGCGGATACCTTTCTTCTTATCGTTCTTAGCACGCTTCAGGAAGAAACTTACGGTCATCGGGATAATAGGCCAGATGCAAGGCATGACGAGCGCAAGCAGACCGCCCACAAAACCGATGAAGAAGATGTAGAAGAGCGAATGATTGGCGATGTCGTTAGCTCCGCCAAAAGCCTGAAGTTCTTTAATAACCGGTTTCCATAAGTCCTTGACGTTCAGATTTTCCATAGCAGATGCCAAAGCTGCGGAATCTACGGGCTGAGTAGCGCTATCGGTCTGAGCCAGGGCAGCGGCCTTGGCAAGCGAATCGGCCTTCATCTTGGCAGCAAGGGCAGGATCAATCGCCTTCGCATCCTTTGCATTCAGAGCATCTTTTGCCCCAGCTGCAGGAGCATCAACGGCTGGCGATTTACCACTCTGCTTAAATGCTGCCTCGCTTGGTGGCAGACAGTTCTGGTCGTTGCAGGCGCCATACTCCAGATAGGCATCAATATGATAATTAGGTTGGGTAAACTTCACCTTCTGTACAAAGGTAACGCTACCTTCAAAATAACGGAGTTTCATCTCGAAGAGAGGGTCGAACTTTGCAATCTCTCTGCCGCGTGGCTGAAGTTTGCCTACGAGCTCAGCTCCTTCAAGCTTGTTTACGTTGAAAGAAGCTGAAATAGGTCCGTCGCCACCCAAACCGGTAGAATAGACGTGCCATCCCGGTTGGATTTTTCCGCTAAACACGATTTCGGCCACAGCACTTCCGTCTGTTTTCAGCGAGCTGGTGAACTTCACAGGGTTCATCATCTGCGCCTGAGCCAGCATTACTACAAGGAGTAATTGAAAGATTAAAAATACTTTTTTCATTTCTATTTTTTAATTTTATGTTGCAAAGTTACTAAAAACTAATCATATTACGTATTCAGATGGCTTTAAGGGTACTCGGTTTTAATTTTTTTAAGAAAAAATGCTAATTTTCTCAGTTTTACTTGGCTATTTCGTACTTTTAATGTAAACTTTGCCGACAGAATAAAGCAATCCTAAAATTTTGAAACAGAATAAAATGGCAAAGAAGAAACTATACTTGTTTCCGTGCTTTCTTCTTTTTGATTGAAATGAGAATTAATCTCAGAACAGGCAGAAAGGAAGTAATGATCAGAAAGGGGTGAACCGGTTCCATTTCCAAATTTCACCTCTTTCTTTTTCTCATAACGCCTATTTACCATAATACCGGTTAGAATTAAAAAGAGGAAAGTAAAAAAAGGAGGAATTTTTCCGTTGTTGCATCACAGGATTTCATTCCGATATCTTTCATTTTCTTCATTTCAAAACCTTCTTCATAAAAGAAAACTAAAAAGAGATCAGATAAATTTACCATCTCTAGGAAGCCAACATCAAGATAAAGATTAGTAGAAAACAGAAAAACATCAATCAAAAGATCAGGATTTTTCTAAGGATTAGAGTTAAAGATCGTGATCAGACGCAAGTTTATGAAAAGTTTTAGTACCTTTGCAAATTGACTTCGGTCAACATATGCATAAACCGATGAAAACAATTAAAAAACTTAGCAGATGGCTGTATCAGAAGATAGAAAATTTACGAAAGAACAAGTCTATACTCTACTTGAAGGAGCAAAGGGCAAGACTCTAGGTGAGGTTGACAAATCCCACCAGTTTGCTCGTACCTTAGAAAGTAAAAAGATTACAGGTATCGCTGGAGACGTGATAGAACAATCTGTTTTCGGTTACAAAAAAGACAGTAAACAGGAATGTGATATTGAGATTGATGGCGTTCTTACGGAAGTTAAGACCACCGGAGTACGTGTACCCAAGAGAGACCAAAAGAATGCTAATGGAAAGACTGGTGAAGCTTATAATGTTTATCTAGGTGCAAAGGAAGGTATCAGTATTACACATGTAACCTTTGAACCGCCGATTCAGACAGACTTCGACACATCTCATTTTTGGGAAAAAACAGAACGGCTTTTAATCATCTTCTATGAATATAAATCATACGAAGTTGTGCCTGCTTCCGGCTATGCCAAGTTCCCTATTGTTGACTACTGCTACAATTCTTTCTCACAAGAAGAAAAAGACAAATTACAAAACGACTGGGAGATTGTCAGTAGCCACCTGCAACAGGTTTATCATGATTATCAGGATGCAGAAAAGCGTAACGAACAGCTGGTTGGTTTCACTCACCTTCTTCGTCCAAATCTCTTGCTGATAGAATTAGTACCAGGATTCAAGCGCACAGCAACAGGCTCTTACCAGAAGCCCCGATATAGATTGAAACAAACTTTTGTTGATTACATCGTACGAGGACATTTTGACAAAAGCAGAGCAAAGAACGAAATCGTACTGAAAGAATCTTTTTCAAGTTTCGCCCAGTTGGATGCTCGTTGCCATGCACTTACATTAAAGTATAAGGGTAAGACTCTGCCTGAGTTAAGAGAAATGCTCGGAATAGATGCAAAGGTCAAGGATATTTCAGCTAAATGCGTTATCCGTATGTTCGGAACCGATTGCAACAGGTTAAATCAGATTTCAGACTTTAACAAAGCTGGTATCATAGCGAAGACCATCACGATTACGCCCCAAGGTGGAAGAACAGAGGATATGAAGCTCAAGCACATCGACTTTGAAGAATGGGCAGATAGAGATGCAGACTTTGAAGATTCCGATGTATACGATTACTTCTGTGAGCACAGTTTCCTCTGCCCTATCTTCTGTGAGCATGATAGTAAAGACCCGAGCAAGACCGTTTTTGAAGGTTTTAAACGCTTTGCTTTTGATGAAGAATTCATCGAGAATGAAGTTCGGCGTACCTGGGAGGATTCCAGAAATCTGATTCATAGGAATGAGTTGGAATGGGAATACGTTTATGACAAAAAGGGTAATAAACGTATGAACAATAGCGGTTCCTATATGGGAGCCCCAAACTTTCCTAAGAGTTCCGAATATAAAGTATTCTTCCGAGGAGGAGCTGATGTTTCGACAGAGAAAACAAGAACAGAAAGTGTGAACGGCATAAGAATGCTTCCGCAGTTTTTCTGGCTCAAGGGTTCATATATTGCTAAAAAATTACAAGAAATTCCATACATATAAATATGTCTAAAAATACAATAAAGGTAGTAGAACTATTCGCAGGCGTAGGAGGCTTCCGCATAGGTTTGGAGGGAGCTTCAGATGCCTATGAAACCATCTGGAACAACCAATGGGAACCATCAACCAAACACCAAGATGCTTCACTCGTATATAGAGCACGCTTTGGTTCAAAGGGTCATAGCAACCAAGATATTAATACAGTACCAACAGCTGATATTCCTGATCATGACTTGTTGGTAGGCGGCTTCCCATGTCAAGATTATTCTGTAGCTTCAACTCTTAGCCGTTCTGGTGGAATTGAGGGTAAGAAGGGTGTGCTTTGGTGGCAAATCTATCGCATCTTAAACGAGAAGGGAGATAATCGTCCAAGCTATATATTCTTTGAGAATGTTGACCGTTTGCTCGGTTCGCCTGCCAAGCAACGTGGACGTGATTTTGCAATCATTCTTGCTTCACTCGCAGATTTGGGCTATACGGTAGAATGGCGAGTAATCAACGCAGCAGAATACGGAATGCCTCAGCGCAGACGCCGTACTTATATTGTCGGTTACCGTGAGAATTCAAATGTTTCAAGGCAAGTACAAGAGTTGAAGGATTGGGTGCTTTATGAAGGCGTGCTGGCAAAGGCTTTTCCTTTTAAACCGAAGGACAAAACCCTCTCTGAATTTGAGATTAAAGGAACTATTAAGGAGGTTTCGGATAATTTCAACAAGGAAGGAAAAGACAGTCCATTTGGAAATGCCGGTATCATGCGCAACCGTTGTGTATATTCGGTAGATGCAGAGGCGGTTTATGATGGCCCTGTTATGACACTTGGCGGCAATATCGTTGATGAGTCCCTGGTACCAGAGGAGTTCTTTATTCCGCAAGATGAAGTTGCAAGATGGGAATACGAAAAGGGTGCAAAGAAAATAGAACGCACTACCAAGGAAGGTTTCAAGTATCTTTTCTCTGAGGGCGGAATGGCCTTCCCTGATTCCCTGGATAAGCCTTCACGTACAATCATTACAGGTGAAGGAGGTGCTGGTGCATCACGCTTCAAACATGTCATCAAGACTGCATCAGGTCGCTATCGCCGACTAATACCTATAGAATTGGAGCGTCTGAATATGTTCCCAGACAACCACACCTTGCATCCCGATGTTACGGATGCTCGTCGGGCCTTCCTGATGGGAAATGCTTTGGTGTGCGGAATCGTTCAGCAGATTGGCAAGAGTCTTTACCGCTTCATCTATGAGAAGGAACCGGTTTCTACCCATCCGATAGATATTAAGCGTGACTCTCAACCAAAGCTGAATTTTGGCTTATTCTCAGAATTGAATCCTGAGTTGAAAATAAATAAGCCGAAGAAGAGCTACACCTTGGATATGAACAAAAGTCTCTTGGTAGGCTTTGTCAAGGAAGATAATACAGATTATTTCCTAGATGGTGGTCAGACAAAGATTTACTATACCGGTAAGACCAAGTCTTTCCCATCGACTGTTGCGCTCAACAAGCTTTACTATTTCATGCCCTATATCAAGGGCAAGGGAGTCAAGGATTTGTATCTCATTCGCATAGCTCGCATAGGCTGCAAGGCAGAGATTCATCCAGAGTCAAATGATAAAGACCCACGCCTTGTGTTCGAACTGGAATATTTAGAGAGCTTGCCAAACTACATGATGCTGAAGCCTAATATCTTCAACACCTATAGAAACACAGTTCTAGGAAGAGTGATGGGGGAAATAGAATAATTCTATCCCCTATCCTTCTTCAAGGAGAGAGTTTAATATAAATATAATAACAATTTAAAAAGAAAAGACAATGGCAAAATTTCAAATTTTCCAATACATGTTTCGCCCTGTAATGGAAAATCAGGCAGGACTACCTTATGAAGAGTTTCAGGCAGTTGATGTTCAAAAATCACTAAATGAAAAACAAGATTTGCTAGGAATCGTACTTGACGATTACGCATGTGAGCAAAATGAATTAAAAAAATATTACCAATTCAATGGTGAAACATTTAAATACCGCTCGTTTATCAATCAGGGCGATATTTATGTAATGCGTATTGCTAATAATAAAAAGACGAAGCTTGAAGCAGACTTTAATGTCTCAGAATTAGACAACCATCCTTCATGTTTAGTCATTATTGACAATCGAAAAGACAGACAGATAATTGCTATAGAGCGCAATATTGCATTCTCAAAAAGTAGTATGGTCGCTGATATCCTACAAAATACCTTTCGTCTTAAGTTACTTTCTCATCGCCTAACACTTGACATCGCAGGAAAATTTCACACCGCAGAATTTTGGCAGGTAAGAAATGAGAGTATGCAATTTAAAGGTATTGAGTCTGTTGATTTTCCTTTTGCCTATCCAAATCTTCCAGCAATAAGCGACCTCGTGGGTGATTATTTCACAAATCTAGCCCGTCGTACCAATAGTGAGCCAACATTACATCTTCAAGGACAGAACCATGAAAGCGTTAATCTGGATCCAAATGACATGTGGATATTAAATGCCATTAAGGCTTGTGCTGCAAGCGGAAAACCAATTCTTATCAAGCCTAAAGGTAGCCAAGTTAAAAAGATTGGAGTTGAAAGTCCTGTAATAGAGGAAATTGCTGATGTTGCCGTAAAAGAACTCGGTTCAAGTGATTTGTTTGATTCTAAATTTAATTTGATCGTAGAATTTCTTAATCGAATTAAACTTGTGTATGAGTAATTTGGAATCAAGAATGCTCGAGATTTTCCTCTCTGACCAGTTGTTCTGTTCGCTTTATCCAGCTCTTTGTTTTATGGAAAAGCAATATCATGCCCCATCACCAATTAATATATGGATGGAATCCCTGGAAATAATGCAAACAATTGCAAAATTTACTAGGGCTGATTTAATAATTGGACGCATGTTTGCTGATAAATCAGAGGCTGAGGCTTTATGCGAAGAAGCGGTTATATTCTATATGTTCATGACTGCTGGTCGGGAGGAATCCCAAAAGCCAACCGCTTTAAAAGATGCTTTAGCCCAATTGATGCTGGATCATGGTGAGTTATGGCAGACCTTATACAAAGAAATCAGAAAATCAGAAGAAGATGAAGAATTAAAAGGCTACCACATAGATTCATGTGATTACAGCAGCAAGTCGAATCAGCTTGTCTCCCTTATACAGAAAGAACTGGATTCTATGAAGACAAATAATCTAGACTTGAATCAAGCAAAGGAAGTTGTAAGAATAATAGTAGACAATTGTATGGGGCTTACATGTAATACTATAGAAGGAATCCTAGTCCCTTTGATGAGTACTAACGAACAATACAACGGTATCTTTAATGAGGACGTGAATCGGCTCAAAGAGAAATTGGGAATTAAAACCGAAACAAAAATAAAATTCGAAAAACTTAACGACATCCACGACAATGGACAAGTTAATATAGGCGGCAAATAAAATTATGGCAGATATAAAAATGGATTTTAATGGTGATGTGAGTATTGACAAAATGTTTGATATTCACGACAACCAGCAAGTTGCTATTTACAACAACAGCAATAATGGGAAAAAAGAAAATCCTAATAATTCCCAAGAAGAAATTGCGGGGAAAAATATCAATTTCCCTTCAAACGTATTCTGTATAACAGAGCTTCACCATACTTACTGGAAGGAGTTCTGCGATGCTTACTATTCTAGTCTTGGCTTATTACCGAATGAAAATAGTACTTACGAACAAAAATACAAAACCTTCTGCCAACTCAAAGGAAAATTGACAGAAAGAAAAGGCGAAATAGATAAGGGATTGATGCTCAAAGAAGAAGATTTCAAGTTCCTTAAGATTTTGGAGAAAAGACTTTATACTCTAAAAGAAAGAGAAGAATTGATTTCTACCCTATACTATTTTGTCCGGACTATTTGGAGTGTCAGAAGAAAAATAAAAAATGACATTTGGGTAATTAGAAACATCAATCCTTACTGTATTAAAGCTGATTATTCCCAGTACATACTTGACGAGACGAAACATTTTGTCGAAGGAGATAAATACTGGCCTATCATCAGAGACGTTTTGAAATATCCCATGAATGAAGAAATGCTGAAGGAGATGCTGGGAGACTATCATTTCTTTAAGTATACTCAGGATGAAACACGAACAGAAACAAACGAAGATACAGGAGACACATTTGAATACAATCCCGCCGAGGGAAGCGTTGTTTTTCTTGTCAATGAAATTCTAGAAAGTGCAGTTAAAGAATTTAATAAAGACTTAGATGAGTTAAAACCTCTTCTGGCTGGAAAGAACAAGTGCTCCGATGGAAATGAGCTGAAATTATTTCTTTATCGTTTCTTCATGTCATACGAAAACTCATTACCAGAAATCAAGAATATGCTTGAAGAACTTCCTTCTCCTCTAGATTTTAATATGATAAAGGAAGAGCGTAATGGCTTGATTAAAGTATTCAGAGAAAATCCTCTCGGCAATCGGTGGATAATGTGTATTGAGCACGAAGATGGAATCAAGAAAATTGCAAAATATTACATGAACCATCAGAATGATTTCACAACGGAGGAGAAATATCAATTCTTCTACAACCTTGATAAGATTTGCATTATCGAAGAAATTCTGAAAGGTAATGCTCAAAAATATGGGTTAAAGGTAGATTATCCTGAGGATTGGTTTGCAACCGAAAAAGGTACAAAGAATGTCAATGTGTCTGAAGAAGTAATCATTCCACAAAATTGCAAAGAAGCTATCAATAATGTCTTTACAGATACGTTTAAATTTTCAGATAAAAAAGTGGAACTGAATTCAAGAATTCAAATTGCTAAAGCGGCACACTTGATTAACTTGAAAAGAAATTATGAAGTGGCCATATTAATGTATATTTCTATGGAAGTAAATGCAATACTGCCAGGTGTGAGATGTATAGATTTCATCCGTGCTTTGATTGGAATTGGGGTGGTAAAGTATAGCGATGATAACGCTATAACAACTATGTCAAATGGAATGAGTAAGAAAATGAACCGCTTAAAAGAAGAAAAAGTTTCTTCAAATCATGCAGACTACCTTCTTTGGAAGAACAAGGATAAAAAAATCGGGGAGAAAATCTATAAAGCAATGACAACAGAAAAAGTATAATCTGTTGTTTCTTGAAACTAAATACGCAATAGAAAGCGGCAACGATTATCCGACATAAGGATAGTTGTTGCCGCTTTTTGTGTTTTTTGCATTCCGATTGATTCCTTGATTTTATTCCGATTGATTCCTAATGATTCCTACCGATTCCTAATACCATGGATTTCAAGGATTTAAACCGATTATTTTTGCACTCGCACGGATTTTTCGCCTTATCTTTGCACCCGTCATCTGATAACAAGATGACTACCCATCAGGCGAGTTGCAAATCACAAAATGGGGAATGATGGTACTAGAAAAGATGACGGGGAAACCTCTTCGAACGTCATCGTACCAGAGAGGCTTATTTAATACTCAAGTAAAAATGAATATAGTATTAAATGACAATATGAACGAAAGTTCAGGTAAAGCAGGAAAGGGATTCTACCCAAACACAGAATTGGGTATCGACCTCAAGTTGATGACTAAAGAGCCAGGGCGCATGGCCGTTGGCGAGTATCTGGATGGAGCCATTACGCACGACGGCGAAGACCACTTCACCTTTGTGCAGAATGACCAGGAGAAGAAGCTGCAGAAGGTGGTGCAGAGAAATCCGCACGTGTATGAAGGAAAGTACATCAACGTGAACCGGAAAAAAGACGGTACGCTCTACCCTACCTTCAACCGCCCGCAGTTCTCAGAGCGATTCACCTTCCAGGACTTCTGCCAGGGTGCCGCCAACGAGCTGCGTATCATTAGCGGCAAGAGTGATGACAGATAAACGGAGTTGAGGCTTTCTAGAGGAAATGGGGACTTCGGGGGATGCTGGTAACAGGATTATCCCTACCCTCATTTCCTCTTCAAAGCAGTCTCAAATCTCAGTCTCAGTTAGGATAAATGTCACAATCCAACTTCAAATCCGCTTCTTAAGTCTTTATAACTTATTGATTATTAATTAGTTATATATAATATATATAGAAAGCGAGACCATAAAAAAACAACTGAGACTCTGAGACTGAGACTGCAAGCAAGAAAAAATGAACATGAAATTTGATTTAACTCTCTAAAAAGCAATGGATTATAATATTTTTAGCAACATCGCTCCGGCGATGCCCAAACCCAGCAAGGGTACTGAATTTGTAAAATTTGCCATCTCTCAGGCATCTAAAGACATGCAGGAAGTGCTCATTCCGATGGCTATTCCGGCATTAGCAGCTCATCTCACAGACGTAAGATTCATGTATTGCGACAACAAATATTACGAAATGTGCGGGCAAATGGGCCATCTGATAGGTCCATCGGGTATCGGAAAGGCACAGTTGGGTCATCTTGTAGAGGCCATCATGAGACCTTTCAGAAAGCATGATGAGACTGAGTTCAAGAAACTGGTTGACTGGCAGCGACAGATGAAAACCAAGGGCGCCAATAAGGAAAAACCGGAGCGCCCGGACGTGAGTTTCTGGTTTCCACCTTCTGATGTCACCAATCCTGCCTTCATCCAGAATGCTATGGCTTGCGAACAGCTGGGCGGAAGAACCCAGTACATCAATCTGCCTGAGGTGGAGATGGCCGACAGAATGTGTGGTGGGCATAAGCAGGTGAGCCAGATGGTAAGAAACATCTTCGACTGTCAGAGGGCTGGAGCCTTGCGCGCCACGGCTGATGGCGTAACGGGCAACCCTCTGCTCCGTGTGAACCTCACCTTTACCTCTACTCCCGAGGCGGCCCGACTCTTCTACAAGAAAGACCTGACCAATGGTTTCTTCGGGCGCATACCTTTCGCCTACAAAGCCCGTGGCGAGCGAAGCGGAAAGATTCCGCGACAGGGAACGTACAACAAAGATTTCCTTGAAAAGCTCGATGGCTACCTGCTGAGGCTGGACAACTGCAAGGGCAGTTTTGTGGTGAAGCAGCTCAACAAGATAGCCGATAAGCTGGCAGAGGAAATGGCACGCCTGGCCGACCTTGCTGATGATGATACGCTCTGGGAACTCTCCCACCGCAGCATCTTCTCGGCATGGAAGAAGGGAGCCGTGCTGTGGATTCTGAACGACCAGAGCTGGTCGAAATCCATCGGCGACTTCGTTGAATGGTTCTGCTACTACGATTTGTGGTCGAAGGTTAAGGTGTTCGGCGACATGTTTAAAGCGGGCGATGGGCAGGAAGAGGCTCAGAGAAGCGGTCCGAAAAACATGCTCGACCAGCTGGAGAATTCCTTCAACGAACTGCAGTTGGAAACCCTGCGCCTGAGTCTGGGCAAGAATCAGGAAGGTACCAAGCATCAGCTCAACGTATGGAAGAACCGCCAGTTTATTACTTATAACAGCCAGACGAAACTCTATACCAAGACTGCAGAATATCTGACGGGTATACCGGCCAAGAAAAAGAAAGGGAAAGGGATATGATGGAGAAATATGAGATTCAGAAACTGCGCGAACTTCCGATAGAGAAGGTCGCGAAAGAGATGGGGATGAAGGTGGAGCACCATAAGGCGCTCTGCCCCTTCCATGACGACCACCACGCCAGCCTTACGTTCAACAAGACCAAGAATAGCTGCAGATGCTATGTATGCATGAGAAACTCCATCGGCACCATCGACCTGGCGATGAGATACCTGGGGAAGGATTTCCCGTCGGCTTGCCGATGGCTCGCAGAAGAACATCAGATTCAGCTGGAGGAGGATTCTTCTTCGGGGAAAAGCTCTTCCTTTGGGGGGTCTTCGGGCAGAGGGGCTTCTTCGGGCTCTTCATCCGATGGTTCTTCTTCGGGTGACAATTCGGGGAAATCTTCCTTCGATGCAAGCAGGTATGCCAGATTCTTCGAACATCTCTGGCTCAACCAGGCAGCTCGGAGATTTCTCTTCGAGGAGAGGAAGATTGACTGGAGAGTGGTGAACTGGTGCCGACTGACTTCCTGGACGGACAAGAAGGGCATCAACTGGTTGCAGATTCCTTACTTCGATACCGATGGGCGGCTTATAGGAATCCAGAACCGGAACCTGGATTACAAGAAGGAGCAGGAAGCTCCCCGCTTCCGGTTCCCTTACGGCGCAAGATGCAGCATCTATAACCTGCCGGTTGTGAAGAGACTGAAACCGGGCGAGAGGCTGTTTATTACGGAGGGATGTAGCGACTGCTGGGCGATGCTTTCTGCCGGTCATAAGGCGATAGCCATCCCTTCTGCCACGCTCCTCAAACCCGAGGATAAGCAGCTGCTGACGGATATCGGAAAACTGTATCAGGTGGAATTCCACATGTTTCCCGATCAGGATGTGCCGGGCGAAAGCCTCTTCATGCAACTCAGGGAGATGCTCCCCCAGCTGGTTCACCACCAGTTGCCACCGGGCTGCAAGGATTTCAGCGAATACTATCTTTTAGGGGCTGCTGCAACTTCCGGGAGCAAGGAGCCGATAAACAAATGATTAAAAAATTAAGATTATGGAAGATTTTATAAACCGTTCGTATACGAAGAAGGAACTGGGACTGATGTACTTTCCCGAGAGTATGCCACGCACGGCCGTGAATCATCTCATGAGTTGGATTCGCCGTTGCCAGCCGCTCTGGGATGAATTGCAGCAGATGGGATATGAAAAGACTTGCAAGTCGTTCACGCCCAAACAGGTGAAGGCTATTATCGATAACCTCGGGGAACCGGGATAGTTATTAGTGATTAAATGTTCCGATATCGCATGGTATCGCACGCTATCGCACACCTGATAAATCGGGATTTCGTATCTTTGCATCGTGATTCAGAAAGCGCGCAAAATCACTTGCCCAGTTGGAGAAAAATATCTCCCTAATTGGGGAAATAAAAAAGGCCTGAAGAAGAGAACGGGGAAGCACAGGAAAACAAGACAACAACCACGATTCTCTCACGGCAAGGCTTTTCAGAAAACAAAAGTAATGAAAACAAGACTCCAAGCCTCGAAAAGAGTCGTTTCGCAAAGTACTTCTTCTAAGAGAAATCTGAGGAAAGAGGAAAAAGCGAAACTTAGCAGGGGGCAGAAAAAATCATGAACCAGAACATGAAGGCATTCGTCCGGTATCTTATCGTGGCGATCTGCTCAGCCATCGTCACCTTCCTATCCAGCTCCTGCACGGCAGGACTCGTAATCGGAAAGAACCAGCGGCAACATCAGGAGAACAACATCTCCACCAAAGTAGATTCTACCTACTATGTGCCAACCATTACCATCCGGTAGTTTAGAGTTAATAGTTTATAACAATTTAAAATTCAAAAGATTATGGCAATTAATTTGAAAGCAAAGGAGACCCTTATCCAAGTAGGCGAAATGAAGGGTCAGTACAGATTCATCCTCGGTACCGAACTTTACAACAAGCTCTCAGAGAGCAAGGTTATCAAGGAGGCTGCCATCAGAAGCGGCGTTAGCGTGGGCGTGATGCAGGTTTGCTGGGATGCAGCAGGCGAGGTTATCAAGGCGTGGTGTACCGAAGGCCATTCCGTAGCCGTTCCGGGATTGGGAACCATGCGATTCGGCGTAAGAGCCAAGAGTGTGCCTACCGTAGGCGAAGTGGCTACCAGTCTGATTACCAACCGCCGTGTTATCTTCACCCCAAGCGTTGACATCAAGCGCGAGCTGCAGGAAACCTCCATCCAGATTACCTGTTACGACCGCAACGGCAAAGTGGTGAAAAACGTTACTTCCGACGATAAGGGCGATGTGGAAGACCCAGACAACACCCCAGGTGGTGGCGGTTCGGATAACACCCCGGGCGGCGGAAATACCGAAGGCGGCGGAACCACCGGCGGTAATGAGGGCGACGGTTTGGAGTAAGAAAAGAGCCCCTGATGCAAGGAAACGAGCATCAGGGGCTTTTATCTTACTCCATTACATAGAGGATGGATGTATAGAGCTGCATCACGAGAATGTAGAAAAGAAAGCAGGGCGACAGGAGGCGGATGCCTTGATTCATCGCATCATAAACCTGACTGATGCCCTTGATGCTCTCGCTCATGATGCCGTAACTCATGCTCATCACCATGACCGAGAAACAGATGTACGGAATGAGACTATGCGTGAACGGACCCGGAAAGAGGGTTCCTACGTCATTCAGTAGAATGGCATGGGGCAAGAGTGTGAGCGCCAGCATGATACCTGCAGAGATGCACAACTCGATGAGCATCAGGCGCAAGGCCGTGCGCTGGCGATACTGGGTATGGTCGAAATGGAGCACCCTACTCTGCTTTACCACCCCGATGGTGATGCTGATGAGCACCAGCCATACGAGCCATACTGAGGTGAGATGGTCTACAAAATGGCCCGTAAACCAGCGGATGCCCTCGGGGCTGGTAAGCGAATGGGCGAACGACTCGGGCATCGCAGCTGTAAGCAGCCACGAAACCAGAATCACCACTACTTCGGCTATTCCCAACAATAATGCCAGATAGGCCAATACTTTCTTATACATTCTTTAAAAAGCGCTTATTGAAACGAGTTATTCTTCATCTGCCTGCAGATGGTCGATATCGAGGATGCGGAGCTCGCAGGCTTTTACCACCAGGCGGGTGGCGTTGATGCCCATGCCGTGATTGCCGTCAGGGAAGAGTTTCTGAACCAGTTCTGCCTGTCGCTTCTCCAGACTCTTTACGCCGAAAGGCATTCCGCACAGGTTGGTAATCTGCTCCTTGGTGTAACCCAGCGCAAGATGGCGCAGGAAACGCTCGTCATACTCATCAATCTCATAATTCACCAGAGCCTCCTGACGCATCAGCTGGCTGTTTACGCTCCGCTTGAAACGGTCTACTATCTTCTGAAGGATAGGCTGGTTGAACACCAGTTTCTTACCTCCCATGCAGCTCGCCACATCGCCACGCGTAAGGAGTTCGCCACTCTTCAAAATGATGCCGTCGCAGCCCGCATCGAGCACATCTACCCAGAGTTTTTCGTTCAGAATTTCTCCTGTAAAGATGAGCACCTTCACGTCAGGATACTGCTCCTTGGTCTGGCGGCAGATTTCTACGCCTACCGTGGTGGAACCGCCCAGTCCGAGGTCGAGCAGAACCAGATCGGGCAACTGCTGCTTGATGAGTTTCCAATAGGCTATTTCGCTCTCGGCAGTACCGATGATTTCAGCCTCTGGAATATCATTCTTGAAGATACCCTCTGTACCCTTCAGTTCCAGGGGCACGTCTTCTACAATGATGACTTTAAAATTTTCCATTTTCTGATATTTTTATTTTCTTATGATTTTAAACTTTTCCATTTGATGCGTGCCGGCAGCACGGCCTCTATCCTGAGGCAACCCTTATCGCCCTGGCAAGCCTTGATGCCGCAGCCGCGCAGATTGGTAATCTCTCCCAGTTCCCTCACAATCTGCCGGCACAGGAGATAGCGCAAATCGCCCGTCAGAGGGGTGAAGAGCTGGGCATGGAGCGCAGCATCATAGGCCACATCCTGCTGGTCAATCCAATATCTCACGTAGGCAGAACCCGGAATCTCAGCCACTCCGGTATGGTAATCCTTGGAATTGCCACGCATCAGAGAAACAAGATAGCGGTTCAGAAAATCATCTGCCTTGATGTTGCCTTCTACCTGCTCCATCGCTTGGGCGCTGAGCAGAGAATAGAGCGATTTATAATAATCTACCAGTTCCTTGAGCGAATCTACATCATCGGGCTGCGAATCGATAAGCTGGCGGATGCGCGACGGATAATACATCGTTTCGTGCTTGAGCGTAGACAGACAGTTGTCGAGCACGGAATTGGAGATATGAAGTTTATCGTTCTCATATTCAGCCCTATGCAGCTCATCGGTCATCAGCTCCAGTTTCAGGGATTCCTGCTCAGCCTCGTCGGTCCGCTTAGCCTTGGTCTGTTCAATCATGGCAAACCGGTAACTCAGCACGTGGCGGTAATAGAGCAGATAATAAGCCAGCGGCAACTGCAGCAGCAACAGGATGAGCAGCACCACGGCCACGGTCTTCGAGTTCTCGCTCTGCTGCATCGTGTGCACGTAAATATCGAGCGTATTATCGGCACTTATCTCGCGGAACAGCTGGGTATAAACCTTGTTGTTACTCTGGTAGAGCGACCATTGGTGCAACGCCAGGGCAGCCACGGCACACTCGTTTCTCAGGTCGAGAATGACGTGATAATTGGTTCTAAGCCCTTCGCGCATCCAATAGAGTTCTGCCGCCATTCCCACCTCCGGATGAGCCACCATGAGATACTTGCCGTCGGGATATTTCGACAGATAGAACGCATTGAGATAATGGCGCGAAGAATCGGCAAAGGCCAGGGTGCGCTGGTAGGTGCCGCTGATATTGCTGAAGTAGGCGCTATCTGCAAAATCGTCGGCACGCTGGAGATTGGCATCTACGTTCGTCTTGTGATGATTGTGGCGCTGGCGGATGTCGTTGGCCTTCTTAGCCCCGCAAGGATGGACCGAAGCCGACAGCAGCACGAAGAGCATGATGATGATGCCCAACAACTGATGGGTTCGGCGGACGATACCTTTAGGCAGACGGAAACTGAAGCGGCTCCCCTCGCCCAACTTGCTTTCTGCCTTGATTTGGCAGCCGGCAAAGAGCGAACTCACCTTCTTATATTTCTCTATGATGCCCTTGCAGTTGAGCAGTCCGAAGCCGTGACCGCCTGTATAGGTCCGGTCGAAGACATGCGCCAGCTGCTCCTCGTCCATACCCTTTCCGGTATCTGAGATGCTGATTTCCACGAAGTCAGAAACCTTGGCGCTAATGGTTACCTTTCCGCCTTCGGGTGTAAACTTGCGGGCATTATCGGCTATGGTATTGATCATGAAGAGCGTAAGGATGCGGTCGGCCTTGACCACGGCATCTGTAGGTTCTACATCGAGTTTCACGCCCTGCATCTGGAAGCTCATCTTGCCCTTGCTTACAATATCGAAAAGCTGCTGGAGCGGGAAACTTTCGATACGCAGGCTGAGTGAGCCCTGGCGCATCTGAATCCACTCAGTAAGCACGTTGTTATATTGGTTTATCTTATCCGTGAGTTCGGCGATATACTGGTAGCGTTCTTGCCGCACCTCATCGCTTTCGCCCCCTTCGGAGAGTCGGTTTACCTCGTGAATCATGCGGTCGATGAAAGGCGTAATACTGTTTACGAGCGAAATCTTAGCCCTTTGTTCCAGATTGCGTTTCTTGTTTTCTTCGATATGCAGTCGGGTTACTTTCAGTTCATCCTGAACCTCCTCCTGCTTATCTTTTAATTCGTTGATTTTCTTAGTGTTATTCTCGCTCCACTCACGCAAAGGTGCAAGCAGTTTATCCATCGACTGGTTCTTCATCTTCTTGCGCTTCATGTGGTCGAAAACGTAGAGTAGAACCACCACGAGCACAATCATCGCCACCACGGCAGCAATCATCAGGTTGAGCTGCTGGGCGTTCTCGTCGAGTGCCGCGGCACGTGCCTCCAGCTGGCGGTCCTGTCGCGAGCGGTCCTGCAAATCCAGATAGATATTGCGGTTGTAATCGCTCTGCTGCTTATCATCTATAGCCGAATAAACCAGACAGAGTCTTTCACGTATCGACGCTACGAGGTCGGGTGCCTGCTCGATGGCCTTGTTGTCGTTCAGGGCATGATTCAGGCAGTCGAGCGCAGAAGAATAATCATGGATATCCCAGAAACATTCAGCCAGCGTACGGTTGGCTCCGGCAGTCTGATAAACATCTCCGTAGCTCGAAAAGAGGTTGAGGGCACGCTGGGCAAAGTTGCCTGCCAGCAGATTGTTTGGCATCTGCTCGATATTGAGATACTGGAAGGCAGGCAGGTTGTTGCGTATGAGGAAATCGCTCACCTCTCCTTTTCTGAGGTGCTCGCTTATAGACTGCAGGGCGTTAGCCTGCCAGTAAGGATAAGGATGGGCTGGGTCGCTAGCCAGCATGTAGCAGCTGATCAGCCGGTCGAATTCCGCCTGATTGATTTCGTTTTCGGTTCCCTTGACGATAGCTCCGCCCGAACCTATATTATAAAGATAGTTGAGATATTGTGCCGAATCCTGTTCCAGCTCATCTGGGTCCAGACGGTTAAGCTCCTGAAGCATCGGCTCGTCTAAGCCCACATAATAAAAATAGGTGGCGGCCACAATATAGAATTCAGATTTCGCATAAATCACGCGTTTGCTTTCCCTCGGGGGCATGGAATTCACCTCTTCGCGAATTCTGCGCAAACGCCTCATCGCCTTTTCGCGATAAGCATAAAAATCTTTGTTGTGCGATTCTCTCTGGCAGAGTCGCATGTTCTGAACATCGGCAATAGCGAGTTCTATCTGATTATCGCTCTCCTCTTCAATCTTCTTCAGCCATCCCTTGGCACCCTTGTAATCCATCTTGGCTATACATACGAAGGCAAGGTTGTTATAGGCTTCGGCACGGCCTGAGGGATAATCTTTTGAAAGCTTCAAAGCCCTCTCAGCCAGCACTTTAGTAGAATCGAGATTGCGATAATGATAAGCATAGGATTGCTCGTTCAGCTCGTCTACCCTTGCCTTATTCGCAGGAGAACAAGCTGAAAGAAAAAGAGTCGCCACCACCAGAATTGATGATGGCGACATGGAAAAAAAGGATGCTGAAATTTGCATCTCGAATGAAAAATAGTCTAAATTAAGCGCGAGCCTTCGCGATGTAACCGAGAGCCTCCTGACACTTGGCTGTGATGGCAGCCCAGTCGCCAGCAGCAACTGTCTCCTTAGGGAAGAGCTTAGAGCCCATACCTACGCAGAGAACGCCAGCCTTGATCCAAGGAGTAAGATTCTCCTCTGTTGGCTCTACGGCACCTGTTACCATGATGTTGCTCCAACGCAAAGGTGCCATTACGTTCTTAACGAATGAAGGACCGCCTACGTTACCTGCTGGGAATACCTTGGTTACGTCGCAACCGGCAGCCTGAGCATTATTGATTTCAGTTACAGAACCGCAACCTGGTGAATAAGGAACCAGACGACGGTTGCAAACTGGAGCAATCTCTGGGTTGAAGTTAGGACCTACGATGAAGTTAGCGCCGAGCTGGAGATACAGAGAAGCTGTACCGGCATCAACAACTGTACCTGCACCCAGAATCATCTCAGGACAAGCCTTGTCGGCCCACTTTACCAACTCTCCGAAAATCTCGTGAGCGAAGTCACCACGGTTAGTAAACTCGAAAACACGTACGCCACCCTCGTAACAAGCCTTGATGACGTTCTTGCAGATTTCAACATCCTTATTGAAGAAAACAGGTACCATACCAGTCTCTTTCATGGCTGCCATAACCTGCATTTTGCTAAACTTTGCCATTACTTATTTTAATTAATAATTAATAGTTTATAGTTAATAGGAGCTTCGCCGTAAGCAAGACTGCCTATAAACTATCAACTATAAACTTTAAACTATAATTATCTCTGAACGCGACCATTAGCGTTACCGCCAGCCAGGCTCTCTACCTCGTCAGCAGATACCAGGTTGAAGTCGCCAGGGATAGTATGCTTCAAAGCAGAAGCAGCTACCGCAAACTCAAGAGCCTCGCCCTGAGTCTCCTTAGTAAGAAGACCGTGGATCAGACCACCAGAGAAAGAGTCACCACCACCAACGCGGTCGATGATAGGGTTGATGTCATAGTGCTTGCTCTGATAGAACTCCTTACCATCATAGATAAGAGCCTTCCAGCCGTTGTGTGTAGCAGAGAGAGATTCGCGGAGAGTAGAAACAACATACTTGAATCCGAACTCCTTCATCATGCCCTTGAAGATTCCGTAATAACCCTCAGCATCAGTCTTACCGCCCTCTACGTCAGCATCTGGCTTGAAGCCCAGGCAGAGCTGAGCATCTTCCTCATTACCGATGCAAACATCAACATACTTCATCAGAGGACGCATAACAGAGATAGCCTTCTCAGAAGTCCAGAGCTTCTTGCGGAAGTTGAGGTCAACAGAAACAGTTACGCCGTGACGCTTAGCAGCCTCACAAGCCAACTTGGTAAGTTCAGCAGCCTTGTCGCTAATAGCTGGAGTAATACCGCTCCAATGGAACCATTGGGCACCCTCCATAATCTTGTCGAAATCGAAATCAGATGGGTCAGCCTCAGCAATTGCGCTGTGTGCACGGTCGTAGATTACCTTGGATGGGCGCATAGAAGCACCAGTCTCGGCATAGTAGAGACCTACGCGGTCGCCACCACGAGCGATGAACTCTGTGTTAACGCCGTAACGACGGAGACCGTTGACAGCAATCTGACCGATCTCGTGCTTAGGGAGCTTAGATACGAAGTAAGCATCATGACCATAGTTAGCCAAGCTTACAGCTACGTTAGCCTCACCACCACCAGGGATGATGCGAAGTGATTCACTCTGAATGAAACGATCATTGCCTTCTGGTGATAAACGAAGCATGATCTCGCCCAATGTTACAATTTTTGCCATGTTTGATAGTTTTAATTTTTTTGTTTTTATTTTGTTTGTTATGAGTAACAAATTAAATTCCACTTTTCAGTAGAGAAATGAAGTACAATTATCAGTTGTCGTTCAATTTCGAGGGCAAAAATAACCATAATTTCTCGAATAACGAAATAAAATCGCATTTTTTTTTGTTTTCCGTGCAAAAAAGTTGCTGTGTCTTCGCACAATTCAAAAAATTGTTGTATATTTGCGGCAAAATTCGCACTTGTGGTCGCACACAACAGAATTGCTTAATACTAATTGTGGTCTGTGCACAGCTAGGAAGTACCTGCGACGTTTTATCTATCGTAGCCCCCAGGAGAGGCTCCTTATATAATAAGTACACGCGAAGCAACCAGACCCGTAATGCTAAAAAACAATGGCCGAAAAAATCAGAATCAAGGATATTGCCGAGAGAGCTGGCGTATCCGTTGGAACCGTAGACCGAGTTCTGCACGACCGTCCAAACGTGTCGAAACCTGCACGCGACAAGGTCGAGAAAGCCCTCAAGGAAATGAATTATCAGCCTAATGTGTACGCCAGCGCTCTGGCTTACAACAAATCCTATATCTTCTACCTGCTGATTCCGAAACATGAATCGGAGGCTTACTGGGAGGAAATAGAGGAAGGCGCAAAAAAATGTGAAGATACCCGACGTGACTTCCATATCGATGTAGAGATTCGTTTCTATAAGCGTTCCAGCGAGGAATCGTTCCGCGAAGAAGGCAACAAGATTCTTGAGGCCAGTCCGGAAGGAGTCATCGTGGTGCCTTCATCGCTAGACGTAACCCGCGAGTTTACCGAGGCGTTGCATCACAAAAGCATCCCGTTCATCCTGCTCGACTTCTACATGCCCGATCTCCGTCCGCTCTCTTTCTTCGGTCAGGATTCGTTCTGTTCCGGTTTCTTCGCAGCCAAGATGCTGATGATGCTTGCAGCAAAGGAAGATGAAATCCTGCTCATGAGGCAGACCAAAGACGGAAGAGTGGTCAGCAAGCAGCAGGACAACCGAGAGGTAGGATTCCGCCATTACATGCACGACCACTTCCCTAACGTGAAGATTACCTTGCTCGACTTGCCGTTGAGCGGCACACGTGCTGAATTCGTCAAAATGCTGGAGAAGTTCTTTGCCGTGCATCCGAACATCCACCATTGCATCACCATGACTTCGAAGGCGCACATCGTGGGCGACTTCCTGCTGAAGACCAACCGCCGCGACGTTCAGATCATGGGCTATGATATGGTGGAGAAAAACGCCCGCTGTCTGCGCGAAGGAAGCATTTCCTTCCTCATCGCCCAGCACGCCTACATGCAGGGTTACTCCTGCGTAGACACGCTCTTCCAGGCCATCGTGCTGAAGAAGAAAGTTACGCCGGTAAACTATATGCCTATCGAGCTGCTGATGAAGGAAAATGTAGATTTCTATCGCAGAACCCAGCTCTAAGGCTATCGGGCAGAACAGGGTTTCCGCATGGAAGAATATTCTTACAGGAACATTATAAATTATAAACAATAAATAAAAAACAGACTACGTATGGAACAATCAAGTTTTATCAAGATTAACCCTGCCGACTCGGTAGTGGTTTGCTTGCGCCCTATGAAGAAGGGTGAAACGATTGAAGTAGATGGCAAGACCATCACATTATTGCAGGATACTCCTGCAGGACACAAAGTGCTCATCAACGATGCAACCGAGGGCACAGACATCCTGAAGTATGGCTACCCTATCGGTCATGCAAAGACCGGTCTCAAGGCGGGCGAATGGGTAAACGAGAACAACCTCAAGACTAATCTTGCCGGTACGCTCGAATATACCTACAACCCGGTTAACGAGCAGCTGAACATCGCTAAGGAAAACCGCACCTTCAAGGGCTACGTTCGCAAGAATGGCGAAGTAGGCGTAAGAAACGAAATATGGGTAGTTCCTACCGTGGGCTGCGTTAACGGCGTGGCTGAGAAGCTGGTAGAACTCCTCAAGAAAGAAACAGGCAGCGAAGGCATCGACGCCATCCACGCATGGCACCACAACTTCGGTTGCTCACAACTCTCGGGCGACCATGAGAATACCCGCAAGGTGCTTCGCGATATCTGTCTGCATCCAAACGCAGGTGCCGTGCTCGTTCTCTCGCTCGGCTGCGAGAACAACCAGCCAGATAATTTCATGAAGATGCTCGGCGACTATGATCACGACCGCATCAAACTTCTTGTAACACAGAAGGTTGAAGGCGATGAACTCGAGGAAGGCATGAAGATTCTGCGCAACCTCTATGCCCAGGCTAAGGAAGACAAGCGCGAGGAAGTTCCGGTAAGCAAACTGCGCGTAGGTTTGAAGTGTGGCGGTTCTGACGGCTTCAGCGGAATTACAGCCAACCCATTGGTAGGTGAATTTAGCGACTGGCTCGTAGCTCAGGGCGGTACAAGCATCCTGACAGAGGTACCGGAAATGTTTGGCGCAGAAACCATTCTGATGAACCGTTGCGAAAATAAGGAACTCTTCGACAAGACCGTTCACCTGATTAACGACTTCAAGGAGTACTTCCTGAGCCATGGTGAACCAGTTGGCGAGAACCCTTCTCCAGGTAACAAGGCAGGTGGTATCTCAACCCTCGAAGATAAGGCTTTGGGTTGCACCCAGAAGTGCGGCCGTGCTCCGGTAAGCGGCGTGCTCCAATATGGCGACCGTCTGGAGACAACCGGTTTGAACCTGCTTTCAGCTCCGGGTAACGACCTTGTAGCAGCCACAGCTCTGGCTTCAGCAGGTTGCCAGCTCGTTCTCTTCACCACAGGTCGCGGAACCCCATTCGGAACCTTTGTGCCAACGATGAAGATTTCTACCAACAGCAATCTGGCAAAGAACAAGCCAAACTGGATTGACTTCAACGCCGGCGCTCTGGTAGAAGGTGTAGAAATGAAAGACTTGGTAAGCAAGTTTATTGATAAGATTATAGCCGTAGCAAGTGGCGAGGAGGCTCGCAACGAGTATAATGGCTATCGTGAAATCTCCATCTTCAAGAATGGAGTAACTCTTTAATTAAGAAGAAAAAAGAAGTATGAGTAATAAAAAAGGTTTGCTGGCGTTGTCGCCATTATTTTTGCTGATTGTCCTCATCGTGGCTTTTACCGTATATTCGGTAGACAGCAGTCTTCAGGACACCAGCCTCTCGCTCACAGTAGCGTTCATGATTTCGAGCATTTATGCCGTGGCTATTTCCGGCGGAATGCCTGTCAGGAAACGAGTGGACACATACAGCAAGGGTGCCGGCGCCAACAACCTGATGCTCATGCTCTGGATTTACGTGCTGGCTGGCTCGTTTGCCGCATCAGCCAAGGCGATGGGAGCCGTTGATGCAACCGTCAACCTGGCGCTCAGCATCCTGCCAGCCAGCATGATTCTGCCAGGACTCTTCCTGGCTGCCTGCTTTATCTCCGTATCTATCGGAACAAGTGTGGGAACCGTAGTGGCTCTGGTTCCGATAGCCGCCGGACTGGCCCACTCGATGGATGCTAACGTAGGCATGATGACCGCCATCATCGTAGGTGGCGCTTATTTCGGCGACAACCTCTCGTTCATCTCCGATACGACGGTTGTTGCTACGCAGACGCAGAACTGCAAGATGAGCGATAAGTTCAAGGTCAACTCCATGATTGTGGTTCCGGCCGCCGTACTCGTGCTCATCGCCTATTCTGTCATGGGAGTCGGTCTTCAGGCCCCAACCCACATCAACGAGGTAGAATACATGAAAGTATTGCCTTACCTCATCGTCCTCATTACCGCTATTGCCGGCATGAATGTAATGGCTGTTCTCACTCTGGGCACCCTACTCTGTGGCGCCATCGGCATAGGTAGTCATCTTCTGGGTGCCTCCGGAAGCTACGACCTCTTTGGCTGGTTCTCAGCCATGGGCAACGGCATTATCGGCATGGGCGAACTCATTATTATCGCCATGATGGCAGGTGGTATGCTCGAAATCATCCGCGAAAACGGCGGAATCGATTTCATCATCAACAAGATTACAGCCCACGTAAACAGCAAGCGTGGAGCCGAACTTTCTATCGCCGCCCTCGTTTCGATGGTAAACATCTGTACGGCAAATAATACGGTAGCGATTCTGACAGTAGGACATATTTCGAAAAAAATAGGCGACCGGTTTGGCGTAGACAATCGCAAGGCAGCCAGCATTCTCGACACCTTCTCATGCATGGTTCAGGGATTGATTCCTTATGGCGTGCAGATGCTCCTGGCAGCCGGCCTGGCCAATCTCAGTCCGATGGACATTCTTCCTTATCTCTACTATCCGCTGGCGATAGGTGTGGCAGCCCTGCTGGCCATCCTCTTGCGCTATCCTAAGAGATACAGTTAGGAAGACTTCTAAAAATCAGAGGAGGGTCTCCTTCTGCGTTAGAGATTTCTTGACAGGAAGAACAAAACTTTATTATTGACTATTAATAAGAACAAGGCATATGAATTTTCTTCAGCGCAACCTTTTTACTAAGCTCCGTGCCGACAACTTCGGCATCAAGGAAGAAATGGAACCGATGACTACCTTTAAGAAGAAAAAGATAGCTCAGATGCTCAAGAACGTGAATGATGTTCCTGCCGGAGAGGTGAAGATGAACAACGATTTTCTGAACCGACGGCTCAGCAAGATTCAGGAAGATGAACGCCACGCCATCGATACCTCTATCGAGACTATTTATCTGCTGCGCATCATCGTGGCAAACGTAAATGGAATGCTGGCTAACGGAATCAATCTCAGAGGAATCATCCAGTTGGGAGACTACCTGAGAACCCGAGGCGACAAGGTAGATTTCGTGAAACTAGAGAAGTGGCTTGCCAAGCTCCGCATCCAGCGCATCGCCCAGCTGGAAGGAAGCGTGCTCATCATCTTCTTCGATTTTGAACAGGACGAAATCCCATTCGTTCATCACATAGAAAGAGGCGCCTACAAGCTGACGCTCCGTTCGCTCTACTATAATATCATGGATCAGCAGGCCATTCAGTTTGAGCAGACCAGCAGCGGCTTTGTACGCACCACGGGGGGAACCATGCGCAAGAATCTGCGCCGCAGCATGCGCTATCTGCAATACGCTCCGATAGAAACCATGAGCAATTTCATGAACAATTTCTTCCGTTCATTATCTGAGATTGAAGAATAAATTTCAGTAAGGATTGAAGGGGTTAACCTGGGATTCATCAGGACGAAGAGTAAAATATCTATAAAATTAATCTCTTAGTAGTACGATTTTCATCTGATTTTCGTATCTTTGCATCTATGAAAAAGTTATTTATCTCTATTATAGCATCCATTATTGCCTTGGGAGCCCATGCCCAGGTGCAATGCGAAGACACTTGTCGGCACGTTCACGGCATCGACTTGAGTCATTATCAGGGCAACGTGTTCTGGGAAACCGTGGGCGACAACTCTAAGATGGCTTACGTTTATCTGAAAGCTACCGAGGGCGGAACCAACATCGACAGCAAATACAAGAAGAATATCGACCTGGCTCATCGCTACGGAATGAAAGTAGGTTCTTATCATTTCTACAGACCCCGCATCCCACAGCAGACGCAGTTGGAAAATTTCAAGGCCCAATGCCGTCCGGGAGATCAGGACCTCTTGCCTATGATTGATGTGGAGACGAAAAGCGGCATGGATACAGAAGAATTCTGCGATTCGCTCTTTAAGTTTCTGCATCTCGTAGAGAAAGCATATAAGCAGAAACCCCTCATCTATACGGGAGCCAATTTCTATGACAACTATCTTCTAGGCAAGCTAGACAGCTACAAGCTGATGATTGCCCAGTATACGAAGCGCATCCCTGTATTGCGCGATGGTAGAGATTTCGAAATGTGGCAATATACGGGTAAGGGCAAACTCAACGGAATAAACGGCTATGTTGACAAAAGCCGTTTCATGGGGCGCCACAAGCTCAGAGAAATCAGATTCAGACATCGATAGTACTTGGAATCCTGAACTTGGAACTTTATGATTAGCTTCAAGGTAAAGAGTGGATAAGGTCTGGAAGTAGAGAAGCATGAATTATATAAGTAAATTAATAAACACAAAATAGAATTATGGCAATTATAAAATGTCCGGAATGCGGACGCCAAATTAGCGATAAAGCACCTACCTGCCCTAGTTGCGGAGTAGAAATAGCAGGCAAAATTACCAAATGCCCAAATTGTGGCGAGATTTATTTCAGCAACCTGGAAATGTGTCCTAACTGCCATGAGCTGAATCCTTCGCTCACAAGAATGACGCCTCCGACAGGAATGAGCCAGCAGACTCCTGCCAGCCAGGCTTCTATGACTCAGCAGCAAGAAGCTGAAAACGCAGCCAGACAGAATGCAATCAGACAAGAAGAAATTCGCCGCCAGGAGGCTCTCAGGCAGCAGGCTCGTCCTCAGACACCTGTCAGAACAGCAACACCTCCTACTCCACCCGTTCCTCCGGTTCGCCCACAGCAATCTAATTCTCAGAACGGCGGTAACGGCGAGGGAACCCAGGAAAAGAAAAAAAGCAACCGTGGCGTCATCATCATCTCTCTGATTTTCGCCTTCCTCGTTTGTGGCATTTTCTACTATTTCTATGATAGTGCCAATAAGAATAAGGAACTGGAAGCTTACGAGTATGCGATGCAGAGTAGCGACCCGATGGTTCTGCAGAGTTACCTAGATACTTACAAAGATGCTGACGAGGCGCATCGTGATTCCATCATGGCTCACCTCGAACTTCTGAAACAGACCGATCAGGACTGGACCAACGCCGTAGTAAGCGGTTCGAAAGAGGCCCTGCAGGCTTATCTCGACAAATACCCAAACAGTCCACACAAGCAGGAGGTTTTGAACAAGATAGATTCCATCGACTGGAATGTGGCAAAGAATGCTGATAATGTAGAAGCTTACCAGGCTTATCTCGCCGCTCATGCTGACGGTTCGCATATCGAAGAGGCTGAGAATGCGATGAAGAAAGCCAAGAGCAGAGATTTGCAGCCAGAAGAGAAAGATATGGTAAGCAGTCTGTTCCGCCATTTCTTCCAAAGCATCAATACCCGCGATGCTGATGGTTTGCAGGCTTCATGCGAAGACATTCTCTCTTCGCTTCTGGGTAAGAATTCTGCTACCAAGGCAGATGTTGTTACCTTTATGAATAAGCTTTATAAGGAAGATGTGACCAACCTGAACTGGTTCCTCACCAACGATTATAAGATCAAGAAGCGCGAGGTGGGAGACGAAGATTATGAATATCAGGTTCAGTTCTCAGCACGTGAGGAAGTTCAGCTTACCGATGGTACTAAGAAAACCAACCATTTCAAAATCAACGCAACCGTTTCGCCTGACGGCAAGGTTTCTGCGTTCAACATGTCGAAGATTAATGCCGCAGAATAGAATAAAAAACGCCCTGCAAGATCAGGAACTTCATTTCTGAATGTTCCCTTCTTGCAGGGCGTTTCTTTTTACCTTCATGTTTCGGGAAGGTTCTCATGTCCGAGAACCCGTTCCCTTCTTTTAGAAATTACTTTGCATCCTTCATCTGACGGAGCAAATCTTTCTGCTTATCATTCAACCCGGTTGGCAACTTCACGTTGTAAGTAATCATCAGGTCGCCAAAGGTTCCGTCACCTCGGTCGTATCCTTTTCCGCGAACACGAACCTTCGTGCCATTCTGCGTTTCCGGCTTAATCTTCAGTTTGATTTTAGAACCATTACTCAATTTAATGATTCCTTCGCCGCCCAGCAGAGCCGTATAAAGGTCGATATTCACATTCATGTTCATTTCGCCGTTATTGGCACGACCATTCTGTCCGCAACCGCCGCCACAACCACCAGTACCGAAATCAGCACCAGCTCCGTAGCCAGCACCATTAAAGCCGCTACCATAACCGGCAGAACCATTAAAACCGCCAAAATTGCCGGAACCGAATCCTTCAGCAGACTGCTGGCTTCTGCCACGACCTCCGAAGAGATTTTCGAAGAAGCTGGAGAAACCTCCGCCTCCGCCAAACTGGCTGAAGTCGAAACCCTCGAATGGATTTCCACCTGCTCCACCATAGCTTCCGGAACCGCCTGCACCACCAGCTCCGCCGAAACCGCCGAATGCATCAGCATTCTTCCATTGTTCGCCATACTGGTCGTATTTAGCACGCTTATCTGGGTCAGAAATCACCTCATACGCCTCGTTCAGCGCCTGGAACTTAGCCTTCGCCTTCGGGTCGTTAGGGTGCAAATCTGGGTGAAACTGTTTTGCACGTTTACGATACGCAGCTCTCACATCCTTCTGCGGAATGTTCTTGTCTACGCCGAGAATCTTGTAATAATCAACAAATGCCATATTATAAAACCTCCTATTTTTTAGTTTTTAAAAAATATCCAACAAAAAGTATGCCTATTTAAGTTCTTTTTTGTACTTTTGCAGAGAAAATAAGAAACAGAGCTCAACTGATGGGCTTTCATTACTCAAAAGTAATACATTAATTTATATGAAACAATTATTTGCTGCGCTTCTTCTGGCGCTAACTTTCAATTCACAAGCGATGGCACAACAACGTACCGTAAAACTGAGAGTGATAGAGACAAGCGATGTGCACGGCTCTTTCTTCCCTTACGATTTCATCAACCGTAAGCCAAAAGCAGGAACCTTGGCGCGCGTTTCTTCCTACGTCAATAATTTGCGAAAAGACTACAAGGATAACCTCATCCTCTTGGAGAATGGCGATATTCTGCAGGGACAGCCTACCTGCTATTATTATAATTATGTAAACACAGAGGCTAGAAACGTGGCTGCCGATGTGGTAAACTACATGAAGTATGATGCGCAAGTATTTGGCAATCATGATGTTGAAACGGGTCATCCAGTTTACGACAAATGGATAAAAGAACTCAATTGCCCAGTCTTGGGTTCCAACATTATCAGCACTTCTACAGGCGAGCCATACGTTAAACCTTATCTCATCCTGAACCGCGAGGGCGTGAAGGTGGCAGTCTTGGGAATGATTACTCCTGCCATTCCAAACTGGCTCACGGAGAATCTCTGGAGCGGACTGAAATTTGAAAATATGGTAACAAACGCCCGCAAATGGGTGAAATATCTTCAGGAGAATGAGAAACCGGATGTCATCATCGGCCTCTTCCACAGCGGAAAAGACGGAGGCATCCAGACTGCCGAATATGATGAAGACGCCTCTATCAAGGTGGCAAAAGAAGTGCCGGGCTTCGACCTCGTTCTCTTCGGCCACGACCATACGCGCGACAACGAAACCGTAACCAATATTGATGGAAAGCAGGTGGTTTGCCTGGATCCTGCCAACAACGCCATTAGCGTGGCTGATGCTGAAATAACCCTCACCCTCAACAAGAAAAGGGTGAACGGAAAGAAGCAGCTGGTGGTAACTGACAAAAAGGTGACAGGCAAGATTGTGGATGTGACAGATTGTCCTATCGACGAGGATTTCATGAAGACTTTCGAACCTCAGATTGCGGAAGTAAAGAAATATGTGGGCAAGCAGATTGGCAACTTCAAGACTACCATCTACAGCCGCGACCAGTTCTTCGGCAGTTCTGCCTTCAACGATTTCATCCTCAACCTCCAGTTGCAGATGACAAAAGCCGACATTTCGTTTAACGCTCCTCTTCAGTTCAACGCGGTTCTGAAAGCCGGTCCAATCTGTGTGAGCGACATGTTCAATCTCTATAAATATGAGAACCAGCTCTACGTAATGCGCATGACGGGCGAAGAAATCAGAAAGCATCTGGAAATGAGTTACGACCTCTGGGTGAACACCATGAAGAGCCCGGACGACCATCTCCTGCTGCTCGATGAGAAGACCGTTGGCGACCAGCAACGCCTCGGCTTCAAGAATCTCTCGTTCAACTTTGATAGTGCTGCGGGAATCGATTACGAAGTTGACGTAACCAAGCCAGATGGCGAGAAGGTGAAAATTCTTCGCATGAGCAACGGCGAACCTTTCGATGAGAAGAAATGGTACAAGGTAGCCGTTAACAGCTATCGTGGAAATGGTGGCGGTGAACTCCTTACCAAGGGTGCCGGAATCCCGAAAGACAGTCTTGAAAGCCGAATTATCTATCGCAGCAAGCGCGACCAGCGTTACTATCTGATGGAAGAAATTGAAAAGATGGGAACGGTTGATGCAAAACCAAACAACAACTGGAAGTTTGTGCCGGAAGCATGGACCAAACCTGCTGCCCAGCGCGATTTCGAATTGCTGTTCGGTAAGAAGCAATAGCTCCTCGAAACGCTTCTGGAAAAGCATATTATAAAGATCAAAGTAAAAAAGCAAATAAGTTCAAAATAAAGAATGAAGTATTGGTTTATATTTTGCAAGACTGATCTCTTGCTCGAAAAGAAAGAAGACGGAACCTATACGATTCCTTGTTCAGAAGAGAGTCCAATCCCAACAAAGCCTTGGACTCACATTCTCAACATTACCCCGATGGAAGACGGAACAGAGGTGAAGACCTTCACCATTCCTGAGCCCGTTACCGGCAATCCGAAGTACGAAATGTGCGGTTTGCGCCCTAGTTTCTACAAACTCTCTCCTGCCCTTTACCAGAAAGCAGGAAAGTGTCAGGAGCTCAACTATTGGGACATGAATACCCAATTCTGCGGCGTTTGCGGAGCTCCGATGAAAATGGCAACCGACATCAGTAAGAAATGTACAGAATGCGGCAAACAGGTCTGGCCTTCGCTTGCCACAGCCATCATCGTTCTGATTAAGAAAGATGATCAGGTCTTGCTGGTACACGCTCGCAATTTCAAGGGAAATTTCGACAGTCTCGTGGCTGGTTTCGTTGAGACTGGCGAGAATCTGGAAGAGGCGGTTCATCGTGAAGTAATGGAAGAAACCGGTCTGACTATCAAGAACTTGAAATATTTCGGTTCCCAGCCTTGGCCTTATCCGAGCGGTCTGATGATTGGCTTCTCGGCAGAATATGTAGATGGAGAAATTCATCTTCAGAAAGAAGAGCTCTCTCGTGGTAAATGGTTCACGAAAGAGAATCTCCCTATTCTCCCTGAGAAACTTTCCATCGCCCGAAAACTCATCGACGCCTGGCTGGCGGACAAACTCTAATAATGAGGACAAACTCTAAAAGTGAGGATAAACTCTAAAAAATGATGAAAGAGAAACTTTGGAATGCAAACTACATCAAGGTGATGACTACCAACTTTCTGTTGTATTTCGCCTTCTATCTGCTCACACCTTTGCTCCCTCTCTATCTGAGCGAAAATTTTGGAGCCACGAAAGATGTGATTGGAATTGTGCTGAGCGGCTATACGGTTGCCGCCCTCATCATTCGTCCGTTCAGCGGATATGTGGTTGACAGCTTTTCGCGCAAGAAGGTTCTGATGGTCTGTCTCTCGGCCTTCGCCATCTTCTTTGCCGGCTATATTGCAGCCAGCACGATCCTGATGTTTGCCATTTGCAGAACCCTGCACGGAGGTCCGTTCGGAGCCGTAACGGTTGCCAACAGCACCTGCGCCATCGACGTTCTTCCGGCAAGTAGGAGAAATGAAGGAATCGGACTCTACGGACTGAGCAACAATTTTGCCATGGCAATTGCTCCATCCATCGGAATCTATCTCCATAATGCGGTAGACAGTTACATGATTCTCTTCTGGATAGCTTTCATCGTGGCGATTGCCTCAGTTGTGATTGCAGGAACCATCCGCCTCCCCGAAAAGGAAATCGTTAAGAACAAGGAGAAGCTTTCTCTCGACCGCTTCTTCCTGACGCGTGCCTGGCTCCTTGCCATCAACATCGCCATGTTCGGTTTCTGCTGGGGCGTTCTGAGCAATTATCTCGCAATCTACAGCAAGGAGGAACTCGGAATTACGGGCGGAACGGGCACTTATTTTGCCCTTCTTTCCATGGGTCTGTTCCTGTCAAGATTGCAGGGAAGAAAAGCCTTGAGCCAGGGCAAACTTACCCAGAATGCGGCCGAAGGAATGCTGCTTTCGCTTGTTGGTTTCATCATCTTTGTTGCCGTCAAGCACCCGGTAGCCTATTATCTTTCGGCTTGTCTCATCGGCCTGGGCAACGGTCATCTTTACCCAGCCTTCCTCAACATGTTTATTAATGTGGCTCGTCACAACCAGCGTGGAACGGCAAACAGCAGCATTCTTACAGGTTGGGATTTGGGCTTCGGAATCGGCTGTCTGCTAGGCGGAGTTGTGGCAGAACATTTCGGTTACAACGGAACATTCTGGATGGTTGCTATAGAAAATGCAGCTTCCGTTCTCCTCTTCTTTGCCGCTTCGAAACAATTCTTTGAGAAGAGACGTAGAGAATAGAAAACAGTTAATAAAGAGAAATATAAGATTATGAATAAAAAAAGAGCACTTCATCCGAGACAGAAGAAAATCTCAGGCGAAGTGCTCTTATTTTTATCTTACTTTTCTGTTTTTAGAAAGGAAGATCATCTGCGCTACCACCCTCTGCTGCAGGAGCTGCAGGCTGAACTGGAGGGAATGCTGCAGTTGCGCCATTAGCAGGAGCTGCTGGCTGAGCAGGAGCTACAGGAGCACCTACTGGAGGAAACGCACCTGGCTGCATTCCGCCCATAGCACCAGCTACGGCGTTAGGGTCAACACGTTGGATGTTCCAGGCACGGATGCTGTTGAACCAACGGCCCTGATACTCGTGAGCATCAATATCGAAAGAAACCAGGAGTTCCTCACCACTCTGAATGTTGAACTGAGCCAGACGGTCTGCTCCGAAAACATCAAAGCACAATTTCTTTGGATACTGCTCGTGGGTTTCAATTACGAACGACTGAGCTTTCCACTCTCCTCTTGCAGAGACGCCGCTTCTTTCAGGCAAAACGGCAATAACCTTTCCTTGTAATTCCATATGATAATATTTAAAGTTTTTCCTTTGTTTAAAGGGTGTTTTTTTCTTTCTGACTGCGAAATTACTAAAAATAGTTCAAAAACTAGAACTTTTCTCCAATTATTTTTGCTTATCAGCGATATTTTTTGTATTTTTGTGCTCAATTAGGTGATATTGCCTAATTAAATTAAGGTGAAACAGAAAACAAAATAAAATTTAAATAAAATACTCATGAGATTTACAGTATCAAGTTCTGCATTGAGCAGCAAGCTCAACATGCTCGCAAAAGTGATTGGAAGCAAGAATTCGTTGCCAATCCTCGATTGTTTCCTTTTCCAAGTTGCTAACGGTGAAATGAGCATCACGGCTAGCGATAGTGATAATGTCATCAAGAGTACACTCGCTCTTACCGACCACGATGGAGAAGGTGAGTTTTGTGTGCCTAACCGCGTTATCCTCGATGCGTTGAAGGAACTGCCTGAGCAGCCTCTTCACTTCGATGTGGATACTGCCGGAGAAGCCGTTGCCATCAAGATTGTTTACCAGAACGGTCTTTACAACTTCACAGGTCAGAGCGCAGAGGAATATCCTCGCACACAGAGCATGAACGATGCTTGCACCACCGTTTCTTTGCCTACAGAAATGCTGATCAACAACATTTCACGCTCGCTCTTCGCTACAGCCAACGATGAGTTGCGACCTGTCATGAACGGTATTTATTTCGACCTGACAGCAGATGCTCTCGCTATAGTAGCAAGCGATGGTCACAAGCTGGTTCGCAGCAAGAACTTCACTATCAAGAGCGAATCTCCTTCAGCATTCAACTTGCCTAAGAAGCCAGCTTCTCTGCTGAAGAACATTCTGAGCAAGGACGGCGACGACGCTATCATCAAGTTTGATGACCGAAGCGCAGAAATCCAGTTTACTGACGGCGTTATGAGATGCAGACTGATTGATGGCCGCTACCCTAACTACAACTCTGTCATTCCAAACAACCCTAACGAGGTTACAGTAGACCGCAGAGGCTTGCAGAGTGCTTTGCGCCGCGTATTGCCATTTGCAAGCGAGAGCAGCCAGCTCATCCGTTTCCACATCGAGTCAGGCCGTTTCGAGGTTTCTTCTGAGGATATTGACTTCTCAACATCTGCAAAGGAACAGTTGTCTTGCGAATACAACGGCTCTCCTATCAGCATCGGCTTCAAGGGAAGCAGTCTGATGGAAATCCTGAGCAATCTCACCAGCGACAACATCATCATCCAGCTGGCAGACCCAAGCCGTGCCGGAATCATCGTACCAGCAGAACAGCCTGAGAACGAAGATATTCTGATGCTCATCATGCCTATGCTCCTTAACGACTAAAGGAGCACGGGCTTTCTCTGAAACAACAAAAAGAAAAGTATTTCTACAAAAATGAAACTCAATTTGACAAAGCCTCTGATCGTGTTCGACCTGGAGACAACCGGTCTTGACATGATCAAGGATCGTATTATACAGATTTCTTACATCAAGGTAATGCCTGATGGAACTGAAGACCGCAAGAACCTCTACGTAAATCCTTGCAAGGAGATTCCTGCCGAAGTAGTTGCCCTTACAGGCATCAGCAACGAAGATGTAAAAGATGCGCCAACCTTCAAGCAGCTGGCTTCCACATTAGAGAAGGAATTTACAGGTTGCGATTTCGCAGGCTACAATTCCAACCACTTCGATGTACCGATGCTCGCAGAAGAATTCCTGCGTGCTGGAATCGACTTCGATTTCAACAAGTGCCGTCTCATCGATGCGCAAACCATCTTCATGAAGATGGAACGCCGTAACCTGGCTGCTGCCTACAAGTTCTATTGCGGCAGAAAGATGGAGGAAGATTTCGAAGCTCATCGTGCAGATCAGGATACAGAGGCTACTTACCGCGTGCTCATGGGCGAGCTCGACAAGTATGCTCCAGGCGTGCAGGACGAACCTGAGCGCGTGCTCAACAACAATATGGATGAACTTGCCGATTTCTCTAAGCAAAAGGATAATGTAGATTTCGCCGGACGCATCGTTTGGGAAGAGGTAAAAGACGCCCAGGGCAACGTTGTAAACGATGAGAACGGAAATCCTTTGAAGCACGAAGTATTCAACTTCGGCAAATACAAAGGATGGGATGTGGCTGAGATTCTGACCAAAGACCCGGGTTATTTTACATGGGTCTTGGGAAGCGATTTCACCAACAATACCAAGCAGGTACTTACCCGTATCCGCCTTCGTGAATTCAACAAGAGAATGGGAAAATAATTGTTACCGGGCTTTCGCAAGCAGTTGAAGAACAAACCTCTTGCGAAACTCGGATTTATTTCTTAACAGTTAGAAAAATTCATGTTAAAAGGAAAGAAAATCGTATTGGGTATTACGGGCTCTATTGCAGCCTACAAGTCTTGCCTCATCATACGAGGTCTCATCAAGCGCGGAGCTGAAGTGCAGGTGGTCATTACGCCTGCAGGAAAGGAGTTCATCACTCCCATCACCCTTTCGGCTCTTACGCATAAGCCTGTGGTAAGCGAATTCTTCTCGCAGCGCGATGGAACCTGGAATTCGCACGTAGACTTAGGTCTGTGGGCCGACGCCATGCTCATCGCTCCTTGCACAGCCTCCACCATGGGAAAGATGGCTCACGGAATTGCTGACAACATGCTCATCACAACCTATCTGTCGATGAAAGCGCCTGTTTTCATCGCTCCAGCCATGGACCTCGACATGTATAAGCATCCTTCTACCCAAGCCAACATGAAAACACTTCTGGGCTATGGAAATCACATCATAGAACCCGAAGTGGGATTCCTGGCAAGCGGACTGGAAGGAAAGGGACGCATGGAAGAATCTGATATTATCGTAGAATGCCTTGACAGATTCTTCGATGAACAGGCTCAGCAGAATGCGAAGACCGATGAAGCTGCATCAGAAAACTGCAAGGAAAAAGAAAGCGATAAGCTCGATTTGAAAGGCAAGAAGATCATGATTACAGCCGGACCAACTTACGAAAAGATTGACCCGGTACGTTTCATCGGCAATTATTCTTCCGGCAAAATGGGCTTTGCCCTTGCTGAAGAGTGCTGCCGTCGTGGTGCTGAGGTTACGCTGGTTGCAGGTCCGGTTTCGCTCAGCTGTTCCGAAGCCATTCATCGCATCGATGTAGAAAGTTGCGAGGAAATGTATCAGGCTGCCACTAAAGCTTTTGCCTCAACCGATGTAGCCATTCTCTGTGCTGCTGTTGCTGATTTCAAGCCAAGCGAGATTGCTGACAGGAAAATCAAGCGCGAGAAAGATGATCTGGAACTCCGCCTCGTCCCTACTCACGATATTGCTGCAGCCCTTGGCAAGATGAAACAAAAACATCAGAGAATTGTGGCTTTCGCCCTGGAAACCAACGATGAAGAGGCTAATGCACAGAAAAAACGCAAAAAGAAAAATGCCGATTTCATCGTGCTTAACTCTACTCGCAATCCGGGAACCACATTCCGTACGGATGACAACCAGATAACGATTATTTCTGAAGAGGGTAAGAAAGAATATGAGAAGAAACCGAAAACTGAAGTGGCTCGTGACATTATCAACGAGCTGGCTCATCTCTTGTAGCCCCATCACATCAGCCGCTCAGGAGTTACAGGCTAAGATTAACATCAACCATGCCCAGATTCAGGGCACGGAAAACCGGGTATTCGATAATCTGCAGCAAACTCTTGAGCAGTTTGTGAACGACAGGCAATGGACGAATCTTCAATTCAGGAAGAACGAGCGCATCGTGTGCAACTTCAATATCACGGTAAGCAAGTATGATAAAGACCAGAATATCTTTACCTGCAAGGCGCTCATCCAGGCCAACCGTCCCGTCTACAATTCAGCCTATACGTCCACCTTATATAATAATGTGGATGAAAACTTCACGTTCAAGTTTGCCGAGTTCGACCAGCTGGAGTTTACCGAAGAGCGGATTGACAACCAGCTAACGGCTCTACTCGCCTACTATGCTTACCTCATCATCGGTTTAGATCTTGACAGTTTTGCGCCTAAAGGTGGTGAAGACATTCTGCAACGTTGCATGAATCTCACCAACAACGCCCAGAATCTGGATTTTCCGGGCTGGAAAGCGTTTAGTGACAACAGAAACCGGTTCGCCATTATTTCCGATTATCTCGACGGAGCCATGGAGCCTTTCAGAATGCTGCAATACAACTATTACAGAAAAGGGCTCGATGAAATGGCGAATAATGTGGAACGAGGCAGAACTGAAATCACCAACACCCTGCTCCAGGATCTGAAGAAGGCACGTACAGACAGACCGCTCAGTCTGCTGCCACAAATCTGGACCGACTATAAGAAGGACGAGCTTGCTAACATCTATCAGAAACATGGCACTCAGAAAGAGAAAGAAAGCATTTATGAGCTGCTCTTCTCCATTAATCCTTCTCAAAACTCATATTGGGACAAAATCAAGGAATAAGGCTACATGCAGAATGATTCGAGGCAACTTCCCGGACGATAAAGCAAAGATTCTTCATAGGTAGGTTAAGTTCCTTTAAAACAATAAGATAAGAAATTATGCTCAAGCAATTATACATCAAGAATTTCACGTTGATTGACGAGTTGGACATTCCTCTTTATCCAGGATTCTCAGTCATCACGGGCGAGACGGGTGCCGGAAAGAGCATCATTCTCGGAGCCATCGGACTGCTCCTGGGCAACCGTGCAGACAGCAAGGCCATCAAGGCAGGAAGAGACCGATGCGTGATTGAAGCCCACTTCGACCTGTCAAAATACGGAATGCAGGATTTCTTCGATGCTAACGATATTGATTATGATGCAGAAGACACCATCATCCGCCGCGAACAGACTGCTGCCGGAAAGAGCCGTGCCTTCATCAACGACACGCCCGTCCCCCTGAGCAAGATGAGAGAACTGGGCGAACAGCTCGTCGATATTCATTCGCAGCACCAGAACCTCCTGCTGCAGAAGGAAGACTTCCAGCTCAGCGTGGTCGACATTATTGCCCACGATGAAAAGCAGAAGAAGGCTTATCTTGCCGAATACAAGAACTATAAAAAGGCTAAGCAACAGCTGGAAGACCTGAAAGCGGAAATCGCAAAGAACAGGGAGAACGAGGAATTCATGCGCTTCCAGTTTAAGGAACTGGATGACGCTAACCTGCAGGAAGGCGAACTTGAGCAACTGGAACAGGAAGCAGAAACCCTGAGCCATTCTGAAGACATCAAGACTGCTCTCTATGAAGCAGATAATGCACTCTCGGGCGAAGACGGCAGTATTCTCGACAAACTGAAGAATGCAGCCCAGCAGATTGACAACATCAAGGAGGTTTATCCGGATGTGAAAGAGGTGGCTGAGCGAATGCAGAGCAGCTATATAGAACTCAAGGATATTGCCCAGGAAATAAGCGGAAGCGTTGACAATATAGAGTTCGACCCGAACCGGCTTGAAACCATCAATTCCCGGCTTGACCACCTCTACTCGCTCCAGCAGAAATTCCATGTGGAAAATGTAGAGGAACTCATCGCCACTCGCGAGCGAATCAACGAACAGCTACAGCACATTGATAATGGAGATGAAGACATAGAAGAGCTGGAAAAGCAAGTTGCCCTTCTGCTTGCCAAGGCTGAGAAGCTGGCTGGTGAACTGACTGCCATCCGAACAAAATCAGCTAGAAAGATAGAAGAAGAAATGAAGAAACGTCTCATTCCTCTGGGAATTCCAAACGTCCGCTTCGAAATTTCATTCTCCGCCAAGTCGCTCAGTTCTGATGGTGTTGACAAGGTAAATTTCCTGTTCAGCGCCAACAAGAGCACGCTTCTCCAGCCGGTGAGTCAGGTTGCTTCTGGTGGAGAAATCGCCCGCGTCATGCTTTCTCTGAAGGCCATGATCAGCGGCGCCGTAAAACTGCCAACCATCATCTTTGATGAAATCGACACGGGAGTAAGCGGTAAGATTGCTGAAAAGATGGCGGAAATCATGACAGAGATGGGCAACCTGAACCGTCAGGTTATTTCCATCACCCACCTGCCTCAGATTGCTTCCATGGGAACCCATCATTACAAGGTTCTGAAAGAAGAAACCGAAGAGGGAACTCTTTCTCACATGAAGGAACTCAACGAGCAGCAGCGCATAGAAGAAATCGCCCAGATGCTCAGCGGAAGCGACATTACGCCTGCTGCCCTGGCAAATGCTAAGGAGTTGCTCAATAAACACAAGCAACACAAATAAGATTATGAAAAAAATAAATATGATCATGATGGGACTGATGCTCGGAGCATCGTCCCTCTATGCCCAGCCGGGTTCGGTCCAGAAACTGGCTAAGAGCGTTTTCACCTTGACTACTTTCAATCAGAAAGGCGACATTATCGCCTCTACCCAAGGTGTTTTTATCGACAACAAGGGAACGGCTATCAGCACCTTCAAGCCATTTGTCGGAGCTGTAAAGGCTAGCGTTGTTGACGCTTCCGGAAAATCGATTCCTGTTGAGGCCATCATGGGAGCCGACGAACTCTACGATGTGGCTAAATTCCGCATCAACGCCTCTACAGTTGCTGCCCCTATTGCAACCAAGGAATCGGCTGCTGGCGACAAGGTCTGGCTGGTTCCATATTCTATCAAGAAGCCGGCTTACCAGCAGGAGGACATCAGCAGCGTAGAGAAGTTCAAGACTACGTACAACTATTACATCTTCTCGAATAGTGCTCCCGAAAATGCAGTAGGTTGTCCGTTTGCCAACAAGAACGGTCAGGTCATCGGTCTGATGCACAGCAATGGTCAGGTTACGGCCATCGACGCCAACTACGCCAAGCAGCTGAAGGTAACCGGTCTTTCGAGTCTTGATGCAGCACTTCGCGAAACCACCATCCGTACAGCTCTTCCTGATACAGAGAACGAAGCGATGACGATGATGACTCTGAAGAAAGGCCAGACTACAGCTGATGTGTATGCGAAATATAGCGATGAGTTTATCAGCAAATTCCCTACTTCAGCCTTCGGTTACAAGGAGAAAGCCGCTTATCTGACGGATAAGGCCGAATATGATGCAGCTGCCAAACTGATGGAAGAAGGCATTAAGAAATCGGCTGCCAAGGATGAGGCTCATTCCAACTATGCCGACCTGATTTATCAGAAGATTATTTACAAGGGCGATTCTGTTTATAAGGACTGGACGCTTGATAAGGCCATAGCTGAGGCTCAGAAGGCATACGAAATCAAGGCACAGCCTATTTACCGCCATCAGGAAGCGCAGATTAATTTTGTAAAGGGTGAGTATCAGAAAGCTTACGATACTTTCATGGATTTGACCAATACTTCACTTCTCAGCGGCGAACTCTATTTTGAGGCAGCCCAGGCTAAGAAGAATCTCAAGGCTCCAGCCAAGGAGATTGAGGTTTTGCTCGATAGTGCGGTAAGCGTTGGAAGCAAGACCGGAATGGTTGCGAATTATTATCTGGCACGTGGAGAATTTCTGAAGGAGCAGGGTGAATTCCGCCGCGCTATTCAGGATTATAACATGTACGATTCCATTGCCCGTCCTGTTTCGCCAGCCTTCTTCTACACCCGTTACCAATGCGAAACCAAGTTACGCATGTGGCAGCCAGCCCTGCTTGATATTGCCCGCACCTGTTACCTGGCTCCTAAAGAGCCTACTTATTTTGCAGAATGGGCAAGTCTCGACTTGCGTGTAAAGCGTTATGATGAAGGAATCAGCGCAGCCACCCATTGCATAGAGTTGGCTCCTGAATATGCTGACGGCTACCTTCTCTTAGGACTGCTCCAGAAGGAGAAAGGAAATAAGGAAGAGGCCATCAAGAACCTGAAGAAAGCCCAGGAACTCGGCGATTCCCGCGCTGGAGAATATCTCAAGAAAGTGAAGTAATTATTTTAGTAATAAGTAAGAAAGTCCGTAGGCATTTTAACAGAACGCCTACGGACTTTCTTTTACATTTTAGTCATGTGGTAACCCAGCATTTTTAGCTCTACGGCTATTCCCATGAGGAACATCTGGTGAAGGGCGGCAACGAAACCACGGAAGGCTTCCTCGCTTCCAGGCTGCAGATTCAGATGAATCAGCTTGCTGTAAGAGCGCGAAGCACATTCTGCCACTACATTCGTAACAGCCTTATGCGCTTCCTCATTCAGCAGCAGAACCTTTTCGCAGATGTAATCATCCATGTGGTCGAAATCTATTCTGTCACGAAGATATTCATAATGATTCTCTACCTTGCTGTAGAGTTCCCAATCCTCATCCCAATACTTGGCAAGCGCCATTCCTACATACATGATCCAACCCAATGAAACCGTAGGATATTTGGCAAACTCGCGAATCGCATCAGGCAGATAACTCTCGCCTACTTTCTGCCACAACTCTTCCAAATCCGGAGCTTCCGGCAAATGAGCGTCTACCTTATCAATACCCAGCAGATATTGATAAAGATCTTCCTTGAAGACAGCTTCAAAATTCTTTTTCTCTTCCATTTATCTTTTCTTTTTCTAATATTTTTTTACTGAACTCTGCAAACCCTGATTCCTATTTGCACCGGATGTTTATGCATGTAAGTATAAAGTGTCATCGGTTCATCAATCACCTTCTTGTGAATGCTGCTGGCGTTGAGCAGATGCAATCCGTCTTTGTGCCAGGAGGCAATACCGATGTGGGTTGTGTCGAGACCCTTTTTGTTGGTAATGATGGCGATAATATCACCATCATGAATAGCGTTGCGGAAAACTGCCGTGTTGGCAATCTTGCCCTTCGGAACATAACGGTAACGCTTGCCGTTCACACTCTGTTCCAGTTTTCTGATTCCCGATTTCCATTCCGGATGAGCCTTAAGCATCTTATAGCTCGAAACATGCGTACTCATCCAGTTGATGTTCACGGTCTGAACGGCCGAGAAAGGAGGATTGGGCGCAATATTCTTCACGATTCCCTCGCGCTCGTTTGCATCCATCCAAATCGTGAAATAATGCTGGCGCTTCACATAGGAAACCTCTCCGCCCACATAACGCACATTCCGGAGATGTTCACAGAAAGCCGAGAAAGAAGTCTCATTCTTCTTGGCGCATAGGGTGAGCGCCGTTACCATCTCTACGTATGTGGTGCAGTCCAGCTCACGGGTGTTCACGATGAGCACCTCTTCCTTCGTTCGGTCCAGCGTGCCGCCCACATAAGGAACGCCCACCATTTGCTTGCCGAACCAAAGCATCCAACTGGCTGGTTTCTTCTTCATCGCCCTTGCCTGCTGCAGCAGTCCTACAATCCGCAGACTGTCCTGCCGCTGATAAACCACATTCACCCTGGCTTCTCCCGGAACAGCCAGCACGCAAGCCAGCACGACAGCTGCCATTTTCGTAAATATTTTCATCTCTTCTCTTTTTATATGTTAATGATGACGTTTCCTGCCGAAGTTCACACCCACATAAATATTGAGTGAGCCAAACGAATTGTTGGTAGAAAACTGTTTTTTCTTATAGTTGTAGGAATGGATGATGGTGCTGGCGCCCGCGTACCAATGCGTGTTGTTCCACACAATACCGAAGCGGCCTATTCCATCCAGGTTCACATTCTTGAAACTGAAGTTGGTAATGTCCAGATGTTCCCTTTCATTATCCGATTTCGAGCGGTTGTAAGCCACACCTACCGAGAGCGAAGCGTTGAAGAGCCAGTTCTTGGCGAAAACCCAGTTGTAAGCATAGCCGCAGGTTACGTTCACATCGCTGTATTTCACCTTGCTGAACATCAGCGAACTGTCTATCTTGGCTTCCGGAGTTCCCCCGTTTGTCAGATTTTTATTCAGCTTTTCATCTACAAGATTGGTCAGTTTATCCCAGTTCACCTCCAGTTCATGCTCCGTGTAACCGATTCCCAGAAGCATGGAACCGGCACTTCTCCGCTGCACCGTACTCTGCGAATAGGCGGCAGGATAAGAGAAGCGGCGATGGTTGAAGATGTAATAAAGATTGAATCCCTTGATGCTCGATTTGAAACCGTCGAAAGGAGCCTTGCGGATAGGGGCACAATCGATGTGCTCACCCAGATTCATCCGCTGAACATGATAGTCATTTCCCGTCTGGCGCCAGAACAGGTCTATTCCCAGCAGACTGCTGTAGAGGCTCAGGTCAAACTCCTTTTTATTAGTGTGGTTATTCCTGAAATTAATGTGCTTCAGGTCGAACGTATAACCCAGAAACACCCATCGCCAGCCCAGATAAGGCCCCAGGCGGTAAGAAGGATCAGGCGAGAAGGAAATGCTCTGTCCTTCGCTGTTTCTGAGCGTATATTCCTCGTAGGTATTGGTGTTCTGCAGCATCACCGTATAATTGTAATGCTGGTCTTCTATATAAGCCGAATCCGTACTGTTGAATTCTCTGAAGAACCGGGTGAACACATCTCCCACCTGATGGAAGAAGGTTTTGCGATGGCGCTCTTTCACGAGGCTGTCCTGGGAATTGGACATGAACATCGTCTTGTTGAAGAGCGTTCCCAGCATGGTAGAATCCACGGACTCCCCTGCCCTTGCCGAAGTGCAGACAAGGGAACAGATAAATCCTACTATACAGAAACATCTCTTCATAACTTACGCTCTAATCCTGATGATGATTTTGTAAAAAATCAGTTCTTCCACAATACTCGGTCCAGCACCCAGTTGACAGCCGTAGCCGAAACGCTGGTGCAGTCGCATTTTCCTATTCCCTGCAGATGCTGAATCACACTCTTGATGAGCGGCAGCTGCACATAAGGCGGATTCGGAACCGTAATCAAGTTCTTTCCTTCGCTCGTAATCACTTCTATCGGCTGGTAAGTGAACACCGAGAATGAGAGCGAACCTTTCTCGCCAATCACCTCGATGCAGTCTTCCTTCGCACTCTCATGTCCCACGAAGCACCAGCTTCCGCTGCCCGGAATTCCACTCTCAAAGAAGAAGCACGCCGAGAGCGTATCTTCAGCCTGATAAAGATGCGCTCTGTTGGCAGGATAGCCGTGCGCACGGGTAATCACACCAAACAGATTCTGGAGCAAATCTATCTGATGAGGAGCCAGGTCGTAGAAATAGCCGCCGCCCGCAATATCCGGCTGCAGTCGCCAAGGCATTTCCTTGCCGCTCTGAAAGTCGAGATCGCGCGGAGGAACCGAGAAGCGCACCTGAACATTCACCACGTTACCGATGGTTCCGCTCTCGATAATCTCCTTCACCTTCTGGAAGTAAGGAAGATAACGGCGATAGTAAGCTACGAAGCAGGGAACACCCGTCTGCTCGCTGATGCGGTTGATGCGGATGCAGTCGTTGTAGCTCGCTGCCAGCGGTTTCTCTATATAGCAGGGTTTGCCCGCACGCATCGCCATGATGGCAAAGATGGCGTGAGAAGAAGGTGGCGTGGCGATGTAAACAGCATTCACATCGGGGTCTTCTATCAATTCCGATGCATCCGTGTACCATTTGCGCACATGATGGCGCTCAGCATAGCTGCGTGCCTTGTTCTCGCTTCGGCTCATCACAGCCACCACCTGCGAACCCTCCACTTCGTTGAAAGCCGGTCCGCTTTTCTTTTCGGTTACTTCTCCGCAGCCGATAAATCCCCAATTAATCTGTTTCATTCTCTGTTGGTTTATTCTCTCCCGAAAGATTATTCTCCGGCGAGCGATTTGTTGATTTCGTCAATATAGTCGAGCACCTCGTCGCGTCCCATCTTCTTTTCACTACTGGTAATGAAATAAGGTGGAAGTGCTTCCCAGCGGTCTTCCAGCGCATGCATCCATTTCTCCGCATTCATGCGAGCCTTGACCGGACCCAACTTGTCGGCCTTGGTAAAGACGATGCAGAAAGGAACGCCGCTCTCGCCCAGCCAGTCTACAAACTCGCGGTCTATCTTCTGCTGGTCGTGGCGCACGTCGATGAGCACAAAGACATTAGCCAACTGCTGGCGCTGCAGAATATAACTGCTTATCATTTGTTCCAGCTGCTTCTGTACGGTCTTCGAACGCTTGGCGAAACCATAGCCAGGAAGGTCAACCAGATACCATTCGTTGTTGATGATGAAGTGGTTGATAAGCAGCGTCTTACCCGGTGTGGCTGAAGTCTTAGCCAAACCCTTGTGGTTGCAGAGCATATTGATGAGGCTCGATTTTCCCACATTACTTCTGCCAATGAAAGCATATTCAGCCTTCGTATCTTTCGGACACATGCTCACTCGTGGAGCCGATATTGTAAATTCTGATTTCTTAATTTCCATTCTTTCTATTTTTCTTTTATAAATATTTATTATTAACGGCCGCACATCAACTAATCATAAAGTTCAATGTTCAACGCTCAAAGTTCAAAGTCTAGAGCATTTCAGCCAGTTCCAGCCATCTCATTTCCTTCTCATCAAGTTCATCCTTGATTTCAGGCAGGCGCTTGCTTTTCTCTGTCAGTTCCTCAACCGATAGATTTCCGCTGCAGAGTTCCTCTTCCAGCTTCTTCTGTTCCTCGGTCAGCGCATCTATTTCCTGGGTCAGCTGCTCATATTCGCGCTTCTCCTTGTAGCTCATCTTGCGCTTGTTCTCAAAATTGGCGTCGCGCTTGGCCGTGCCAGCTCCGTCGTTTTCTGCCGTTGCATTTCCGCTCTTTGCCGGTTTCGCCTCGTCCTTCGCCTGCATCCGGCTCCATTCCCTGTACTGCGTATAGTTGCCTGGGAAATCCTGTATTTCGCCTTCGCCCTTGAAAACCAGCAGATGGTCTACTACCTTGTCCATGAAATAGCGGTCGTGGCTCACCACGATGACGCAACCCGCAAAATCCTGAAGATATTCTTCCAGTACCTGCAGCGTCTGGATGTCGAGGTCGTTGGTCGGCTCGTCCAGCACCAGGAAGTTCGGATTCCTCATCAGCACCGTACAGAGGTAAAGCTTGCGCTTCTCGCCGCCGCTCAGCTTGTAAACGTAGTTGTGCTGCTCCTCGGGCGTAAAGAGGAAGAACTGCAGAAACTGCGAAGCCGTCATGTGCTTGCCGCCGCCCAGATCTATATAATCAGCAATCTCCGTGATCACGTCAATCACCTTCTGGTCTTCACGGAATTTCAGTCCCTCCTGCGAGAAATAGCCGAAGCGAACCGTCTCGCCGATGTCAAACTTGCCGCTGTCGGGCTGAACCTCGCCCAGCAGCATCTTGATGAAGGTCGATTTTCCCGTTCCGTTATTACCCACAATACCCATCTTCTCGAAGCGGGCAAAGTTGTAGTAGAAGTTGTCGAGAATCACCTTCTTCTGTCCCCTGTCGTCGAAAGCCTTGCTCACATACTGGCATTCAAAAATCTTCGAACCTATATAAACGGTAGAAGCCTTCAGCCTTACCTGCCTGTCTTCGATGCGCTGCTTCGCCACCTTCTCCAGCTCGTAGAAAGCATCCTCGCGGTATTTTGCCTTGTGTCCGCGAGCCTGAGGCTGACGGCGCATCCAGTCGAGTTCCCTGCGGTAGAGATTCTTCGAGTGCTGAATTTCGGCTCTCAGATTGTCCATTCTCTCCTGCCTCTTCTCCAGATAATAGGCATAATTGCCGCGGTAGGTGTAGATGGTGCGGTCGTCGAGTTCCAGAATCGTATTGCACACCTTGTCCAGGAAGAATCGGTCGTGCGTAACCATGAAGATGGTCTTGTTGCCGCGGTTCAGATAACCCTCCAGCCACTCTATCATCTCCAGGTCCAGATGGTTGGTCGGCTCGTCCAGCATCAGGAAGTCGGGTTCCGTAATCAGCACATTCGCCAGCGCCACTCGCTTCTGCTGTCCGCCGCTGAGCTGTCCCATCGGCTGTTCCAGGTTGGTAATGTGCAGCTGGGTGAGAATCTGTTTCGCCTTCAGCACCTTCTCCGGATCATCCTCATGATTGAAGCACGCCTGCAGCACACTTTCCTCCGGATCAAACTGCGGCGACTGCTCCAGATAGCCCACCTTCAAGTCGCGTCGGTAGATGATGTCTCCGCTCTCGTGTCCCTCTTTATCCATCAGCACCGACATGAGCGTAGATTTTCCCGTGCCGTTTCTCGCCACGAGTCCCACTTTCTGTCCTTCAGCGATAGAGAAGGAAATATTATCAAAAAGAACCTGTGCACCAAAGCGTTTGGTGAGGTTTTGAACGTCTAAATAGGGTATTTGACTAGCCATTTTTATTTTTTTTGTGCAAAGATAGGCAAAATATTTGGCAGAAACAAATTTTTTAATTATCTTTGCACACGAATTTATCAATCAATACCGTGTTTCCATTCAGAAACGCGACATTTCAGAAAAAAATCATTAATATACAATATATAATATATGTATAGCAAAGAAGAATTACAAGCAAAGAGTGTCGTTCAGTTGAAGGACATTGCCAAGGAACTGGGAGTCAAGGTAAAGAAGAGCGATAACAAGGAAACTATCGTCTATGCCATTCTCGACGCCCAGGCAGAACAGCCAGCTCCTGAAGCAGCCCCTAAGCGCAAGCGCACCCGCATTGCAACCAAGAAAGAAGACCGTGTCTATTCCGTACACGGTAATGAAGGAGAGAATTTCGACGTGCAGAAGAACCAGGTATTGGGTCCTAACGGCGGCGAGACTGCTCCTCAGGCTATGAACGAAACTGCCCCAGCCCCAGCGGTTGAGGAAGAAATCCAGTTCAGCCCGGCAGAGCAGAGTTTACAATCAGCTGCCCAGAAGCAGACTCTAAACCAATCAGGCGAAGACATCGAGGCTCAGGTACTTGCCAACTTCCCAAAACACCGCGGCAGAAGAAGCAAGGCAGAACTCGAAGCCATTGCAGAAGCCAGAGCAGCTGCCATCAGAAAGCATCAGGCAGTAAAAGCCGAGCTAGAAGCGCAGATGGCGAAAGATGCACAGGAGACGGCTAACCAGCAGGCTGCTACTGAGGCAGAACAGCAGGAAGAGGCAACAGCCGATAACCAGCAGACTGCTCCTGAGCAAGTTGCCGTTCCGGAAGAGCAGTTCTCTGCCGGAAACGCTGAGAGCGCTAACATCAGCGGTGATTTGCAGGCGATGCTCCAGGCTAAGATGAATGCACAGAACGCAGCAGCAGCAGCTCCGGCAGCAGCTCCGGCTCCAGCTGAGGAGGCAAAGGAAAAAGCTACTGAAAAAACTGCAACCGATAAGAAACAGGAGTCAGCTCCTATCCACTATACTGAAGGTATGAAGGTAGAACTCGATGCAGACGGAACCTGGAAGGGTGATCCGGGCGATGGAACCGATTTCATCCTGGTAGTCGACATTCCTATCGAAGACCAGGCTGCCATTCCTACTGTCGATATCTTCGACCGTCCTACCACTCCGCAGACTTCTCACCAGCACACACCTGCTGCTGCCCCTGCAGCCAAGAACAAGCAGGAAGCACCAGCCTACGATTTCAGCAATCTCGTGAAATCCAACGGTGTGCTCGAAGTGATTTCAGAGGGCTACGGATTCCTGCGCAGCAGCGATTACAATTACCTTTCTTCACCGGACGATGTTTATGTAGCATCCAGCTTCGTCAAGAAGTTCGGTCTGAAGACTGGCGATGTCATCGAGTGCAAGGTGCGTCCGCCTCACGAGGGCGAGAAATACTTCCCGCTCACCAGCATCATCAAGATCAATGGCCGTGACCCGTCAGAGGTTCGTGACCGTGTTCCTTTCGAGCACCTCACCCCACTCTTCCCTGATGAGAAGTTCAATCTCTGTGGCGACCGCCGCACCACCAATCTCAGCACCCGCATCGTAGACCTCTTCTCGCCAATCGGTAAGGGTCAGCGTGCGCTCATCGTGGCTCAGCCTAAGACCGGTAAGACCATCCTCATGAAGGATATTGCCAACGCCATCGCAGCCAACCATCCTGAGGCTTACCTCATGATGCTGCTCATCGACGAGCGTCCTGAGGAGGTTACCGACATGGCCCGCACCGTGAATGCAGAGGTTATCGCCTCTACCTTCGACGAGCCAGCAGAGCGCCATGTCAAGATTGCCGGAATCGTGCTCGAGAAGGCTAAGAGAATGGTAGAATGCGGACACGATGTTGTCATCTTCCTCGATTCTATCACCCGTCTCGCCCGTGCCTACAACACCACAGCTCCTGCATCTGGTAAGGTGCTCACCGGTGGTGTAGATGCAAACGCCCTCCAGAAGCCTAAGCGTTTCTTCGGTGCTGCGCGTAACATCGAAGGCGGCGGTTCGCTCACCATCATCGCTACTGCCCTCATCGATACAGGTAGTAAGATGGATGAAGTCATCTTCGAGGAGTTCAAGGGAACCGGTAACATGGAGTTGCAGCTCGACCGCTCACTCAGCAACAAGCGCATCTTCCCTGCTGTCAACCTCATTTCTTCGTCTACCCGTCGCGACGATCTGCTGCAGGACAAGACAACGCTCGACCGCATGTGGATTCTGCGCAAGTATCTGTCCGACATGAATTCTATCGAGGCGATGAGCACCATCCACAAGAATATGCAGCATACTCGCAACAACGACGAGTTCCTGCTCTCTATGAATTCATAACCCCTCATCCGGGTTTACCCATATCTGAATATCCGGCAAAAGGCTCCGTTCATTGGCAGTCTTTACTAGATATAAAAGAAGAGAGATTTGAAAGAGAAGGGCAAGTTCCATTTTCGGGATTTGCCCTTCGTGTTTTTTTACTGTTTAAAATCATTAAAAAAATATCGCATTTCATTTTTTATTCGTATCTTTGCTTATCTTAAACACAGAGGGGGCGCAAAGCCCCAATATAAATAATGTATAACTTAAAATCAAAAGAACCATGAGCAAATATTTTGCAGAATCAGAATTGATTATCAATGAAGACGGAAGCTGCTTCCACCTTCATCTTCGCCCGGAACAAGTGGCTGATAAAGTAATCCTCGTTGGCGACCCAGGTCGCGTAGCCCTCGTAGCCTCCCATTTCGATGAGAAGGAATGCGAAGTTTCAAGTCGGGAATTCCACGCCATCACCGGCACATATAAAGGCAAGCGAATCACTGTGCAGAGCACCGGAATAGGATGCGATAATATCGATATCGTAGTCAACGAACTCGATGCGCTGAAGAACATCGATTTCAAAACCCGCACCGAGAAACCCGAGCACACCACGCTCACCCTCGTGCGCATCGGAACCTGCGGCGGCCTGCAGCTCAACTGCCCTGCCGGAACCTTCGTAGCCTCGCAGAAGAGCATCGGTTTCGACGGACTCATCAACTTCTATGCCCGTCGCAACGAAATCTGCGACCTCGAAACAGAGGCAGAATTCAAGCGCCAGGTAAAATGGAACGACCAGATTGGCAACCCATACTGTGTAGACAACAATCCGGAACTGCTCAACCAGATAGCCGGCGATGATATGGTTCGTGGAATCACCATAGCCTGTGGCGGTTTCTACGGTCCTCAGGGCCGCAAGCTCCGTGCCCCACTTGCCGACCCGGAACTTAATCAGAAGATTGAAGCATTCGAGTATAACGGTCTGCGCGTCAACAACTTCGAGATGGAGAGTTCAGCCCTCGCCGGTCTTTCCCTTCTCCTCGGTCATAAGGCATTAACCTGCTGCATGGTCATCGCTAACCGCCGTGCCCTCAGCGCCAACACCGGCTACAAGAGCACCATCGACAATCTCATCAAGGTTGTATTAGATAGAATTTAAACAATAAAAAAATGAATCAAGAAGAATGTATCTGCGCCCTGGCAACCCCAGCCGGCGGTGCTATCGGAATTATCCGACTCAGTGGCTCCGACGCCATTACCCTCACCGACAAAATCTTCCAGTCTGCCAACGGCAAATCCCTGGAAGAAGCCAAGCCCTACACTCTGCATTATGGCGAAATCAAGGATAAGGATGGCAACACCATCGATGATGTACTGGTGAGCGTGTTCCGTGCACCCCACAGTTATACAGGCGAGAACTCCACCGAGATTTCCTGTCATGGCAGCCGATACATTCTTCAGCAGGTTCTCCATCGATTTACGGAGGTAGGATGTCGCCAGGCAGAACCGGGCGAATACACCCGTCGTGCCTATCTCAACGGCAAGATGGACCTCTCTCAGGCAGAAGCCGTAGCTGATCTCATCGCCTCTACCAACAAGGCAACCCACAAGATGGCGCTCAGCCAACTGAAGGGCCATTTCAGCAACGAACTCTCCCTCCTTCGCGAAAAATTATTAAAGATGACTTCGCTCCTAGAGTTGGAGCTCGACTTCAGCGACCACGAAGAACTGGAGTTTGCCGACCGCAGCGAACTCCAGGCACTAGCCGAAGAAATCAATCACAAGATTACCACCCTCGCCCACTCCTTCGAAACCGGCAATGCCCTGAAGCAGGGAGTAGCCGTAGCCATCGTAGGCAAGACGAATGTGGGCAAGAGCACCCTGCTCAACCGTCTGCTCCACGAGGAGAAGGCAATCGTGAGCGACATTCACGGAACCACCCGAGATGTAATCGAAGACACCACCCTCATCGACGGAATCACCTTCCGCTTTATTGACACAGCCGGAATCCGCAAGACGGATGATGTGGTAGAAAACATCGGAATAGAGCGCACTTTCCAGAAGATGGAAGAGGCGAAGATAGTAATCTGGCTATTAGATGAGCAGCCGTCAGCCTCAGAAATCGAGGAGATGAAGCTGAAGAACCAAGGCAAGAAGCTGCTGGTAGTATTTAATAAGATGGATAAACTGGAGAATGATAAACTAGCGTTCGATAAATTCACCCATTCCTGTGGCTCAGATTCCAGTGAATCAGAAGCCCCACTCTTCATCAGTGCCCGCACAGGCGAGAATGTTTCATCCCTGGAGCAGGCATTAGTAAAAGCCGCTGATATTCCTGAGATTACCGAGAACGACGTCATCATAACGAGTGCCCGCCACTACGAGGCCCTACTCCGTGCCCATGATTCCCTCTCCCGAGTATTGGAGTCGATGGAAATGGGCATGAGCGGCGACATCGTCGCCGAAGACCTGAAAATGGTGTTGGAAGAACTGGGTGAAATCACTGGCGGACAGATCAGTAGCCAGGAAACGCTAAACAATATCTTCAAGCACTTTTGCATCGGAAAATAAAACCCGGTTACAAACAAGCACAAAATCTCATGTTCTATAGTTAAGGCGCTCAAAATGAGTGCCTTTCTTTTTACCGGTCATTCTCGTTGTTTATCGAAGATGACCGTTTTTTCGTAGTTTTTCGTACCGCCATCGTACCACAAACAATTTGGCTCGGAAGAAATATAAAGAAATAGGAGCTAAGTTGTAGAGGATTTGCACCTAGGTACACATTCTTGCACATGTTTACACAAAAAAGGCAAGCTTCATGGAGTCGTAAAACTATTAAAGGAAGTGAGATATGACAGCAACAAAGATTACAGTCAAGAGAGTTTGTGAACTCTGTGGTAAGGAATTTTTATCACAAAAAATCACGACAAGATTCTGTTCAAAGGATTGTGCCAATAAGGCATATAAAATGCGTCTTCGTTTAAAAAATGTGCAGCAATCTGAGAAACAAACAGAAGAAAAACCTGTTTTAAATCTAAAGGACAAAGAGTATCTATCCGTAAATGAGGCAGCCATCGTCTTGGGGTTGTCTAGAAGGTCCGCCTATAACCTTATATATAAAGGTATTCTAAGAGCAACTAGATTCAGCGAAAAACTCACTATCATTAAAAGAAGCGACATTGAAGCGATGTTTGGCAAGGGAACTGCATATCAAAAGCAAGAAAGAAAGACACCTTCTCCTGTCGGCCTGTTCTATACAACCAAAGAAATCATGGAGAAATATAAAATATGTGAGTCGATGGTATATCAAATAGCTAAGAAGACTCCCATACCCAAGGAATCAAGAAATGGGAAAACTTATTGGAGCCAAAAGCACATAGATGCATATTTTAGAAAACGAAATCCTGATGCCAACATCAAGGACTGGTATTCTACAAACGAAATCATGGACAAATATGGAATGACCAAGACCGCAGTCTATACTTTAGTATCCAATTACAAAGTTCCAAAGAAGCGAGAAGGCAATGCCACATTCTATTCCAAACAACACATTGAATCCATCAAAGGAAGATAGCATAGGTTATGGTTATTTCTGAAAATCAACAAGTTATTCATACAATAACCAAATAACCATGAAATAACCACCTACTTTTGCAATTGGTTTTTAGTAATAACAATTAAATTTTACGCAAATGAGCAATTATCACACTTGTACCACTGTTTCGCTTTTGAAGCGACCTATCACTAACGGACGCATGTCCTTGTATCTTGACTTCTATCCAGCTATCCGGAATCCTGAGACAATGCAGATGACACGACGTGAATATCTGGGCATTTACATCTTCGCCAAGCCACGCAACGATTTCGAGCGTGACTTCAACCAGCAGATGTTAGACAAGGCAGAAGCAATTCGGTGCCTTCGTGTCACCTCTCTTATTAATGAACAGTTCGGCTTCTTAGATCATGAGAAGATGAAAGGTGATTTCTTGACGTACTTCAAGAAGAAATGCAAGAACAAGGACGAAAAATGGGATGTAGTTTATAAGCACTTTGAGGCATTTGTTAAAGGACAATGTTCTTTTGGAGATGTAACGGTCGACTTATGCAAGAAATTCAGAGAGTATCTACTTAACGCTAGCAACCTGCGTTTGAGCCATCGCAAGATAAGCCAAAACTCGGCAGCTGGGTACTATTCTACTTTCAGAGGTCTGCTAAAAACAGCCTATCGTGAAAAGTTTCTTCGAGAAAACATCAACGATTATCTCGAAAAGATTGAGACCAAACAAGTTAAGCGAGAGTTCCTTACTTCTAACGAACTGAAGAAATTAGCATCTACACCTTGCAAGATAGAAGTTTTGAAAAGAGCTTCTTTATTTTCTTGCCTCACAGGACTACGAATCAGCGATATCATTCAATTGGAATGGAAGCATCTTCAGATGGCACCAGATGGTGGTATGTGCATCCGAAAGACCATTGAAAAGACCGATTCTGACTCCAATAATTTGCCAATCAGCAACGAGGCACTTGAACTTTGTGGGAAACGTTCTGACGGCAAGGTTTTTAAAGGTCTAACACGAAGTATGACAAATATTCCTCTCAAAGAGTGGATAAAAACGGCAGGCATAGATAAGAGTATCTCATTCCATTGCTTCCGTCATACTTATGCGACCCTTCAGATTGCATCTGGTACAGACATATATACAGTTTCCAAGATGCTAGTCCATAAGAATGTGACTACCACTCAAATCTATGCTGACATGGTGAGCGAAAAGAAGCGAGAGACCGTCAATAAGATTTCGCTTAAATAACTGATCCTATATTACTATTTTATCAAATTCAGCCCAAAAATTTGTCATTAAGCAAGTTTTTGGGCTTTTTGCTTGATTTTCTGGCATTTAATTATTATCTTTGCACCATAAATAACTATATCATATTCATAAATCATAAATATTCTGAATAACAACTATGTTAGAGAAAGGTCTTAAATTTGTACTCCCTGTCATCATAGGTTTGATGGCATTCGCAATGTCCTACGTACTCTATGTAGAAAAATTTCAACTCAACGCTGTTTTTAGCCTAAGTTTTTCTTTGGTTATTGCCATCACAGCAGGTGTGATATATAGTTTTTATCTGTTCATGTTTCCTTCGTTTCTTCTAATAGTATGGAAGAAAGTAAGCTGGTCCATTAATCGACTTCTTCATCAAGCTCAAGTGAAAAGTGAAGAAGCGACTTCAAACGAAGACAATGAATCCACATCTATCTCCTGTCAAATTTCGGAGGTTACAGACGTTACCGAAAATTTTACTAAAACATGGGCAAAGACAAAGGAGGAACTTCTCGCATATACGCAACAGAGCGTGTTTCCATATTTTCCAGAACAGTACCATCCTGCCCTATTACAAATTGTCGAGGACTTTGCAAGCAACAACATTGCCTGTAGTTCACCTATCAAATGCACATTAAAAGAGACCGCGGGATTAAAATCTCGTGACATTTGCCATTTTATAGGTAACTTATATTTAAAGTTCATGCAAGTAGACAAGAATAAGGTAATGAAAAGAAACAATACTTACCAGTTTGTTAAAAATGCGTTTCCTAATATTATCACTCAGGAAGAATCTTTTATAAAAACGCATCTAGTAGAATATAAAGAACATAGCATAATTCGTACTTTCCCAAAAAATAAGTTATAGGTTATGGTTATTTCTCATAATCAAGCAGTTATTTTTGAAATAACCAAATAACCTAGAAATAACCAACTACCTTTGCGGTCACAATTCATTATTAATAATTAAATGATTTTGAATATGACCGAAAGAAAAATTTCTTTTGAGGCAATGCCTCAAGCAATCTTAGAATTGCTCCAGAAAGTAGATTCTCTTCATGAGAAAGTGAGCGAATTGAGTAACCGTTATCCCAAGCAGGCAGAAGAGGCTATGATTGGGATAGAGGAAGCATGTACCATATTGGGACGTGCAAAATCTACCATCTATGCCCTCACACAGGCGCACAAAATTCCATATTATCAACCTGGGAAAATGCTCCAGTTCAAACGCTCGGAGTTGATGGCTTGGATGGAAAATGCAAAGCATGAAACCTCCATCCAAACGAAGGAACGCATCTGTGAAGAGATGCAAAAAACAGTGCGCCATCGTCCTAAATCTAATTGGGGAATATAATATGAAGTACCTTGACTTAATCAACCGTTTCTGGGAAGAGAATCGTTCCAATCGCTTCACAACTTCGGAATGCGCCCTCTACTTCTATCTTCTCAACGAAGGAAACCGCAAGTATTGGAAGATGCCGTTTTCTTGCTCGTCCGTGCTTGTTATCGCCGAGACAGGGCTTACCAAGTCAACCTTGGTAAGAGCAAGAGAAGGGTTACGAGCTCGTAAACTTATTTCCTTCACCGAAGGTATACAGAACTCACGTGCTCCAACCTATGTTATCAACGATGCTGATACTTATGTTGACCCTACTTGTGAAACCGCTCATATGACTAAAGGCGAGAGTGCTTGCAAGAAGAAGCTTGAAACCGCATGTAAGGTGGAAGATAAAACTGGTAAGGACATCAAACATGAAACTTCCTCCGACTCCTTTTCTAAAGATAAAGACAAAAACAAAGAAAAGAGAGAGGTGAATAAAGACTACATGCCAATCGAAGAAATCGAGAAAAGGATGTTAGAAGACGAAAACTGGCAAAGATTAGTCTTGTCTCAGTTAAGTCAAATGGGATATGATGCGCCCAAAGATAACAATCTTGCTCCTTACATCCATCAGTTTTTCAACTTTCAACGTATCAGCAATGTATGTGAACGAGAAGAAGGCGATTGTCGCCAACATTTTTTTAACAAACTAAAAAAGGAGTATCTCTCCAATAACAGTCATGGAAGTAATCAATATGAAAGAAATAATAGACGTGGAAGCCTTGAAGTCTCGCCTACGTCAAAAGAAAACTATGAGTCGACGTTTTAGACTACCACTAACTAAGGAAGAAGCAGCAGACCTCTTGCTTGTAGCAGTTCAGAACGAAGTAGAGTATCGTCAGCGTCAATTCATCATAAGCGACGACTTGATGGAACAAGTAACAAAGATGGTTTCTTGGCTTACGGGTGAATCCTCAAAGTTTGGCATTATGTTATTGGGAACATGTGGTAACGGAAAGAGCACTTTGGTCAAGGCATTCGACAAGCTTCTTACCCAGTTAGCCATTCCCCTGTATCGCAACTGCAGCATAGAAAGATATGACCTGAAAATGGTAGATGCAAAGTATGTGGCGAATCTTTGCAAATCGTATCCCAAAGACTATATCAGTCTTTCTAAAACTGAGATGCTGGCAATCGACGACTTAGGAACAGAACCGACAATAGTAATGGACTATGGTAACATTTCTTACCCATTGATAGACCTACTTACTCAACGATATGAGCTACAGCTGTTCACCATCATCACTACAAATCTGACCGGTCAAGCCATCAGAGAAAAATATGGAGATCGTATCGCCGATCGCCTCAACGAGATGATGGAGAAAGTAGGTTTTACCAATCCTTCGTACAGAACTAACTAACGGAATGCGAGCTAAAGACAATTGATGGTGTTATGCAAGAAATACCAATGTGGAACAAATTAGCCTCAGCTTTTTGTTCAATCATTGGCTTCTTGCAGCACTCGCAAGCTCGCACTCTATCAGTCATAACAAATGAACATTTATACAATGAGCAAACATAAAACTAGCAATAGTTCGGTCAAAAATTTGCGTTCTCGTTATATAAGATCTAGAGTGACCGAATCAGAATACACAAAGATTTCTTACCTTTCCAAACAGTGCGGTTTATCTCTCAGCAACTACTTTCGTAAGTGTGTGCTTGGGCAGCATCCAAAGAATCGCTTAACAGAAAAAGAAGTGGAGGCACTTAACAGTTTGGCTGATGCAAGAGGGGATGTAGTAAAGATAGCAAATGCCCTGAATGGCAGAAGCCAGGAAGAACGAAAGCGATATTTTGGCAACCCACGTTTCATGGAACAATGGATAATTGCAATCAACAAAATCATAACAAGATGGTATGAGATACAGAAGAACATCATGGAATAAATTTAGATTTACAATCATCAAAAAAACAATCATGATAGCAAAGGCAAAAGCAATACAGCATGGACATAATGCCATCAACTACGCAGTCAATAAAGAACAAGCAGAAATTATTAGGCTCAACTTCTTGCCACAAAACATTACACCCGATGCCATGTGGCTTAGAATGATAGTCCATCAAAAACTTCACGAAAATAGAAGTAGCTCTCGTCGTTCTCTAAAGAATAACATGATTCGAATTGAGGTTTCACCAAGACCCGAAGAAAGTCTAGGATGGACGATTGAAGACTGGAATAAACTAGCTAAAGAATTTATTGAAGTATTTGATGCTATAGACTTATCACTTAGGTCAAAACGCAAGAGCGCTAAAAGTACTAGTTTAAGTAATTCTCAATATGTAGTAGCGTTACATCACGACAGTAAGAGTGGCATTCCACACCTCCATATCGATGCCAATCGTATCGACATGGAAGGCAACATAAATGATGCTCATTTCATCTATGAGAGAGCCATGGAAGCAGCTAAAATCATCAATCAAAAGCGAGGTTGGAGACAGGCAACTCACTATAGCATCAGAAACAAGATGAAACTTTCAATGGATTGCAATGCTGTTTTAAGCAGCATGAAGGCATTCTCTATAGATGACTTTTTCAAGCTTTTAGCAGAAAAGGGGTATGAGATACGTCAGCAACGGGATAGCCTCAATACGGTAAGAGGTTACTCTGTGAAGATGAAAAATTCTATCTATAAGTCATCCGAGATAGGCACAGGAAGAAGATACATGCCGTCAAAATTGGAAACTACCTGGAAAGAACTTCATTCTGTTTTGGAGCACGAACCTGTCAAGCAATCGGTTTCGAAACCGCTAACATCATCAGACTCATTCTATGCTAGGAATGACATGTCTAGCACGAATGAAAGTGTCGGCAATTCAAGCTCAATATCTTCACAATCGCCAAGTACCCAAATAGAACTTATATGTAAATATAACTTCATTATTGACAAAAAATTACATACTGCTGAGATTTCTAAAAAGATGGATGATATCATTCACTCAGAAATCGTATCTAGTCAAGGTGCATTAACTTCAACAGAGGAAACTATAGACAGAATCCAGCGAGTTGCTATAGCCTTATTTGTCGGATATATAGATGCAGCCCTCACAATGTCTGAGTCATATGGTGGTGGCGGAAGTATTAGTTCCAACTGGGGCAAAAATGAAGATGACGATTGGCTTTGGGCAAGAAAGTGTGCCACGAAAGCTATGTGGCTTTGCAAACCTCGCATGAGATATGGCAGAGGTCGTTAATGTGGAACTAAAATTCAAGAACAAATGAATATAAGAAAAAGTAAAACAGAAGAATTCGATGTCAACGTTTTTTTGGATGCCATCGACAAGGAAGAGAATCTGAAAGAAGCCTCTATACAGGTGGACATGCAGATTGATGAACTTCGCAACATCAGTAAGGATTTGACCGATTATTTCCGGCGACTAGACAATGCCCGTAAGAGTGTCGAGCAATATTGTACCATAAGCAACAAGATAATGATTGATGGTAGGACTGCAGCCAACACAATTACGGATAGCATCAATCAGGCAATTGAGGATACCAAGCACATTACGGTAAAAGCCAATCTTTGTTCCGAGGCCCTAAAGAGTATTTCTGATTTTAGTCAAGCATTAGCAGAATCTGAGAAAGCGGTATTGCAGGCTCATGGAGAAAAACAAAAGTCTCTCTTCCAAAAATACCATTATGAATTCTGCCACATGCTCGACGAAAACCAGGGAGTATGGTTATCCCCCTCCATGTGCAAAGTGCTACTCTGGATATTCCTGCCGTGTGTAGTAATCACTGTTGTTGTAATAGTATTGGCTATATCTATGGCTTTGGGAAAGTAAAATCTAGAAAAAGCAGCCATTTATGCGATTTTCCGCCATCAAAATTTGCCCATCTTCTACATTTTTATTAAATTTGCACGAAAAAGCTTAAAATATACAAGAATATGACTGCATTCTCATCAGGGCAAAGAATCTGTGTCAGAGGCGAAGAGTTCCGAATCACTCGTGTTGAAAGAAACTACGATGGCAAGGAAATTCTATATGCTGATGGTCTCAGCGAACTTGTCGCAAACAAACACTATATCTTCGACACCAAAATCGAAGAAGAAAACTACAACAAAATCATGATTGTCTCTGCCACCAACACCCAGTTAGTAGCAGATGACAGTCCGCAATGTCGTGCCACCCGATTGTTGATTGAATCAACCATCCGTGGCAACGACTATTATTCCAAGAAGATTTGCGTTGCTCAAAAGGGTGCCTTCAATGTAGCCGACTATCAGATGGAACCTACATTGAAAGCGCTTGAACTGCCACGCTCTCGCCTACTCATTGCAGATGGCGTAGGTCTGGGAAAGACCATAGAGGTGGGAATCTTCCTCAGCGAAATGATACGCCGAGGAAGAGGCCGCCGTATCCTTGTATGTGCTTTGAAAAGTATTCTTGCCCAATTCCAGGAAGAACTGTGGAATCGCTTTGCCATCCCACTGATGCGTCTCGACAGTACCGGCGTGGATCATATCCGCATGAATATTCCGATGAACAAGAATCCTTTCGACTACTATGACAAGACCATTATCTCTATCGATACGTTGAAGAATAACGGTAAGTTCCGTGCCTGGCTGGAAAAGACCCGCTGGGACATCATCGTCATTGATGAATGCCATACGGTAGCCAATGAAGGAAGTCTTCGTGGCCAATTGGCTCAGTTCCTTGCCAACCATTGCGACAGTCTGATTCTCACGTCAGCCACACCTCATAATGGTTCGGCAGAATCATTTGCCAATCTGATGCGCATGCTTGAACCTACTTCCATTCCTCGTGATGGAGAATATACCAAGGAAGATGTGGAGAAGTATTACGTGCGCCGTTTCAAAAACGATATAGAAGACGAGAACATCCGCCAGAACTTCCAGGAACGAAAGGTGATTTCTGTTGATGTGGAACTGGCTCCTCAGGAAGAGGCGCTGCTTGCCCTGCAACAGAAGATTAAATTCCGCTCCCTGAAGGATGAGACCGATGAGGAGCATCGGGATCTTCTCTTTGCCTTCTCCCTGTTCAAGGCCTTCCTTTCCAGTCCTGCGGCTGCTTTGAAGGCTGTCAACAACCGACTGGCAAAGGACCACAACAATACCGAGGAACTGGAGAATCTGAAAGGAATCCTGGAAGAGATGAACCAGCTGCAGATTGACTCCCGCTATGAAGCCTTCAGAAACAAGTTGAAGGAACTCAAGTGGAAAGGTACCAAGAAAGATGAGCGTATCGTGGTGTTCACCGAACGCATCGAGACCATGAACTATCTGGCTGCTCGCCTGAAAGAAGACTTCAAGATGAAAGATGACCAGATTGTACTCTTCAACGGCAGTCTGTCGGATACCGAACAGGAAGAACTGGTGGCTGACTTCGGCAAGGAAGACAGCAAGATACGTGTGTTCCTGTCTTCTGACTCCGGTTCACAAGGTGTCAATCTGCATTATTACTGCCACTTGATGTTCAACTACGATATTCCTTGGAGTCTGATTACCCTGGAACAGCGAAACGGACGCATCGACCGCTATGGTCAGAAAGAGACTCCATACATCTATTATCTGATAGCCAAGAGTACGAGCGACAGTGTTCGCAGCGACATGGCTATTCTCAAGAAACTGGTAGATAAGGAAGAGGAAGTACACAAGACCCTGGGCGATGCCCTCAGCGTCATGAACCTGTATAGCGCAGAGAAGGAAGCTGTAGCCGTAACCAAGGCCATCAAGACCCACGACACCCATTTTCTGGAAACCAACCAGGAAGGCGAAGAGCAAAAGACCCGCCGTCGCCGGGGCGGTTTCTTTTCTCTCGGCAAGAACACGACACCAGCCAAAGAGCACAAAGTGCTGTACGAGCCTCAACTTAGCCTCTATCACGACGATATGCAGTTCTACCGTGACCTCTTTGCCGAACTGGAAAGCAAGGGGCGCAACGAACATGGAGAGATACAGGTGGTAGATGCTGAAATTCCATACGTGGAGGCGATGGAAAGCAAAGACCTGAAAGAGGTGCTCTATGATATTCCTCGTGAGGCTTTGCCTACCGATCGTGTCTTCCGTCTCTGCAACAACCGAAAGGTGGTTATGGATGCCATTGCAGATTCCCGAAAGGAAAACAATAACAACTGGGCAAAGTTCCAGCCGCTCTACGATCTGCACCCTATCATCCAGTATCAGCTCACCAAGTTGGCTGCATCCGTTCCTAAGGAACAGGCATTCGTAGTCAAGCATAAGATGTTCCCTCAGGATACAGCCCTCTTCCTAATGTATGGAAGTGTGGCCAACGGATTGGGACAGACACTCGTGAGCAAGTTCTTCATAGTTCCGATGAATATCCAGAAGGGTACCCTCTGCGAGGCGCCTTATTCTTTGGATGATATGCTGAAAAAGTATCCCGATATGATGAACACCATCTATCAGGAGTCTGTGAGCGAGGAAGAACTGGCTCTACTCCAGGACTTACTCTCTGATGCCCTCGAAAATGGAGAGACTCAATATATGTATAGCCGACAGAACGAGGAGAGCCACAAGATGAGCCAGCAACTCGAGATCTACAGACAGAAACTTGCCCACTGGGCAAACCAGGCCAAGCAGCAGCTCAGTATCCAGTTTGGTGAGGATGTCGTCCAGTTCCGCCAGAAGGCATACAGCAAGGCAGAAGAAGAAATAGAAACCATCGTCAGCAAGCAAAGCCAGTTTAACAACGACTTGTTTACGCTCGACAACAACGAACCTTACATCAAGGTTCTAGCCGTATTCTTTAACAGATAAACTAAAACGTTATGGCAGAAAACGTAAAATATAAATTCATCCAGAATGTGGGAGACTATTTCCCTTCAGGATATTTCTCAGAGGACTTTATCGATAAGGTCCAGAAAGCATCAGGCTTGAACTCCGACCAGATGACGGAGCTGTGCAAGCCATACGTAAAACTTCGTGGCGAGTACGAGAAGTACAAGAACTACATCCTCAACACCCATCCGCGTGTCAAGGATGCCATCAAGCATACCCACGACTTCCACACCCAGCTGCTCAATATCCTGGGCTACGATACTACCTGCGCCTACCAGCAGTTCATCACCATCAACGAGGACGACCATTCCGTGGTTCCCGTGCGCCACATCCTTACCCGCAACGGCAAGACCACGATGCTCGTGATGGAGATGCAGCATCTCATCAAGACCGATGAGCAGGAACCAGCCGGATTGTTCGAGCAGCAGTATAATGTGATGGAAGATGGACAGACCTCCTCTGTTATCATCCGCCACCAGCAGTACTATGCCGGTCAATGGAGCGAACTCTTCACATTGCCTAAAGACGAAGAGGCTCATATCTCTCCTGCCGTCATCAACAAGGCGATAGATGCTATCTTCCTTTTGCCGGAAGAGCACCGTCCTCATTTCATCCTGATGATGGCAGGCAACACGATGTTCCTGCTCGACTCCGACAAGTGGAATCGTGGAAGCTACCTGGAGTTCTCCATGGATGAACTCTTCTCGCAGGCAAGTATCTCTGCATTCCGCAAATACTACGCCCTCTTCCATCTGCTCATCTGCAAGGATACGCTGGCAGCAGACAGCGAATCGGTATTGATGGACAAACTCGTAGAAGAAAGCTACAAGAGTGCCTACGAGGTTACCAAGGACCTGAAGGAAGGTGTGATTCTCTCTGTAGAGACCCTTGCCAACGAAGCCTTGTGGTATTGGAAGAAAGAATTAACCAATCCTGATACCGCATTGAATAGCAATCCGTTAAGCAGTATTGATTATACAGATGATACATTCGAGGCAGAAGTAAAGGACGACTGCCTTAACATCATCTACCGTCTGCTCTTCATCTTCTATGCCGAGAGCCGTGATGAACTGGATATCCTGCCTACCAAGGACGAGGTTTATAAGGATGGTTACTCGCTGGAGATGCTCCGTGACCTGGAGAAAGCACCGATGAGAACGGATGAAAGCCGCAACGGTTACTTCTTCCACGACAGCCTCAACGACCTCTTCTGGCTCCTTGCCAACGGCTACCGCCAGGGGCAGCAGGATAACAAGAGCTTCTCGGTAAGAAAGATTGATTCTCCTCTTTTCGACAACAGACGATTGCATCACCTCAAGGATGTAAAGATCCGCAATATTGAATGGCAGAAGATTATCCGTGCCCTCTCTCTGAGCAACCGCGATAAGCAGGTGGGCAGAATCAGCTACGCCAACCTCGGCGTCAACCAGTTGGGTAGCGTATATGAGAGTCTTCTCGCCTACCGCGGTTTCTATGCCGAACAGGATTATATCGAAGTACACAAGGTGGGCAAACCTGAGGAAGGAACTTTCCTGGTACCTTACAGCCGAATGGATGATTTCGAAGCTGACGAGATTCTATGCGATGAACAGGGTGAACCTAAGATTCTGCCACAGGGCACTTTTGTCTATCGTCTGAATGGTCGTGACCGCCAGAAGTCTGCCAGCTACTATACGCCTGAGGTTCTGACCCGAAGCACCGTGAAATATACCTTGAAGAGCATCCTCGACGAGGTGGCTGAGGGCAAGCGCAAGGCGCAGGACCTCCTCGATTTGAAAATCCTTGAACCTGCTATGGGTGCTGCCGCCTTCCAGAACGAGGTAATCAACCAGCTGGCTGAGGCTTATCTCACCTATCAGCAACAGCAACGCCACGAAGCTGGTTTCAAGGAGTGGCGCATCGCCCCAGACCACTATCGTGATGAACTTCAGAAGGTTAAGGCGTACATCGCCACACACAATGTTTATGGAGTCGATTTAAACCCAACTGCCATTGAGCTGGGTAAGCTATCGCTGTGGCTGAACGTAATCCATAAGGACATGGAGACTCCGTTCTTCTCCAACCGTCTGGCTTTAGGCAATGCCGTGATTGGCGCCTGGCTGAAAGTCTATGACAAGAAGGATATTATAGGTCATTCTGTTACCGTTAAGGGCAAATACAAATTGCTTCCTAACGAATGGTGGACCAAAGCACCTCATAAGATTCACTTCAATAAGGTGAACTTCGAGAATGGAAAGGTAAAGAGTGCCGTGAAGCGTTCGGTGAATGAGATTTACCACTTCCTGTTGCCTGACAGGAACATGCTTGCCGTGCGCAGCATCAAGGATGTATTCATCCCTGCTGATGCTACGGAAGAAGAGCGATTGAAACTGAAAGAGACCCGCAAGGCGCAGATCAAGGGCATGAAGGAGATGTTGGACGACTGGACAGCCCCTATCAGCAGTGAGGAGTTCCAGATTCTGCAACGCATCTCTGCCAAGATTGACAAGCGACTGCTGGAGTACTTCACCTTCCAATGGGACATTGAGCGACTGACCAACAACAAGACCGACCTTTGGGGAATCTATGGTCAGACTACGCTGGAGTTTGGATCTCTTGCCGAAAACTATGCTGAGAAAGAGCGACTGAATGATACCCGCTACCGCCATAACAACGCATACTTCATTCTGAAGAATGTGATGGACTATTGGTGTGCCCTTTGGTTCTGGGAGTTTGATGATGCCCACGAGCTCCCTACCCGCCGTGAGTTCTGGAGTGACATCGAGGCGATTCTCCAGGTAAAGGACGAGGATTTGAATGCCCGTACCGAACGTGCCCTACAAACTTATGTGGAGAAGGACGGCCAGCTTGGCTTCTTTGGAGAGAACCATCAGAACGACCTGTTTGCACAAGCCCAGTATGAGAACACGGTGCACGAAGACCCTCATCATGATGAGGATACAGACTTGGAAGACAACGATGAGGTAAGCGAACTGAAGACACAGTCGAAGGAAGAAATCTTAGGCGACACCCAGGGTGCCGTCCGCACCTTCTTTGATGATAGTATGCGCTTCATGACCGTGAAGAAGTATGCCGACCGCTACCATTTCTTCCACCCGATGCTGGAGTTTATAGAAGTATTCTGGCTGAGAGATGGATTCGATATCATCTGCGGTAATCCGCCATGGATCAAGTTGGAGTTTAACGAGGCTAACATCATTTCAGATAAGTACCCTGAGGTCGCTATCCGAAAGGTATCAGCTCCTGACGTACGCCAGCGCATCAACGACTTCTTGGGCAATCCAGCCATGAGAGACCTTTATACTTCAGAACAATATGAGAACGTGGGAAGTATTGCGTTCTTAAACGCTTATTGTAATTATCCGTTACTGGTTGGTCAGCAGACTAACCTGTATAAGTGCGTGCTCGAAAATACAATGGATTTGGCTTCTGAAGAAAGAGGTTTCATTGGTTTGCTTACTCCAGAAAGTATCTATGATGATCCTAAGGGACAGCCACTTAGACGTGAGCTATACAAACGTTTGCGCTACCATTTCCAGTATCAAAATGAACTTCGGCTCTTCGCCGAAGTTCATCACCATACGGTGTATGGTGATCAACTTCTCGGCCCTCGCCGAAGTTCATCACCGCGCTTCGCTTCGCTCAGCAATTTATTCCATCCTAATACCGTCGATGCTTGTTTTGCTCATGATGGACATGGCTCGTGTGGCGGAATAAAGGATGAAAATGGAAATTGGAATACTGCAGCGCACAAAGATCGTATTGTTGAAATTACAGATAAAGAATTACAGGTACTGTCGGATACTTTTGAGGATGGTACTACGGGGGATTGTGCCAAGTTGGTAAGCTTACACTCAAAAGAGATTATTTCCGTTCTTGACAAAATATCCAAATATCCAAAACATTTAGATGATATTCAAAATATTACATCCATGTGTTTTGACGAAACAAATGCTCCTAAAGCGGGAATTATTAAAAGAAATACATGTTATCCTGTTTTAAGTCAATATGAGATGATATATAGTGGTCCACACTTCTATATTAGCAATCCTCTTTATAAGACACCTAGAACAAAATGTATTCTTAATTCTGATTACGATATCATTGATTTAGGTACAATTAATAAAGATTATATTCAACGAACCAACTATATTCCTAACATTCCTTTGGAAGAGTATAACAAGCAAGTAAAAGGATTCCTAGTTAAGAATGAATATGGAATAGAGGAATATGAGAATTATTTTGACTACTATAAAATTGGAATAAGAGCAATGGTAAGTCAAGCTGGCGAAAGATCGTTGATATGTGCTGTTCTGCCTCGCAGAACAGCACATATCAACGGCATTATATCTATCTCGTTCCTCAATAGATATAATGCCGTGGATATGGCTGCGCTTTGTGCTTCTTTAGTTATAGACTTCTATATTAAAACAATTGCTGCACAGAATTTACGTTACAGTAGATTAGCAACATTTCCAATAGGAGTTTCAGAAAAGTACCAGTCAGCCATGTACTCTCGTACCCTCCTCCTCAACTGCCTCACGGTCCACTACGCTGACCTCTGGCAGAGTTGCTGGCGTCCAGAGTACGCTCATGAAGGATGGTCACTCTCCGACCCTCGCCTCAAGCCATTCACTGGCTTGACCGAGGAATGGACATGGGATACACCTTTGCGCAATTACTTCGAGCGCCGCCAGGCTTTGGTGGAAATCGATGTATTGGCAGCGATGGCATTAGGCTTGTCTTTAAAAGACCTGGAGCTTATCTATACCATCCAGTTCCCAGTGCTCCAGCAGAACGAGAACGACACCTGGTATGATGCCAAGGGCAACATCGTCTTCACCTGCTCAAAGGGTTTGAATGGTGTAGGCTGTGAACGCAAGGAATGGGAAGCCATCCGTGGCAGCCTCAGCGAAGACGGCATGACCTATGAGGGTACAGCCCCAACCTACGTCCACACCATCGACCCAAAGAAGAGCGAGATGTATGGCGGTGAGGAAGTAACCTATTATGCACCCTATAACAAGTGCGACCGCATCGCCGACTATCGCCGTGCCTGGGCATTCTTCGAGAACAAATATAATAATAAGAAGTAAAATATGGAAAAGAACATAATTATATCAAATAATGCATTGAATAGTATGGTTAACGACATAAAGTCTATCTTGAATAAGGCAAGAGAGAATGCTTATGCCTCCATTAACCAAAATATTCTTTATTCTAATTGGCAAATTGGAAAACGCATTGTTGAGGAAGAGCAAAACGGTAAAGAGCGTGCAGATTATGGAGCCCAACTGCTTAAAGCTCTCTCTCAACAACTTGTCTCAGATATAGGAAAGGAATACAATGTACGAAACTTGTGGTATTACAAGCAATTCTATCTTTCTTTTCCTGATTGGCAAATTGTGAACGCGCGCGTTCACAATTTGAAATGGACTCATATTCGTAGCATATTAAGAGTAAATGACTCTGAGGCTCGTCTATGGTACCTGAAAGAGGCTTCAGAGCAAATGTGGAGCACAAGAACCCTCGACCGCAATGTTGCCTCCCAATACTATTATCGTCTTCTGCAAACCAGCAATGAGCACAAAGATGAGGTTGAGAACGAGATGAAAACCCTTACAAAAGGATACGCAGACTCACCAGCCATGTTCATCAAGTCGCCAATGGTGACAGAATTCCTGGGCTTATCCCGTGACATGAGCTTCTCGGAAAGCGAACTGGAGAGTGCCATTATCACCCATCTTCAGAAGTTTCTGATGGAGATGGGTAAAGGCTATGCCTTCGTAGAGCGTCAGCAGCACATCATCACCGATACCCAGGACTACTACATAGACCTGGTATTCTACAATTACCTGATGAAATGCTTCGTACTGATCGACCTGAAGACGACCAAAATCACCCATCAGGACGTAGGACAAATGGATATGTATGTAAGAATGTATGATGAACTGAAGCGCACGGAAGGCGACAACCCGACCATCGGCATACTGCTCTGTTCGGAAACCAGCCAGGACATCGCAAGATTTTCCATCCTGCACGACAGCAAGCAATTATTTGCTTCAAAATATCTCACCTATCTCCCTACAGAGCAGCAGCTTAAGGAAGAGATAGAAAAGCAGAAGGAGATATTCAGACTACAACATATCAGATAAGTCAATAGCCTATGTTACCACTACAACAAGCTTATGAAGTACGCTCCGCCGTACTCGAATATATCAAAGCCACTTTCCACTTCAAGGACAATGAAGTGGGAAAGGCTTTCTACCAGTTTATTGAGGATTCCAGAAACGGACTCTTCAAGGGTCCTTATGTCTCCCTGAAAACTCCCTTTGTAAAGGCAAAGGAAGAAGAGCAGATTCCCTTGGATATCCGTCCGCCGTTCACTCCTCACCTGCACCAGATACAGGCATTCCGCCGTCTGACCACCCACGATGGGCATCAGCCGGAACCTACCCTGCTCACCACAGGTACTGGTTCGGGAAAGACCGAATGTTTCCTCTTCCCGGTACTCGACTATGTATATCAAATGAACCGGGAGAAGGTTTGCCCAGGTATGAAAGTCATCATCCTCTACCCTATGAACGCCCTGGCAAGCGACCAGGCAAAGCGTCTTGCCGAAGCCATTTGGGGAACGGAAGAAGATCACCCGTTGAGAGGTAAGGTAACAGCCGGACTCTTTATCGGTGAAGGCACGAACCCCAAGGAACACCCTACCCAGATGGGGAAAGACCATATCATAGAAAACCGAGACAGCATCGTACATGGCGAAGTTCCCGACATCCTGCTTACCAACTTCAAGATGCTCGACTATGCCCTGATACAGCAGAAATATACTTCCTTGTGGCGAGGCAACCTGGGAGCCAGAGAACCGATGCTCAAGTTCCTGGTATTGGATGAGTTGCACACCTACGATGGCGCACAGGGCACGGATGTAGCCAACCTCATCCGACGCCTGAAGCTGAAACTGAATCTGCCGGAACACAGACTTACCCCAGTAGGAACGAGTGCTACCATCGGCAACAAGGAAGACTCCAAGCAACTGCTGTGCGAATATGCCAGCAGCGTATTCGGCGAAGAGTTTACAGCCGAAAGCATCATAGAAGAGCACCGTATCAGTGTGGAAGATTTCTTTGCAGACATCACGGAAGATGGACTGCCGGAGAAGTATGACCTGAAGCAATGCACCCTGAAAGAAACCAAGACCGTGGAAGCCTACCTGCGTACCATCCGACAGATCTGGTTGCCAGGCTGCAAAGCCGACCGGGCAGAAATAGGCGCAAGACTCAGAAAACTACAGATATTCAAGGACCTGCTGAGCGTTACTACCCAAGGCATCATCACCATGGAACAGCTGGGCAAACAGTTGGGAAGAAAGAACGCCGGTTTTCAGCGAATACTCCTCAACTACCCCGCCTATGCCCATATAGCTTTGGAGAATATGCTTGCCCTGATATCAGAGGCAAAGATGCCAGGCGGAAAGTTTCCGCTGCTCTATCTCCAGGTGCAACTGTGGCAGAGAGAGTTGAGTGGCATTCAGCGGTTTGTACAGAATGAGCCGGAATTCACATGGAGAGACAGCATCCCTATGGACGACCGCATCTCCCTGCCTATCTACTTCTGCAGAGACTGTGGAAGCAGTGGTTGGATTACCACCAAGAAGGCAACCGAGCGGAAGTTTGCTACAGATGCATCAGCCATCAATACTGCATTCATGGATGGGGACAAGGATGTAATACTCATGAATACAGAAAACAGGAAGAATGAGCCTATCGAGGATTACATCAACCAAAACGGAGTAAACCAAACTCTCTATATCCATCCTGACGACCTGACCATCGGTGCCAAGACCGACCCGGAGGTGCTCAGAGTAAGAGTACTGAGCCGCAGAATATTTGCCCAGAATGGCAAGTCGCTGTTCCTGGACAAGAAGTGCCCGCTCTGCATGAGCGATTCACTCACCATCGTGGGCGGCAGAACCACCACACTATCGTCGGTTGGCGTGAGTCAAATCATGGCAAGCGACATGGACAGCGAGGATGCGAGCAAGCGAAAGATGCTGAATTTCAGCAACTCGGTACAGGATTCAGCCTATCTGGCTGGTTACTATGAAATCAGAACCTACCGCTTCCTCTTCCGCCAAAGCATCCAGCAATATCTCAAGACGATAGACAAGCCCGTCAGTCTGGAAGAGTTGCAGGAGGGTTTTAAGAAATACTGGAAAGCAAGGCTGGAGGGCGATGAGTACTACTATCGCTTCATACCGGATGACCAGATAGAGAAAATCGATTTGAAAAAGAACTATCGCAACCCTGCTACAGGCGAGCTGACCGATAAGTTCAAGAAAGAGTTTGACCTGAGGGTGGATTGGGAAATCTGCTCTGAGTTTGGTATGATGTCAACCCGAGGTCGTACTTTGGAAAAGATGGGTTCCAGTGCTACCCTGTTCAGGGAGAACGACCTGCGCCTGGTATTCCACAAAATGGAAACATGGCTGAAAGAAAACCATCTTGACTTTATATGCAAGGAAGAACAAGCCTTCCTTCACTTTGCCAATGGCATATTGCATCGTCTGCGCCAGCGTGGTGGCATAGACCATGAATTCCTGCGTCTGTACCGCACGCAGCAGTTGAAACCCGTGACGCTCAACTGGCCTCGCCAGAGCAACATCCACTTTCTGTATCGTGGATTCCGCTCAACCCGTGTGCCACACATGATAGGCTATCAGCCAGTGAAGACCAAAGATGAAGTACTGGATGTGACGACTGTAAGAAACAATCGCCGCAACTGGTTCTTCAACTATTTCATCAAGTGCCTGATACCACAGGATATGATGCTCCAGCCCAACGTAGAACAGATCAACGACTTCTACGTGATGCTGCTCAACACCATGACCGACTGCATGATTCTGGATAAGAAGGAAGCTCATGGCATGGTGAACTATGCCATCCGCCCGGATGCTATCTATGTGGAGGCAGGAGTCAGAAACCTGAAGTGTGACGAATGCGAATCACACCTGTTTGTTGGTAAAAGTGATACTTTGAGCGAAGGCACCCATTGCCTTGACTTCAAGTGCGATAAGGGAATTTACGAAGAAGGAGAATCAATGTCAGATAACTACTATCGTCAGGTATATGACAGAGAATCTTCTCCTCGTATCTATGCACACGAACATACGGGACTTCTAGACAGAGAGGTTAGAGAAAGGATTGAGCATGAGTTCAAAGACCATACCGACGAAAACGGCAAGCCACTGCAGCATGCCATCAATGTACTGACCGCCACCTCTACCCTGGAGATGGGTATTGACATCGGTGACCTGAACGTAGTAGCCAACACAGGCATTCCGCCCAAGCCAGGCAACTTCCTGCAGCGCATCGGACGTGCGGGGCGTAAGGAAGGTTCGGCTCTGGTGCTCAACTATGCCAAGGCAGGCAAGCACGACATGTTCTACTTTGCCTCCCCACTGGAGATGATGGAGGGTGAAGTGAACACACCGGGATGTTTCCTGGAGGCTAGAGACATCTTGCGCCGCCACTTCCTAGCCTATTGCATTGATTCATGGGTAAGTGCAGACAGCAACAACGAGATTCCGAACGTGCTCAGGGAACTGCATCTCAACCATACTCTGCTGACTGATCCGAACTTCTTCATCAACCGAATATTCGAATACATCAAGGGAAATCTCATCCAGCTAGAAGAGAAATTCAGAGAGCAGTATCCCCAAAATACGCAACACGTATTGGATGAACTCTTTGCTACGCTCGACTCCACCAAGTTCTATGAGCATGTGATCGTAGAGTTTGAAAACCTGATAGAGCGCATCAACCAGATACGAACAGAAAAGACCCATATTGGAAAGATGCTCAAGGAGATTCCTATGAACGATACGATGCGCCGGACAGAACTGCTAGATCAGAACAGAAGCCTGAGAGCCCAGGAAGATATGATCAACAAGGAGATTGTTGTGGAGTTTATGACCAATGCCGGTCTGCTGCCAAACTACGCCTTCCCGGAAACAGGTGTCAAGTTGACCGCTACTATCTTCTCCAAGAAGGCATTGGGCGATGAGGCAGAAAATACGCCAGAACCAACTACCCTGGAACTGGTAAGACCAGCCTCGCAAGGAATCAGGGAGCTGGCTCCCGACAACAAGTTCTACACCCAGAAACTGAAGTTGCCAATCAACGGTTTGTCGCTGAAAGACAGAGCCGATTCCGTAAAGATGCTGAGATTCTGCAGCGACTGCGATGCACTTGCCACCGAAGACATGCCAGAATACAACCTGAATACCTGCCCTAAATGTGGCAGCGATTCCTGGCACGCCAACAAGCATAAGTTCCAGAAGTTTACGGCTGCACTATCCAGCTGTTACCGCGACAAGGCTGCCATCAACGACAGCAAGGAAGAGCGTGAGGAGGAGTTCTACAAGACCATGAAGCATTTCCGTTTCGACCATAATGGAGCCATCCATTCGTATGGTCTGAAAAAGGTGGGCTTCGGTATAGAGTTCTGCAAGGACGTAACCCTGACAGAGGTGAACTATGGCAGCAGAAAGCAGCTTGCCGACCAGGTAACCATCAACAAGCAGCAGCACATATCGGGACTGGGCTTCGTTACCTGCCGGTATTGCGGAAAATCTACCCCAGTGCTCTATGGCACAATGGACGCCAAGGAGATGCATCATCCTTACTGCAACCATAAGGAAATAGGTTATCCTGCCGATGCTGCCCATGCAGATACATTCGACAGTCTGTATCTTTACCGAAGCATGCATACGGAGGCTATCAAGGTATTGCTCCCTGTACAGCTCTTTGAAACAGAGGCTTCATCACAACTGTTCAAGGCTGGCATCGAACTGGGTATGCGCCATTACTACAAGAGTAATCCGGAGCACCTGCGCATAGACACCTACCAGGAATACAACAAGGCTACGCAGAACTTCGACAACTATCTGGTTATCTACGATACGATACCAGGTGGTACGGGCTATCTGTCGAAGCTATATAATAAGGTGGAGTTCTCCAGACTGATAGAAATCAGCTATGAGCATATCCGCAACTGTGAATGTCAGCGAGAAGGCAAGGACGGCTGCTACCATTGTATCCTGAGCTATGGAAACCAATGGCAACGCCAGAACCTGAGCCGTGCAAGAGCTGAAGAACTGTTTAAGAAGATTGTTGACCAATTGGATCATTGGGAAGACATCAACGGTTCTGTGGGCAATATCACGATCAGCGGTGTCATTGAGGATAGCGAGTTGGAGATTCTCTTCGTCAAGACAATGGAGAATGTCTGCAAGAAAAAGCACTGGAATTGGAAGAAAGAGGTGGATGCCGTGGACGAGACATATAACTATCAGCTCATCATCAAGGATGATGAACGGGAGATTAAATATATTGTCCTTCCACAATATAAACTGGGTCCATCGCTGGGCGTAGAGAAAACCACCGTTCCGGATTTTCAGTTTATCTGTGCCTATGCTCAGGTAAAGGGTCAGGAAGTGGATGTACAGAGCATCCCGCAATGGTCTGTATTCATGGACGGCTACGATTACCATGCCAGCAAGCAGAACCTTCGTTTCTACAGTGATGTTCCGAAACGAGAAGCCATCAGTCACTCTTCAGGACTTCCAAAACTCTCATGGACATTGACCTGGGAAGACATCAAGCCTTACATCTCACCCGATGAGAATATGGATGAAGCTACAGATGAACTGTTCGTCAGTTCTCCTAACCGCGAATTGTTGGCAGATTTCCCTAATGAACTCTGGAGAATGAAGGACTCTGTAATGCGTTTCGTCTTCATGCTGCCCCACCCTGATCTGTGCAGTCTGAGAGAAGAAGCATTCTCATATCTTGCATCATGTTGGACAGAAGAGAATCAGTACTTAGCATCGTATAGCCATATAGACCAGGCTGTGGAAGAAAACGCAAGGACACAATACGCGGACTTCTCAGAGAAAGAAGCTGACGAGTGCCATTTCTTCGTGAAGACCACATTCATTCCACGAAACACGCTGCTGGCTGGTTCAGCCTGGTATCCATACGATTGCGAAGAAGACTACCTCAACAGCGTGAGATATAAATGGGACATCAAGGAAGGACTTTCGGAAATCAACAAAGCCGACTGGACAGACTTCTGGCACCGATTCAATATCCTGCAATTCTTCAGCAACAAGGCACAGGAAGAGCCAACGGAACAGATAAACCTGGATGAAGTGCTGCTCTACTTCCCTGGACTGGAGAATATCGTAACGGAACTTGTGAACAACAAGATTCCATTCGATACCGATGGCGGTTTCTCTGTTATGGATGAAAACGGGCAGGTAGCTATGGAGGCTGCCATCAAGATAGAAGGTAAGGACATCGTGATAGATGATTTCTCTGACCGCCCCGAAGCTTACGACTACTTCGTGGCGCATGGCTATCAGGTCTATACGCCAGAGACCTTCAACATTGTAGAACTTAAAAAGAATTGATAGATATGAGACTATTCTTAAGTGATTCATTTTTCGATAAATTCACGGAGTTGCCACGCAACGTCCAACAAAACGTGAGGGACTTCCAGAAGAAGTTCCGTCAGAATTCTCAGTCTTCTGCCATACACCTGGAATCCATCACCCAGTTTAAGGATTCTTCCTTGAAAACTGCCCGTGTGAACCAGGAGTATCGTGCCGTTGTGGGTGCATTGGGACAAGACAACTATATGCTGCTCTATGTAGATAAGCACGACAAGGCATACCTCTGGGCACAGAACAAGAAGTTCGTATGGAATGAGCATACACAAACCTGCCAGATCATTCCTATTGATATTCAGCAAAAAGAGGCATACGTAGAAGAAAGCGGGAACTCGAATGAAACAACTGCCGAGAGTCCGTTCTACGATATTACTGACGCTCAGCTGTTATCGGTAGGCGTACCAGAAGAACTGATCGGTATCGTCAGAAATATCAGAAACTTTGATGACCTGGACAAGGCAGAGAAGAAGCTTCCGCAGGATGCTTTCGAGAATATCTTTGACGTGATGGACGGTAACGATATCAGCTCCATCATTGCCAATATAGAAGAAGGCAAGGCAAAGGAGGGTGAAGATACATTACTGTCGAGCAACAACCGCCGCCGCTTCATCGAGATTACAACCGATGAAGAACTCGCCCGCATCATGGACGAAGGTATGGAGAAATGGCAACTTTTTCTCCATCCTTCACAGCGCAAGCTGGTAGATAGCGATTACAATGGCTCAACCAAAGTGAGCGGTTCGGCTGGCACCGGAAAGACCATCGCAGCCATTCACCGTCTGAAATATCTCTGCCAGAGCAATATGTTCGGGAAAGTTCTCTTCACAACCTATACCACAGCTCTGGTAGAAAACCTGAGAGTACTTGTAGAGAAAATGAGCATTGACAAGCAGAAGTATGCCCTCAACAACATTGATAAGGTGCTTTTGGAAGTAGCCAAGGAGTATAAGATTCTTCCTGAAGATTTCCATGTATTGGATTACTCCGGTGACAAGGAATCCCTGGCTCTCTGGAGTGAGGTGCTTGACCAGAATATCTCTGAATTCGATGAACAGTTCCTTTATTCGGAATATATAGATGTAATCATCTATAATAACAACAAGGATATGAAATCGTACTTGCTGCAGGCTAGAACGGGCAGAACGAAGCCTATTACCCGCAAACAGCGTGTGGAGATATGGAAACTGAAAGAGCAGTATGAAGCCCTCAAGCAGGAACGTAAGAAAGTAGATCGCCTTGAGTTGTTCAATATGGCAGCTAACTATATGAAGGAGCACCAGATTCATCCATACAGTCATGTGATAGCTGATGAGTTTCAGGATTTCTCGAACCCAGAACTCCGATTCCTGCGCCAGCTTGTAGCAGAAGGAAGAAACGATCTGTTCCTGACGGGTGATCCATACCAGCGCATCTATAGTGGAAGAAAGATTAACTTTACTGCTGCCGGAATCAATATCCGTGGCAAGAAGAGCAAGAAACTGAAAGTAAACTACCGCACCACGGAAGAAATCAAGCGCATGGCTGTTGCCGTAGTGAAAGGTGAGAAATACGACGACATGGATGGCGGCGAAGAGAACAACAAGGGATATATCTCCTTAGTTCATGGCGAAAAGCCTTGCTACAGGATATTTGCATCAAGTAATGAAGAGGTAGAATATGTAATGAAGGTAGTGGCTGAATGTGAAAATAATGGCATCAGTCTCAACCATATCTGCATAGCTGCCAGAACCCGGGCATTATACAAAGATGTAGTTGACGGATTGCATCAGAATGATATTCCTTATCAGGAGTTGAAAGGTGGAAACGCTACGGGTAATAAAGAAGGAATCTCACTCTGCACTTTTCACTCGTTGAAAGGTTTGGAATTCCGCATAGTTATTCTGGTTGGTGTAACAGAGCGAAGTATGCCATCAAAGGAGACTTCCGGTAAACCATTCTCTATGATGGATGTTCCGGAACGCAAAGAGTATCTGATGGGTATCCGCTCCCTACTCTATGTAGCCATCACCCGTTCCAGACAGATGGTATTCATCAGCGGATGGGGAGAAGCAACAGGATTGCTGGAAGTGATGGAATAATAATTCTTAGGTTGGACTATGAATATAGTCCAACCTATTTATCTTTTTTTACACTTCTCTCAATAAAAATTTTTCTAGTTGCTTTTGCTAATCGAAGTATAGACATGAAAACTAATAGAGCCCTATAAGGAGTGTATTCTTCTGGCATCAAGAGACCATGTGCAACATCATTTCTTATGTTATAACCTTCATTAGTAAATGTTTGTTTGAATAATAAAAGGTCATCTTGATCAAAAACCTGAGTCAATACTTTCTGATTTAAGAGCTGATCCAACAGCATCAAACTTGAGTTCAAATTATCATTTTTACTTTTAATATTAGTCACAGGACTACCTAACAAACTTATTATATCACGAATCAAGTGACAGTATCGGCGAATCGGTACCACTATAGCGCATGAATCGGTACCATCATAGC